>Ga0056914_10002791_pt1 | contig 10722 bp, 12 predicted proteins | sample TNRBio252014_DNA_FD_55168 | JGI IMG/M metagenome (GOLD analysis project Ga0056914, IMG submission 55168) | Wastewater treatment Type I Accumulibacter community from EBPR Bioreactor in Madison, WI, USA - TNR Reactor_6/25/2014_ DNA | ecosystem: Engineered > Bioreactor > EBPR > Anaerobic-Aerobic >...
ACATCGCGGCGCAGGCGCTCGTGATCCTCGATGTCCCAGTCCTTGACCACATCCCAGGCGGCCGACAGGCACGGCCCGTCGTACAGCAGGCCGGCCCACAGCGCCTGGAGCGCGCAGATCCGGCTCCACGGCCCGCCGTCGGCTCCGCGCATCTCCAGATAGGATTTCAGCCGCACCTCGGGGAACAGGGTGGTCAGGTGATCGACCCAGTCCTTCATCGTCGGATATTCGCCCGGCAGAGCCGGCAGGCGCCCCTCGAGGAAATCGCGGAAGGACTGGCCCGAGGCGTCGATGTAGCGGTCGTCGCGCTTGACGAAATACATCGGCGTATCCAGCGCATAGTCGACGTAGCGCTCGAATCCGAAGCCGTCCTGGAAGACGAAGTCGATCATGCCGGTGCGGTCCGGGTCGGTGTCCGTCCAGACATTGGCACGGGCCGACAGAAAGCCGTTGGGCTTGCCCTCGGTGAAGGGGCTGTTGGCAAACAGGGCTGTGGCGATGGGTTGAAGCGCCAAGGAGGTGCGGAATTTCAGCACCATGTCCGCCTCGCTGTCGAAATCGAGGTTGGACTGGATGGTGCAGGTCCTCAGCATCATGTCCAGGCCGAGCGTCCCCACCTTGGGCATATAGGCCCGCATGATGTCATAGCGGCCCTTGGGCATGATCGGGATCTGATCGCGCCGCCACAGGGGGTCGAACCCCAGGCCCAGACACCCCAGGCCGAGCTCGTCGGCCACCATCTTGACCTCGACCAGATGTCGGCCGGTCTCGTCGCAGATGTCGTGAACCGTCTTCAGGGGAGCACCGGACAGTTCGAACTGACCGCCGGGCTCCAGGCTGATCGAGGAGGTGAGCCCCTCGGTGTTTTCGCGCTCTAGGGCAATGACCTGGTCGCGCTCCAGGACCGGCCGCCAGCCGAATCTCGTCAGCCCGTCCAGCATGGCGCGGATACCGTCAGGACCCCCATAGGCGGGGCGATGCAGGTCCGACCAGGCGAACATGAACTTCTCATGCTCAGCCCCGATGCGCCATTCGTCGCGCGGCTTCATGCCCTTGGCCAGGGCCGAGATCAGCTGGTTGCGCGAAAGCGGTTCGGTCATGTCCGGCCCCTGTTTGGCGGCTAGATGGGACCTTCCGGCGTCCGGCTCAAGAGCGCCAGTCGCCAAGTTTCGCCTGCCACAGGCTCAAGGCCGCGAACGCAGCGGTGTCGGCGCGCAGAATTCGGGGACCCAGCCCAACCGGCGTCACGAACTCAAGGCTGCGAAGCCGGTCGCGTTCTTCGGTGGAAAACCCGCCTTCGGGCCCGATCAGGATCGACCACACCGAACCGGTCGGGAATTCGGACAGGGCCTCGAGCGCGGGGCGAACCTCGCCGCCCTCATCACAGAACATCAGCCGTCGATCCGCCGGCCAGCTGTCCAGGATCTGATCGAGCGGGGCGGGCGAGACGATCTCGGGCACATCCAGGCGACCGGTCTGTTCGGAGGCCTCGATCGCGATGGCGGCCAGACGATCCACCCGCGTGTGGTCGGCCTGGGTGAAGCGGGTGACCGCCAGACGCACGCGCCCGACGCCCAGTTCGGCGGCCTTTTCGATGATGGTTTCCAGCCGCGTGCGCTTGACCAGGGCGACAATCAGTTCGAGGTCCGCCGGTCGGCCCTGCTCGCGCGTCCGTTCCAGNGCCACCAGGACGCAGGATCGNTTGCCGGCCTCGGTGATCTCGGCCTTCCATTCNCCGTCGCGCCCATTGAACAGCAGAACCGCATCGCCGACGCTGCGGCGCATCACCGTGGTCAGATAGCGGCCCTGTTCAGCCGGCAAGGGCACCAGAACGCCCGGGGACAGGGGGTGGTCGACATTGAGACGGATCATGCCGCCAACCTAGCCCCTGGTCCGGGCGACGGCTATCCGCCGCCGAGACCTCGCTGGAAACTTTCCACCAGCGATCCCGCGACCTGCCGCCAGCCGTCGACCAGAACGAAGAAGATCAGCTTGAACGGCAGGGACACAATGACGGGCGGCAGCATCATCATGCCCATCGACATCAGGACCGAGGCCACCACGAGGTCGATGACCAGGAACGGCACGAACAGCAGAAACCCGATCTCGAANGCGCGTTTCAGCTCCGAGATCATAAAGGCCGGGGTCACGACCCTGAGCGGCAGGTCCTGGGCGGTNGTGCCGGCCTCGACATTGGACAGGCGGGTGAACAGGGCCAGATCATCCTCGCCGACCTGTTCCAGCATGAAGGTCTTNACCGGCTCGGACGCCAGGTCGAACGCCTGCGGCAGTTCAATCTGCTGATCCAGCAGNGGCCGGATGCCGGAATCATAGGCCGCCGTCCAGGTCGGNGCCATGACGATCGCCGACAGGAANAGNGCCAGCGACACCAGGACGGCATTGGGCGGGGACTGCTGGAGCCCCAGCGCCGTGCGCAGCANGCTCAGGACCACAACGATCCGCACGAAGCTGGTCGTCATGATGACGATGGACGGGGCCAGCGACAGCACCGTCATCAGGCCGATCAGTTGCACGACCCGTTCGGTCAGGCCGGCTCCGGTTCCAAGATCAATATTGACTGACGACCCCTGGCCCGACTGGGTCACCAGGTCCTGGGCCAAAGCCGCCACCGGCCATGCCAGACAGAACAGGGTGACGATCAGCGACAGGCGCGCCGCCCGCAACAGCTCATCCCGGGTTGGCGTGGCGAACCAGCGGCCCATGCCTCAGGCCTCCNGCACGCGCGGATCGCGTCGCTGGGGCAACGGCCTGGACACGGCTGGCTCGGGTCCGGTCAGTTCGCGGCCTTCGCCCAGNAGAATCAGGCGCTCCTCGTCATCGATCTGTACCAGGACAAGGCGGCGCGCCGGATCCAGCACCAGGGTCTCTGTCACCTTGAGCCGGCGCTCGCCGCGATCCGCCTGGAGCTTCTCCAGCCACTGCGGGGCGTAGCGCCGCAGGCCTACCGCGACCAGGCCGATCAGGCCCAGGGTGATGGCGAGGCTGAAAACCGCCCAGGCGAAATTGAGGAAATTCATGTGGCGGACAGGCCCTGCGCGCCCCGAACGGGCGGGGATCAAACTCCTCCAACATGGTTAACGCCGTCTTGCCGAAAGGTCTGGTTAACCATGGCGGCGGCATTTTATGCCCGGCAGTTGAAGAAAGGCCCGCCATGGGCATCGACGACATCCCCCTGTTCTCCAATTTGCGCGGTCGGCTGGGCTGGCTGGCCGAGCGTCAGCGCGTGGTCGCCCAGAACGTCGCCAATGCCGATACGCCCGGCTATGCCGCGCGCGACCTGGCGCGGCCGGCGGACTTTTCCGAAAGCCTCAGCCGGGCCCGCGGCGTCGAGATGGCGCGCACCTCGGCCACCCATCTGCCGTCGCCTTCTGGCCCGCCCAGTCGCTTCATCGCCGAAGCCAGCCCGGATTCCGAGACGACGCCGGACGGCAACTCCGTCGTGGTCGAAGAACAGATGCTTCGCATGGCCGAAAGTCGCATGGAATACGACGCCGCCATCGGCTTCTACCAGAAATCCCTCAACATGCTGCGCCTCGCTTCGCGCAAGCCCGGCGGCTGAGCCAGGAGACGTGATCCATGTCTGACCCTGTCGGCACCCGAAACTCGACNATGGCNGTGGCGGCCTCGGCCCTGCGCGCCCAGCAGTCGCGCATGCGGATCATCGCCGAGAACATCGCCAACGCCCAGTCGACCGCCCCGGTCGAGGGGGGCGATCCCTATCGCCGTCAGGTCCCGGTCTTCCAGACACGCGAGATCGACGGGGCCACCGGCGTCGAACTGGCGCGCGTGCGTCAGGACCCAGGCGACTTCCGCCTCGACTATGAGCCGGGCCACCCGGCCGCCGATGCCGAAGGCTATGTCCGCCGACCCAATGTCGACACCCTGGTCGAGGCCATGGACATGCGCGAGGCCCAGCGCGCCTACGAGGCCAATCTGAACGTCATCGAGACCGCGCGCGCCATGGAACAGCGCACGCTGGACCTNCTCAAGCGATAGGAGCCGCTAGGCCATGGACGCCCTGACCGCNATTCGCGCCTATTCCGCCGCCCAGGGCACCGCCGCCCCGACCTCGGGTCCGGCCGAGGTCGCCGCTCCGGGCTTCGACGACATGCTGGCCGGCTTCATGGGTCAGGCCGCCGATGCCACCCGATCCGCCGAGACCCAGATCGCTGCCCATTCGGCCGGCCAGGCAGATCTGGTCAATGTCGTCACCGCCATCGCCTCGGCCGAGGCTTCACTGGAGACGGTTGTGGCCGTGCGCGACCAGGTCATCGCCGCCTATCAGGAAATCATGCGGATGCCGATCTAGAGACCGGACAGATAGCCCGGAGCCTTGTCTCGCAACCATTGGGAATAGAGCCATTTCTCGCCGGTCGTCGGTGGCAGGCCCGCATGGCGGGTCGCCAGATCGATGCGGCCATTCGGCTTGATGTTCGACCAGTACAGGGCGTCTCCCGCCGCAGCCCGGTAACGCAGGCCGATGGCCTCCATCTCGGTCTCGCCCCCCTCGTAGTCGTCATTCAGATAGGTCAGGAAGGTCACGGCACGCTGACCGTCAGCGGCCAGGTCCGCCGCATATCCCGGCACATCCGGGTCCAGCCAGTCGTAGTGGGGCGCGAAGGTCTCGCCGACGGCATAGTGCAGCACCTCGACCGGCTCCATGCCCAGGGTCGGGTGGCCCGTCGTGCGCGCAATCCGCTCGCGCACCAGCATCATCACCAGATCGCAGTCCAGAATGTCGAAGCTGGCCGAGCTGTTGGTGCGGATACGGTGCACCATCGGACCGCCCGTCCGGGGATCCGAGACCGGCGACCGATCCAGATAGGGGTCCGCGCGATCACGAAACCAGTCACAGANGGCCCTGGGCACAAAGCCGGTGATCGCCAGCACATGCGGGGCCGTCGACAGTTCGACAGGGTCTGGGGCCGNCAACCAGGCTTCGAGATCGAAGCCGGGGCCCAGGAAGCGGCGCGTTTCCNCAGCCAGGGCATGGCCGTTGGCCGCCGCCTGNTCGAGCCGCCGCAGAGCTTCGGCCCAATCCTGGGGCCGAGCCAGGCCCGACGCCGACATCAGCGCCAGATGGTGTGCCGCCTCGCCATCGCCGGCGTCGGCCTCGGCGATGAGGACGGCGGGCGTATGGTCCCGATCAAGCTGATCGTCAGATCTCATCCGCCCCGTGCCAGTCTGAGAAATTCCTCGCGGGTGCGGGGATCGTCGCGGACGACGCCCAGCAGGCAGCTGGTTGTCAGGCTGGCGCCCGGCACCTCAACTCCACGCAGGGTCATGCAGGAATGCTCAGCCTCGATGACCACGCCGACGCCCTGGGGCTCGAGAACCTCCTGAATGGCATTCGCGATTTCGGCGGTCATCTTTTCCTGGATCTGCAGGCGACGCCCGAATCCCTTGACCACGCGCGCCAGCTTGGAAATGCCGACGACACGATTGGTCGGCAGATAGCCGACGTGCGCCTTGCCGACGACCGGCAGCATATGATGCTCGCAGAAACTGACGAAGCGGATGTCGCGCAGCACCACCAGTTCGTCATAGCCGGCCACCTCCTCGAAGGTGCGCTCCAGATAGGCGCGCGGGCATTCGTCATAGCCGGCGAACAACTCGCGGTAGGAACGCGCCACCCGCGCCGGCGTGTCGACCAGACCCTCGCGGGCGGGATCATCGCCCGCCCACTGGATCAGGGTGCGAACGGCTGCCTCGGCCTCAGCCTGGGAAATCGGTCGATCAGTCATGGCTCTATCCTAGTCCGATGCGGGAGCGGCGGCGAGGGCCATGCGCGCGTCGATGGCATCCTGGTCAATGCGCGCCTTGAGCGCCTCCAGCCCATCGAACTTCAGTTCCGGCCGGATCCAGGCGATCAGCTGAGTCTCGATCTCCTGGCCGTAGATGTCTTCGTCAAAGTCGAACAACCAGACCTCCAGCAGCGGCTCCTCGCTCTGGAACATCGGGCGGACGCCCAGATTGGCCACGCCGTCGACGACACGGCCGTCGGGCAGGCGGGTGCGCGTGGCATAGACGCCATAGGCAGGCCGCACATAATCGCCGAGCTGCACATTGGCGGTCGGCACCCCGATGGTCCGGCCCCGCTTGTCGCCATGCACGACCTCGCCCGAAATCGCGAAGGGACGGCCCAGAATGGCCGTGGCCTGCTGCGGACGCGCGCCCATCAGGGCCTCGCGTACCGCCGAGGACGACAGCTTGACCCCATCACCGGTCACTATTTCGGGCGTGCAGGAGACCGAAAAGCCCAGCTCGCGCCCATAGGCCGCAAGCGCCTCGGGCGAACCCGAGCGCCCCTTGCCGAAGGTGACGTCAAAGCCGGCCGCGACATGGGCCACGCCCAGGCCTTCGGCAAGGACCGCCTGTGCGAACGCCCGGTCGGTCAGGTCGGCCATCTCGGCATCGAAGGGCAGCAGGTAGAGCCGCGCGATCCCCGCCGCCCCCAGCGCGCGCGCCAGCTGGTCGGGCGTCATCAGGCGGAACGGTTCGGCCCCGGTCTGGAAGTAGCGACGGGGATGCGGCTCGAAACTGATCACCCCCGACGCGACACCCAGCCGCTCGGCCGCGGCCCGGGCCGCGTCAAGGACGGCCAGATGGCCCCGGTGGACACCGTCGAAATTGCCGAGCGCCACGGCGGCCCCGCGCTGAGCCGGAGCCAGGCCCTTCCAGCCGTGAATAACCTCGATGGCCACCTAGGATCGCCGCCGACGCCGCGGCACGCGGATCGTCGCCTCGCCTTCGAGCACCGCCTCCCCGTCGACCAGACATTCCGTCTTCAGGATAACGCGGGCCGAGGGATCGATCGACTGGACGGTCACCCGGGCGGTGACCACATCGCCGATCCGCACGGGTTTGTGGAAGGACAGGGTCTGACCCAGATAGATGGCACCGGGCCCCGGCAGGATGGTGCCCACCACCGCCGAGACGAACGAGGCCGACAGCAGGCCGTGGGCGACCCGCCCGCGATAGGCACTGGCGTTGGCGAAATCCTCNTCGATGTGCAGCGGGTTGAANTCCCCCGACGCCTCGGCAAAGGCCATGATCCGCTCATGGGTGATCGGCACCTGCAGTTCCGCCGACATGCCGACGGACAGTTCTTCCAGAATAAAGCCCCCGTCCGGGGTCGTGGGGGCGTTCACCAGATCAACTCCTTGAGAACATAGCGGGCCTGGGCTCCGGCCTGGGCCAGAAGCGCCTCGGCCTTGGCCGGGTCAAGCCCGCCTTCGGCGGTCATCAGCTCATCGCCATGAATGCCGCCGGCCACAAACAGACAGTCCAGGCCCTGCCGGTTGGCCCCCAGCACGTCGGTCGGCAGGCCATCGCCGATGGCCAGGACCCGCGCCTTGTCGCGATTGCGCCCAGACGACTCGCCGGCCTCCGACAGGGCCAGGTCATAGATGGCCGAATAGGGTTTGCCGGCCATGATCACAGGCCCACCCTGGGCCGCATAGACGTCCGCCAGCGCCCCGGCGCACCAGATCAGGTCGCGGCCCCGGTGAACCACCTTGTCCGGGTTGGCGCAGACCATTTCGAGGCCGCGCCGGGCGCAATCGGCGAAAATCTCCCGATAATCCTCGGGCTGATCGGCTTCGTCGTCGAACAGGCCCGTGCAGGAAATGAAGGCGGCCTCGGACGGATCGTCGGTCAGATCAACGCCGGTGCCGTCATAGATGCCGGAATCGCGCTCGGGCCCGATCCGCCAGGCCGGACCGGGTGCCCGTTTCGTCAGCTCGGCTCGCGTCGCATCGCCAGAGGTCACCACCGCCGACCAGGCCGCGCGGTCAACGCCGATCTCGTCCAGCTGGACGATGAAACTGCCTCGGGGGCGCGGCGAGTTGGAGATCAGCACGACGGTGCCGCCGGCCTCGGCGAAGCGGCGAAGCGCCGAAACCGAACGCTCGAACGGGGCCTTGCCGTCATGCACGACGCCCCAGACGTCACACAGGATGACGTCGTAGCGGTCGGCGATCTGGGACAGGCCGGTCAGGGGCTGGGGGGCGGACATGACCCGTCTCTAGAGCATGATGGTTTTTGTTGGAACCGCCTCGCGGTGCCAACAAAAAGCTGAATTCGGCCCGCGCTTTTATCTGGAGCCCGATTCACCGCATCGACGGAATCGCGAAGCGAATCTACCTCAACCGATCAGGCTCCAGGGCGGATTTCGACCGGACCGCTCAAACATGATCTGGACGGTCTGGACGGTTCAGACGGTCTGGACTGTCCGGGCGAGGTGAAAATCATGGTCTGAACCGTCCAGACCGTCTGAACCGTCCAGATCGGGCCGGCGATGTCAAAGACCGCGAGGTCCATCCTGAAACCCTTCACAGCACCGGGGATAAACGACCCGGCCGTTCCCGCCGATAGCCAGAAATTCAGAGGCTTGACCGGCTTCGGAGCGTGCGCTTGCCCTCGGGCGGGTTCCGAAGGGCGGGGCCGAGCCGCCGCTCGCAGCCGGGATCAGGCGTTTTCCCGGCGCAGAAGTTCCTTCTTGCGATCCGTCCCCCAAGCATAGCCGGTCAGCGAGCCATTCGCGCCGACCACCCGGTGACAGGGCACGACCACACAGACCGGATTGGCCCCGCACGCCGCGCCGACCGCGCGGGCAGCCCCCGGCCTGCCGATGGCTGTGGCCAGGTCGCCATAGGTCCAGGTCTCACCGGCCGGGATGGTCCGCAGCGCCTGCCAGACTTTCTGCTGGAAGGCCGTGCCGCGAACGTCCAGAGGCAGGTCCAGGCCAGGATCCCTGGGATCATCGATCAGTTCAATCACCCGCCGCAGCCGCTGGTTCAACTCGGCGTCGTTCGTCGTGACCTGCGCCTGGGCGAAACGCAGCCTGAAACGCTCCAGCATGGTCTCGGCCATGTCGCCCAGTTCGATCGACGACACCCCCCTGTCCGTTATGGCCACCAGCACCTGTCCCAGCGAACAGGGTGCAACCGTGACCCGAATCCGTTCACCCAGGCCGGCCTTCCTCCAGGCCGAGGGGGTCATGCCGAAACGCTTGTCGGCGGAATCGTAGAAGCGACTGGGCGCGCCGAAGCCGGAATCATAGATGGCCTGGGTCACGGCGACCCCGTTCGACAGAGCGGCCTTGGCGCGGTCGTCTCGGACCTGGGCCGCATAGGCCGCCGGCGTCACCCCCGTGCGCGCCTTGAACAGACGATGGAAATGGTGCGGCGACAGACCGACCGAACGCGCCAGCCTGTCCAGCGTCGGCGCGGTTTCTGCGGCCTCGATCAGACGGCAGGCCGCCTCGACCGCCTCGACCCCCGGCCGGGCCGTATCGTCGGGCCGACACCGCAGGCAGGCGCGATACCCGGCCGTCCGGGCCTGATCCGCCGTATCGAAGAAGTCCAGATTTGCCCGTTTGGGCGTGCGTGCCGGGCAGCCGGCTCGGCAATAGATACCGGTGGTCCTCACCCCCACGACGAAGGCGTCGCGCTGGCTCGCGTCGCGGCGCACCAGGGCGTCAAAGCGGTCGTCATCGGAAATCGGCGCGTCCATCAGGTCCAGCATAGTCGAAGTCTCCAGGTCTCTGGAAACCCGTATGACGGATCGGATCGCCACCCGCGTCCCGCCCCTTGCGGTCAATGTCGGCGGCTTAACGGTTCCTCATTGCCCTGGCTCTAGGCTGACGGTTCAGGTCCACGAACGGTCAAATCCCGCCATGACGCCGGAAAATCTCAAGCCTCTCACCTCGATGCGGTTTCTGGCCGCCTTCTGGGTGGTGATGTTCCACTACTGGCCCAAGCTCGACCTCGGGGCCGCCACCGGCTGGACGCCGGGCATCGTGGCCCAGGGTTATCTGGGTGTGGAGCTGTTCTTCGTCCTGTCGGGCTTCATCCTGTGTCACGTCTATCTGGAGGCCGCCGGCACCGGCGGTTTCAAGTACGGCAGCTTCCTGTGGGCGCGGCTGGCGCGGGTCTATCCCCTGCATCTGGCCACCCTGATCGGGGTCGGCCTGCTCGGCGCGGCGGCTGCAACTGTCGGCATTTCAATCGACGACAGCATTCTGTCGTGGGCGTCCCTGCCGGCCAACCTGACCCTGACCCAGGCCTGGGGCCTGGCCCCGGAGGCGGCCTGGAACCATCCCTCGTGGTCGATCTCGGCGGAGTGGTTCGCCTATCTGTGTTTCCCTGTCTTTGCCTGGGCAGCCTGGCGCCTGCGCCAGCGGCCCAGCCTGGCCCTGGTGCTGGCGACGGTCGGACTGATGGCGACCTATGCGGTGTTCGAGACCCTGGCCGGCTTCCCCCTGACCCAGGCCACCATCCATTGGGGTGCGCTCAGGATCGTGCCCTGCTTCGCCTACGGCTGTGCCGCCTATCTGGCCTGGCGGGCCGGCGGCCTGAAGCGTCCGGGGGCCATGGCCCTGGTGACGACCGGCCTGATCCTGGTCTGTGCCGCCCTTCAGGTCTGGGACGGTGTGACCGTCGCCCTGTTCGGGGTGCTGATCCTGGCCCTGGCCGGATTGTCGGGCCGGGGCGGGGTGCTGGAATCACGCACCGGCGTCTGGCTCGGAGAGGTCAGCTATGCGGTCTATATGGTCTGTGTGCCGTGGAAGCTGGTGGCCATCAACGGCCTGGCGCGTCTGAACGGCGGCTCGGAACACCTGCCGTGGTGGATGTGGGTGCCGGCGGTCCTGGCGATCGTGCCGCTGGCGGGACTGGCCCACCACCTCATCGAGCGGCC
>Ga0056914_10002796_pt1 | contig 10713 bp, 8 predicted proteins | sample TNRBio252014_DNA_FD_55168 | JGI IMG/M metagenome (GOLD analysis project Ga0056914, IMG submission 55168) | Wastewater treatment Type I Accumulibacter community from EBPR Bioreactor in Madison, WI, USA - TNR Reactor_6/25/2014_ DNA | ecosystem: Engineered > Bioreactor > EBPR > Anaerobic-Aerobic >...
CCCTTACGTGGCGGGCAATCCCTTCCCGGGCACGCGCGGGCCGAACTTCAATTGTGTGCGCCACGCCATGAAGCCGCTGAGCGCCAGCGCCATCGACGTCAAGACCGCCATCGACGGGCTGACGGCGGAGTACAACAACGGCACGGTGTTCTCGCTGGGCATCACCTGGGGGCTGCGGATGCTGACCCCCGATGCGCCCTTCCCCGGCGCGGCGGCCTTTGGCCCGAAGACCAAGAAGATCATCATCGCGCTGACAGACGGTGCGCAGACCACCGAAGCGGTCTATCAGACCTATCAGAACTCGTGCCCGCTGGCGGTCAACTCCGGCGTCGCCTTCAGTTTCGACCCGAAGAAGAAAAAGATGGGCGGCGCGGCCCTGACCACCGGTCCGCGGGACAACATCTCGCCCTATGGCTACATCTTCGACAGCGATCCCTTCGGCTATACCTATGGCTCGATGGCCGACGTCGACACCAGTCTCGACCGCCTGACGCTGGAAGCCTGCGACTACGCCAAGAAATTCCAGAATGTCGAGATTTACACCATCGCGGTGAGCAGTTTCGCCGGGCCGGGCACCAGCGTCTACAACACGCTCAATGCCTGCGCGACCGATCCCAAGCACTTCTTCTGGGTGACGGACGTCACGGGGATGAACGCGGCCTTCAACTCGATTGCCAAGAACGTGAAATCGCTGGCGCTGACGCGCTGATCGGGGTCGTCCGGTCAAAGGAAAGCCCGCGCGGGGAACCCCCGCGCAGGCTCGGTGTTGCGTCAGGGCGGCGGGCGCTCAGGCGCCGGCCTTGGCCTCCTTGCGGCGGCGTGTCAGCACGAACTCGGTGTAGCCGTTCGGCTGCTTCAGGCCCTTGAAGACGAGGTCGAGCGCGGCCTTGAAGGCGACGCCGGAATAGGACGGCGCCATCGGCCTGTAGGCCGGATCGCCGGCATTCTGGCGGTCGACCACCTTGGCCATGCGCTTCATCGTGGCGCGCACCTGCTGGGGCGTGCAGACGCCGTGGTGCAGCCAGTTGGCGATGTGCTGGGAGGAGATGCGCAGGGTGGCGCGGTCTTCCATCAGGCCGACATCGTGGATATCCGGCACCTTGGAGCAGCCGACGCCCTGATCGACCCAGCGCACGACATAGCCGAGGATGCCCTGCGCATTGTTGTCGAGTTCCTGCTGCACGGCGGCCGGGTCGAAGTTGGACTGGGCCAGCGGGATGGTGAGGATCTTCGAAATGTCGGCGCGCGGCCGGCCGGCCAGGTCCTTCTGGCGGGCGAAGACGTCGACCTCGTGATAGTGCAGGGCGTGCAGTGTGGCGGCGGTGGGCGAGGGCACCCAGGCGGTGTTGGCGCCGGCCTTGGGGTGGCCGATCTTGGTGGCGATCATGTCGGCCATGCGGTCGGGCATCGCCCACATGCCCTTGCCGATCTGCGCCTTGCCGGGCAGGCCGGCGGCCATGCCGACATCGACGTTGTTGTCCTCGTAGGTGGGCAGCCAGAGGGCCGAGCGCATGTCGTTCTTGCGCACCATCGGGCCGGCTTCCATCGAGGTGTGGATCTCGTCGCCGGTGCGATCCAGGAAGCCGGTGTTGATGAACACCACGCGGGCCTTGGCGGCGAGGATGCAGGCCTTGAGGTTGATGGTGGTGCGGCGCTCCTCGTCCATGATGCCCATTTTCAGGGTGTTGGGGGCGAGGCCGAGGACCTTCTCGACGCGGCCGAACAGCCGGTTGGCCAGCGCCACCTCGTCGGGGCCGTGCATCTTGGGCTTGACGATGTAGACCGAGCCGGCGCGCGAATTGCGCAGGCCGGCGGTCTTCTTCAGGTCATGCATGGCGATCATCGAGGAGACACAGGCGTCGATGATGGTCTCCGGCACCTCCTTGCCCTTCGNGTCCAGCACGGCGTCGGTCATCATGTGCATGCCGACGTTGCGCACCAGCATCAGCGAGCGGCCGGGCAGCACCACCTCGCCGCCCTTGGGGCCGGTGTAGGTGCGGTCGGCGTTGAGCTGGCGGGTGAAGGTCTTGCCGTCCTTCTCCATCTCGGCGGTCAGCGTGCCCTTCATCAGGCCGAGCCAGTTGCGGTAGACCTCCACCTTGTCGGCGGCGTCGACGGCGGCCACCGAGTCTTCCATGTCCTGAATGGTGGTCAGCGCCGATTCGACGATGATGTCGGCGACGCCGGCCGCGTCGGTCTTGCCGATGGCGTTGGCGCGGTCGATGCGGATTTCGAAGTGCAGGCCGTTGTGGGCCAGAAGCACCGCCGTCGGGCTGGCGGCCTCGCCCCGGTAGCCGGCGAACAGCTTCCTGTTGGCCAGCCCGGTCGAGCCCTTCTTGAGCGTCACCTTCAGCGCCCCGCCGACCACAGCATAGCCCGTGGCCTCCGCATGGCTGCCCCTTGAGAGCGGGGCAACCCTGTCGAGCAGAGCCTTGGCGCGGGCCACGACCTCGGCGCCGCGCACCGGGTTGTAGCCCTTGCCGCGCGCCGCCGCGCCCTCGTCGGGGATGGCGTCGGTGCCGTAGAAGGCGTCATACAGGCTGCCCCAGCGGGCGTTGGCGGCGTTCAGCGCATAGCGGGCGTTCGAAACCGGCACGACGAGCTGCGGGCCGGCGATGCGGGCGATCTCGGGATCGACATTCTTCGTCGTCACCTTGCCCTCGGCCGGCTCGGGGCGGAGATAGCCGATCTGCTTGAGGAAGCCTTCATAGTCCGCCTGCTTGAACGGCTTGCCCTTGCGCTCGCGGTGCCAGGCGTCGATCTCAGCCTGAAGCTTGTCGCGGGTCTTGAGCAGGCGCCTGTTCTTGCCGGCGATGTCCTTCAGCGTCGCGGCCAGACCATCGAAAAACTGGGCCGGCGCCACCCCGGTTCCCGGCAGGGCCTCCTTGACGATGAAGTCATGCAGGGTGCTGGCGATCTGGATACCGCTGACGGCGATATAGGACATGGCGTTTCCTCGGTTTGGAAGGGCTGGCGCCTCTTACGACAGGCGCGGGCGGGGGAAAAGCCCGTCGCGGCATGAAACTCTCCCCAAATTAGTCGGATAATCGGACCTTGTGCCGCACCGGCCCGCCCGGAGGAGCGCGACCGGCTGCCGCCCCCTCTTGCGCGGGACGACAACATCGCCCAAAACCGCCAACAGCGTTATTTCTCGGAACGGGCCATGAGCAACCATCTTTTCGACCTGATCGTCCGCCGCATGCCGGAGCGCAGCAAGGTGTTCGCGCACCTGCCCGACGGGCGCGCCATCACCTATCAGGACGTGCTCGACCTGTCCGGCCGCTATGCCAACGCGCTGGCCGCCCACTGGGTGAAGCCGGGCGACCGGGTGGCCGTGCAGGTGGAAAAGTCGATCGAGGCGGTGATGGTCTATCTCGCCTGCGTGCGGGCCGGGGCGGTCTTCCTGCCGCTCAACACCGCCTATACCCCGGCGGAGGTCGCCTATTTCATCACCGATGCCGAGGCGACGCTGTTCATCTGCGATCCGGCCAAGGCCCAGGGCCTGAAGCCGGTGGCCGAGGCGGCGCATGCCGCGCTTGAAACGCTGGGCAGCCACGGCGAGGGCTCGCTGGCCGAGACCGCGGCGCGGTGCAGCGCCGCGTTCGACAANGTGGCGCGCGGGGCCGACGATCTGGCGGCGATCCTCTACACCTCCGGCACCACCGGGCGGTCGAAGGGNGCGATGCTCAGCCACGACAACCTCGCCTCCAACGCGGTGACGCTGGTCGACTACTGGCGCTTTACCGACAAGGACGTGCTGATCCACGCCCTGCCGATCTATCATACGCACGGGCTGTTCGTGGCGACCAANGTGGTNCTGCTGTCGGGCGCAACCATGCANTTCCTGCCCAAACTCGATGCCGACCAGATGCTGAAGCTGATGGCGACATCGACGGCGATGATGGGCGTGCCGACCTTCTACACCCGGCTGTTGCAGCACCCGGGGCTGACGCCCGAGGCAGCCAGGACCATGCGGCTGTTCGTCTCCGGCTCCGCCCCNCTGCTGGCCGAGACGCATCGCGAATGGCAGCTCAGGACCGGCCANGCCATCCTCGAACGCTACGGCATGACCGANACCAACATGAACACCTCCAACCCCTATGACGGCGAGCGCATCGCCGGCACCGTCGGCTTCCCGCTGCCGGGGGTCGAGGTGCGCGTTGCCGACCCCGAAAGCGGGGCGTTGCTGAAAACCGGAGAGATCGGCGTACTGGAGGTGAAGGGGCCGAACGTNTTCCAGGGCTACTGGCGGATGCCGGACAAGACCGCCGCCGAGTTCCGGCCCGACGGCTTCTTCATCACCGGCGATCTTGGCCTGATCGATGCGCGCGGCTATGTCTCGATCGTCGGGCGCGGCAAGGATCTGGTGATCACCGGCGGCTTCAACGTCTATCCCAAGGAAGTCGAGACCGAGATCGATTCCATCCCCGGCGTGATCGAAAGCGCGGTCATCGGCCTGCCGCACAAGGACTTCGGCGAGGGGGTGACGGCCGTGGTGGTGAAAAAGCCCGGCGCCAGCCTCAGCGAGGCCGACGTGGTGAACCGGCTGTCGGAGCGGCTGGCCAAGTTCAAGCAGCCCAAGCGGGTGATCTTTGTCGANGACCTGCCGCGCAACACCATGGGCAAGGTGCAGAAGAACGTGCTGCGCGACACCTACAAGGACATNTACGCCGGGGCGTGAGCCAGCGCACGGACGGCCGGGCGAGCGCCCGGCAGGCAATCGCAAGGACAGGGCAAGGCCGGAACCCGGAATGGGCAGCCGGCGTTGAACCCCGACAAGGAGGGTGACGAATGAGAATGACATGGATTGCCGCAGTTTCGCTGCTGGCGCTTGCCGGGTGCCAGTCGGTGCGCATCAGCCCGCCGCCGCCGCCCGCCCCGACCGTGCAGCCGAACGAGCCGCTGGTCTGGGGCCGGCAGGATTGCAAGCGCGCCACGACCAACCCGGAAATCCAGGATCATTTCGGCCGCACCAAGGCCTATTGCGAGCAGGCCGCCGGCATCCTGACGGGCGACGGGGTCAATGCCTCGCTGGTCTCCTGCATGCGCCAGCGCGGCTACAACTATGGCACCCGCACCGATCACGACGCAGCCTGCGCGGCGCGCATGGCGCAGCGCCGCTGATCGGCTTGCCGGCTGAACTCAGCGCGGCGCCATGCGGATGGCGCCGTCGAGCCGGATCGATTCGCCGTTGAGCATGTCGTTGTCGCAGATGTGCTCGACCAGACGGGCATATTCTTCCGGCCGGCCGAGCCGCTGCGGGAAGGGAACCGCCGCGGCCAGCGTCTTGCGGAAGTCCTCGGTCAGCGAATCGAACAGCGGGGTGTAGAAGATGCCCGGCAGGATCGAGACGACGCGGATGCCGTATTGCGCCAGATCGCGCGCCATCGGCAGGGTCAGCGCCTTGATGCCGCCCTTGGAGGCGGCATAGCCGCACTGGCCGACCTGACCNTCCTCGGCGGCGACCGACGCGGTCATGACGATGACGCCGCGCCCGCCATCCTCGGTGACCGGATCGAGCCCGGCCATGGCCGCGGCGGCCTTGGAGGCGACGTTGTAGGTGCCGGCCAGGTTGACGTTCAGCACCCTGGCGAAGAATTCGAGGCTGTGCGGCACGAAGGCGCCGGTTTCCTTGTTGCGCGAGACGGTGCGCTGGGCCGGGGCGATGCCGGCGCAGTTGACGGCGATGCGCGGCACGCCGTGGGCCGCGGTCGCGGCGGCGATGGCGGCGGCCACCGAGTCTGAGCTGGTCACGTCGGTCCTGACGAACAGCCCGCCGATCTCCGCCGCCACCTTTTGCCCCTTGGCCTCGTCGAGATCGAGCAGCGTGACGCGGACGCCATGGCTGGCGAGCCGGCGGGCCGTCGCCTCGCCGAGGCCGGAGGCGCCGCCGGTGACGATGGCGGAAAGGCTGGAGTCGAGTTTCATGGCGATATGTCCTGTGGCCGTGTGATCGGGCCGAGATCAGCATGCGTCGCGCGGGCCGGCAATCGGGAGATTGGTCGGATACCTGCCATGCGCCCGACATAATTTGCCGTCAAAAGGCGCCGGATCGGACGGCCGGGAGGGCTGACATGACATTCAACGAGTTCAACCGCCCCTTCACCCAGGCGGAAATGGCGGCGATGCGGCGCGCCACCCGCGATGCGGGCGGCATCCTGTCCGAGACGCTGGCGCTGATCCGGCGCATCGCCCGGCGCATTCCCTTCGCCGAGGACGTGCTGGCGCTCTACTATTGCGCCCGTGATCCCGGCACGAACCGCAAGGTGAAGTGGATCGTGCTGGCGGCGCTGGCCTATTTCGTGCTGCCGATCGACACAATTCCCGACATCCTGCCGATTCTCGGCTACAGCGACGATGCGGCGGTGATCGCCGCCGCCTATGCCGCCGTGCGCCACGCGGTGACCGACCTGCACCGCCAGATGGCACGCGAGGCGCTGCGCGACATGGGCTGAGAACTTCGATGGGGATGGCGGCGCGCCCCCCGCGCTTGGCGTTTGGCCGCGCCGCGTTCGTCGTTTAAGAGTAGCGGGATCGGCGCTTTCCGGCGCCGCCAGACGTGACGGATCGCCTGATGACAGCAAGACCCCTGACTGCCCTTGCCGCCCTGACCGTGCTGGCGCTGGCCGGCATGCCAGCCGCCGCCGCGCCGAAGAAGGCAACGCCGGCCAAGGCGGAGGCCAAGCAGGGCCCGGGGGGCACCTATCTGGTTGCCACCTATGGCGACTGGGGCGCCTATACCGCCGGCAGCGAACGCAGCCGGGTCTGCTATGCCCTGTCGCAGCCCAAGCAGCGCCAGCCCGGCGGGCTGACACGCGATCCGGCCTATGTGTTCATCTCCAACCGGCCCGGCGACGGGGCGAAGAACGAGTTCAGCCTGATCATGGGCTATCCGCTCAAGCCCGGCAGCGCCTCTTCGGCCACGGTGGGGGCGGCGCAGTTCCAGATGCTGACCAAGGACAAGAGCGCCTGGCTGAAGAACGCCGCCGAGGAACCGCANCTGCTCGACCAGATGCGCAAGGGCGCGACGCTGATCGTCAAGGGCATCTCGGCCAAGGGCAACGAGACCACCGACACCTACTCGCTCTCGGGCCTCAGCCAGGCGATCGAGCGCGTGCACAAGGAATGTCCCTGAGGCAGCTCCGATCATCGCCTGACAGCCTGATGCTTTTCTGCTAAGGGCGGGCCATGACGATCATCGCTCCCTTAGAGAAAATCGCCGAAACCGCCGCCCCGGCCGCGCTTGTCGCCACCGACGCCCGCACCTCGCTGGTCGGGCTGACGCGGGTTGCCCTGGCCGCGCGGCTGGAGGCCATCGGCATTCCGGCCAAGGACCTGAAGATGCGCGTGGCGCAGCTCTGGCACTGGATCTATGTGCGCGGGGCCACCGACTTCAACGCCATGACCAACATTGGCAAGGGGCTGCGGGCGGTGCTGGCCGAGCATTTCAGCCTGACCCGGCCGGAGGTGGTGTCCGAACAGGTGTCGCAGGACGGCACCCGCAAATGGCTGCTGCGCATGCCGCCCACCGGCCCGCTGGACAAGGGCGCCGAGATCGAATGCGTCTACATCCCCGAGGTGGATCGCGGCACGCTCTGCGTCTCCTCGCAGGTCGGCTGCACGCTGACCTGCACCTTCTGCCACACCGGCACGCAGCGGCTGGTGCGCAACCTTTCCGCCGCCGAGATCGCGGCGCAGGTGGTGGTGGCGCGCGATCTTCTGCACGATTATCCCGGCTGGCCGGCGCGCGAGGGGGCCTTCGTGCCGACCGACGGCGGGCGCTACATCTCCAACATCGTGTTCATGGGCATGGGCGAGCCGCTCTACAACACCGACAATGTGATCGACGCGATCAGCGTGCTGACCGACCCGGAGGGGCTGCAACTGTCGCGCCGGCGCATCACGGTGTCGACCTCGGGCGTGGTGCCGGAGATCGGGCGGCTGGGCGCGGCCACCAACGCGATGCTGGCGATCTCGCTGCACGCCACCCATGACGCGTTGCGCAACACGCTGGTGCCGCTCAACCGCAAGTATCCGATCCAGGCCCTGATGGAGGCCTGCCGCACCTATCCGGGGCTGTCGAACGCGCGGCGCATCACCTTCGAATACGTCATGCTGAAGGGCGTCAACGACAGCCCGGCCGAAGCGCGGGCGCTGGTGCGGCTGCTGCGCGGCATTCCGGCCAAGATCAACCTGATCCCGTTCAACCCCTGGCCGGGCAGCACATATGAGTGCTCGGACTGGGAGACGATCGAGCGCTTTTCGCAGATCGTCTTCGATGCCGGCTATTCCAGCCCGATCCGCACCCCGCGCGGGCGCGATATTCTGGCGGCCTGCGGCCAGCTCAAGAGCGAGACCGAGAAGATGCGCGCCCGCGCCCGGATGATGCTGGAAGAGCAACTGGCGCTCAGCGCAGACTGATCAGCCTTTCAGTGCCGCTTCCGCCGCTGCGCCGAGCGCGAAGAGGCGGCGGTCGGCATGGGGGGCGGCAACCAGCATCAGGCCCACCGGCAAGCCGTCGACCGGCAGCGGCAGCGACAGGGCCGGACAATCGAAGAAATTGAAGGCGCTGGTGTTGCGCAGGGCCAGCACGTTGGTCTTGGCAAAAAGCCCGTCGTCCGCCTCCAGCGGCGCGATCAGCGGCGCGCGGATGGCGCAGGTCGGCAGCGCCAGCAGATCCAGCCCGGCGATGCGTTCGCCAAGGCGCGGTTTCAGCGCCTCGCGCCGGTTGAGCGCCCGGATGTAGGCATGGGCCGAGACCTGCTGCCCGGGCAGGATGCGGGCGAGAACGCGGCGGTCGAACTCGCCGGCATGGGCGGCGATGTGCTCGGCATGGATTTCCGCCGCCTCGCAGGCGACAAGCGGTGCGATGGCGAGGGTGGCGCGCATCTCGGTGATCAGGTCGTCGATGGCGATGTCGCGGATCGTTGCGCCCGACCTGGCCAGAACCGCCAGGCCGGCTTCGAAGGCGCGCGCCACCTCCGGCTCCGTCTCCTCGAACAGGAGCCCGCGCGGCACGCCGATCCTGAGGCCGGCCAGCCCGAGGGCGGGCAGGGGGGCTGGCTCCTCGCCGGCCAGCACCGCATCCATGGCGGCGCAATCGGCCACCGTGCGGCCGAGCGGGCCGACGCTGTCGAGGGTGTAGGACAGGGGAAAGGCGCCCTCGCGCGGGATGCGCGTCGAGGTGGGCTTGAAGCCGACGATGCCGTTGAAGGCGGCGGGAATGCGGGTAGAACCGCCGGTATCCGAGCCCAGCGTCAGCCGCGCGATGCCGAGCGCCACCGAGACCGCGCCGCCCGAAGTGGAGCCGCCGGGCGCCCGGTCGGGCGCGGCGGCGCTGCCGGGGGTGCCGTAATGGGGGTTGAGGCCAAGGCCGGAGAAGGCGAACTCCGACATGTTGGTGCGNCCGATCAGCACCGCGCCGGCGCGGCGCAGGCGGGCAATGGCCGGCGCATCNCGCGTGGCNGGGGCGGCGCCCTTGCGGATNTTCGAGCCGGCGGCGGTCACCTCGCCGGCGACATCGTAAAGGTCCTTGATCGAGACGAGCGCGCCATCGAGCGGGCCGAGCGACAGGCCGGCCTTGCGCCGCGCATCCGCCGCATCCGCCTCGGCGCGGGCGGTCTCCGCGCTCAGATGGGTGAAGACATGGCGCGCGGCGGGCTGCGAGGCCTTCTGATAGGCCAGTTTCAGCGCATCACGGATGGTGGACTTGGGCATCGCTCGCTCCCGGTGGTTCGAGGGCTAACGATAACCGCGTCCATGCCCGGCCGGCAAGGTCGCATCCGCCGTGCGGGCATGCTAAGCGTCGCCTGACACCAAGGCCGATGGATCATCATGCTCAAACGCATCATCGTTGACTGGGGCACCAGCAATTTCCGCGCCTACCGGTTTGCCGCCGATGGCAGCATCGCCGATACGCATCAGGNGGCGGCGGGCATCCTGACGGTGCCTCCCGGCGGNTTCGANGCNGTNCTGGAGCGCGAGATCGGCGCGTGGCTCGACGGGCCTGCCGAGGTGTTCCTCTCCGGCATGATCACCAGCCGCAACGGCTGGGTGGAAACGCCCTATGTGGAGCTGCCGGCCAGCCTTGCGGCGCTGGCGGCGGGCGCNGTGGTGCGCAGCACGCGGCGCGGCACGGCGCTGCATTTCCTGCCCGGCGTGGCGGCGCACAGCCCGCTGCCCGATGTGATGCGCGGCGAGGAAATCCAGATTTTCGGCTCGGTCGGCCCCGGTGAGGATGCGACGCTGATCCTGCCCGGCACGCACAGCAAATGGGCGCGGGTGGAGGGCGGGCGGCTGACGGCCTATCGCACCTTCATGACCGGCGAGGCCTTTGCCGTGCTCAAGGGCCATTCGATTCTCGGCCGGCTGATGCCCGAGGGCGCAGCGAGCCCGGCCGGGGCCTTCGCCGCCGGGGTGCGGCAGGCGCTGGCAAATACCTCCGCCGGGCTGCTGAGCGACATCTTCACGACGCGGGCCGGGGCGCTGCTCGCCAGCTTCCCGCCCGAGGAGATCGCCGAGCGTCTCTCGGGCATCCTGATCGGCCATGAGATCCGGGGCGGGCTGTCGCTGGGTTGGCCGGCCGGGGACCTCATCCTCGTCGGCGATGCCGCGCTTTGCGCCCGCTATGGCGCGGCGCTCGATATCGCCGGCTGCCGGCATCGCATGGGGCCGGCCCATGCCACGGTGGAAGGATTTGCGCGGCTCTCGGCC
>Ga0056914_10002803_pt1 | contig 10699 bp, 9 predicted proteins | sample TNRBio252014_DNA_FD_55168 | JGI IMG/M metagenome (GOLD analysis project Ga0056914, IMG submission 55168) | Wastewater treatment Type I Accumulibacter community from EBPR Bioreactor in Madison, WI, USA - TNR Reactor_6/25/2014_ DNA | ecosystem: Engineered > Bioreactor > EBPR > Anaerobic-Aerobic >...
ATGATCCGCTCAAAGAGGATGTGACCTTGCTGATGCAGGAATCGGCGCGCTGCCGCGAAATCCTCAGCCGAATCGCGTCGATCGGTCAGGACGAGGGNGGCCCGCTCGGCGAGCGNAGCATCGAGGANCTGCTGGATGAGATCGTCGCGCCGCATCGCCAGTTCGACATCGAGATCGCGGTCGACCTGCGCGGCACGGGGCCTCAGCCGCGCACGGCGCGCAATCCGGGCCTGTTCTACGGCATCGGCAACCTGATCGAGAACGCGATGGATTTTGCCCGCCGGCGCGTCACCGTCACCGCCGAGTGGACCGACGCCACGGTCAGCCTGACGGTGGCCGACGACGGCCCCGGCTTTACGCCGGAGGTGTTGCAGCGCTTCGGCGATCCGTTCCTGACCACGCGGTCCGAGCGCTTGCAGACCCCTGCGGCCAAGCGCGGTCGGGGCGGCGGCATGGGGCTCGGGCTCTTCATCACCAAGACCCTGCTGGAGCGGTCGGGTGCCACGCTCGCCTGTCGAAATGCTGCCGAAGGGGGCGCGCGCGTGACGATGCACTGGTCTCGAAGCGCATTCTCGCAGCCTCTGCCGCGGGTTTTGGGGTGACAAGTCGCCCCTAACCACATTATGTGTCGCGCCCGAGGCGGAGCGTCAGCTCCTGAGGGGACCGCAATGGCCGACACCACACTGCTGATTGTCGATGACGACAAACCGTTCCTGACGCGTCTTGCCCGCGCCATGGAAGCGCGCGGCTACCTCGTGACGGCGGCCGACAGCGTTGCCTCGGGCTTGCAGGCCATCGCCGCCCATCCCCCGGCCTTCGCGGTCATCGACATGCGTCTTCAGGATGGCAACGGCCTTGACGTGATCGAGGAACTCAAGCGCCGCCGCCCCGATGCGCGCGGCATCATCCTGACCGGCTATGGCAACATCGCCACCGCCGTTTCGGCCGTGAAGCTTGGGGCGTTCGATTATCTTGCCAAGCCCGCCGATGCCGACGATATCGATGCCGCGCTGCGGGCGGGGGGCGAGACCAAGCCGGAACTGCCCGAGCATCCGATGTCCGCCGACCGGGTGCGCTGGGAACACATCCAGCGCGTTTACGAATCCTGCGAGCGCAATGTTTCGGAAACCGCGCGCCAGCTCAACATGCACCGCCGGACGCTGCAACGCATTCTGGCCAAGCGCGCGCCGCGCTGATCAGGTCCGGGCCACGCGCTGCTGTTCCACTCTCAGCGCCCAGAGCGCGCTGGCGATGACGATACTCGCGCCGATGGCGGTTGCGAGCGACGGGATTTCGGCAAAGACCAGATAGCCGAAGGCCATGGCGAAAGCGATCCGCACATAGAAGATCGGCGCCAGCACGGCGGTCTCGCCAACGGCATAGGCCTCGATGGAGAACACCATGCCCAGCGCTCCGAAGATGCCGGCGGCCATCAGGATGGCGATGGTGCCCATGGCCAGCGGCTGCCAGTTGAGATAGGCCAGCGGCAGCGCGACGCTGAACACGCACAGCCCGATGAAGGTCATGATGGTCACCGTTTCCTCGGTCTGGGCCAGCGATCGGTTGAGAAAGACCAGAAGGGCGCTCACCGCCGAGGCCACCAGCCCCAGCACGACCTCGATCGACACCGTGGAGGTTCCGACCCCCGAGGCAATCGCGATGCCGGCAAAGCCCAGAAATGTCGCGATCCAGCTGACGGCACGCACCCGCTCGCCCATCAGCGGCCCGGCCAGAACGACAACGAACAGCGACGAGGAAAACGTCAGCACCGTCGCCAGTGCGACATCCAGCTTCTGGAACATCCGATAATAGAGCCACCAGGTCGAGACGCTGAGCAGGCCGCGCGTCAGATGCAGGGCCAGCCGGCGGCTTCTCATGTCGGGCCAGATGCCTTTCCACGCCACCCAGCAGCCGACCACGATGAACTGTGCGGCGGACCGGAAGAACACCGATTGCGAAACATTGGCTTCGGTGCCCACCCAGCGGATGATGCCGGCTTCGAGCGTCAGCACAAGCATCGACAACGTCAGCAAGAGCGCGCCGCGCACATTGTTGGGCTGGCGCAGCGGAGGTGCAGGCGTCACGGTGGAACCGGGAGCGTCGGGGCTTGCCATCTTGAACGGGATATGCGCCTTGGCGCAGAATCGGATGAACGGGAATCTTCTATCCCTAAGAATTCAGCAACCGGGCCGGCGCTGCAAGCCGCCATCGGAGGAAAAATGACCGACACCGGTGTCGAACCTGCCTGGCGTTGGCCCGAGGATCAGTGGCGCGCCGCCGTCAATACCGTGCGGGCCGGNCGGTCGCTGAGACCGAAGAAGTGGAAGGGNGGGGCNCGGCTTGCGGTGGCGCTGGCGTTTGAACTCGACCACGAGACGCTGGAACTGGCACGCGGCGGCACCTCGCCGTCGGGCTTTGCGCTAGGCCAGTATGGCGCCCGGCAGGGTGTTCCCCGCCTTCTCAGGATCCTCAGGAAGCACGCGGTNCCGGCAACCTTCTTCGTTCCCGCCGTNAGCGCCCTGCTGCATCCGGACGAGAGCCGCGCTCTGGTCAGCGCCGGCCACGAGATCGGCCTGCATTCCTGGTGCCACGAGGGTCTGGAGGGCATGGATCAGGAGGCCGAGCGCAACCTGATTGCCGGCGCGCGCCATGCGCTGGAAAAGCTGGCCGGTGTGGCGCCGGTGGGCTATCGGGCGGCATCCGCAGATTTTTCCGCCCACACCCTGTCGATCCTGCGCGATCTCGGCATCCTCTATGATGCGAGCTTTGCCGCCGATGACGACCCTTATGAACTTTTGGGAGCTGGCGAGGCGAGCGGCATTGTCGAGGTGCCCTGTCATCCGGTACGCAACGATGCCACCCACTTCGGCGGTGCATCGCCCCTGTCTCCCGATGCGGTGTTCGAAATCTACCGCCGCGAACTTGAAGCGACCTACGACGAGGGCGGGCTGTTCGCGCCGACCTTCCACCCTCATCTGGTCGGGCCCCGGTCGCGCATCTGGATTGTGGACGAACTGCTCAAGATTGCGCGCACGCTGCCGGGCGTCTGGTTCGCCACGCATACCGATGTTGCCCTCTGGGCCAAGGCGAAGGGCGGCTGAGGTCTCCGCCCAAAGGCGCANTGCCGGTCTCGGTGTGCGCCCTAGATCCCGACTGGTCTCATCGATGGGGGAATGAGCATGGATCGTCTCGCCCGCTGCCTTGCCGCGGTGGTTCTGCTGTGGGCCGCCGCGCTGCCTGCCGCGGCCCAGTATCGCAAGGACAGCCTGACCATCGACATGCCGGCCGATGCCGGCACGCTCGATCCGCATCTCCAGTGGGATACGGACAGCTACATGGTCTATCGCAACATTTTCGACAACCTGGTGACGCGCGACCGCAGCGGCGCCATCGTGCCGCAGGTGGCGACGTCCTGGCGCTACATCGACGATACGACCATCGAATTCGCCATTCGGGAAGGCATCGTCTTCCATGACGGCACCCCGCTCACCGTCGATGACGTGGTCTATTCCATTCGCCGCATTCTCGATCCCAAGCTCAAGAGCCCGCAGATCACCCAGTACGACCAGATAGAGGCGGTCGAACCGGCAGGAGAGTGGGCGATCAGGATCCGCACCAGAACCGCCTATGCCCCGTTGCTGGCCCAACTGGTCAAGCTGTCGGTGGTGCCGAAGGCCCATGTCGAGGCGGTCGGCGATCAGGCCTTCAACCTCGCTCCGGTCGGCTCTGGCCCCTATCGTCTGAGGGAGTGGCGCAAGGGCGTCGGCAGCAATCTTGAGGCCAACGAGCGCTATTGGGCCGGCACACCGCCCTTCCGCACCGTTCAGTTCCGCGTCGTCCCCGACCTGACGACCCGGCTGGCCGATCTGAAGACCGGCAGGGCCGATCTCGCCCGCGCCTTGACTTCGGATCAGGCCCAATTGATCGCCGCCGACCCGCGCCTGAAAATCCTGTCCGGGCCGACCGAGCGGCTCGGCTATCTGTTCCTCAACGCCCAGCTCGCCCCCACCGACGATCCGCGCCTGCGCCGGGCCATTGCCCATGCCATCGACCGGAAGCTGATCATCGAGGCCCTGCTCAAGGGCTATGCCAACCCGGTTGATGTGCTGTTGACCCCGGCCAGCTTTGGCTATGTCGCGATATCAAAGGCCTGCCCTATGATCCAGAAAGGGCGCGCGCGCTGGTCCGGGAGGCAAGCATGACGGTCGCCCCCTCTCCTTCCTGCTCTCTCCGGTCTATGATGCGCGCGTGGCACAGGCGATCCAGCAGATGCTCGGCGATGTCGGTCTCAAGGTTGAAATTGCGATGATGGACCAGCCGACCTTCATCCGCCGCCGGCTTGGCCGTGCCGATGAGGCGGGGCACATGTCGCTCGGGCGCTGGGCCTGCGCCTGCCAGGATGCCGACGGCATGATCTACCCGATGTTCCGCACAGGCAGCGCCTTTTCCAAATACGCCAATCCCGCCTTCGACCGCGAGGTGGATGCGGCACGCGCCACCATCGAGACGGCACAACGCATCGTCCATTACCGCCGGGCCCTCGCGCTTCTGAATGAGGATGTCGCGAGTGTGCCGCTCTATCAGGATTTTGCCATCTATGGCGCGCGCCGCGAACTTGTCTGGCAGACGACACCGGCGGAATCCCTGACGATCATGGAGATGGACTGGCGGCCCTGAGCCCTGACAGGTGCTCCTTCGTGCCTGACCGCCGGCCTGCCTGATCACGTGTTGCCAGACGAAGTGTCCGTGGCTTGTCCGACACACTGATGCATTAATGCCTTAGGCTTCTGCGCTGTGTCATTGACGGGATGGACGCCGCTTCCGTCCGGGTGTTACAACCATCAAAACGAGAATGCCTGGGGAGGCGACAGTGCTTCGGATACGATCTGAGAAGGATTTTCTGGCCGGGGCATTGTATGTGCTGCTTGGCCTTGGGTTTTTGTGGTTTGGGCAGGACTACAAGATGGGTGTGGCCGCGCGGATGGGACCGGGCTATTTCCCCCTGACGCTGGCCTGTGTTCTTGTGGTGTTTGGGGCGATTTCGCTGATCCGCTCGTTCATGACCGACGGTCCCGAGGTGGATTCGCCGATCGCCGGCTATGTGGTGATGCTGCTGCCCGGCATCATGGTGCTGGTTGGCGGACGCTTCGACCGGCATCCGATCCCGACCGGGCTGGGCTGGGCCCTGCTGCTGCTCGGCCTTGCCGGCATCGCCTGGTCCGTCAGGAAGGCCGAGCCCGGCGCGGTGTTGAAAGCGATACGGCCGACGGTAATGGTCACCTTGGGCTGCATAGTCTTCGGCCTTCTGCTGCCGCGTGGCGGTCTGGTGTTTGCGCTGCCGGGGCTGGTCATTCTCTCGGCCATGGCCAGTGCCAAGTCCGAGTATGATCTCAAGGGATTGCTTGTGCTGGTCGGGCTGGTTCTGTTCTGCGTCCTCGCCTTCGTGAAGGGCCTGGGCGTACCGATGCCGATCTTCGGTTCGTGGTTTGACGGCCTCGTGCCGGCCTGGCTTCAGCGCTGAGGGGGCGGACATGGATCTTCTTGGCAATCTCTGGCTCGGTCTTCAGACCAGCATGGGTCTGATCAACCTGACGTACTGCCTGATCGGGGTTTTCCTGGGCACNGCGATCGGGGTTTTGCCGGGTCTTGGACCGGCGGCGACGGTGGCGATGCTGCTGCCGGCGACCTTCGCCATGCCTCCGGAAACCTCGCTGATCATGCTGGCGGGCATCTATTACGGCGCGCAATACGGCGGCTCGACCACGGCGATCCTGGTCAACCTGCCGGGGGAGACCTCCTCGGTCGTCACGGCGCTGGATGGCTACCAGATGGCACGGCAGGGCAAGGCGGGCCGGGCGCTGGCCACCGCGGCGCTGTCCTCGTTCTTTGCCGGCACGGTCTGCACGCTTCTGATCGCGCTGTTTGCTCCTCCGCTGGCGGAAGTGGCGCTGAAATTCGGTCCGGCGGAATACTTCTCGCTGATGGTGCTGGGCCTGATCGCCTCGATCGTGCTCGCGCATGGCTCGATCCTGCACGCGCTGGGCATGATCATCCTCGGCCTTCTGCTCGGCCTTGTCGGCACGGACGTGAACTCCGGCGCCCAGCGCTACACCTTCGGCGTGCCGGAACTGGCGGACGGCATCGGGTTCGTGACCGTGGCGATGGGCATGTTCGGCATCGGCGAGATCATCGCCAACCTCGAACATGAGGAGACACGCGACGTCTCGATCAAGAAGGTGACCGGCCTGTTCCCGACGCGGGAAGACTTCAAGCGCATCATTGCGCCCACCCTGCGCGGAACGGTTCTGGGCTCCTTCCTCGGCATCCTGCCCGGCGGCGGCGCGGCGCTGGCGGCTTTCGGCGCCTACGCCCTGGAAAAGAAGGTCTCGAAGAACAGGCACGAGTTCGGCAAGGGGGCGATCGAGGGTGTTGCGGCGCCGGAATCGGCCAACAACGCCGGCGCGCAGATGTCGTTCATCCCGATGCTGACCCTCGGCATCCCGGCCAATCCGGTGATGGCGCTGATGATCGGCGCGATGATCATCCAGGGCATCCAGCCCGGCCCCTCGGTGATGGCCGAGAAGCCGGCGCTGTTCTGGGGGCTGATCGTCTCGATGTGGGTCGGCAACCTGATGCTGCTGGTGCTCAACCTGCCGCTGATCGGCATCTGGGTGCGGATGATCACGATCCCGTATCGCTATCTCTTCCCGATGATCCTGGTGTTCTGCGCCATCGGTGTGTTCAGCCTCAACAACGCGACCTTCGACGTGCATGTCATGGCCCTGTTCGGGCTGCTCGGCTACGTCTTCAAGAAGATCGATTGCGAACCGGCGCCGCTCCTGCTCGGCTTCATCCTCGGACCGATGATGGAAGAGTTCCTGCGCCGGGCGCTGCTGTTGTCCAAGGGCGATCCGATGGTCCTGGTCACCCGCCCGATCAGCGCGACCATGCTGGTGCTCTCGGCCATCCTGCTGGTGCTGGTGCTCCTGCCCTCCTTCTCGAAAACCCGGGAAGAAGCCTTCCAGGAGGACTGACGCTGCCGCGCCATGTCCGGTCTGCCGCCGGTGCGGCAGGCCGGATCGTTCGCATCGGGCATCACGTCCTTGCCGATCCCGTCGCCCGGGGCCACCGCGAAGCGACAGGTGTTCGGGCGGCCCAATCTCTTGCTGGAAAACTGGGTGGGTGTGCCGCTGGTCCATAGGCAGCCCCGGCGGAGCCTGCTCACACTGGCGGGCGAGTATGTTCGAAATGACGCCTCCGGCATTGCCTGGTTGCCGCGCAATCTGGCAGCCGATAGCACTCGCGAGTGGCCGTCTGGTTGTGGCTTCGGCAGAATCGCGATGGGCCCAGTCAGGAGGATGGCGATGTTTTTGCGAAACCGGCACCCGGATTACCGGAAACCGCTCGATCCGGCCGATGCCGCAACTCTGGGGATCGAGGCAGGTATGGCCGTGGAGCAGCATTTTGCTGCGCGCGAGAATTTTGCACCGACGCCTCTCCTTGCGCTTCCCGCCCTTGCGGCGGATCTCGGCATAGGCGCCCTCCACGTCAAGGATGAGGGCTTTCGGCTCGGGCTGGGCAGTTTCAAGGCGCTTGGCGGCTCGTATGCGGTGATCCTGCTTGTGCTGGAGGAGGCCGAACGCCTGCTCGGGCGGCGCGTGGATGTCGGCCAATTGCAGACAGCCGAGGTGCGGGCGGTCGCATCTGCCATGACGTTCGCTTGCGCCACCGATGGCAATCATGGGCGCTCGGTGGCGATGGGGGCCGAACGTGTGGGTGCAAAGGCCGCAATCTTTGTCCATGCCGGCGTCAGCGACGAAAGGGTGGCGGCCATTGCCCGCTTCGGCGCGCGGATGATCCGGGTCGAGGGGACTTATGACGATTCGGTTGCGCAAGCTGCGCGGGTGTCCGAACAGGAAGGCTGGACCATTGTCTCCGACACGTCATGGCCGGGCTATGAGCGCATTCCCGGGCTGGTCATGCAGGGCTACACCGCGATCATACGGGAGGCCTTGCGCGTCCTTTCCGCTCCCCCGACGCACGTCTTCGTGCAGGCGGGCGTCGGCGGCATCGCGGCTGCGCTTGCCGGTCATCTCGCGCTTGCGCTGGGCGACAGGCGGCCCATGGTCGTGGTTGTCGATCCGGCGCGGGCGGCCTGCCTGGTCGAGAGCGCGCGGGCGGGGCATCCCGTGAAAGTTCCCCATGGCGAGCCGACGGTCATGGCCATGCTCGAATGTTACGAACCCTCGCTTGTCGCCTGGCGCGTGCTGAGCCGCGTGGGGGACGCCTTCATGACGGTCGATGAGGCTGACGCTATTGCGGCGATGCGGCGTCTGGCCATGCCTGCGGGAGATGACCCGGCGATCGTGGCGGGAGAGAGTGGCGGCGTTGGCCTTGCAGGGCTCATGCGTGCCGCCGCAAGCCCGGACATGCGTGCGGCATTGGGGCTGGATGAGACATCCCGCGTGCTTGTGATCAACACGGAGGGCGCGACCGACCCCCAGCGTTACGAAGAACTGGTGGGCCTGTCACCGGACGCCGTACGGCTTTGCGCAGAAGGGAACCACCCATGAGCCTCTGGTCGATCAACCCCGAGCGCCTGCTGAACCGCATTCGTGAACTTGGAGAGATCGGGCGCGATCACGACGAGCGCTTGATCCGGCTTGCGGCGTCCGACACCGAGAAGCTCGGACGCGACCGTTTCGTACGGTGGCTGCGGGACGCCGGCCTTCAGGTGTCTGTGGATCGTGTCGGCAATATCTTCGGCATATGGCACCCCGAAGGTGCTGGCGATCAGGCTCCGCTCATGCTCGGTTCGCATATCGATACCGTCATCAATGCCGGAATTTATGATGGGTGTTATGGGGTTCTCGCCGGGCTGGACGTGATCGAGACGTTGAAGGCGGCGGGGTTCCACCCCTCTCGCCCGCTCGTTGTTGCGGCCTTCACCAATGAAGAGGGGGTTCGCTACGCACCCGACATGATGGGTTCGCTGGTCTATGCGGGCGGGCTGCCCGTCGACGATGCGCTCGCAGCCATCGGAACCGATGGGTCATGCCTTGGTGCCGAACTGGAGCGGATCGGTTATGCCGGGTCCGAACAGCCAGGTTTCCTCAAACCCCATGCCTATCTCGAACTGCATATCGAGCAGGGCCCGGTGCTCGAACGGGAAGGCCTGTCGATCGGCGCCGTCGAAAATCTCCAGGGGATTTCCTGGCAGCGCGTGACCATCACGGGCGATGCCAACCACGCCGGCACCACGCCGATGTCGATGCGGCGCGATGCTGGTCACGCGGCGGCCAGCGTCGTCACCTTCCTGCGGGCGCGGGCGACGGCCTCGAACACGCCGACAGTCGCAACCGTCGGCTGCATGGCCTTCGAGCCGAATGCGATCAATGTGATCCCCTCCCGCGCGACCTTCACCGTCGATCTGCGCGACCCCGACGAGATGCGCCTCAAAGCCGAGGAAGCCGCGCTGGCGGCCTTCCTTGATCATCTGGCGGCGGAGGAACGCGTCGAGATCGGTGTCGAGCGGCTGGCCCGGTTCCAGCCCGTCCAGTTCAACAGGGCGATTGTNGAAAGCGTTGAAAAGGCCGCGCAGGCGCGCGGGCTCTCCTGTCGACGCATGACCTCCGGTGCGGGGCATGACGCGCAGATGATGGCGCGGATCGCTCCGACCGCGATGATCTTCGTCCCCAGCATTGGTGGGATCAGCCATAATCCGCGCGAGCATACGCCCGAAACAGATCTTGTCGCCGGGGCCAATGTGCTCCTGGATGTCGTTATCCATCTTGCCGGCACGGCATGAAGAAAAAGGCGCCAGACGCCTGAACTGGGTGTTGATCGTGGTCAGCGTTCCGCAGGAGGCGCGTGCCGTGCGCGCTGTGAAACGTGCCAGGGCAGCAGCAATCGTTCAGCGTGGTCGATCAGGAAGAACAGCAGCGTGCCNACAACGCCGAGCAGCAGCAGCGGGACGAACACCCTGACTGTGTCGAATTGNCCCTGNGCNACAAGGATCTGAAAGCCAAGCCCGCGGCTGCCCGCCACGAANTCGCCGACGATGGCGCCNACNAGCGCAAAGGATATCGCCACCTTCATCCCGGCNAAAAGGCTCGGCAATGCGCAGGGAAANCGGATTTTGAGAAGAATCGCCAGCGGGCTTGCCTTCGATACCCGTGCGAGGCTGAGCATGTCGGGGTCCACCGAGCGCAGACCCAAGACGGTGTCGATGACGATCGGAAAGATTGCCAGCATCAGTGCGATGGCGATTTTCGGTTCGGTTCCGGTGCCCATCCAGATAACGAACAGCGGCGCCAGTGCAACCTTGGGAATCGAGTTGAGCGCCACGAGGAGGGTATAGACGGTGCGCTCGATCAACGACGAATAGACGATCGCAATCGCCAAAAGCACGCCCAGCACCACCGCTAGGGAAAAGCCGACGCATGTCATCGCCAGCGTGAACCCGAGATGGCGGATGAACACGCCGGGCGTTTCAAGGAAGGCCGCGAAAATGGCTGACGGCGCAGGAAGAATGAGTGGGGAAGGCTGAAAGAACCATACGCCGAGTTCCCAGAGGAGCAATGTTCCTGCCAGTACGAGAGCGACGTCGCGGACCTCGCTGTGGTCAGAGAACAGTCGTTTGAGCATGGCGTCTATTCCTTGACGATGCCGAGTTCAGCAAAGTGATGGCGTATCCGGG
>Ga0056914_10002810_pt1 | contig 10684 bp, 4 predicted proteins | sample TNRBio252014_DNA_FD_55168 | JGI IMG/M metagenome (GOLD analysis project Ga0056914, IMG submission 55168) | Wastewater treatment Type I Accumulibacter community from EBPR Bioreactor in Madison, WI, USA - TNR Reactor_6/25/2014_ DNA | ecosystem: Engineered > Bioreactor > EBPR > Anaerobic-Aerobic >...
CCTGCGGCTCGCCTATGGCCTCCACTTTGCTATTGGCCTCGACCGTCACGGTTCCGCTCGCCACAAGGACGAGTTCCGCGTTGGTGAGCGGATTATCCAGAGTGGTGCGGACGAGGATGTCCGTGGCACTGACGTTCAGCCGGTCGCCGGTCGCTTCCGTGCTGCGGACGGCGCCCAGCACCACACTCTCGGCGCCCAGCGCGGCGATCGTCTCGGGGGTGAGGACGAGATAGCCGTCGAGGCCGTTNATCGATGTCCCTTCCGCGACGACGGCGATCTTGCCGGCGGCGATATCCGCCTGCCCGCCGCGGCCGCCTTCTCCTCGCTCGAACAGCGGTGTCGCCGCCAAGGACAGAGAGGAGGTGATGTCCAGCGCCAGCCGCCCGGCGTCGGCCGGCAGCGGCGGCGCCGCATTCCCCGCCGCGAGAGCCTGGGCCGCGAAGTAGGCATTGCCGGAGGNGGAGACGACTTCNGAGTATTGGCCCCACGTCGGCCGCGACATCACCGTCCACGCGGACGGGCGAATGCCCGAGGTGCTGAACCCGGTATANCCGGTCGTCGCCGCGACNGTGTAGGTGCCATCCGCGGCGCGGATCGCGGTCCCGGCCAGCGGATCGCCCGAAGTCCCCGCCGCCTGCACCAGGAACGCGCCCGGCAGCGTGGCNTAGCTNCCCGGCAGCAGCGTGTAGGTGCCGGCGGCCGGGCCGCCCGGCACGTTCGCCAGNAGCGTGATGGTGCGGCCCGGATCGTCGGCGACGCTCNTCACCCCCGGAACAATGGCGTAGACCNCGCCGCCGCCGGTCATGCTCGCGATGCGCAGGTCGCGAGAGCCGCCGAGTCCGGGAATGAACTCGGTGGCGTAGATGTCGCCGCCGCCGGAGAGATCCAGCACCGCCCCCTCGGCGACGNTCGCCACGCCGGCAGCGAGCGCGATCCGCTTCTCGGGCGGAGCCGTCACCGCCGCGTCGTTGAACGTCCAGTTCTCCTGGTCGACGGTGGTGCCGTAGGGGATGAGCGCGCCTTCCGCCGAGACGGATGTCAGGCTACCGGCGCCGACCGTGACGGACGAGGTGGCGACGAATAGAGGCCGCAGCGTATCGGGATTCGTCAACAGGCGAGTGGAGAGGCCGCTGATGTCCTTCAACCCGAGTTCGATGGTCCCGAACGGGGCGCGAAGCACGCCGTTTTGGACGACGTTGGCGGCAGACAGCGTAATCCGCCCGCCCGCGGACAACGGCACGGCCTGAGCCTCGTCGGAGCTGCGGGCGATGGTGATGGTCCCATCCCTGGCAANGGATTGCAGCAGCGCCCAGACCCCCGACTCAGGATAGACCTGTCCCGCCGTGATCGTCAGATCGCCACCCGTGTAGATCGCGGCGCGATAATCCGGGACGCCACCTCCCGTCAGCCCGGGGGTGAAACGCACGTCGCTGGCAGCCGTGATTTCCGTCCTGCCGAAGTTGTACAGCTGCACCGACGCCGAGACGTCCACCGTTTCGGCATTGACCTCGAGCGTCGGGCCGCGCCGGACCCTGCCGTCGACTCTAATGTTGCCGGGTACCAAATAATCCGCAGGGTCGGNCCCGGCGNCGGGACCAGCGACCCGCACGTACGGCGCGTCGAGCCTGACGACNCCCGCGTCCCGCCGCCCCAGGTCTCTGGGGCTAGGTGCCAACGTAACATCGACGTCCCCGGGCCTCAGCCAGCGAAAGCTCGCCGCCNGTAACTCCAGCCGTCGGTCGAGTGAAAGGACGGGGGACCCGCTGAAGGCAAGCACTTCAGTCGCCGCCANCGACAGCGANTCGATGCCGCTGCTGTCGANCTGCGTCGTCGAGAAAACGAAATTGCCGAGCGGCAACGGAAATGCCGGCTGCGCATCGACGGAGTAGTTGGTCGCGGTTGGGACGACCGTGAGCGAATATGCCTGAATTGAGAGCCTTCCCCCGAGATTACTGCCGGGAATGCCCGGATTGCCGCGCAAGGTACTTTCGAGAACGCCTCCTGAAAATCCACCTTGAACAATCTCGATGGTGCCGGCGTCGCTGCCGANGATCGTCGGCACGCGAGCCCCCGCTTGCCCACCCGTTGGCGGCAGGTCGACGATGCCGGTGGCGCCCGATACGTCGATGACGGAACCCGCCTGGCCGACGAACCCCGACCCGGCATCGATCGAAACCGTTCCGCCCGCGAGAACCGTGCCGTCCCGCCACGCGAATTGCGTCGGATCGGGCACGAACACGCCGGAAACGTCCATCTCGGCGCCCGCGGAGAGGAACACCGAACTAACAAAACTCGCTCGCTGCCCGCCGTTGGCGTCGTCCTGCTTGGACCAGCCGGTCTGCTGCTGCAGCGTAATCGTTCCGCCGTGGGCACGTATGAGCGCGTCTGACCCGATCGTGAGCTGGCCACGGGCCGCGAGTGCTATCGCGGCGCCGGGATCACCCTCGATCGTCGAACCACTGCCGATAACCAGAGCGTTGTCGGAGTAATAGCTCCGAATGTCCTCGCCAAAGAACCGCCTCTGTCCGATCGTGTTCCAGTCCGTCCAGCCAAGCCCGGTGAGGGCGAGGGATGCAGCCGGCCGCAACCCGTCCGGCGCCAGCCCGACGGTGGCCGCCTGACGAATGTTCGTCGCACCACCGAAACCCACGGTCGGAATCCACTGGCGCTGCTGCAGCCGGATCGTCGCGCCTTGCTCGACCCCTGCGCGCAGCAGCCCGGTGATCTGGAAATCGCCGAAGCCGTGCTCCTCGAAGAAGCTCGTCGGTATCTTGATCTGGCCTTTGTCGCCGCCGACCGCTCCGCTGCCGCTTTGGATGTCGACCTCCGGCGCCCGCAGCGCGAAGGTCCCGCCCCCGGCCAGTCCGAAGGCGTCGATCGTACCATTCAGATGTATCGCATCGTCGATCCGCGAACGCGTCGCCCCGTTATCGTCGACATAGCTGAAGATGAAGGCCGGCGCACTGGCCGCGTCGTCGCTTCGTAACGGGTCGGTTCCACCCGGCGCTATCGGGTGCAACAAAATCGCCAAGCTCCCACCACGTCCGCGTGGCACACCGCCCCTGGTCGCGAGCCGCCCGTTCGGCGCCACGTAGCCGCCGCTGTTCAGATCCAGCCGGCTCCCGCCTTCCAGATCGATCGTGGCCCTGTCGGGGATGTTGAGTCGATCGATATAGGCTTGGTTCGTGAAGGTCACCCGACCGCCGTCGATCCAGTCCGAGCCCACCAGCGTCGACGGTGCTGCCCCGCTGTCGCTTATCCAGCGACCGCTGACGTCAATCACCGCACCGTCGTGCAGCGTCGCCCTCGTCTCTCGCGATTGCGTGTCAGAGTCTGGATCTGTTGCGGGATCATAACCAGCAACTGGATCATAAGCCGCCAGCGAAACCGTGACGCTGCCGCTGTGCGTCGTGATGCTGCCGTGGATATCGACGGTGTCGCCGCGCAGCGTCAGGCTGCCGCCGTCCGGCAGGACCAGATCGGCGTCCTCCGTCACGACGACGGTGGAGCCGGTGCCGCCGAGGCTGACATCGGCGAAGCCGGCATCCGCCAGCGTGTCGGTCGACCAATGCTGATCCGAGAACGTCGACTGGCGCACCGCCGTCTCGATCGTCACGTCCGGCCGGCCCAGCAGGCCGGTGAGGTCGAGAGTGCCGCCGCGGACCGGCGCGCTGGCGTAGCTGCCGCTGCCGGCCCGCTGGTAGCGCCCGCTCTCCGCCGTGGCGTGCATCGCCCCCTCCACCAGGGCGGCGCCCGAGAACTCGATGCCGCCGGCGTCGGCACCCTCGACGTATCCCAACTNGAACTGCGTTCCGCGGGAGCTGGACCCCAGGGAGCGGAACCGCTCGGTCCGGCCCCATCTACCGTGATCGACGATGAACTCGCCGGCGAGGCCGCTATAGACGACGTTCGGATCCGCGGCGCCGATATCGGTCAGCGAGCCGCCGGAGGTCTGCAGGCGTGTCGTCGACACGACACCGTCGGCATAGCGAATGAAGCCGCCGGCGGTGTTGATCGCCGAGCCCGCCTTGACGTGGCTGATGCCGGAGAACGACACGTCACCACCGGCGGTCAGCAACTCGCTCGCCGTCCTGCCGTAGCCGTCGATGTAGCCCTGAGCNTTGAGCAGAGGAGAGCCGTACCAGCGGGTGCCGTCGGGCCGCAACCCTGTCACCCGGCGGTCGACGAAGAGCTCCCGGCCGAGCAGAAACCCATTGCGCTGCAACGGCGTGTCGGCGAGGTCCGAATTGCCGACGCGGGCGATGCGGATGACGTTGCTCTCCATCGCCAACTGCACGTCCATCATCCCGGAGACGTCGATCTCCGCGCCCTCCTCGAGGGTGAGGTTGGCGGCGATCGGATCATCATCCAGGAGTCTCCGGAGGCATCGGTCCCTGGAGCAGCGGCGACGAGCGAGACCCGCGCCGACGGCGCCTTGATCAGCGCGCCCTCGGCCAGGGTGATGCTCCCGGCATCGGCGATCGTCTGACCTGACCGAAGCAAGCTGAGCCGGACAACCGGATTACGGAACTGCGCTGCGGAAATCGCGTCCGAGGGCAACGTCGGCTGCGTGTTGAACAGCGCATCCCCGGCGATGGCCGGCCGATCCGACGGGGACAGGAAGTCCGGCAGCATCGCGATCACGGTGTCGCTGCCGAGCGTGATGGCCGCGGGGTCCTGTTCCGCATCCGCGGGTATGGTCCCGCCCTGGGGCGTTCGGTATCCGACGCTCCGGGCATCCAGGTAGATCGAACCATTGGCGTTCACGGCGGTGGTAACGCTCAACACGCCGTTCTGCACGCCTGCCGGCCCTTCGCCGAAGACGCCCTCCTTCGAGCGCAGGTCGATCTTTTGCGCGGTGATGGTGATGTTGCCGCGCGCCGCACTCACCAGCCCTGAGTTCTCGACGCTGAAGGAGCGCCCGAGCACCGGGTTGTTCACGTCGAGCCGCCGGCATGTCCACCAGCGGCGCGTCGAAGAAGCCGTCCGCGTCTCTGGCGCCGCGGACGTCGAGACGAAGAAAGCCGGCGGTTGTAACGGCACCCGCCAGGATGTTGTCGGCTGAGGTGCCGCGGACCGTGAAATAGTCGTCGGCCCCGGCGAGCACCTGGGCGCCACGCAGGTCCGGATCGACGTTCAGGCCGTCCACGACAGAATCAGGAATGGAAAGCTTCAGCGCATCGATCGCTCCGGCACTGTTGTTGATCAGCGTGAAGTTCCGCGCGCCGACCAGGATGGTCTGGCCGTCCGGCGTCTCGATCGTCCCGCGGTTGATCACCCGCGGCGCCGCGAGGACCACCCGGCCGAGATAAGGGTTGGTGTTGGACAGCGGAGCGGTGGTGATCGAAGCACCGGCCTGGACCTCGACATTGCCTTCGACCGGCGCGGCGCGCGGCACGAACGAACCTGTAACGCCGGAACCGTAAGTCTTCCCAACGATCTCCCCGCTCTCCGGGTCGGCTATGGCGAAGCTGAACGAGCGGGTGCCGTTGCCGGGCTCGAGGAAATAGGTGTTGCGCTCGGCGGTCGTCTGGTACGGCAGGCCGATGTCCAGCGACGACGCGACGAGGCCGCCGACATTCACCTGCGACGTGCCGGTGAAAAGGATGCCGTTACGGTTGATGACCAGCACTTGGCCGGGTGCGGTGATCTTGCCGAAGATCTCGGACGGCTTCACATCCATGACGCGATTGAGGACAGCCGAGTCTTGCCCGGGCTGGTCGAACTTCAGGGTCGTCAGCGACCCGACGTCGAACCGTTCCCAAGTGAGGATCGCCTTGCTCGCGGTCTGTTCGATCTCGACGTCGTAGGTGCCGTCGGGGTTGACCGTCTCGCTCGGCAACTCCGCTCCCTGCCAGACGATGCCGGGGACGGTGCCGACGCGGGGATCGACCTTCAGGCCGCCGGTCGGATTTCCGGGGCTGGCGAGGCCGTTGTAAACGGATTGGTGCTGCATCACCCGGAGTGCGCGCGCGACATCGCGGCCGGCGAGCTGCGCCCGGATCGTCTGCTCCGCCCGATTCAGGTTCAGCAGCGAGCGCGCGACATCCTGCGCCCTGTTGGTCGCCGCCGGTGCCGCCGCCAGTGACGGCTGCGCGCAGAGGGCCGCGGTGATAAAAGCGACAGCGCTGACCCCGGACAGCAGATCGGCGCGGAGGCGGCGTCGCGATGCCGGCCGACGACAGGTGGTGAGAACGCCGTCTTCAGCAGGCGCAACCGTCCAGGGCGTGTTCATATCGCAATCTCTCGATTTTTCGAATCTCTCGAGCCGGCCCCGACCGCGAAATGCCTAGTGCCCCTCCAGATCCTCAGCACAAACTCGGCATATCACCGAGAGATTGCAAGCGTGGACAGATGAATTGATCGTTACTGCAATATAACTGTCATATAACCGCAATAAATAGGTTCGGCGATACAACGCCGTCCGTCGCGGCCGGAGACGTACGGCGGCGAGCCGCCGTACGTTCCGATGCGCGAAGGGTCAGGCCCTCTCGCGGAGTGGCTTTATGCGCCGGCTTTACCGGTGCAGGTCGAGTTGCCGGTGGCCACCGGCTCGCCCACGCCGGCGATGCGGGTGGTCGCACCGGTGACGACGAGATTGCGAACCGCGGTCTGCCAGTTGTTCGGTAGGCGGCCGAACGTCTTGCCGGTGAGGATGGTGGTCAGCTGCGTGTTGGTCCCGGTGGTGTACCAGTTCCAGAAGTTACGCAGGCCCTGGCCGACGGCCGTGCTGGTGTAGCAGGTGTAGCCGTTGTACCAGGTGAAGCCGGCGATCGGATACGCGGTGGCACCGGTCGGATCCGGAACGGCGCCGGCGATACCCCACGCGGCCGGGTCCAAGGCGGCGGCGCCGGCAGGCGGCACGGCCGAGGCCAGCGCAGCGGTGCCGCTGGCCGCGGTCGGCAGGATGTACGCACCGGTCTTGTTGGCCAGCGAAGCCCGCGGCCGGGCCGTATACGTGCCAGCCGTGATCGTGCGCGGGTTGAGGCCGGCACCGTCCGTGGCGACGACCGTGGTCGGCACGGTGATGGTGGTGACCGCCGGCTGGGTCAGTTCCGGCGTGGTGTAGCCGATGAAGTAGTTCTCCTCGGCGACCGCCTGGGCCACGCCCTCGTTGCCGGACCGCTTATAGAAGAACGCGTTCGGCCATGTGACGGAGGTGCCGGTGCCGCCGGTCCACAGCGCGCCCCGGGTACCGTCGCAGACGGCGGCGAGGTGTTGGGCGAACAGGAAGGTCGTGCCGCTACCGTCGGAACGGACGGCGACGAGGATCTGGCGGGCGACGCCGCCGGTGACCGAGCCGCCGTTGTCGGCGGTGATCAGCGGATCGTTCCAGTTGGTGATGGTGCCGGTGAAGATGCCGCACAGGCTCCGCTCGGACAGCCGCAGCGTGTTACGGCCGGGCAGGCGGAACGGGATGTTGACCGTGGTGGTCAGCGTCGGCACCTGGATCGCCGCGCCGGCGACGGTGCGGCGGTCGACGGTGCAGCTCGCGTCGGTGGCGACGTTGCCGTTGTAGCAGTCGTAGCTGATCGTCGAGGCTGGGGTCGCCGTCTGCGGAATGATCGCGTCGCTGCCGGACCAGTGGTGGTTCGGGTAGCCGGTGGGCGCGGTGATGCTGAACGGCAGGAAGCCGGTCCCGGCGAGCGCCGGGCTGTTGGTCACCGGCGCGGGCGCGACGGAGTTGCCGGAGTACGGCACCGTATTGGTGGTGGTGCTCGGAATGCCGATGCGCGTGGGATCGTCGAAGATGAAGGCCCGCTGACCGGCGCCGCTGCCGACCGGCGCATAGCCGAAGCGGAGGGCACGGTTCTGCGGCGCGGTGCAGCCCGGCGCGTCGAACAGGTTGTTGACGTCGACGGTCTTGGTGTTGGTGGTGGTCGGGCTGAGGTCGGTGCTGTAGCAGTTGAAGATCTGCCGGTAGACGACGGCCGGCAGGGTGGCGCCGCCGGCGTAAATCTCGGTCTGGGCTGCGGCCGGGGTGGCGGCGGCGGCGGTGAAGCCGACCGCGAGCGCGATCGCCGACGCCGACCCGAGGGCGAATTGGCGAACTTTATTGTTGGGCATGGGGTGCTCCCTAAAAGCGATGCTGTAAACGGTTGCAGTATCGCTCGGCCGGGTAGCAGAACTGGCGAACCCGAGCATGGGTCCGCATCAGATCCATGCCGCCTTTGAGGCAATCAAGTCATGGACTGAGCTAGGTTTACACCCGGCGTATTCGCACGAAATCTGCAAACGCCGGGACTATGTACAGCAGGTATATTACCGCTCGGTGACACTAGGGTGACATATTCTGCGTCGCGGGTCATTGTCACACAGCGGCGCCCGCGCTCCCGCCGAACGCCGCGCAAGCGTCTGCCGACGCCGCCAAACCCCGACTTCGGCTCCTTTGCTAAAGCGCAGACCCTGTCTGATTTGCCTCCGCCTGCGGCGCCGCCTGCCGGACGATACTCGCGAGATCCTGCATCAGTCGATCCCAAATCTCGAGCGTCGCCAGAAGATGCGCGGTCGAGACGCCCCCTGCCAGCAGCACGTCCATCTCCAGGGCGACGACGCGGTCGTGGGCGTGCAGGCGAGCGAATCGCTTGCCGGCGTTCCACTCGGCGGCGAGTTCCTCCGGCGACCGGCCGTCGACCTGCGCGAGAAAGATGTACGAGACATCCAGGTACAGGCGCTCGCCTTGCGGCGCCGGATTGCCGAAGCGGACGTGATACAGCAGGCCGGACGAGGCGCTGCGGATCATCGGCGCACCCGTCTGATCGACCGTCAACTCGGCGCGAAAGCCGCGAGCGCGCAACAGCTCGGCCATGTTCTCCGGCGCGATCGCCTCGTGCACCTGCAGCCGCGGGTCCACCGCCGCTTCCGTCCCGTCCACCGCAACCGGCGCGTTCGTCGCATCGTCGGTCATCGACCCGTTCCTTCCTGCTTCTGCACCAGCTTCGACAAGGCGATCTCGTCGATCTGCACCGGGTTGCGCCGCAGAAACTCCGCGACGAAGGCGTTGGCGTTCTCCTGCGCCTTCTGTTGCCGGAGAAGCGCCGTCAACTGTTCGCGCACTTCGGGCAGCGGTGCAAGCGTAGCCGGGCGCGTATCGTTCAGCTTCAGCAGGTGCCAGCCGTCCGGCGCACGCACCGGCTCGGAGATGCCGCCTTTCTCCAGCCCGGCCACGGCGTCACGCATCTGCGCCAGCAGGCGGTCCTCGGCGATCCACTCCAGATCCCCGCCCCTGGCGGCCGACGCCTTGTCCTGCGAATTCTTCCGTGCGAGGTCGGCGAAGTCTGCCTTGCCGGCCCGCGCCTGCTGCAGCAGCTCTAGGAGTTGCTTGCGCGTCTTGTCGTCGTCCGCCTTCGGCGCATCCAGTGGGAGGGGGATGAAGATCTGCGCCAGTCGATATTGGCGGGGAACGACGAACTTCGACCGGTTGGCCTCGTAGGCCGCCTGCAGCTCGGCGTCGTTCGGATACGCCGCGTCCGGCTTCGCGGCGGCGGCGATGTAGCTGTCGACGATCACGTCGGTGCGCGCCTGCTCGATCTGGCGGACCACGTCCGGCGTCTGTTCCCACTTCTTCGACTTCGCTTCGGCGAGGATGGCGACCCGGGCGATGCGACCGCGGACGAGCTGGCCCGCGAGCGCCGGATCCTCGGCGATGCGGGCCCGCGTCCGTGGATCGGCTGTCGCCAGCATCTCGCGGACGGCGGCTTCGTCCAGCGTCACCGAACCGCTGCGGGCGACCACATCTCCTGCCGCCGGTGCCGGGGGTGCCGCGAGCGCGGGGGCCGCCATCGCGCCCAGCGCGGCGGCGACGGCGAAGGCGGCACGGACGATGCCGCGGCGAGGGCCCGCCACCTAGAGCGCCCCGGCCGGAGCGGCGGCCGCGGGAGGCGTCGCGGGCGGCGTGTCGGTGGGCGCGGCCACGGGCGGAGCCATGCCCGCCGGCGGCGGCACGAACTGCTCGTCGAGAATGCGATCCTGATAATCCTGCACGATGTTCTCCAGCTCGACCTTCTGCAGGCCCAGCACCGGCTCCCAGCTTCCGCGGAGCACCGTGATGAAGTCCTGCGAACGATACAGGTTCAACGTATCCTCGGCTACCGCCACCAGCTTGTCGTTCTTCTCCTGGCAGACGCCCAGGGTCCGTTGCGTGGCACCCAGCCTCGCCTCGGCCCGTTGCCGTTCGGCGTCCTTGGCCCGCGCTACGTCCGCCACCTCGTTGTAGGCCTGCTGCCACTGCCGCAGCGCCTGCAGGATCGCCTCGTTGTTGGCCTGCATGGCGGCGAAATCCTGGCGGAACTGCGCCAGTTGCGCCTCGCGCTCGGCGAGCACCCCCGCCGCGCCGGCCTTCGCCTCCAGCTCGGCCATGCGCGCCGCCTGCAGGTCGACCTGCTGCTGCAGAAGCTCCCGCTGCTTCTTCGCCTCTTCGACCTCCGCCTGCCGCCCGGCCTGTGCGTCCTGCAACGCGCGAAGGTCCGCCGTCGTCCGCCGCAACGCCTCGCGCAGCCGGTCCTCGGTCGAGGCCTGCTGCGCGTGGGCGGTGGTGGCGGCGAGGAGGAAAACGGTGACGATCGCGATTGCGAGGGCCCCCGCCCATCGTCCTGTCCCCGCTGCCCGGGTTCGCAATGACGATAGGGCGGTGACTTCCCGGCCTGCGGCAGAGCCGTCATCGCGAGCGCAGCGAAGCGATCCA
>Ga0056914_10002832_pt1 | contig 10622 bp, 11 predicted proteins | sample TNRBio252014_DNA_FD_55168 | JGI IMG/M metagenome (GOLD analysis project Ga0056914, IMG submission 55168) | Wastewater treatment Type I Accumulibacter community from EBPR Bioreactor in Madison, WI, USA - TNR Reactor_6/25/2014_ DNA | ecosystem: Engineered > Bioreactor > EBPR > Anaerobic-Aerobic >...
ACGTCCGATTCGACGATTACGACATCCGCACTCTTGCAGGTTGCACTCTACCGCGACAGGCCCGTGGCCGTCGACTCGACGTCCCAGGTCCGACCCTCGGCAGGCCGACCCGGCAGACCGCTGCGTTGTACCGCTGAAAGCGAGCCGCGGGAAGGCCAGGCAGGAATTCTATCCCGCATCCGGCGCCGCTGGCTGGCAACGTCGCACATTCGTCATATTGTGTCTTCTTCTGTGCGGCGGTCATGGGAGGCAACCCGTGAGACGGGCGGAGCGCTCACAGAAAACCCCGGGATTTGCCGGTCGACCGCAGGATGCAATGGCGGCCGACGAGGCCCCGAGCTTTTGGTGAGAGACGATGCGTGACGCGACCGGCCGCTCGTGGAACGGCCGGTCGATCCGGCAGGGTGGCCCCCTCCCGGTCATCAACCGCTCTTCGCGATTTCCTCGACGAAGCGCCGAAACAGCGACTCCTCACGCACCACGAAGCGGACCTCGCGAACGCACTTCAGGAGTCCGCCAANCCGGCGGGCAGCGTGCACCAGAATCGGCACGGCCTCATCCGGCGGGTAGCTGAATATTCCCATCGAGATCGCCGGCACGGCAATCCGCCGCACACCGTGTTCNTCGGCGGCCAGCAGGGTGTTGCGCAGTGCGGCGGCGAGATTCCCCGGGGGGTCGGGGTCGACAAAGTAGCGCGGACCGCGGGTGTGGATGATCAGCCGGTTCGGCAGGGCGAATCCCGGGGTGACGACGGCGGCCCCCAGGGCGAGCGGCGCCAACCGGATGCTGCATGGCTCCAGCGCCGGACCGGCGGCCGCATGGATGGCGCCGCACACCCCGGAGCCCGCGCGCAGATGCTGATTGGCGGAATTGACGATGGCATCGCAATCCGCCTGCCGGACAATGTCGCCCTGGACGACCGTGATGAGGAGGCCGGAACCGGTCAAGGCGGTCATCCTGCCCGATTGCCGGGATCAGTCGGCAAGTCGCACATTTCCTGCAGCGGACAGCTTGATCCCGGTTCGGCGATTTCTCTTCTGGACGGGCAACGGCGCTCGCTCAATTCGCCTTGCGGCCGAATTTCTCGGTGAGCTGGCTGAGCTTTTCCAAGCGGCGCCGCTCGGCTTTGGCGGCCTCCTGCACAACCCTGGCGGCTTCCTGTTCCGCCTTGTGCTGCTCCGCCTGCTTCCTGAAGCGTTCGCGCAGCAGTTCCGCGGAATGGGTGCGCGCCTCGTCGGTGACTTCCCCGGCTGGCGATCCGTCAAGGTTGAGACGCGCACTCGCGATCTGCATTTCCTTGAGGTAGCGCGTCGACATCGTGTGACTGCGCAGCGCCAGACGGAGCGCCTTGCGGTTCACGTCCGGATCCTGCGCGATCAGCTGCTTGTCGATGCCGATCGCCAGCGGGCTGAATTCGCGGAACACGGCGAAGCGGCCCTGCAGATCCTTGAGCAGGGCGCGCGCGTCGACAGGCGAATCGGGTTTCTGGTCGGCTTCAGTCATTGGGGAGAAAATTCCTTACGGGCAGCGAAGCGTAGCACGAAGCGAGGCTTCACCGAAACCCGCTCAGGCCTTGTCGATCTTCCTGAACCACGCCTGCATCCGCTTCCAGCCATCCTCGGCCTCTTCCTTGCGGAAGCTCGGCCGGTAATCGGCGTGGAAGGCATGTGGCGCATTGTCATAGACGTGAATCTGCGAGAGCCGGGCCGCCTTGCTGCCCTCCTTCAGCGCCTTCTCCATCTTCTCGATGGTCTCCCGCGGGATGCCGGTATCGAGGCCCCGTAGAGGCCGAGCACCGGCGCCTTGAGGTTGGCGGCGACGTTGATCGGATGGCGCGGCGTAACTTCGTTGACGTCGCCGACCAGTTGCCCGTACCAGGCGACGCCGGCCTTGACCTGCGGATTGTGGGCGCAATAGAGCCAGGTGATGCGGCCACCCCAGCAGAAGCCGGTGATCGCCAACCGGTCGGTGTCGCCGCCCACCTTCGCCGCCCACGCGACGCAGGCGTCGAGATCGCTCATTACCTGCGCATCCGGCGTCTTGCCGGTGATCTTGGTCAGGATATCCTGCACGCTCGAAAGCTGGCGCGGGTCACCCTGACGGGCAAAGAGCTCGGGTGCGATGGCGCAGTAGCCGAGCTTGGCCAGCCGCCGGCAGACATCCTGGATGTGCTCATGGACCCCGAAAATCTCGGAAACCACGAGGAGCACCGGCGGCCTCACCGCGCCCTTGGGCAACGCGCGATAGGCGACCATCTCGCCATCCTTGACCGGTACCCTGACTTCGCCGGCGAACAGGCCGGCGTCGTCGGTCCGGATCGCCGTCTGCGCCATCACCGGCTGCATGGACAGCGCGAAACCGGCGCCGAGGCTGGTGACGAGGAAGCCGCGGCGGGTGAACGCCTGTGCCGGCACGAGGCTCTCGAATTCCGGATCGGGGGTCATCAATGGTCTCCCTGGTGGTGACTACATCAGGACGATATCGTATTGCTCTGGTGAATAGCTCGGCTCCGACTGTAGCGAAACCGGCTTTTCGATGAAATCCGACAGCATGGCCAGCGATTGCGATTCCTCGTCGAGAAAGAGATCGACGACGGCAGGCCCGGCAAGCACGCGGTACTCACGGGCGTTGAACTGGCGCGCCTCGCGCAGCAGTTCGCGGAGAATCTCGTAGGCGACGGTGCGCGCGGTCTTCACTTCGCCGCGCCCGCCGCACGTCGGACACGGGTGGCAAAGCACGTGCGCCAGCGATTCCCGGGTGCGCTTGCGCGTCATCTCGACCAGACCGAGCGCGGTGAAGCCGTTGACCGTCAGCCGGGTGTGATCGCGGGCCAGCGCCTTGTTGAACTCCTCGAGCACCGCCTTCCTGTGTTCCTCGCTCTCCATGTCGATGAAGTCGACAATGATGATGCCGCCGAGGTTCCGCAGGCGGAGCTGGCGGGCGATGGTCACCGCGGCTTCGAGGTTGGTCTTGAAGATGGTGTCGTCGAAATTGCGCACGCCGACGAAACCGCCGGTGTTGACGTCGATGGTCGTCATCGCCTCGGTCTGGTCGAGGATCAGGTAGCCGCCGGACTTCAGATCGACGCGGCGGGCCAGCGCCCTCTGGAGTTCCTCCTCGACCCCGTGCAGGTCGAACAGCGGGCGCTCGCCGGTGTAGTGTTCGAGCAGCGGCTTGACCGCCGGCGTGTATTCCTCGGCGAAGCTGCGCAGGCGCTGAAAGGTTTCGCGGGAGTCGATCAGGATGCGGCTGGTATCGGGATTGACGAAGTCGCGCAACACGCGCTGGCTGAGCGAGAGATCCTGGTAGAGCACGCTCGGCGGCGCCGCAATCCGGGCCTTGTCGCGGATGTCGGCCCAGGTCTTGCGCAGGTAGGCGATGTCGGTGGCGAATTCGGCGTCGCTGGCGTTTTCGGCCATCGTGCGGACGATGAAACCGCCGGGTTCGTCGGCGGGCACCAGGCGGGCGATCCGCTCGCGCAGCGCCCCGCGCTCGGCTTCCGCCTCGATGCGCTGCGAAACCCCGATATGCTTCTCCTGCGGCAGATGAACCAGCATGCGGCCGGCGATCGAAATCTGCGTCGACAGCCGCGCGCCCTTGGTGCCGATCGGGTCCTTGACCACCTGAACGACGATGCTCTGACCTTCCGCCAGCACCCGCTCGATCGGCCGCTCGGTCGCCGCTTCCCGCGCCTGCCAGATGTCGGCGACATGGAGGAATGCGGTCCGCTCCAGCCCGACATCGATGAATGCCGACTGCATGCCGGGCAGAATGCGGCAGACGCGTCCGAGATAGACATTGCCGACCAGACCCCGGCTGGCGGTGCGCTCGATATGCAGCTCCTGGACGACACCCTGCTGCGTGACGGCGACGCGCGTCTCCTGCGGGGAGTAGTTGATCAGTACTTCTTCGCTCATGGGGATAGAATTCTCGCTTTGCCGCATTCTACTATGGCGCACGTTCCGGAACTCCTCGCTCCCGCCGGCTCGCTGGCGATGATGCGCACCGCCTTCGCCTTCGGCGCCGACGCGATCTACGCCGGGCAGCCGCGCTACAGCCTGCGCGTTCGCAACAACGAGTTCGGCGACCTCGACAAACTCGCCGCCGCCATCGCCGAGGCCCATGCCCAGGGCAAGCGCTTTTTCGTCGTCAGCAACATCTTCCCGCACAATGCAAAAGTAGGCACTTACCTCGCCGACATGGCGCCGGTCATCGCCCTTGGGCCCGATGCGCTGATCATGTCCGACCCCGGCCTGATCGACATGGTGCGCGCGACCTGGCCGGAGCAGGCCATCCATCTTTCCGTACAGGCGAACACCGTCAACTGGGCCGCCGTCCGTTTCTGGCAAAAAATCGGGGTCGACCGCATCATCCTGTCGCGCGAGCTGTCGCTCGACGAAGTCGCCGAAATCCGCCAGCGCTGTCCGGACATCGAGCTTGAGGTCTTCGTGCACGGCGCGCTGTGCATCGCCTATTCCGGGCGCTGCCTGCTCTCCGGCTACTTCAACCATCGCGATCCGAACCAGGGCAGCTGCACCAACTCGTGCCGCTGGGAGTACAAGGTGCATGCCCCCGGCGATCGGGAAATCCTGCTCGAGGAGAAGGAGCGCCCCGGCGAACGGATGCCGATCGAGGAAGACGAACACGGCGCCTACATCCTCAACTCGAAGGATCTGCGCGCCATCGAGCACGTCCAGCGGCTGGTCGAGATCGGCGTCGATTCGCTGAAGATCGAGGGGCGCACGAAGAGCCCCTACTATGTCGCCCGCACCTGCCAGGCCTACCGCCAGGCGATCGACGACGCGGTGGCCGGCAAGCCTCTCGCCGCCGAACTGCTGCGCGAACTCGAAGGGCTGGCCAACCGCGGCTACACCGACGGCTTCTACCAGCGCCACCACGACGCCGATTACCAGAACTACCTGAGAGGCCATTCGGAGTCCGGCCGCAGCCTCTACGTCGGCGATGCCGTGCGCTACGACGCGGCGCGCGGGTTGATGGAAATCGAGGTCAAGAACCGCTTTGCCGTCGGCGACCGTCTCGAAAGCGTGCATCCGGCCGGCAACGATGAGTGGGCGCTCGCTCGCATGGAAGACGCGGCCGGCGAAGCGATCGCGGTTGCTCCCGGCAACGGCCATCGGGTCTGGCTGGACCTGCCGCCGGAGAAAGCGGGCGCCTTCATCGCCCGCTTCGTCTGAAACGGCCGCTGTGGAATCCGGACCATGAACGCCAACCGCATGCCGCTGATCGACGCCTTCAAGGCGATCGCGTCACAACTGATCGTCCTTCACCATCTGGCAGCCTACGGGCCGCTCGCCGACGCCGCACAGCAAGTGATGCCGGGCGCTATCGGCTGGTTCTACGATTACGCGCGCATTGCCGTCCAGGTCTTTCTCGTCGTCGCCGGATTTCTTGCGGCGCGCGGCATGTCGCCGCAGGGCGGGGCGCTGGCCGGATCGCCGTGGCCGCTGATCGCCAGACGCTACCTGCGGCTGGCCATTCCCTATTTCGTCGCCATCGCGCTGGCCGTCGCCGGCGCCGCGCTGGCCCGCCTCTGGATGGACGACGAGGCCATTCCCGCCCCGCCGACGCTGGCGCAGCTCGCCGCCCATGCTCTGTTGCTGCAGAGCGTGCTCGGCTTCGATTCGCTGTCCGCCGGGCTCTGGTATATCGCCATCGACTTCCAGCTTTTCGCGCTGATGACGCTGCTGCTCTGGGCCGGACGCGCGGGCGGAGCCGCGCCGGCACTGGTGCTCGCGATGGCGGCCGTGGCGTTGTTCCTGTTCAATCGCCACGAGAATCTTGACAACTGGGCGATCTACTTCTTCGGTTCCTACGGGCTGGGCGCCGCCGCCTGGTGGACCGGCGACCGCCGGCGACCGGCGGCTTGGCTGGGGGTCATCGCCGGCGTCGCTCTCGCCGCCCTGTACATCGACTTCCGCCTGCGCATCGCCGTCGCGCTGGCGGTCGCGCTGGCGCTCGCCTGCAGCCGGCGCAGCGGCCTGCTGGAGCGCTGGCCGGAGTGGCCGCTCCTCGCTTTCCTCGGACGCATTTCCTATTCGCTGTTCCTCGTGCACTTCCCGGTATGCCTGCTGGCCAACGCACTCTTCATCCGCCTCGGCCTGAACGCGCCGGGCGCCGCGCTGGCCTTCCTGGCGCTGGCCTGGGCGGCAAGCGTCGCCGCCGCCACGCTGTTCTACCGCTGGGTCGAGAAGCCGGCGGCCAGCGGGCGGATCGCCGCCGCGCTCGGCCTTGCCGCAGGCAAGGCCTGAGCGGCAGACTCCGGTTTGCCGGTCAATGGCTCTGCGCCCGGCGGAGCGCTGGGGCCGTCCTGCACTTCATCCCATCTTGCGCAGGATTCCGTTCATCTCGTCCTTGGAAAAGGCTCGCAAGGTCTGCCCCCGGACATTGCCCGCGGCGCCGATCGCCAGAGCAAACGCCGTTGCCGACTCTTCGTTCTGCGCTTCGATGACCGCAATCAGATCATATTGCCCGAGGGTCCAGTAGATTCGCGGCATGCTGGAGCCGTAATTCTTCGCCGCTTCCATCACGGCTTCCGCGCGTTTCGTGGTGTCCCTGACGTTGCGGATTCCCTGATCGGTGAAGTTCATCAGTGCAATGTACGTTCCCATGATTGATCTCCTCATGACAAACGGGACCTCAGACATCAGCCAGACCGGCGACGGTCCGCGAAACGCCGGCCCTAACGTCAGGTTCGCCCGGTTATCGCTGCGGCGATCGGCGAGCAGAACCAGATCCTGTTGCCCTCGCTGTCGAGAAAGCTCCCTACGTGGAAACCCTCCGCGGGGTATGGCTGCACCGAATCGGCGATGGTCACGCCGCGCGCCCTGAGTTCGCGCTCGGTGGCGGGCGCATGATCGGTTGCCAGGGTAATGCGCGGATTGAGGTGATCCGTGGGGAGGGCATACCAGCCGTCGTGTGCGGGCTTGAGCATGACGATGACGTTGCCCAGCTGGAAGCCGACCTGGCGCGAGCCCTCGAATGCCGGGGGCAGGCCCAGCGTTTCGCCGTAGAAGCGTGTGGCGCGGGGCAGGTCCTCGACGGCCAGCGCGATGACCTTGAGTTTCTGAATGCCCAGAGAGCCCATGCACGGCCTCCTTTCCATTTCAAGAAACAGGAGATGCTGTTGTGCGAATCGCTTTCTTGCCTTTCGACAGCCATTCCGGCCATTCGGTTCTGTCTCTCGCCCGACCGCTCCGCGCCACCCGGTGCGCGACGGCGAAGGACGGGAATACGGAAGGCCGGGAATCAGGCTTGCCCTGCCGGTCGCCCCCTTGCGACGATGCCGCTACAATGCCCGCATGGCCATACAGCACGCCGCGATGTCAGCGAGTTTTCCTCGGTACCGCCGACAGCGTGCCAATCCTGCGTAATTCGCGATGCGCATCCTGATCGTTGAAGACGACCCGATGATTGGCGCCAGCATCCGCACCGGGCTGCGCCAGGACGGCTACACGGCGGATTGGGCGCGTGACGGCAATTCCGCCGAATTGGCCGTGGCGACCAACGAATACGATGCGATCCTGCTTGACCTGGGACTCCCCGGCAGGAGCGGGCTGGAGCTTCTCGCGCAATGGCGGCGGAAGCGGAACGCGGTGCCGATCCTGATCATCACCGCCCGGGACTCGGTCGAAGACCGGATCGCCGGTCTCGATGGCGGCGCCGACGACTACCTTGTCAAACCCTTCGACCTCAACGAGCTTGCCGCGCGCTTGCGGGCGCTACTGCGCCGGCGTTCGGGACGGGCGACCCCGGTGATCGAGCACGGGCCGCTGCAGCTCGATCCGGCCACCCATGAGGTGCGCCTGAACGGCAACGAAATCAGGCTCTCGGGCCGCGAGTTCGCACTGCTGCATGCCCTGCTGCAGGTTCCCGGCGTGCCGCTGTCGCGCAGCCAGCTGGAAGACCGGCTTTACGGCTGGGAAGAGGAAATCGGCAGCAACGCGGTCGAGGTGCACATTCATGCCCTGCGCCGCAAGATCGGCAGCGAACTGATCCGCAACGTTCGTGGCGTCGGCTACATGGTTCCGCGACCGGCATGAACTCGATCCGCGGCAAACTGGTGCTGGCCCTCACCGCGGCAATGAGCGTCGTCATGCTCCTTGGCGCCTGGGCGACCTTCAGCGCGGCGAAGGAAGAAGCCAACACCATCTTCGATTACCACCTGGAGCAGATTGCCCTGGCGCTGCGCAACCAGACCTTCCAGGGTTCAACCGAGGCGCTGGCGGGCGAGACGAGTTTCGATTTCGTCATCCGCGTCTGGGATCGCAACGGGCTCACCATCTATTCATCGCGTCCGCATCGCCCCCTGCCCGGGGTTGCCCGCCTCGGCTTCGCCACGGAGCGAACCAGCGAGGAGACCTGGCGTGTCTATGCCCTGCAATACCGCGGCGAGACCATTGCCGTCGCCCAGCCGACCCGCGTGCGCGCCAGGCTGGCGGCGACGGCGGCGTTGCGCACGCTGACCCCGTTCATGGTCCTGTTGCCCCTCATCGCCTTGCTGATCTGGCTGATCGTCAGCCGGGAACTCCGGCCGCTGACCGGCCTTGCGCGTTCGGTGCGGACCCGGACGCCCGAGGCGCTCGATCCGTTCAGCGAAAGCGGGGTTCCCGACGAGGCGCTCCCGCTGGTCAGTTCGCTCAACGAACTGCTCGGTCGCCTGCGCGGGGCGATCCAGGCGCAGCGCGATTTCATCGCCGATGCGGCGCACGAACTGCGCACGCCATTGACCGCCCTGCAACTGCAGGCGGGGTTGCTCGAGCGTGCGACGGGCGAGGCCGAGCGTTCCGCGGCGCTGCGCGATCTCAAGGCCGGGCTCGAGCGCGCGATTCACACCGTGCAGCAACTGCTGGCGCTGGCGCGCAACGAAGCCGGCGCAACACGGGCCGGGTCGGCCGAAATTTCCCTCGCCGAGGTGTCGCGCCAGGTCGTCGCCGACCACGCCGCGCTCGCCGATGCCAGGAAGATCGACCTCGGCGTCGGCGCCCTCGCTCCGGGGTCGACCATCCTCGGCGATGGCGAGGCCATGCGCACCCTGCTCGCCAACCTCGTTGCCAACGCCTTGTGCCACACCCCGGCCGGCGGGACGGTCGACGTGAGTTGCGGGATCGACGCCGGCAGGGTCTGGCTGGAGGTCGTTGACAACGGCCCGGGGATCCCCGCGGACGAACGCGAGCGCGTGTTCGACCGTTTCTATCGCCGCAGCGGTCAGGGCGCCAGCGGCAGCGGCCTCGGGCTGGCGATCGTCCACAGCATTGCCCAACGGCACCAGGCCGAGATCCGCCTCGAAGACACGGCCGGGGGCGGACTCACCGTCCGTGTCGTTTTCCCCGCCGCGCCGCCGACCCGGTGATCGGTCAGGATGCGCAACTCGACCCCCGATCCGGCGCGTGGCGCCCGATCTTAAGTCAGGCTTAAGTTTCCCCANGGCATTCTTCGCCCGTCGGCAGGCACCGGGCCTGTCCAGCATTCACCCAGGAGAACGCCATGCAAGCAAACAAACTCAAGCTGACCGCCGGCGCGGCCGCCGTCGTGGCGGCGCTGGCCGGCGCCTACACGCTCGGCCACGCCAATTTCCCGGCAGCGCAAGCCACGGCCTTGCCGGCCCCGGCGTCGCAGGCGACGACGCCGGTCACGATGACCCAGCCGATCGCCGCGGCGGCCGCCGCATTGCCGGACATGAGCGGCATCGTTGCCCGCAACAGCCCGTCGGTGGTCAATATCAGCGTGTCCGGCACACGCAAGGCCGCCGCGCACGGACCGCGGTCGCCGCATTTTGACGATGACGACGCGATCCCGGACTTCCTCCGCCGTTTCGGCGTTCCGCACCGCGATGCGCCCGCACGCGGTCTGGGATCGGGCTTCATCGTCACTGCGGATGGGACGATTCTCACCAATGCCCACGTCGTCGACGGCGCCGAGGAGGTCATCGTCAAGCTGGCCGACAAGCGCGAATTCAAGGCCAAGGTGCTCGGCCTCGATACCGCCAGCGACGTCGCCGTCCTGAAGATCGACGCCAGCGATCTGCCGGCGGTCAGGATCGGCACGGCCGCCAACACCCGCGTCGGCGAATGGGTGCTGGCCATCGGCTCCCCCTTCGGCTTCGAGAGCAGCGCCAGCGCCGGCATCGTCTCGGCCTTCTCGCGTTCCCTGCCCGACGGCAGCTACGTTCCGTTCATCCAGACCGATGTCGCGGTGAACCCCGGCAACTCGGGCGGGCCGTTGTTCAACATGGCCGGCGAGGTGATCGGCATCAACTCGCAGATCTACTCGCGCAGCGGCGGCTATCAGGGGCTTTCGTTCGCGATCCCGATCGAGGTCGCGATGAATGTCGAAAAGCAGATCGTCACCCACGGCAAGGTGCAGCGCGGCCGGCTCGGCGTCGGCATCCAGGAGGTCAATCAGTCGCTCGCCGACACCTTCGGTCTCAAGAAGCCCGCGGGGGCGCTGGTCGGGTCGGTGGAAAAGGACAGTCCGGCGGCAAAGGCCGGGATCGAGCCGGGCGATGTCATCCTTTCGATCAACGGCAAGGAGATCGCCTCTTCCAACGAGCTGCCGGCGATCGTCTCTTCGATGAAACCCGGTGAGCAGGCGAAGCTTCAGGT
>Ga0056914_10002835_pt1 | contig 10620 bp, 8 predicted proteins | sample TNRBio252014_DNA_FD_55168 | JGI IMG/M metagenome (GOLD analysis project Ga0056914, IMG submission 55168) | Wastewater treatment Type I Accumulibacter community from EBPR Bioreactor in Madison, WI, USA - TNR Reactor_6/25/2014_ DNA | ecosystem: Engineered > Bioreactor > EBPR > Anaerobic-Aerobic >...
GGCCGGCGGCGAAAGATCGGGCTGCCGCCCTGCGTGTGGGCGCCCTCAGCCACCACCACGATGGCTGAGCGCTGCACGGCCGCGAAGCTGTGCTGCAATCGGCGGTAGATGATCTCCAGGTCAAATGGTTTTTCGGGAATCAGCACGACGTCGGCGCCGCCGGCCACGCCGCTGTGCAGCGCAATCCAGCCGGCCTGCCGGCCCATCACCTCGACGATCATCGCGCGGTGATGGCTCTCGGCCGTGGTGCGCAACCGGTCGATGGCCTCGGTAGCCACGCTGACGGCCGTGTCGAAGCCGAAAGTGTATTCGGTGCCCTCTACGTCGTTGTCGATGGTCTTTGGCACGCCCACCAACGGCGCGCCCATCTCGTGTAGCTCGCGTGCGATGCGCATGGTGCCGTCGCCGCCGATCACCACCACCGCGTCCAACTCCAGCTCGTTGATACGTTCCAGCACACGTGGGGTCACATCGATGGAGACTCGATTGCCCTGTTGGCGCTTGGTGTAGAGGAAGGGATTGGCGCGGCTGGCCGCGCCCAGAATTGTTCCGCCGCGCGCCAGGATGCCGTTGACCGAGTCCAGCGTCAGCGGCACGATCGCTTCATCGCCGCTGATCAGCCCCTCGAAACCGTCACGAATGCCGAGAACCTGCCAGCCATGCTCCACCGCGGCTGATTTGACCACGGCCCGAATCACCGCGTTGAGGCCAGGACAGTCGCCGCCTGCTGTCAGCACGCCAATTTTGTTGACCTTGCTGGCTGCTTTGCCAGGGAGAATGGAAGGCATGGTACACCTGAGCGGTCACTGGGAGGAAAAACGGGTGGTGAGCCACTGCATCGGATCGGCCGCAAAGCCGTTGACCCGCAGCTCCCAGTGCAGATGGTTGCCAGTGCTCAGACCGGTGGTGCCGACGTGGCCCAGCAGGTCGCCCGGCTGCACAGGCTGGCCAGCGCTGACGGCGATATCAACCAGGTGCCAGTAGCCGCTGAAAACCCCGCCGCCGTGGTCGATCAGCACCGCGTTGCCGCGCACCAGCAACGGCTCGGCCAGGACGACTGCGCCGGACGCGGGCGCCACGACCGGGACGCCTTCGGGCGCCGCAAAGTCCTGTCCGGCGTGGAAGCCGCTGACCGGGCCACCGTTGTAGGAGCGACGCTGGCCGAAGGGCGCGCTGGTGAGGAACTCATCGGCTATGGGGCGCTGGAACCGCCGGCGCCACTGGGGCGGCGTGGACTGGACGCTCCATAGCGCAGTCATGCGTTCCAGCTCGGCCTGCACTAAATCGGGCGCTAGAAGATCGCCCTTGTCCGGCGGTAATACGATGTCGAAGGTGGGGTAGCCGGCGTCCACCACCTGGATGGGCCAGCGGATCGTACGGCTGTGCGACTCGCCGGCTGCCTGCCAGGCCAGGTCCAGCCACACGTAGCCCGGCTCGGTCAACGCATGCACCACCACCAGACCAACCATTGCGCCATTGTCCACCTCCCGCAGCGGCGTCGTCTGTGGTCCCAGCGCCAGGCTCAGGCTGAGCGGCTGGCTGNCGTCGATCTCGATGCGCACGCTGGCCGTCTCGCCCTGGCGCACCACGTNGGGCGTGANCGTGATATTGCGTATCGGGCCGGGCGGCAGGGCGGGCGAGGGCTGGCCAGGCGGGGCCGGCAGCAGCAGGTCCTGGCCTGGCGCCAGCCGCTGCCCTGGCCCAAGCTGGTTGATGGCCTGCACCTCGGCCGGCTGGACATGGAAGCGCCGCGCCAGGCTGGCGATGGTGTCGCGCGGCTGCGCCTCGACGCGCAGCAGCGGAGCGCTGGCCGCGGGCGCTGCCAGCACCTGGCCCACCTCGATGCGGTCGGGGTCGGCCAGTGCGTTGGCAGCCATGATAGCGTCGGCGCTGCTGCCATACTGCTGGGCGATGGTGGTCAGCGTGTCGCCGGGCTGAACGACGTGGCGCGGCGGCGGGCCAGGGGCAGCCGAGGCTGGGCGGGCAGCCAGAGCCAGAGCGATGCAAACCAGGGCCAGCACTGCCAGCCCGCGCTGCAACCACAGCAGGACGGTCCTTGCTGTAGTTTGCTGTCGCTGCGGCGCTAGCAGAGCGGTAGACATAACTCTGTTGAGCAGGTCGTCGCTGTTACGGCTGATGAAGGGCGACCGTCATGGCCCGATTGTTCAGCCGCAATCCAGCGGATTGCGCTACCCGGAACCAGGGCCAGTTCGACGCTGTTACGCGTAGATCTCCGGCTTCAGCACGCCGATGAAGGGCAGTTGGCGGTAGTGCTCTGCGTAGTCCAGGCCGTAGCCAACCACGAAGGCATCGGGTACCTCGAAGCCCACGTAGTCGATGGGCACATCGATCTCGCGCCGCTCGCGCTTGTCCAACAGCGTACAGACGTGCAGCGTGGCCGGGTTGCGCTGGCGCAGCATGCGCAGCAAATAGTCCAGCGTGCGGCCCGAGTCGACGATGTCCTCGACGATGATCACGTTTTGGTGCTCGATGGTCTCGTCCAGGTCCTTGAGGATGCGCACCACACCGCTGCTCTCGGTGCCGGCGCCGTAGCTGGAGACGGCCAGGAAGTCGATGGCCAAAGGCAAGTCGATGTGGCGAATCAGATCGGCCAGGAAGAGCAGCGCGCCCTTGAGCACGGCAACGATCAGAATCTGCTCGCCGGCAAAGTCGGCGCAGATGCGCGCGCCAATCTCGGCAACCTTCCGCTGGACCTGTTCCTCGCTGATGAGGACCTCGGCGACGTCGTCGTAAAGGGTTGGGGTGGTGTTGAGCAAGAGAGCCTCCTGGTGGACAGTGGCAGCGAGATCACTCCACGGTGACACTGCGCCACTCGCTGCTGGTGGCGTTCAGGTCAACAGTTGGAACTTGCCGTAAGGCGTCGGCTGGGCCGATTGGCTGCACCCACTGGCCGCTGACCCAGGCGCGCTGGCGGTTGATGCAGCACACCTGCCACCAGCTTTCGTCGCCCAGCTTGCCCAACGCGCGCCAGATCGTGTTGGCCGATGTCTGGCCCAACAGCGAAGCCTGCGCGCTGGGCGCGCTGCGTAGGTTGAGCACAGCCGTCTCGACGCGCAGCGCGGCGAAGCTGGGCGTGGGCGCCGGGGTGGGGGGCGTCGCTGGCTGAACAGCCGTAGCGGCTGAGCTGGGCGCCGCGGGCGCAGGCGGTGTGTAGACCTGGCCCTCGCCGCTTTTGAAGCGCCCCGCCCATTCAGCCGTCAGGCCCAGGTAGCGGTCGCCATAGGCCTGGCTAGGTTCGATATAGGTGCCCTCGGGCCACTCGTTGAACGAGGTAATGATCACCCAGTTGGGGTTGCTGGCGATGGCCGCCTGCCAGGTTTGCGCGTAATAGGCGCCGTCCTCGCGGCTGCGGGCGAAGGCGTTGCCGCGACCGGTGCGCAGGTCGTTGTAGCCGGGCATCACCGTGGCCACCCAGTAGCGCTGGCTGCCGTAGCGCTCGCGCTCGGCCTGCACCCAGCGGCTGAACTTGCTGGCGGTGTAGAAGACGTCGCTGGGCGGGTTCCAGGTCACCGAGTAGAGATGATGGCCGTCGAACACGGCCTGGTAGCTCATGTCGATGCCCTCGGCAATCCAGATGCTGCCGCGGCCAGGATCTACCTGGTCGCGGATTGAGCGCCAGGCGTCCACGCCGTAGCGCTGCTGACGCCAGAAGAAGANGACCGGCTTGCCGTCCACCCGCAGGTAAGCCGGGTGGTTGGCGTGGGTCGCCAGGGCGTGGCGCAGCATTTCGACTGTGCCGGCTGTGCCGCCGCCGGCAAAGGGGCTGGTGACCTCCACGTCCAGCGCGAGCTTGAAGCCCTTCGCCGCGGCCACGTCCAGCATGGCGGCGAAGTTGCCCTCGGTCTGGTTGCCGCCGCCCGGTCCGTACCAACTGACAACGAAGGCGTCGATGCCCGCCGCCTGGGCCTGGGCGATGTGACGGTCCATCACGGCTGGATCGCGGCTGACGTAGGGCTGGGTGGGGAAGTCGGGCACCTTGGCCGGCGTCCAGGTGTTCTCGTCGAACCAGTTGTAGTAGAAGGCCAGCACCAGGCGCGGGCTTTGCGCGTGGGTCGCTTTGGGCGTCATAGCTGGCAGGGTCAGGCCGATGGCGACCAAGAGGGAGATCGCCAGCCAGGCCCGTCCGCACCAGGGTGAGTTCATTCGACAGGTTGACATGGAAGAGATTATACCAGAGGGGCTGGAGGATGGGCAAAGGTGGAAGGGGTGAGAGACGGCTGGCAGGTCTGTTTGTGCAGGTCCATGAATTCGTGTACAATGGGGCTGTACTCATCAGTGCTGTGAGGTGACAATCATGAAAACTGTTACGATTACCGAAATCCTTGACGATCTGCGTGCTGCCGATGAAATCACACGGCGTTATGAACGCCGCTACTGGCTAAGTTCAGCCGATTTTTTTGAGCTATATGCTCAGGGCATGTTGGATGATGGAGAACACACCGAGGATTTCGCTATCTGGGCAGCGTTCTACGAGATCAAGCTGGACAGGGAGAGGGATCTTCAGCGGCTTTCACGTGAACGGTTGCGGGTAGTCAGGGATCAAGTCCAACATGGTGTCATAAGGATTACTCCTCCAGAACCTGTCTTGAGTGTCACGCCAGCGTAGGAGACGGGGAGCAATGGCATTCCCGACGCGAGCAGAATACGAGCGTTTGTTGTACAGCCTGACGCAAGATTACGCCGAAGTGGAGCGATCAACCTTGCGGCTCTATAGTACCAGTGCACTGACGGCCATCGTAGAGGGCGTAGTTTACCTTCGCAACGGCTTAGAAGTGCGGGTCGTCGAAGTGCTGGATTTCAAGAGCAGACGCATTCAGCGATACAGCTATACGGTGTATCGCAATGGTGAGAAGATCCGCTGGTACGACCCAGAGCCTCATGCAGAAGTGGCGGAGTTGGCTGCGACTTTTCCCCATCACCGTCACGAGCCGCCGGACATCAAGCATAACCGCCGTCCAGCGCCGGGCATCAGCTTCACCGAGCCCAATCTGAGGACGTTGATCGCTGACTGCATCGCGCTGGCGGCCGCGTAGAGCGTCCTCCAGTAGCATAGAACCCGACCCTTTCAGAGTCTGTCACCGAAAGGGCCGTGTTTTTTGTGTCGTCGACACTATCAGCGTGCTATCCTACGATGGTTACGCCATAGTTTGGCGGCACGATCTGGAACCAGGTGTTGCCCGGCTTGAGCGGGATGGGATTGCCGGCCGCGTCCACCAGCTCCATGCCGCTGAACTTGTTGGGCACGCGCCAGCGGCCCTCGATGGCCACGCCGTCGCGAACGATGGTGGCCGGACCTTCCTGGCCGACCAGGTAGGTATGCACGGTGTAGCTGCCCAGCACCAGCAGGTCAGTTCGGTCGTGCTTGGCTTCCAGGATCACCACGTTGGCAGCCGTCACCTGCTGGCCGTTGTTGGCGTCGATCAGCGGGTTGCGCTGCGAGCCGGAGAAGCGGGCGTAGCGGCCAGTGGCTGGATCGTAGCGCCACTCCACCTCGTAGAAGCCGCGGTTGATGTAGGGGATCACGACGCGGTTGGCCGGCCGGCCGCCGCTGGGCGGGGTCTCGTCAAAGGTGAACGGCTGGATTCTGACGCCGGTGTTGAGGCCGTTGTTTTGCAGGAAGTTGCGAATTCGGTCAGTGCTGGTCAGCACGCGGTTCTGGTAGCCGCCGCCGGCGGGATTGTCGAAGTAGATCCCCGCGACACAGCGCTCATCCAGGTCTTCGACGCCGGCCGCGTAGGCGAAAACCTGGTTGGGGCCGACCGCGCCGCTGCTGGTCATGGGCGCGTCGAATGTCTGGGCCAGTTGGATGGTCGTGTTGCGGAAGGAGCGCATCGGGCCGATCTGGGGCGCATCGCCGTCCAACCACAGCGTGGTGAAGCGGGTGGTGTTGAGGCTGTCCATCAATTCCTCGAACACCAGGTCAGGCGCCGAGATGCCGTAGTAGGCGTTGATGGCCGGTTCGTTGCCATAGCGGGCGACGAAGATGCGCTGCTGCAAGCGCGCCGGGTCGATGGGCAGCCCGGTCAGCGGGTTGGTGTCACCTGTCAACACGTCGCGCGGCGGCGGGGTCGCGCGCACCGGGCGGTTCTCGCGCAGGCCGCACAAGCCGAAGTATTTGCCGGGCGGCGGATTGTCCACGGCCGGCACCACGTTGCCGATGTAGGTGATGCCCGTGATGCCTGGACTGCCGGCGCCGCTACTGGCGATGGCCGGCGCGCTGTCAGCCTGGGTCTCGGCGTTGAGCGGCGGCGCCTCGGCTACGGGGATCGCGGCGATATCGCCGCTGAGCTGGGCATACTGAGCGGCAAACCAGGCCTCCTGGCCGTTGACGCAGCAGATCTTGTACCAGTTGCCGTCAGCGCTCTTGCCGTAGACGCCCAGCGTATCGGCGCGCGTGATCTGGCCGATCCGGCCATAGTTGGTGCCCGGTCCCTTGCGTGTGTTGACGTCGTCCTGGGTGGGTTGCAGGAAGGCCAGCGGCGTAGGGGTCGGCTCCGGGGTTGGCGTGCCTTCGGCGGTGGGCGTGGTCGTAGGCGCCGGCGTATCGGTGGCTGTTGGCGTGGGGGTAGGCGGCGCAGGTGTAGCGGTCGGGGTCGCCGTAGCGGCCGCGGCCACCGGCAGCGGAGTTTTGGTTGGCGTCGCCGTGGGCAGCGGTTCCTCGCCGCCGCAGCCGGCCAGGATCAGCATCAGGATTGACAGGGTAAACAGTACAGCAAGCGTTTTGCGGTGACTTTTCATGGGTGTAACCTCGCACAAAGGGCTGGAAGGTAGTAAATCCATAAATCGTGAAATTGGCAAATTGGCGGGGGAGGGGGACGAATACCACAACGGATGGGGAACAACGGATGGGGAACAACGGATGGGGAACAACGGATGGGGAACAACGGATGGGGAACAACGGATGGGGAACAGCGGATGGGNAACANCGGATGGGGAACAGCGGATGGGGAACAGCGGATGGGAAACAGCGGATGGGGAACAGCGGATGGGGAACAGCGGATGGGGAACAGCGGATGGGGAACAGCGGATGGGGGTACAGAGGATATCCAGCTAGCGGCCTGCCATCCGTTGTTCTTCATCCGCTGTGGTATTGCGATCCTTCACCACACCCGGCACACCAACCCCTTCAGATACTCCCCCTCCGGAAAGCTCAACAGCAGCGGGTGATCCGATCCCTGGCCAAGGCGCTCGATCGCCTGCACGGCGCGGCCGGCGTCTACCGACGCGCCGAAGAGGATCTTCTGGAACAGGTCGGCGCTGACGAGGCCGGAGCAGGAGAAGGCGGCCAGCACGCCGCCGGGTTGCAGCAGGTGCATGGCCAGCAGGTTGATGTCCTTGTAGGCCCGCGCGGCCCGGTCGACCTGCTGCTGGCTGTGGGCGAACTTGGGTGGGTCGAGGATGACCACGTCGAAGCGTTCGCCGGCCGCACGCCAGTCGCGCAGCACCTGGAACACGTCGCCGGCCACGCCCTCGGCCTGTGAGTCGGGGTCGAAGCCGTTGAGGGCCAGGTTGCGCTCGGCCAGCTCCAGCGCCTCGACCGACGAGTCCAGGTTGACGACGTGCTGCGCGCCTGCGGCCAGGGCATAGACAGCAAAGCCGCCGCTGTAGCTGAAGGCGTTGAGCACGCGGCCGCCCTGGCAATAGGCGGCCGTGCGCCGCCGGTTCTCGCGCTGGTCCAGGTAGAAGCCGGTCTTCTGGCCGCCCAGCAGGTCCACCAGGAAGCGCTGGCCGTGCTCCACAATCTCGACCGGCCCGGCCGGCGGCTGGCCGTGCAGCAGTCCCACCAGCGGCCGCAGCCCTTCTTTCTCCCGCACGTCCACGTCGGAGCGCTCGACGACGCCGGCCGGCTGGCACAGCTCGACCAGCAAGCGCGTCAGCAGCGGCTTGACCCGCTCGATGCCCAGGGTCAGCGACTGCGCGACCAGCCAGTCGCCGTAGCGGTCTACGACCAGACCGGGCAGGCGGTCGCTTTCGGCGTGGATCAGGCGGTAGGCGTTGGTGTGCTCAGCGGCGGCCAGCGCGGCGCGGCCGGCGATGGCCTGCTGCAAGCGGCTGCGCCAGAAGCCTTCGTCGATAGTCTCGTGCGCGTCCCAGGTCAGCAGGCGCACCTGAATCTGTGAGCGGCGGTTGAGGTAGCCGCGCGCCAGCCATTGGCCGATGGCGCTGTGGACGTCCACCACGTCGCCGTCGTGCGCGTCACGATCGATATGTTGGATTGCGCCGGAAAAAAGCCACGGATGGCGGTTGCGGACCGATTTTTCACGGCCTGGTTTGAGGGTGATGGTGGGCATAAGCAGGTATCAGGTGTCAGGGTGTCATGTGTCAGGTGTTGGCGGGAAGGTCGGCATCTAGGAGCGGTTGTTCGAACCCGTAGGCATCCAGTTGCAGGATGCCGCGGTTGTCGCCTTCACCAATAGTAAGTCGCATCGTTTGTTGCGCGTAGCGGAAGGGGCGGACTACGCCGTCAGGCCCGGCCAGCGCGCCCCAGATCTCGGCCTGATCGCGGCCGGCGATGCGGATTTTCTGTTGGTGGTGGATGGCCCAATGGGTGAAGGGTTTCATGGTCGTTGGAGGGTACCACAGCGGATGAAGAACAGCGAATGGAGGCGGGGAGGGTCTTTTCCCCTCCTGTATCTGAGCTTGTCTGATGGTCCTTGTCAGTCTGTACTATGCAGCCTGATGTGCAGGACGCGTTGCGTGGCTGGCGTGATCCGCACCCGTTCATCCACGCGCAGGCAGCAGATCCAGGCGATGTCATCGCTGGTGGTGACGAGTAGGGGCCATTGATCGCGCGCGGGAGCCGGGATCTTGACGTTGGTAAAGAGTTCAGCTAACAGCTTGCTGCGGCCGGCCATGCCCAGGGGCTGGAAGCGGTCGCCCGCCCGCCGGGTTCGTAGGGCCGGCGTGGGGCCGAGCACATCGGCGTCCAGCCAGGCCTGCCAGGGATCGGTGTTGGCCTGCCAGCCGGGCGGCAGGTCGGCTGGCGCCAGCAGCGCGGTCGTTATTTGCCAGCCGGACAGGCTAATGGTCCCCGGCACAGCCAGCGGCAGCCATTCCACGGCCAACAGCGGCAGATCGTTCATCGGCAGCTCGACGCCTTCGTCGCCCACGGCGAAGCGGTCATAGCCCAGCACCAGCTCCAGCCCGGCCGGCAGGGTCATACGGTCGCCGGCGCGGCCCTCGTGCAGCAGCCAGAATGCGTGGTCCACGTGGGCGAAATTGACGTTGCGCAGGCTGGCCCGCAGCCGCTGGATCGCCTCGCGCAGCACGCTGCGCTGCAAGGCCGCGGGCAAACGCCGCCAGGCGTGGAGGTCCAACGCCAGCCGTTGGGCGTCCTCCTGCACGACGACCTGCGGCCACGCAGCCAGCAGATCGCCGCGCAGCAGCTCGAAGTCGTCGGCCAGCACGGCCGCCGTGTTGCCCAGGATGCGGCGCATCTGCGGGTTGTAGCCTTCCAGCAGCGGCAGCAGCTCGTGGCGCAGGCGGTTGCGGAAGAAGGCCGTGTCCTCGTTGGAGCGATCGAAGCGTGGCTGCAGTTCATGTTGCGCGCAATAGGCCAGAATGGCGGCCCGCGATACGGCCAGCAGCGGCCGGATCAGGCGCAAATTGACCATTGGCAATTGATAATCGAGAATTGATAATTCTTGAAGTGGGAACACGCTGCTCGGCTGCATCCCGCGCAGCCCGGCCAGCCCACTGCCGCGCACGAAGTGCATCAGCACGGTCTCGGCCTGGTCGTCGGCGTTGTGGCCCACGGCCACGACCTGCGCGCCAAGCTGGGTGGCCAGCCGGCCCAGGAAGGCGTAGCGGGCCGCGCGCGCGGCCTCTTCCAGCGACAGGCCGGCCCGGCTGGCCAACTCCGCCACGTCAATCTGCTCGACGGCGCAAGGCAGGCCCCAGGCTGCGGCGGTCTCAGCCACGAACGCGGCATCCGCGTCGGCTTCGGCCCCGCGCAGGCCGTGGTGCACGTGGGCCACGTGCAGCCGCGCGTCCAACTCTGGCGCAAGCCCGTGCAGCGCGTGCAGCAGACAGAGCGAATCGGGCCCGCCCGACACGCCGACGACGACGGTCTCGCCAGGGCCGATGAGCTGATAGCGCTGAATCGTGCTTCTCACGTCCGACAGCAGGTCCATGCCCGGATTGTAACACGATTCGCCAGAATCGTATCTTTCAACCGGGCCGAATTGGGCTATAATAGGGTTAGGCTGCAACACCCCGTGAGCAAGGAGGCGCTCCCATGATCGATAACATCCACTGGCTTGGCCACGACAGCTTCCGTATCGACGGCGCTGTGACGATCTACATCGACCCGTGGAAACTGGCCGCGGGCAGTCCCACGGCGGATCTGATTCTGATCACCCACAACCACTCGGACCACTTCTCTCCCGACGACATCGCGCTGATTCGAGGCGCTGACACGGAACTGGTGGCCCCGGCTGTGGTTGCCAGCAAGCTGACTGGCGCCGTACACCGGGTCAAGTCAGGCGATCATCTGACGGTCAAAGGGGTGGCGATCCAGGTCTTGCCGGCCTACAATATCAACAAGAAGTACCACCCGCAGCACGCCGGCCACGTGGGCTATGTGCTGACGGTCGGCGG
>Ga0056914_10002839_pt1 | contig 10616 bp, 10 predicted proteins | sample TNRBio252014_DNA_FD_55168 | JGI IMG/M metagenome (GOLD analysis project Ga0056914, IMG submission 55168) | Wastewater treatment Type I Accumulibacter community from EBPR Bioreactor in Madison, WI, USA - TNR Reactor_6/25/2014_ DNA | ecosystem: Engineered > Bioreactor > EBPR > Anaerobic-Aerobic >...
ATCGACGTCGTCCATGACGTCCCCGAGGCCGAGCGCACCTGCGCCTGCGGCACGCCCATGGTCGAGATCGGCCAGGACGTCAGCGAACAGCTCGACATCGTGCCGATGCAGGTGCGCGTGCTGCGCCATATCCGCAAGCGCTACGGTTGCCCCAAGGGCGACCAGGCGCCGGTCAGCGCCCGCGCCCCGGCGCAGGTGCTGCCCAAGAGCAACGCCAGCAACGACCTGCTGGCCCTGCTGATCATCATCAAATACGTCGATGGGCTGCCGCTGGCGCGCTTCGAGTACGTGCTCGCCCGCGCGGGCGTGCTCGTGCCGCGCCAGACCCTGGCACGCTGGGTGATCGGCACCGCACGGGCACTGCAGCCGATCGCCAACCTGATGCGCGACGTGCTGCTCGGGCACGACGTCATCCACATGGACGAAACCCCGGTCCAGGTGCTCAAGGAGCCCGGTCGGGCAGCCTCCAGCACGAGCCAGATGTGGGTGCAGCGCGGTGGCCCGCCGGGCAAGCCGGTGATCCTCTTCGAGTACGATCCGAGCCGCGCGCAGGCGGTGCCCTTGCGCCTGCTCGAAGGCTGGAAGGGGCATCTGATGGCCGACGGGCTCGAGAGCTACGGCGCGATCTCCTTCTGCGAAGGGGTGACCCGGCTCGGCTGCTGGGTCCATGCACGACGTCGTTTCGTCGACGCCGGCAAGGTGCTGCCCGCCGGCAAGCGCGGTCGCGCCCACGAAGCGCTCGCCCAGATCGGCAAGCTCTACGCCATCGAGAAGGAGGCGCGCGAACTGAACGACGCCCAGCGCCTGGCACTACGCCAGAGCCGAAGTCGCGCCGTCCTCGACGAACTGCGCCGCTGGCTCGACCAGCTGCTCCCCACCGTGCCGCCCACCTCGGTGCTGGGTGGCGCGTTGGGCTACCTGCATCGGCAGTGGCCGCGATTGACGCGCTACCTCGAACGCGGCGACCTGCCGATCGACAACAATCCCGCCGAAAACGCCATTCGCCCCTTCGTCGTTGGGAGGAAAGCGTGGCTCTTCTCCGACACCCAGGCCGGTGCGCGTGCCAGCGCGCTGCTCTACTCGCTGGTCGAGACCGCCAAGGCCAACAACGTTGAGCCGTACCTGTGGCTGCGTCACGTGCTGCGCGCCTTGCCCACCGCCACCACCGTCGAACACTTCGAGGCCCTCCTGCCTTGGAATCTCAACGCTGAGCAGTTGATCACAGCGTAGCGAGCCGGGGAAGGATGGGGTTCGTGGAGCGCTTACGGTAGAAGAGCGCGAACTGCTCGACCGTCACACGGGCCGATTCGTGTTCCAGCAGCGCGGAAGCGATCCCGGCGCGCTCGACGCATTCCAGGGCCAGCGGCCTGTGCTCACCCAGCCGATCCAGGATCTGGCAGACCATGCGGATGGAGACGGTGACCGCCGGTGCGTGCTGACGCTCGTTCATGTGCAAGAGATTGGTGGCAGAAAATGTCAATCGATCGGCCGGTTCTGTCATCCACAAGGTCGGCCATACTGCCTAGTATGGCGTGCAAATAGCTGCAGCGAAAAGTTTTATGTCTGCGTCGGCGGTTCGAGGCCTCTCGTGTGGTCGCGCTCGCTGGCAATTAAAGCACAGCACGCACAGGTCACCCGCAAAGAGGTGGCCGGCAGGAGGAGACAAGGTGCATCCAGGCAAGGCCAGTCCGATCCTCGAGGTCGAGGGGCTCACATTGTCGTTTGGCGGCATCAAGGCGCTGACCGACGTGGGCTTCGAAGTCGCTCCGGGGTCCATCACCACCGTCATCGGTCCGAACGGCGCGGGCAAGACCTCGCTGTTCAACACGATCTCCGGTTTCTACAAGCCCTCGGTGGGGCGCATCCGCTTCCAGGGCGCGGACATCACCGCCACCCGCCCGCCCGAGCGCGCCCGGCTGGGCCTGGCGCGCAGCTTCCAGAACATCGCGCTGTTCCGCGGCATGACCGTGCTCGACAACATCAAGCTCGGTCGTCACGCCCACTTGCGCACCAACGTCTTCGATGCGCTGGTCTATTTCGGCCGCGCCCGGCACGAAGAGATGAAGCTGCGCGAGGAGATCGAGGAACGCATCATCGACTTCCTCGAGATCGACCACATCCGCCACATGCCGGTGTCGGTCCTCTCCTACGGGCTGCAGAAGCGGGTGGAGATGGCGCGCGCGCTGGCGATGCGACCCAAGGTGCTGATGCTCGACGAGCCCGTGGCGGGCATGAACCGCGAGGAGACCGAGGACATGGCGCGCTTCATCCTCGACGTGCGCGAGGAGTGGGGCGTGACGGTACTGATGGTCGAGCACGACATGGGCATGGTCATGGACCTCTCCGACCACGTCGTGGTGCTCAACTTCGGCCAGGTCATCGCCGACGGCACGCCGGCCGAGGTGCAGGCCGACCCCGAGGTGATCAAGGCCTACCTGGGCTCGGGCGAGGTCTCCGAGCTGCGTCAGCGCCTCCACCAAGCGCTTGCCGTGGAGGCCTGAGATGAGCCTGGAATTCGACTGGCTGTTCCTCGCCGAGATCGTGCTCGCCGGCCTCGGTGCCGGCGGCCTGTACGCGCTGACCGGCCTCGCCTTCGTGATGATCTACAAGGCCACGCGGGTGGTGAACCTGGCCATCGGCGAGATGCTGATGATCGGCGCCTACCTGTGCTTCGGCCTGGCCACCGCCATGAACCTGCCGATGTGGCTGGCGATCCTGGTCGCAGTGATCGGCAGCGGCGGGGCCGGCGCACTGCTCGAGCGCGTGGCGATCCGCCCCATGCTGGGCGAGTCGCCGATCGCGGTCTTCATGGTCACCGTGGGACTGGCCTCCATCCTGGTCGGCGTCGTCGAGCTGATCTGGACCTCGGAGCCGCGCCGCCTGCCGGAGTTCATGCCCGCGACGCCGGTGATGATCGGCGAGGCCTTCGTGCCGNCCAAGGTGTTCTACGGCTTCCTCGTCGCGGCCNTGCTGATCGGCGTGGCGCTGGCGGTGTTCCGCTTCTGGCGCGGCGGCGTTGCGCTGCGGGCGACGGCCTCGGACCAGCAGGCGGCCTACTCGATGGGCATCGACGTGCCCAAGGTGTTCTCGCTGTCCTGGACGGTGGCGGCGATGATCGCGGCGATCGCCGGCGTCATCGTCGGCGCGGTGGGCGGCATCTCCTCGACGATGGGGGTGTTCGGCCTGTCGGTGCTGGTGGTGGTGATCGTCGGCGGCCTCGACAGCGTGCTCGGCGCGCTGGTCGCCGGCCTCCTCATCGGTGTCGTCGAGTCGCTCGCGGGCGGCTTCCTCGGCGGCGAGTACAAGCTGCTGGCCACCTTCCTGATCCTGATCGTCGTGCTGCTGGTCCGTCCCTACGGACTGTTCGGCACCCACGAAATCGAGAGGCTGTAATGCGCATCGGAACCGCACGCTCCAGCTACCGCCACGACGAGGCGCTGTTCGACAGCCGCACCCAGCACGCCTGGCTGGCGATCCTCGCCGTCGCGCTGATCGGCTTCCCCTTCCTCGCCGACGAGTACTGGCTCTACCTCGCCTGCCTGGTGGCGATCAACATCGCCAGCACCACCGGGCTCAACATCCTCACCGGCTACACCGGGCTGGTGAGCCTGGGCCAGGCCGCCTTCATGGGCATCGGCGCCTACACCGTCGCCGCGCTGGAGCAGAAGCTGGGCGCGCCGGTGCTCCTCAACCTGCTCGCCGGCGGCTTCGTCGCCATGCTCGGCGGGCTGGTGGTGGGCCTGCCCTCGCTGCGGGTCAAGGGCCTGTACCTGGCGATCGCGACCATCGCCGCCTCGGTGGTGCTGCACTTCGTGTTCGCCAACTGGCATGCGGTCACCGGCGGCCATGCGGGCATCACCCTGGTGCCGGCGGAGATCCTCGGCCTCAGCTTCGACACCTCCTTCCGCCTGTACTGGCTGTTCGTGCCGATCACCATCCTGATGGTGGCCGGCGCGGCCAACCTCTTCCGCACCCGCATCGGCCGCGCCTTCATCGCCATCCGCGACCGCGACATCTCCGCCGAGGTGCTGGGCATTCCGCTGCTGCGCTACAAGCTGCTGTCCTTCGGCCTGTCGTCCTTCTACGCCGGGGTGGCGGGCGGGATGTGGGCCTACTTCTTCCGCGTGGTCACGCCGGAGAGCTTCCCGCTGATCCTGTCGATCTTCTTCCTCGCCGCGGTCATCGTCGGCGGCATGGGCACCATCCTCGGCGCCATCCTCGGCGCGGTCTTCATGACCATGGTGCCCGAGGCGCTGAAGCTCGTCGTCGGCTGGCTGCCGCTGTCGGCCGACGCCACGCTGATCCTGTCGCCGGTGCGCACCATCGTGTTCGGCGTGCTGATCGTCGGCTTCCTGGTGTTCGAGCCGCTCGGCCTGCAGGAGATCTGGCGCCGCATCCGCCGCTTCTTCCACCTCTGGCCGTTCCGCGCCTGAGCTTTCCTCGCCGCACCGCTTCACCCCATATCAAGAGAAGGAGACAAGCATGAGAAGAACCGTACTCAAGAGCCTGCTGGCCACCGCGATCCTCTCCGCCACCGCCGGCCTGCCCGTAGCCCGGGCGGCCGACAAGGAGATCGTCATCGGCGGCTCCATCCCGATGAGCGGCGTGTTCGCCTTCGCGGGCATCGGCATCCAGCTCCATCCCGATGAGCGGCGTGTTCGCCTTCGCGGGCATCGGCATCCACGCCGGCATCCAGGATTACGTGAAGATGGTCAACGCCGCCGGCGGCATCGCAGGCCACACGCTGCGCTACGTGCCCGAGGACAGCGCCTACAAGGTCGACCAGTCGGTGGCGGCGTTCAAGAAGATCACCAGCCAGAACAAGGTGAACTTCTACTACGGCGACTCCACCGCCTTCAGCAAGACCATCAACCCCGAGCTCGACCGCGCCGGCTCGATGATCATGTCGGGCGCCTCCTTCGCCACCGAGCTCAACGACCCGAAGAAGTACCCTTACCAGTTCGTCGCCGGCCCGGACTACACCCAGCAGTTCGGCATCCTGCTGCGCTACATCGCCCAGCAGAAGCCCGGCGCCAAGGTGGCCTTCGTCCATTCCGACACCGAGTTCGGCCGCGACCCGATCGAGACCAGCCGCGGCGTGGCCAAGGCACTCGGGCTCGACGTCGCCATCGAGATCATGACCCCGCCGGGCGCGGTCGATGTGTCCACCGAGATCGCCAAGCTGCGCCGCGCGCGGCCCGACTTCACCATCTTCCACGGCTACATCCTCGGCCCCATCCCCGAATTCATCGGCCAGGCGCGCCAGATGGGCCTGGACACCCAGTTCATGGGCACCTTCTGGACCATGGACAACTCGACCGTGATGCAGATGGGCGAGCTCGCCGAAGGCTTCATGGGCGTGATGCCCTACAACTACTACTACGACCAGAGCGCACCGGCGCCGATGCTCGACAAGATCCGCGCGATGCGTCCCGAGTACCAGAACGTGCCCTACATCCAGGGCTTCCTGTCGGCCATGCTGTACGCCGAGTCGGCCCGCCGCACGCTGGCCGCAGGCAAGGAGATGAGCGCGGCCAACCTCAAGGCGGCGCTCAACTCGATCGAGAATTTCGACACCGGCGGCCTGATCGGCGTGCCCGTCACCCTCCGCGGCAACACCATCCCGGTCGGCCGCATCTACCGCGCCGACACCAAGGCCAGGCGCATGGTGCCGGCCTCCGACTGGATCGTGCTGGAGTAAGCGATGAGTGCGGCCGAATCCGTCCTCGAGGTGAACAACATCGAGGTGATCTACAACAAGGCGGTGCAGGTGCTGCGCGGCCTCTCGCTGGCGGTGCCGCGCGGGCAGATCGTCGCCCTGCTCGGCTCCAACGGCGCCGGCAAGAGCACCACGCTCAAGACCGTCTCCGGCCTCCTCGGGCTGGAGAACGGCGAGCTGACGCGCGGCGAGATCCGCTTCGAGGGCAGGCCGCTGGCGGATTCCAAGCCGCACGAGCTGGTGCGCGCGGGGCTCTTCCACGTGATGGAGGGGCGCCGCGTGTTCGAGGACCTCAGCGTCGAGGAGAACCTCGTCGCCGCCACCTACGCACTCACCGGGCGCAAGGGCGAGAAGGCCGACAAGGAGCTCGTCTATGAATACTTCCCGCGCCTGTACGAGCGCCGCAACGGCCTCGCCGGCTATCTGTCGGGCGGCGAGCAGCAGATGCTGGCGATCGGCCGCGCGCTGATCGCCCGCCCCAGGCTGATCCTGCTCGACGAGCCCTCGCTGGGCCTCGCGCCGCTGCTGGTGGAGAACATCTTCCGCATCATCGCCCGCATCAACGCCGAGCAGAAGGTGTCGATGCTGCTGGTGGAGCAGAACGCCTCGGTGGCGCTGGCGGTGGCGCACTACGGCTACATCATGGAGAACGGCAAGGTCGTCACCGACGGCCCCGCCGAGCGTCTCGCCGGCGACCAGGACGTGCGCGAGTTCTACCTCGGCATGGGNGGGCACGGCGAGATGAAGAGCTTCCGCGACATCAAGCACTACAAGCGCCGCAAGCGCTGGCTGTCGTGATCGAGAGGGTGGCCATGAGCAACAACCTACCCACGCTGACCCTGCCGCAGATGCTGCGCGAGCAGGCGAGGCTGCAACCCGGGCGGCCCGCCATCCGCCAGAAGGACTTCGGCATCTGGCAGGCCATCGGCTGGGACGACTATTACCGCCGCGCGAGCCATGTCGGCCTCGGCCTGCGCGCGCTCGGCCTGCCCGCCGGCGGCCATGTCGGCGTGCTCGCCGAGAACCGCATCGAATGGGTGCTGGCGCAGATGGGCTGCGGCCTCGTCGGCGCCATCGCGGTCGGCGTCTATCCGACCAGCCCGGCACCCGAGGTGGCCTACGTGCTCAATCACGCCGACGTCGAGGTCGTGGTGTGCGAGGACCAGGAGCAGACCGACAAGGTGATCGAGGCGCTCGACCAGCTGCCGCACCTGCGCGCCATCGTGGTGATGGAGACCAAGGGCCTGCGCAACGCCGACGAGCGCGTGCGCGACCGCATCCTGTCCTTCGCCGACCTGGAGCGGCTCGGCGTCGAATACGAGGCCACCCACCGCCACCTGGTCGAGGAGACCCTGGCCGCGCAGCGGCTCGACGACCTCGCGCTGATGATCTACACCTCGGGCTCCACCGGCAAGCCCAAGGGCGCGATGATCCGCTACGCCAACATCCGCGGCGTCGCGCCCGGCATCATCGACCGCCTCGGGCTCGCGGCCGACACCGTGCACCTGTCCTACCTGCCCCTTTGCCACGTCGCCGAGCAGATGCTGACCACCTTCTGCCCGATCTACCTCGGCTCCACCGTCGCCTTCGGCGAGTCGATCCGCACCGTGCAGGAGGATCTGCGCGAGATCGCGCCCACGATGTTCCTCGGCGTGCCGCGCATCTGGGAGAAGCTGCACTCGGCGATCACGATCCGGATGCAGGAGAGCGGGCCCGTGCAGCGCTGGCTGTTCGCACGCGCGCTGGCGGCCTGCGCGCCCTTCGCCCACAAGTCGGCGGCGCAGCGCACGGCGGGCGAGCGCCTGACCCACGCCATCTGCTACGGCCTCATCCTGCGCGCGCTGCAGAACTTCATCGGCCTGCGCAAGGCGCGCGTGGCGCTGACCGGCGCGGCGCCGATCCCGCCCGCGGTGGTGCACTTCTTCCGTACCCTCGGGGTGCCGCTGGTCGAGGTCTACGGCCTCACCGAATCGACCGGCATGATCACCGGCCAGCCGCTCGACGCGGTGGCCTTCGGTTCGGTCGGCACGCCCATCCTCGGCGTCGAGCACCGCATCGGCGCGCGTGGCGAGCTGCTGGTCCACGGCGAGATGGTCTTCGCCGGCTACTACAAGAACCCGGAGGCGACCGCCGACGCCATCCGCGACGGCTGGCTGCACACCGGCGACGTGGTCGAGGAGCGCGACGGCCAGCTCTACATCGTCGATCGCCTCAAGGACATCATGATCACCGCCGGCGGCAAGAACCTGACGCCGTCCGAGATCGAGAAGGCGATGAAGTCCAGCCCCTACATCAAGGAGTGCATCGTCGTTGCCGACGGGCGCAAGTTCGTCTCGGCGCTGATCCAGATCGACTACGAGACGGTGTCGAGATGGGCCGAGGGCCGCCAGATCCCCTTCACCCACTTCCGCTCGCTGGTCGAGCACCCCGAGGTGCGCGCGCTGATCGAGGCCGAGATCGCGCGCGGCAACGCCCAGCTTGCCCAGGTCTCGCACATCCGCCGCTTCCACCTGCTGAGCAAGGAGCTCGACCACGACGACGGCGAGGTCACGGCGACCATGAAGGTGCGTCGCGCGAGCGTCTACAAGACCTATGCCGACGTGATCGAAGCCATGTACCGGGGAGGGGCCGCCCATGCCTGACCCGATCCACGGCGACTGCGTGCGACTCGAGCGTGAAGGCGGGCTCGCCTTCATCACCCTCGACCGCCCGCAGGCGCGCAACGCCCTCGACCTGGCGATGGGGCTGGGGCTGCGCGACGCCGTGCGCGAACTTGCCGCCGCGCCGCCGCGCGTGCTCGTGCTGCGCAGCAGCGGCGCGCACTTCATGGTCGGCGGCGACGTGCGCCGCTTCGACGCCCTGCTCGGCGAGTCGCAGGCCGCCTGTACCGACGAGATCGGCCGCCTCATCGATGCGGTGCACGAGGCCGTCACCGGCCTCACCCGGCTGCCTTGCCCGGTGCTGGGTCTGGCGGGCGGCTCGGTGGCGGGCTTCGGCCTGGCGCTGGCCATGGCTTGCGACCTCCTGGTCGCGGCCGACGACGCGCGCCTCGTGCTCGCCTACGGTGCCATCGGCGCCACGCCCGACGGCGGCGCGAGCTGGCAGCTGCCGCGCCGCGTCGGCCTGCAGCGGGCGCTCGCGATCGCGCTGCTCGACCCGCAGCTCGATGCGGCGCAGGCGAGGGAGATCGGCCTGGTGGCCGAGGTGGTGCCGGCNGCGCAGCTGGCCGAGGCCGGGCTGGCGCTGGCCCGACGCCTGGCCGCGGGACCGGCCGCCGCCCAGGCCGGCATCAAGCGCCTGCTGCGCGCGGGCCTCGACACCGACCTGGCGACGGCGCTCGACGCCGAGAAGGCGAGCTTCCTCGCCCTCTCCGCGACGCCGGACTTCGCCGAGGGCGTGCGCGCCTTCTGCGAGCGGCGGCCGGCGCGCTTCGCGCGACCCTCCGGCTAGGCTCGCCCGCGACGCGCTGCCCGAGCGCCTTCCACCCGCAATCCCCGTCGGCGTGCCCAGGCATGCCCGCCCCTTTATTGCCCGTCGTCTGCGCACGGCGGCTTCGCATGGAGACACCATGGACTTCCAGTTGAACCCGGAGCAGCGCGAGATCCGCGACCTGGCGCGCCGCTTCGCCGAGCGCGAGATCGCCCCCCGCGCCGCGCAGGCCGATCTCGACAAGGCTTTCCCGACCGAGGTGCACCAGCGCGCGCAGGAGCTCGGCCTGCTCGGCATCAACCTGCCCGAGACGGTCGGCGGCGGCGGCCTCGGCTGCCTGGAGCTGGTGCTGGTCACCGAGGCNTTCTGCCGCGGCTGCCTGGGCATCGGCACCGCGCTGTGCGTGAACGCGCTCGCCACCGAGCCGATCGTCATCGCCGGAACCGATGCGCAGCGCAGCCGCTACCTCGGCGCCGCGGCCCGCGGTGCGCTCGCCAGCTTCGCGATGACCGAGCCCGGCGCCGGCTCCGACGTGGCCGGCATCCGCACCCGCGCCGAGCGCGTCGAGGGCGGCTATCGCCTCACCGGCAGCAAGATCTGGATCTCCAACGCCAACCTCGCCGAGTTCTTCGTCGTCTTCGCCAAGACCGCGCCGGACGGCGGCCACCGCGGCATGAGCGCCTTCATCGTGCCGCGCGCCAGCGCCGGCCTGACGGTGGGCGAGCCCTTGGGCAAGCTCGGCCAGCGCTGTTCGCCCACCTGCGAGGTCTTCCTCGACCAGGTCTTCGTGCCCGAGGACCACCGCCTCGGCGAGGAGGGCGGCGGCTTCGCGCTGGCGATGGCGGTGTTCGACCACTCGCGCCCGATGGTGGCCGCCTTCGGCGTCGGCCTCATCGAGCGCTGCCTCGACGAGTCGCTCGCCTACGCCACCCAGCGCAGCAGCATGGGCAAGCGCCTGATCGACCACCAGGCCGTGGCCCACAAGCTCGCCGAGATGCGCATGAGGCTCGAAGCCGCGCGCCTGCTCACCTACCAGTCGGCCTGGCTGCTCGACCAGGGTCGGCCGAACACCATCGAAGCCTCGATCGCCAAGGCCTTCGCCGCGGACGCGGCGATGTGGGCGGCGACCGAGGCGGTGCAGATCTTCGGCGGCATGGGCTACTCGACCGAGTACCCGGTGGAGAAGCTCTTCCGCGACGCCAAGGTGCTGCAGATCTACGAAGGCACCAGCGAGATCCAGCGCAACATCATCGCCCGCGAACTGCAGCGGGCCTGAACCCGAGGACCCGGAAATGAACCCAAGCAATCCATCGAACCCGAACGAGGCGCTGATCCTGGGCGCCGTGCGCACCCCCTTCGGCCGCCGCGGCGGCGCCCTGCGCGAGACCCGCCCGGACGAGCTCCTCGCCACCGTCATCGGCGGCGTGCTGGCGCGCACCGGCCTGCCTGGCGACAAGGTCGGCGACGT
>Ga0056914_10002857_pt1 | contig 10543 bp, 5 predicted proteins | sample TNRBio252014_DNA_FD_55168 | JGI IMG/M metagenome (GOLD analysis project Ga0056914, IMG submission 55168) | Wastewater treatment Type I Accumulibacter community from EBPR Bioreactor in Madison, WI, USA - TNR Reactor_6/25/2014_ DNA | ecosystem: Engineered > Bioreactor > EBPR > Anaerobic-Aerobic >...
AAAGGCGCGATGATCGAAGTCAATCTAACCGCCAATACCGATCTGCGCTCGGTCGATGACTTCAAGGCGCTGGTGATTCGCGAGAAAGACGGGGCGCTGGTNACGTTGGCNGATATCGCCGATATCGCGCTGGGGGCGGAAGATTACAGCGCGGAAGTGCGCTTCTCNGGCCAGACNGCCGTGTTCATGGGCATCTTCCCGTTACCCAACGCTAATGCCATCGATGTGGTCCAGCGGGTTCGGGTAGAAATGGCGCTGATTCAAAAAGAACTGCCGACGGGACTACAAGCCTACGTCGCCTATGACGCCACCAACTACATTAACAATGCAATCCAGGAAGTCATCACCACGCTGGGCGAAACTCTGCTGATCGTGGTGGTGATTATCTTTCTGTTCCTGGGGTCGCTGCGTTCGGTACTGGTGCCNGTGGTCGCCATTCCCATCTCACTGATCGGCGGAATTTTCCTGATGCAGGTTTTTGGCTTCACCGTCAACCTGCTCACCCTGCTGGCCATTGTGCTGTCGGTCGGTCTGGTGGTGGATGACGCCATCGTCGTGGTGGAGAATGTGGAGCGGCATCTGCGCGAGGGCCGCTCACCGTTCGATGCCGCCATTCTCAGCGGCCGCGAACTGACCGGCCCGATCATCGCCATGACCGTCACCCTAATCGCCGTCTATACCCCCATCGGTTTGCAAGGAGGATTAACCGGCTCGCTGTTCCGCGAATTCGCCTTCACCCTGGCCGGAGCGGTGACCATTTCCGGAGTGGTCGCGCTGACCCTGTCACCCATGTTGTCCTCCAAACTGCTAAACGCCGAAGACGAACAGCATTGGTTGCCCGCTCATATCAACGCCGCTTTCGAACGCCTCAAACAGTTCTATGGCCGAGTGCTGGATAGCTCGCTCAGTGGCCGGCCCGCCGTTTACCTGCTCTGGACGACGCTGGCGATCCTGACCGTGCCGATGTGGATGTTTTCGGCGCAGGAACTCGCACCGGCGGAGGATCAGGGGGTGATTTTCGGCATTGTCGAAACTTCGGCGAACGCCACGCTGGATCAGACCAGCCGCTTCACCACTGCCGCTAATCAGGTGTTTTTGAACGTACCGGAAACGGAATTCACCTTTCTGATCACCTTCGCCACCTCCGGNTTCGGCGGNATGGTCGTGAAGCCCTGGGATGAGCGNGAACGCACGGTTTTTCAAATNCTGCCCGAAGTGCAGAATCAACTCAGCGCTATCCCCGGCATCCGCATGTTTCCGGTCACGCCNCCGGCGCTGCCGGGAGGNGGCCAATTCCCGGTGGAATTCATCATCGCCTCGACCGCCGACACCCAGGAAATTCTCAACATCGCCCAGCAGGTGCAGGAAAAAGCAGCCCGTAGCGGGATGTTCGCTTTTCCGCCGATTTTGGATGTAAAGATGGATCAGCCGCAGACCGAGATTGTGATCGACCGGTCAAAGGCGGCGGCGCTTGGTCTGAGTCTGCAACAAATCGGTGCGGATTTGAGCGCGGCGGTCGGCGGCAACTTCGTCAACCGTTTCAATATTGCCGGGCGCAGCTACAAGGTCATTCCGCAGGTGCAGCGAGCCAGCCGCCTCAATCCCGATCAGTTGGAAGATATTTACGTGACCGGACCGGACAACCAATTAGTGCCGCTCGGCGCCGTCGCCACGCTCAGCAACAGCACCGGGCCGCGCTCGCTCAACCGCTTTCAGCAGTTGAACGCGGTGAAAATCAGCGGTGTCGCGATCCGCCCGCTCGATGAGGCGCTGCGCTTTCTGGAAGACGAAGCGGCTAAAATCATGCCCAAGGGCTACGTGATCGATTACACCGGCGAATCGCGGCAGTTGCGACAGGAAGGCGGCGCACAGTTTTTCAAGACCATGGGCTTCGCCATTATCTTGATTTTCCTGGTGCTAGCGGCTCAGTTCAACAGCTTCCGCGACCCACTGATCATTCTGTTGGGCTCGGTGCCACTGGCGCTGTTCGGGGCACTGATTTTCACTTTTTTGAAAATGCCCAATCCGCAAATTCCTTTCCCGTTCACTGAGGGCTGGACCACTACGCTAAATATTTACGCCAAAGTTGGCTTAGTGACGCTGATCGGGCTCATCGCCAAGAACGGCATTCTGATCGTCGAATTCGCTAACCACCGGCAAATCGACGGATTAAGCAAGCTGGAAGCGGTGCGCGATGCAGCGCTGATCCGGCTGCGGCCGATTCTGATGACGACCGCTGCGACGATTGCCGGTCATTTCCCGCTGACCCTGGTCACCGGCGCGGGGGCCGCCGCCCGTAATTCCATCGGCCTGGTGCTGGTCGGCGGCATCGCGGTGGGAACGGTATTTACACTGTTCGTGGTCCCCGCACTGTACATGCTACTGGCCAAGGATCACACCCACGACCGGGAAAGCCAGCCGTGAAGGGCGCCCAAAACCAGAAAAACAATGCGCACCAGAAAGCGGTGATCTGAAGCTGCACCGCTTCGCTGCAGAAGGGAGTTATTGAAAAAATTTATTTAAGTGGGCAACCGACGTGTTAATCAAAGCGATCAGCGGCGCTGGCATAATCCCCAAGATCAACAACCCCGCCGCCAGTGGCATCACCGCCAACAATTCACGAGGTTGCAAATCCAGCAGATTCGCCAATTCCGGGCGCGGCGGCCCCGCTAACAGACCGCCGATGGTCCGCATCGCATAAGCTGCGCTGATCAGTACGCCAAGGCTAGCCAGCAACATCAGCCAGCCCCATTGCTGGAAACCGCCAATCAATACATGGAGTTCGGCGACAAATCCCGCCAGCCCCGGCATCCCCATGCCCGCCAACAGCGCCAAGGTGATGAACACGGCGAAGCGCGGCGTGACCCGGATCAGCGCCCCATAATCTGCGACCTCACGGCTGTGGGTGCGTTCGTAAAGCAAGCCAATCAGCAAAAATAGCGACCCGGCAATCAACCCATGCGCCACCATCTGCAAAACAGCGCCCATCAAACCCACTTCGTTGAGCGCCGAAACGCCGAGCAACACGACGCCCATGTGACTGACCGAGGAATAAGCGATCATCGCCTTCAGATCGCTTTGTCGCCAGGCCAGCAGCCCACCATAGACGATGCTGACCAGCGCGATGCCCATCAACCCAGGTTGCAACGCCAGCGCGGCTTCCGGCAGCATCGCCACTACCCGCAGCAGGCCATAAGCACCCATCTTCAACAACACGCCCGACAACAGAATGCTAACCGGGCTGGGCGCTTCGACATGCGCCAGCGGCAACCAGCCATGCAGGGGAAAAATGGGAATTTTCACCCCAAACCCGATAAGAAAGGCCAGCAACAGCCAAACCTGTTCCTGACGAGGCAAACCCACCGCTGCTTCGGCAATGACCGCCATGGAGAAAGACTGGGTGGGCGTGAGCCGGTAAATCACGATCAGCGCCATGAGAATAAAAATCGAACCGCCCATGGTGTACAGCACAAAATTCAGGCTGGCGGCGTGACGCTTTTTCCCGCCCCACAGGTCGATCAGGAAAAACAGCGGGATCAGGGTCAGCTCCCAAAACATGAAAAACAGGGACCAGTCCCGCGCCATGAACACGCCGAGCATGGCGAATTCCAGAATCAGCAGCCAGACGTGATAACCTTTTACGCCGGTCGCCACCCGATGAGACGCCAACAACGCCACCACCGATAACAACGTCGCCAGCAACACCATGGGCAGGGACAGCCCATCGATACCCAGGGCGTAGGAAACGCCGATGGTTGAACTCCAAACCACCTGCTCGGCAAACTGGATCGCCGCCGTGGTACGATCGAACGAAATCAGCAGACCCCAGGAGAGCGCCAGGGTCAGGCCCGCGTGAAACAGGGTCAGGCCACGAATGAGTCGATGTTGGGTGGCGGGCAGCAAAGCGACCAGCAGCGCGCCGAAAAAGGGCGCCCACAAAATGAGGCTGAGAATATGCATCGGTGTTAATCCCCCACCGACTCATGCTGGTAAATATCCCTCATCTGCATGGCGATCTCCTCCCCGAAAATGCGATTCTGTTTTTTTATGTTACTGGGTCAGCGTGCAGACCCCCTCCCCAGCAAGAGAGGTTGGGAGGGCGGAAAGTGTGCAATGCTAACAAGTTACCCTCTGCCCCAGCCCCCTTCCGCTGGGAGGGGTGAATGGTTACATTCCCAGCATTATACCTTAGTGATTCTCAACCCTTCTTCCCGGAGACGCCCCGATGCAGTGCGCGATCTATAAAAGCCCTCGGAAACAGGATACCTATCTCTATCTGGCGGCCAGAGATGATTTTTCCTGCCTTCCCGAAAATCTGCTGAAATTATTGGGCGAACCCCTGCATGTTATGGATCTCGACCTGCATCCGGACCGACAATTAGCGCAAGAGAACACCGTGGAAGTATTACAGAACCTTCAGGAACGCGGCTGGCATTTACAAATGCCCCGGCGCGAGGAATGGATGGAAACCAACATCAGGCATTGACAGCAGGAGCAGTCGCTATGAACAAGCCTGTTTTGGCAACTCCTTCACCGCCCACCCTGCTCGGTCCCGACGATCCCCCACCCTTCAGGGTAGTCAACCCGGAGGGTCTCGCGCCTGTCGTGCTGGTCTGCGATCACGCCAGCAACGCTATCCCTGTCCGGTTGAACGCCCTAGGTCTGAGCGCAGCGGAACTGGCCCGGCACATCGCCTGGGATATTGGCGCGGCTCAGGTCACCCGACTGCTGGCGGCGCAACTGAACGCCCCGGCGGTATTGTGTGGCTATTCACGGTTGGTGATCGACGGCAACCGCCCTCCCGGCGATCCCACCTCTATCGCTGAAGTCAGCGACGGCACGCTTATTCCAGGGAATCGTAATCTGAACGATGCGGAAGCCGAGGCACGGCTGAACGAAGTGTTCTGGCCCTATCACTACGCCATTACTCAGGCGATGGCTCACCGCTGGCGGCATGGTCACGGTCAGGCCCCAGCCTTGATCGCAATTCATAGCTTTACTCCGGTGATGAACGGCCTGCACCGCCCCTGGCAAATCGGAGTATTGTGGAACCGCGACCCCCGGCTAGCCGAGCCCCTGCTCACGCGGCTTGGGGCCTATCCTGAGCTGTGCGTCGGCGATAACGAACCCTACTCGGGGCGCGACGTCGGTTTCACCATGAACACCCACGGCGGCGCGGCGGGCTTGCCTCATTTGGAGGTGGAAATCCGTCAGGACTTACTCGCTGATGAATTGGGTTGCGTTTATTGGGCGGAGGTCGTGGGCGATGCGCTCACGGCGGTGCTGCAAGATCGGTCCCTGTATACGGTCCATCATTACTAATTGCGCTGGTGCTTTGCATAGCGCCGACGTTAATGTAATATAATATGACAGTTGTATATTTAANAAGCTAGAAAAGGTTGCCCATGGACGCTACGGAAAATATCAACAACCCCGTACCGACCCAGCACCCGTGGATACGAATGGCGGTGCTGGCGCTAGGCTATGTTATGGTCTGGGTCGCCCTTTGGTATGCAACGCAAACATTCGACCGGATGACCGGAGTCGACCTGTGGATTCCCTGCGCCGGTCTAACCTTCGCCCTGCTGTTGTACTGTGGCGTATGGGCCTTACCGTGGCCCTTACTCGCCGCTCTCCTTGCCGGGTGGCTAAGCGGGTCCGGGGAACATTGGCCCTATACGGTGGCAACCCATTGGGGGCCGCTGCCTGGTTACCTNGTGGCAGCCTATATTCTGCGCCACCGTCCTGGAGGTAAGCGCCCCGGAGTCTGGCGATTCGATGATCCACGACAAGTCGCGGCCTTTCTGGGCGCGGCGGCGCTGGGCGCCTTGTTCGCTGCACTGGCGAGCGCGCCTTTATCGCAAGCAGCGGGCGGGTCACTGTTGGGCCTGTCGTGGCCAGAGATGGTCGGACGCCACTGGGCCGGCCACTTTATCGGCATCGTCACCCTCACGCCGCCCGTGCTTCTCTTCATCATGCCGATGGCCCGCCGTTGGGTCCGGGGAGAATCATCACGCTTTCCCAAAGAGATTCCCGCTGTCGAACCGCTGCTAATTCCGCTCAGCCTGATACAAGGCATGCTATCGGTCATCTTGCTGGGCGTGTTGCTGTGGACGCCAAGCTTGCATTGGTTCGGTCAGCCCTACCCGTTTATGACCTTGTTGCTGTTGCCCGTATTAACCTGGATCGCTGCAACCCATGGCGCACGAGGCACCGCGCCAACGGTATTACTGTATCAAATGGGGGTAATCGCCTTGGCCGCCCAAGCCGGTCAACCTGACCTGACGTTTCAGTATCAAATCGCGATGGTGGCTATTGCGGCGTCGGGTTTGCTGACCGGCGCCGTGTCTCAAGCCCGACTCGCCGATATTGCCCGCTTCCGCCACCTGGCTGAAGTGTCCAATGACCTGCTATGGGAATTTGATGACCAGGGCCGATTGTGTGATCTGCGTGGACAGCTTTCCCGAAAGACGCCGGCGCTCCTCGCCAGCCAGTTGGGAAAGACCTGGCGGGAGTATGTCGCTGAACAGGAATCGGGAGCCGAGTTGACAACGCTCCGGAAAGCGCTCCAGGAGCGCCAGCGGTTTCAGCAAGTGATGCTGTGCATTCGGCTGCCGGGCCGGAAAGCGCCGATTTGGACGCGCAACAGCGGACTGCCGCTCTTCGATGACAGTGGCGAGTTCCGAGGCTATCGTGGCACAACCACTGATATCAGTGACTATCAGCAAGCTCAGATGGAACGTCGGCGAGCAGAAACCCTGTTGCAGGACTACGACCGAAATCTGGAAGCTCAGGTGGAAGCCCGGGTGATGGAACGCACCCGGGTGCTGGCGGAAGTCAGCCTGCGCAACTGGCAGTTGGCTAATTTCGACACCTTGACCGGACTACCCAACCGCAACCTGCTTTTTGAGCATTTACGTAAAAGCCTGCAACAAGCACGGCGGCAATGGCGCATGTTGGCGTTGCTGCTGGTCGATCTGGATGGCTTTAAAGCAGTCAATGATAATTTCGGCCATGAAATGGGCGATGAATTGCTGCGGCAGGTGGCGGCGCGTCTGCGCCAGTGCATCCGCGCCACGGATACAGCGGCCCGGCTGGGTGGCGATGAGTTCACTATCGTGTTGACCGATCTGGAACAGTCCGATGCGGCTGAAGCCGTTGCCCGCAAACTGGTGGCCTCCCTGGCCGAACCGATCGTGCTGGGTGAAATTACCGCCAACGTCACCGCCAGCGTGGGNATTGCGCTCTACCGTCCCGAGTGGCCGGCGAATCTGGAAACAGGGATGGCGCTGCTGCGGCAAGCAGACACGGCTATGTATGAGGCCAAGCGCGCCGGCAAGAATGCCTGGCGGTTCGCTGAGTTGCAGGGTGGATTCGAAACGCCCGCCTGACACANCCTTCACGCCGCTTCCAAATGGGCAATGAGTAATTGCAGCCGCCGCTGGCCGCGCCACTCATTCACATCCAGCCGGTAGGCAATGCGCACCCGCGCCGTGCCGGGTGTGAAAGCATCGACCTGATTAAACGCCACGGCCTCCAGCACGCCTCCAGCGCCCAGGGGCCGCAACGATAGCTTCACATGCTGCTCTTTCATCACCTGATAGGACAGCACCTCGAACACCCCGTCAAACAACGGTTCAGGAAAGCCCTGCCCCCANGGGCCACCTTCTCGTANCAATTCCGCGATTTCCAGGCAAAATTCCGCTGGCGTTAACTCACCATCGCTCAGCAACCGGCCCTGCAGGTCATCATCGCTGAGCCAGCGGCGGGTTTCCGTATCGAATGCCTGAGTGAATAATTCGAAATGCTCCCGCGCCAGCGTCAATCCGGCGGCCATGGCATGACCACCAAAATGNCTGATCAGCCCCGGATGCTGCGTCGCCACCGCCGCCAGCGCATCGCGCAAATGCATCCCCACCACTGAGCGACCCGACCCTTTAATCTTGCCGTCGCGATCCGTGGCGAAGACAATCACGGGCCGATTCAACCGCTCTTTCAAGCGCCCGGCAATGATGCCAACCACGCCCTGATGCCACTCGGTATCGAACAGACACAAGCCAAAGGGCAATTCGCTGGCGTCCGGCGTGATGCGCTCGATCCGCGCCAGAGCTTGCGCCTCCATCGCAGCAGTTAATTCGCCTCGCTGCCGGTTAATTTCGTGCAAACGGCGAGCGATGCTCCGGGCCGCCTCCAAATCGTCGCTGAGCAGGCACTCAATGCCCTGACCCATGTCTTCCAGCCGGCCAGCGGCATTGAGCCGGGGGCCGAGATAAAAACCGATATCACTGGCGCTCAACCGGGCCTGCGGGCGACCGGTAACCTCGCACAACGCGGTGACGCCGGGAATGCACTGGCCCTGGCGAATGCGCCGTAAACCCTGCTCAACCAGAATCCGGTTGTGATGATCCAGCCGCACCACATCGGCCACTGTGCCAAACGCCACCAGATCAAGAAACTGCGCCAAATTCGGCTCCGCTAACCCACGCTCGGCAAACCAGCCCACCTCTCGCAACCGCGCTCGCAACCCCATCAACACATAAAAAATGACCCCCACACCGGCGAGATTTTTACTGGGAAACCCATCACCCGGTTGATTGGGATTGATGATCACCTCGGCGGCTGGCAATTCCCGTCCGGGCGCATGGTGATCGGTAATCAGCACCTTCATGCCTCGCGCTTGTGCGGCCTGGACTCCTTCATGACTGGAGATGCCATTGTCCACCGTGACCAGCAGATGGGGCTGCTCTTCAGCGGCAACTGCCACGATTTCCGGGGTCAGGCCGTAACCGTGCTCGAAACGGTTGGGCACCCGGTAGCCCACCCAGGCCGCGCCCAGAATTCGCAACGCCCGCACCGTCAAGGCGCAACTGGTCGCGCCGTCCGCATCGAAATCAGCAATGATCAGGATACGCCAGCGCTCCCGCAGGGCGGTATGTAATAGATCGACCGCCTGTTCCATATTCATGAACGCCGCCGGCGGAGTCAGCAACCGCAAATCCCGTTGCAGTTCGCGAGGCAAACGCAGGTCGCGGGCTGCATAAATGCGCTGCAGTAGTGGCGGAACCGGCAGGTCACAAGCCGGTTCGCAAACGCGACGGAGGATGGACTTAAGCATGGAGACCGGTTATCCGACGAGGGCGGGTTCCACCCGGTTACGGCCATTTTGCTTGGCCTGATATAAGGCCATATCGGCCTGACGCAGTAAATCTTCCAGATCGACTGTGGTCGGATCGAGACTGGCTAAACCCAGGCTGACCGTGAAATTCAGTAACCCCTGCTCCGTTTCGACCGCATCTTCAGCGATGGCCTGACGCAACCGTTCCGCTGCGACCCGGGCCGCGATGAAGTCAGTCTGGGGCAATAAAATGGCGAACTCTTCACCCCCCAGTCGCGCAAATAAATCCACTTCACGCAACTGCCGCCGCCCAATCATCGCCAGCGCCTTGAGCACCTCGTCGCCGATGTGATGACCGAAACGGTCGTTGATTGACTTGAAGCGGTCGGCGTCCATCATGAGCAACGACAAGGGTATTGAATAGCGACGGGAGCGCTCGAACTCGTAAGTCGCCGTTTCCATGAAATGACGGCGGTTATGCACCCCCGTCAGACTGTCGGTGGTAGCCAGCTCCACCAATTCAGCCTGCGCCTGTTGACGCTCGGCGATCTCCCGCTCCAGCTCAACAGTCCGCTCATTGATCTGGCTCAGCGCCACGCCAAAGGCGCCGACGGCGCAGGCGATATCATCCAGTTCTTGCAAGCGTTCGCGCCGCATCTGAATCGCGCCCGGCTGGGTTTTAATCTGCTTCAGATTCTGCGTAGCGCGCAGGATCGGGTTAACCACCGCTCGTTGTACGAAAACGATCACGATCACGAACAGCAGCACCTGAATCCCCGAAATCAACACGACCGCCAGCATCGCCCACTGGGCCTGGCGGGCAATGCGCACACTGCCCTCAGAGACCTTTACCGCCGCACCGATGGACAGATGCTGAACCAGATTTTCCAAGATAGCGCTGGCCTCTTTCCAATCGTCAGCCAGCGTTTTTTCGCTATTCAGCAGCGGACCCCGCACTTCCATACGCTGGTAAACCGTATCTTGTAAGGTTCGGTGCGTCGCTATCTTTTCGATGATGCCGTAAACCTGGTTGACCTGATTTTTAATGCGGGCGTCTTTTTCGTAAACCGCATCCATCGCCAAAATCCGCGCCGCCAGTTGCGCCTCGCGTCGTTCGCTGGGTTCGGCGCTATGGCGGACGATCTCACCGAACACTTTTAGCCGCTCCAGATTAACGGCGGTACGCACTCCAGCCTGGATATCCGGCAACAGAGTGTGCGTTGCTTCTCCAGCCAGGCGGAGGATGTCGTACTGGACGATCAGCAACACCGCCGCCGCCACGCCGCCCAACAACATTGCGATGATCGCGCCCAACAGCAAAGTAGGCACGAGGCGTGGCCGGACCGGTTCGTTCGGCTCCGATGATGCCGCGTTCATTTCCAAAAGCTCTCGTTGCATCAGTAAATGCTGAATGGGAAGTAGCGGGTG
>Ga0056914_10002880_pt1 | contig 10474 bp, 9 predicted proteins | sample TNRBio252014_DNA_FD_55168 | JGI IMG/M metagenome (GOLD analysis project Ga0056914, IMG submission 55168) | Wastewater treatment Type I Accumulibacter community from EBPR Bioreactor in Madison, WI, USA - TNR Reactor_6/25/2014_ DNA | ecosystem: Engineered > Bioreactor > EBPR > Anaerobic-Aerobic >...
CTCGGCTGGTGTTGCAGGATGTCGCCGCCTTCACCGGCGGCGCGGATTGAAACACTGCGACACATGCTGCGCGGATGATGTCAATCAGTCGCCGCCTTCACCGGCGGCGCGGATTGAAACCGTCAAGGCTCCGGTCGGCACAAGGCCCTGCAACGGTCGCCGCCTTCACCGGCGGCGCGGATTGAAACCCCTCACGCCCCCGATCCACGGTGATGTCTTTGGGGTCGCCGCCTTCACCGGCGGCGCGGATTGAAACAAGGATCGATTGACGCTAGAATGATTACTATCGAAGTCGCCGCCTTCACCGGCGGCGCGGATTGAAACACCTTCATGAGATCCCGAACATCATCTCCGCTCGCGTCGCCGCCTTCACCGGCGGCGCGGATTGAAACCGGGGGCTGTGGCGGAGTCTGCGGCGGGGGCGGCGGTCGCCGCCTTCACCGGCGGCGCGGATTGAAACCCTCTGGAGGAGCGGAAGGAGGCGGGAAGGCAGATCGTCGCCGCCTTCACCGGCGGCGCGGATTGAAACTCCGAATCGGCTGAAGGAGCTGATTCATTATGCGGTCGCCGCCTTCACCGGCGGCGCGGATTGAAACATTCGATCGTGGCCACTCACGCCGCCACCTCCTTGTCGCCGCCTTCACCGGCGGCGCGGATTGAAACTGCGGAACAGCGGGAGGTGGCGGCGATGTATCGTGTCGCCGCCTTCACCGGCGGCGCGGATTGAAACGTTTGTGACGGGGATGGATATCGCGGCGCTGTGGGTCGCCGCCTTCACCGGCGGCGCGGATTGAAACTTTATTGAACTGTTCGTTGAAATCGTCAGCCTCGAGTCGCCGCCTTCACCGGCGGCGCGGATTGAAACTGCCTCTGTGCCGACGGAGCATTTGCGGCCGGTTGTCGCCGCCTTCACCGGCGGCGCGGATTGAAACTTCAAGGGCGAGGCCCCTGCGGCGGTCACGCAAAAGTCGCCGCCTTCACCGGCGGCGCGGATTGAAACGCTCTGGCGGGAGACGATGGATCTGACGGCGCTCGTCGCCGCCTTCACCGGCGGCGCGGATTGAAACGGCGGGATATTTATAGGGTGGCGCGTCGGGTGGCGTCGCCGCCTTCACCGGCGGCGCGGATTGAAACATTATGCGGATTTTTTGGGGGTGATGGATAGCGGGTCGCCGCCTTCACCGGCGGCGCGGATTGAAACCCTCGGTGTGCTGGGATCAAAGCACAACCTGGGGGTCGCCGCCTTCACCGGCGGCGCGGATTGAAACAGCGTGCTCGCTGCGTGCAGATAAGCCTGCGCCCGTCGCCGCCTTCACCGGCGGCGCGGATTGAAACTGGAGAGCAAGGCTCTCCGGACGAAGCTGCCGGTGGTCGCCGCCTTCACCGGCGGCGCGGATTGAAACCTGCAAGACGTGCTGTGGACGGTCGAGGCCGTCCGTCGCCGCCTTCACCGGCGGCGCGGATTGAAACCCCTTAAAATAAGGCAAAGCCGCCTCCGCCATCCGTCGCCGCCTTCACCGGCGGCGCGGATTGAAACCAGCGGTTCTGCCATCAGGCGATCTTTCTGGGGGGTCGCCGCCTTCACCGGCGGCGCGGATTGAAACCACCTGTGCCGCCCGTTCCACCTGTGCCGCCAGGGTCGCCGCCTTCACCGGCGGCGCGGATTGAAACTCTTCCTCCGCGATGCGGCTGACACGATACCAGCGTCGCCGCCTTCACCGGCGGCGCGGATTGAAACAGGTATTCACCTTGCTTCTGGAACTTCAGCTCGGGTCGCCGCCTTCACCGGCGGCGCGGATTGAAACACATACCACCCCCCAGACGTGTGGCCCGGCAGTTGTCGCCGCCTTCACCGGCGGCGCGGATTGAAACTTTGTCAGTCAGGCCAGCCAGCCCCGCAGAGAGGTCGCCGCCTTCACCGGCGGCGCGGATTGAAACTTTAGATCATCTTCAACGACTCGGATTTTTCGGGTCGCCGCCTTCACCGGCGGCGCGGATTGAAACCGCTGTTTCGGCAGGCCAGAATCCCCAGTGCTGCGTCGCCGCCTTCACCGGCGGCGCGGATTGAAACTTTCAGCGGAACAGTGAGAAGGCGAATGATCTGACGTCGCCGCCTTCACCGGCGGCGCGGATTGAAACTGCTGCCACTCCCCCGCTTTGCCGCATGGCTGCCGTCGCCGCCTTCACCGGCGGCGCGGATTGAAACCGCCAATGGATCGCCGAGCAGGAAACCCGCGCCCGTCGCCGCCTTCACCGGCGGCGCGGATTGAAACCAACTGCACCCCCACTCCGTCTTCCACGCCCCGCGTCGCCGCCTTCACCGGCGGCGCGGATTGAAACTTACTCATCGTCGCATTTCCTTTCGTTGTTGTTGGTCGCCGCCTTCACCGGCGGCGCGGATTGAAACATTGAGGCTGTGGTGGCTTTCTGGCCAGCTCTCGTCGCCGCCTTCACCGGCGGCGCGGATTGAAACTCGCTGCACGGTAAGAGTGCCGGTGGGGATCCGGAGTCGCCGCCTTCACCGGCGGCGCGGATTGAAACCGTCGTGGGTGATTTGCACATACTTAGCCCTCGTGTCGCCGCCTTCACCGGCGGCGCGGATTGAAACAGCGTTGCTCCGCCCGTTCCATCCGCCAGCAGCAGTCGCCGCCTTCACCGGCGGCGCGGATTGAAACATGATGATCTTCGATTGGTTTTTTCTTCGTTTAACGTCGCCGCCTTCACCGGCGGCGCGGATTGAAACCTTGGCTACGAGAAGGAAGAGCGAGAGGCGCGGAAGTCGCCGCCTTCACCGGCGGCGCGGATTGAAACTGCCTTCTGGAAATGTGACTCGTGCCCGCTGGGCAGTCGCCGCCTTCACCGGCGGCGCGGATTGAAACTCTCGGACCTCCGTCATTCATGACCTTCGCCGAACGTCGCCGCCTTCACCGGCGGCGCGGATTGAAACATTCGCTGAGATGTGTGGCGATGAAGGAGGTGGGGTCGCCGCCTTCACCGGCGGCGCGGATTGAAACTGTGACGCCTCCCGGGCATGTCGCCACGTATCGCGTCGCCGCCTTCACCGGCGGCGCGGATTGAAACTTCGGAATGGGTAACGGCCATCGACGTGACGGTTGTCGCCGCCTTCACCGGCGGCGCGGATTGAAACAGCTCACAATCAGGCCATAGCTCAATCAGCTCCAGTCGCCGCCTTCACCGGCGGCGCGGATTGAAACAGCAGGTGCACATGATCACCGCCACCCAATTCATGTCGCCGCCTTCACCGGCGGCGCGGATTGAAACTCACACACGGGGGAATGCTTGCTTCCAGTCATGTGTCGCCGCCTTCACCGGCGGCGCGGATTGAAACCTTTTCTGACCAGCGGCTTGCCTTTCGCCTTCGCGTCGCCGCCTTCACCGGCGGCGCGGATTGAAACTCACGCCAGAGACTGATCTGCGCAAACTTTTCTGGTCGCCGCCTTCACCGGCGGCGCGGATTGAAACAACTGGCAACTACACGATGTGGTTTGCTAATGGCAGTCGCCGCCTTCACCGGCGGCGCGGATTGAAACATTGGCCCCTGCCCCGGCGAGCCAGTTCATGGCCGTCGCCGCCTTCACCGGCGGCGCGGATTGAAACAACGGGCAACTACACGATGTGGTTTGCTAATGGCAAGTCGCCGCCTTCACCGGCGGCGCGGATTGAAACATGAGCATGATCCAGCAAGACTTTGCCGACGCTGGTCGCCGCCTTCACCGGCGGCGCGGATTGAAACCAACTCTCCGGAAAAGAAGCGTTAACAGCGGTGGTCGCCGCCTTCACCGGCGGCGCGGATTGAAACATGCGGTCTTGCACAACATGGGCGTATTGGTATTGTCGCCGCCTTCACCGGCGGCGCGGATTGAAACTCTCGTCGCCCCGTCCTGGTATGAGCAGCAAGCGGTCGCCGCCTTCACCGGCGGCGCGGATTGAAACTTGGTTTCATGGGCGTGGTTTGGGTTGGGGAAATGTCGCCGCCTTCACCGGCGGCGCGGATTGAAACCGCGACGGGGCCGAATCGGCTGCTGATGGCCAAGGGTCGCCGCCTTCACCGGCGGCGCGGATTGAAACCGCACCTGCTCATAAAAATACAGAAGCGCATTAAAGTCGCCGCCTTCACCGGCGGCGCGGATTGAAACACCGCCGTTTACACCTTTGTTCGTAACGGCTTCGTCGCCGCCTTCACCGGCGGCGCGGATTGAAACTTGTGCGGATTCACCGCCGCAAAGGCCGTCCGCGGTCGCCGCCTTCACCGGCGGCGCGGATTGAAACCGCCAGCGGATCGCGGGGATTGTGCCGGGGGGGCGTCGCCGCCTTCACCGGCGGCGCGGATTGAAACTTTGGCCAGTGCCCACGGCAGCTCCGCCGTAGCCGTCGCCGCCTTCACCGGCGGCGCGGATTGAAACCATTCCAGATCCCGCGCAGTGCCTACAGCCCTCAGTCGCCGCCTTCACCGGCGGCGCGGATTGAAACACTGTTCACTGTTCACTTTTTACTTCGCACTCAGCGTCGCCGCCTTCACCGGCGGCGCGGATTGAAACCGTCCGAGATCGCCCGCAGCTTCTCTATAATCTGGTCGCCGCCTTCACCGGCGGCGCGGATTGAAACTTCAGCATGTCCACGGGGTCCTGCACCGCCAAAAGTCGCCGCCTTCACCGGCGGCGCGGATTGAAACAGGAAGATCAGCAGCTGGTGGCGGGCTGGGAGACGTCGCCGCCTTCACCGGCGGCGCGGATTGAAACCCTCGCCTGCCGCTGGCCACGCTGGAGGCGATGAGTCGCCGCCTTCACCGGCGGCGCGGATTGAAACTTCCGGCGCTGCGGGCCATCGCTGCCCGGTGTCGTCGCCGCCTTCACCGGCGGCGCGGATTGAAACTGCATCACTTCTCACTCCATCACTCCATCACTCCACTCCATCACTTCCCACTTCCCGTCCCCGCCTTCACCGGCGACGCGGATTGACACTCATCACTAAGCACAAAGAAAAAAGTGGTCGCGTACCCGCTTGAGGGTATGGCACGTGTTTGCGCAAAAGAGCGGTGGTGTGTCGTCTTTGTAACAATGGGGCAGTGCGGGCTGTCGGATGCCGACCGTTCTGATCGATAACATGATGCGCCGGGGGGACAGGTCGGAGGGCTGATCTTTGGCACCGCTGCGTCATTTGGGACCAGATGAGACAACACTGGATGAAAAGGCCTTCAGACGCGCCAAACCTGGCAAATAGGATCAATCGATTGACTTAAAATCAAAATTGCGAACAGAACTTGGAGAACTCAGAAATCAATTCCAGCAGCTCCCTTACAATGAAGTTACTTGGAAATAAGATATTTGATTGTCTGATTTCAGATAATCAGTACAATGCGCCCTATCGAACTGGAAATCGTGGTCCCTGGGAGATGTTAAATTTGACAGTTTTATGGAAGAACTCACAGACTTTGCGCCCGGCGTTCACCATCATCGATCTCCAGACCAGAGCGCGCAGAATGCTGGTCCTGCTTGGCCGAGTCACCCTGGTGCCCCGTTGACTGCGATCCATCCCGCCGGCGACTCGACGCGAATTACGGTGTTGCAAAGATTGAGCGAGGCGAACCCAACAAGCGGTTGGACGTCTGACGGAATTTGGCTTGAACGACTGGCGAATGGGGAACGCGAAGTGTTCTGGGATCTCTGGGCGATGCATCAACCAGCAGTCTTCGGTCTGTGCCTGGAGAAATTCGGTGGTCGTCATGCTGAGGCAGAGGATGCGTGCAGTCGCGTCATGCAAAAGGCCCACCAGGTCCTGCCGGAGATGGCGGCCGACATCCGAAATGTGGGCGGATGGCTCGCACGGATGACCGTCAATCTTTGCATTGATGTCCAGCGGACGGATAGGCGTCGTTTTCAGGGACTGTGTGCGGTGGAACTGGAGGCGCTAAGTGATGAGATGATGGCCCTACTTAGCGACTGCGAGAGCTGCCCGGACCGCGTTTTTTTGAGGAGCGAGATGGCTGATGCGCTGGCAAGTGCAGTGGCTGCGTTGCCCATCCGGTTGAGAGAGTCAGCCCGGCTCTACTTTTTCGAGGATCGCTCGTATGCGGAGATCGAGGAAAGGCTGAAGACATCGAGCGCCAACATTCGCAAACGCATTCAAGAGGCACGCACGCTGTTGCGAGACGCGCTGCGGGAGTACGCGCCGCCGTGCGTGAACCCAACCCCTGTGACAGGAAAGGCACGTATGATCAATTTGGCAGAGCCGTCTCACCTTCAGCGGGCGATTTAATAGTCGCCGCGATTCTTTTTTCATAAATCGTTTCACAGAATGGCATCGGTTGGCGTCATTCCTCAGGAAGGCATTGTCGGCGTTCTTTCCACAATCAGCAGGTCAGTGAAGCTATGAGTAGGGTGTTCTTTGGTAACTCGATTTTAAGCAGCATCAGCGTGAACGTGAACTTTGCTTTGCAGGGCACCGTCCTAGACGCGCGTCCCACGCCGACGGCGAATACGCAAGGGGGGAACGTGTATAGCGTGAGCCTCAGCATGGCAGCATTCGACATTGGGCCGAATCTGGACAAGGGTAAATTTGGCAACAGCGGCGAGAACAAGGTGCAGGTCATCGTCGATGACGGCGGGGCCAATCTCTATGGTGTGACGATTACCGATGCGTCGCTGAAGGGCCAGGACCTGTTTTTTTACGTGTTCGACAACACTCTCGTCGGACAAAACAACTTTGGCACGGCGCAAGGCATCAAGATTGCCCAACTCAACACGAGCGCGACCGCACTCCAGTAGGCTGACTTATGACGACTGCTTTCTTTTTCAACTGCGTGGCAGACACCATTAGCGTCAATCTGAACTTGGGGCTGAGTCCGGAGATCATCAATGGGCGCGGTGAAGCTGCGGAAAACCAGCCTATGGTTCTGCCGATGATCCCGTTTCCGATCATCGCGACGGGTGCCGAGCAAGGCAAGATGAGCCTTCTGGATAAAAACCTCATCATCATCTCTTTTGAGACGCTACAGACCAGCGCCGATACTTACGAGATCCAGCTCGACAAGGAGTTGGATGGTAAGAGCCTCTATTTCTATGTGTTTGAAAATACCCTAGTGGGCCAGGATGCACGGGGAATGGGGGACGGCATCTCCATCAGCATACACAAGGTATCCCAGCGTAGAGTCCTGCAAACAGGCATTGCCGACGATGGCGGGCCTGCCTGACACCAGCGCCAATGAATCCATAAACTGCTCAGCGCTCTTATCTCACCATGGCATCAACCAGTCAGCTCGAGGTTTACAACTGCACGCCGCAGCTCGTGTCCGTTCAGATCAACACCATTCAGCGTGGCTTTAAGGTGGAAGGGGACACGGATGCGTCGGAAGGATACTACCCCGCGTCCAACAACACCTTCTCAACGCCGACCAATGTGCAGCGCGTCCTCACCAATGCTGACGACGGTGAGTGGACAAGGATCAATACGGTGACGATCGCGTTTGAGAACCTTCCAACCTGCACCTACACCCGCGTCGAAGATCCACCCTCGGCCGCCTATCCAGGAGACCTGCGGCTTTGGATTTTTGAGCAGTTCATCGCGCTCTCCCAGGGCAACCTCTTCTTCAACTTCGTGAAGCCCGACCCGCCGCCATAGTGCGCCGCACCCCACTCTCCCTAACAGCGAGAAAACAACAAACAGACAACTACTAACCCAATCGACAAACTATCATGGCTAACAATGTTTACTTCGGCAATTCGATGCTCGATAAAGTGAGTGTCAACGTGAACAACGGACTTCAAGGCATCGTCCTCGGAGCCCGCTCAACGACCAAGGATGGTCAGCAAAATGTCACGGCGATCAACTGTTCCGCCGCGCAGTTCCCCTCTGGCCCCAATCCCGACAAAGGCAAGTTTGGCATGGGCGGTGGAACAAACCTCGTGACCATCCAATATGATGGCCTGGAGTCGAGTTCTTTCAACTACGAGGTCACCATCTCCGGCCTCTCCGGGCGCGATCTGTATTTTTATGTGTTTGAAAACACACTGGTAGGTCAGGACGACACCGGACGCAGCACCGGCATCACCATCAAGGCTCTTCAGTAAATAATCGGCAATACTTCCTTTGCGGGTCGGCCCCCTTTCGGGGGACGGCCCGCACCGCACCACCCATCTCTGCCGCCACCCATCATGCCCAACGTCTATTTCCTGAACGCCCAGGATGCGGTCATTTCGGTGCAGTTGAATAGTGGCCAGGCACAGAAGTTGATTGGATTTGCCGATCCCGATCCGAAGCAGTCGCCATATTGCTCGTTCTCCTTGGCCGCATCCGTTGACAAGAATGTCTTCGGCACTGGTGGTGACAATCTGGTGATCATCGAGTCACTTGCCACCTCTAAAAGCCAGGGCTGGAAGATCACGACATCGGCCAATCCCCTGAACAAGATCCTGCCCGATAAAGATATCCAGATTCTGATCTTCCAGAATCAACTGATCGCCCGCCAGGGCTCCGTCACGGACGGCTTCAAAGTCACCCCGGCCCCTTGAGAGAGGGCACCTCAGAATCCCAATTCCATTGCCCCACTCTCATTGATATGAGCACGCTTTCTTTCAAACTGCTGATCACACAGAATTCCACCGCGCTCTATGGTTCGACTGAGTCGGTGCCTGACAGCTCAAATCGCAGTCAGCTCTACTACTTTGCGTTTCTGGATCAGGGGGCAGCGGCGCCAGACCAGCTTAGCCTGGACGACTTTTTTAACTCCGACGCAGTCTCGACGGGTACCTTCGTGTTTGTAGAGGGGCAGCAACCGGCTCCACAGCCGTTGTTCGATGCGCTGAGCCAGCAACTGACCATCGTGCAAAGAGTGTATCCGCGCTTAGCCTGGTGCCAAGCGGGTGGCTCATTACTGAGGATCGATTACACGAATCAAGCTGTGTCTGGAACCGGTGTCCTTCCATTTGGTCGATGGGCGGTGGTGGTGGGGCTGGGCTCGCAGGTCGCGCAAGGAGACGGGGACCAGCTCGTCATCAACAGCGCGGGCGGTGACAATCCTAGCCTGCAGGTACAGACGATGTCTGGCGGCTCCACCCAGCAGCAAGGCTCCGAGCCCGCCCAGATCGTAGTGCCGCTGAGCGGGGCTGGCACTGGGGGACTGCTGTTTGACTGGCAGTGGCAGCACCTACAGCTCCAGTCGCTTTTCGGTGGGGAGCTGCGGTTGTTTTTCGGTGGAGGGGATGACCTGACTGGTGCCAAGGCAACGGCCGTTCGTTACCCGCTGCTTTCGCCTCCAACGCGATACAGGCGGCCCATCCTGGACCTTGATTTCAAGGTGTCAGCCCATCCAATGGCACCTCTGGACGGCAGCCGGACGAGGCTGGCCTTTGCCCCGACTGAGGGGGAATCCCAGTTCAACAACGTGACCGGAATTTTCATGCGCACCCCCACGGGGGCGTGCGTGACGCTGGTCCCGGTGGCCGATGGCACGCTGGCATCCGGGGCGGGCTTTGGGTTTGCGGTGACAGCCGTAGCGGGCCGGAAGGATCTCTACCTCACGCCGGTGGGGACGTTTCAGGTCACGCTGGCGGCGGATCAAACTGGTGTGCAGGTGATGGGGGGCACCTCGGGGTCCGAATTCGTGCTCGCTGAACCGGGCGACCTACTGGTCTTTGAAAACAATCGTCCCGCCTGGTCGCCCGATTTCGATCCGGCGACGACGAAGCTAGGCAGCCTCAACCCGGCCCTGACGACCTCGTGGGTGCAGGTGGTGAAGGCATCGCCACAGGCACCTGCGGATGACAAGTTCGTGACAACCAGCTACTGCGCGCAAGCGTCAGGAGCGACGTACTTTGCGCGCCATCCTGGGCAGGCATCGCAGGAATATCCGGTGGCGGTGGGCATCAGCCTGTCACAGCTCACGAATCTGCCGCCAGGGCAGGTCAATCCCTTCTTTCCCTTGCTTCCGCACGGTGGTGTGTTCGCGACTGATCCCGTCAACACCGATGCCAATTACAATCCAAGCCTCCCAGCCAGCATCGTGGGCGCGCTGGAGACGCAGGTGACGGAGCCAGCGCGCCGCGCCACACTTGAACCGACATTCAATCAGAAGTATGGCCCGATCTTTTTTGATGCGGCGAACAACACCGCTTTCCAGGGCGGATCCGCACGGACGCCGATGGGTTTCATCGCGGAACTCAACGCTTCGGGGGGGGCGGCTCCCGCTGGCACTTGGAAGACTCTACAGCTTGCGCAGAGTCCGCAGAATCCTGAGCAGTATCTTGAGCTGACAGCCAATGCCGATGGCGTGGTGAATCCGAAGTTCTCCAATACCGTTCTGCGCGATAATTTGTTCATGGTGGTCACGGACCGCGATGTCTTGTGGCCGCAGGGCTCCACGGGGAACGAGGTGCAGTTGGGGGACTTCACCTTCCAGGTGAATATCGGCCCCTTCGATGCGGCGACGGATCCTGATCAGCCACGAGCGATGGCCGTC
>Ga0056914_10002881_pt1 | contig 10469 bp, 9 predicted proteins | sample TNRBio252014_DNA_FD_55168 | JGI IMG/M metagenome (GOLD analysis project Ga0056914, IMG submission 55168) | Wastewater treatment Type I Accumulibacter community from EBPR Bioreactor in Madison, WI, USA - TNR Reactor_6/25/2014_ DNA | ecosystem: Engineered > Bioreactor > EBPR > Anaerobic-Aerobic >...
GCCCCCCGATGCCATATCCTATGCTGGCGACAGGCTGGGACGGCTGACCGGGAGGACGGGGCGTGGACGCATTCCTGATGGACTGGGGCAGCCTGATGCTGCGTTGGCTGCATGTCATCACGGCCATCGCCTGGATCGGCTCATCGTTCTTCTTCATGCATCTCGACGCCTCGTTGCGCCCCGATGCCGATATTCCCGCCGGCAAGGGCGGGGCCGCCTGGCAGGTCCATGGCGGCGGCTTCTATCAGATGAAGAAATACTTCGTTGCGCCCGAGACCATGCCCGCCGAGATCACCTGGCACAAATGGCAGAGTTACTGGACCTGGATTTCCGGCTTCGTGCTGCTCTGCTGGGTCTATTATGCGCAGGCCTCGCTCTACCTGATCGATCCAGCCGTCATGCCGCTGACAACCTGGCAGGCAAGCCTGATCGGCATCGCCGCGTTGGCGCTCGGCTGGCTCGTCTATGACCAGCTCTGCAAATCACCGCTCGGGCGCAACGACGTGGTGCTTGCGCTCCTGGGCTTCGGCTTTGTCGTGGCCATGAGCTACGGCTTCACCAAGGTCTTTTCCGGTCGTGGCGCTTTGATCCATACGGGCGCGCTGATGGCGACGATGATGACCGCCAATGTCGCGATGATCATCATGCCCAACCAGCGCAAGGTGATCGCCGCCCTCGAACGCGGCGAAACGCCCGATCCGAAATACGGCAAGCAGGCCAAGCAGCGCTCGGCGCACAACAACTACATCACCCTGCCCGTCGTTTTCATGATGCTGTCGAACCACTACCCGATGACCTATGCCAGCGGCGCTCATATCCCGGCACTCGTCACCTTCGTCATCGTCGCCGGCGCGGTGATCCGCCATTTCTACAACGTTCGTCATGCCGACCATGCCAAGTCACCGTGGTGGACCTGGGCTCTCGCCGCGGCGGCACTGGTGGCAGCCTTTTTCGTCGCGGTTGCCGGCTCGCCGGCGGGGCGTGCCCGGCTCGGCCTCGCCGCGCTGCCTGACTCACCGCAGGCCGTGGCCGTTGCAGCGGCCCAGCCACCCGCCGCCGTCGTCGATATCCTCGTCAGCCGCTGCTCGATGTGCCACACCGCCGAACCGGTCTGGGACGGTATCGCCACACCCCCAAAGGGAATCCGGCTCGACACGCCCGAGCACATGATCCGCAATGCCGAGGCCATCCGCATGCAGGCCGTGCTGACCCACGCCATGCCGCCGAACAACCTGACGGACCTGCCGNCCGACGAACGGGCCCAGNTGGCCGCCTGGCTCCAGCCCAGCCGCTGAGTTCCGTGCCGGGCACGCCCCGCACGGCACACCCCGAANGAGGCACACACGAAAAAGCCGCCGGGAATGACCCCGACGGCNTTAAAACGTCTTGAACGACAGTCCGGTCAGTTCCGAACGACCGCCTGCATAATCCTGAGGCCCGCCAGTTTGCCCTCAGCCGCCTTGCGCGCCTCGTCCGACTTGGCGTCGCGCAGGTCATCCTCGGCATTCTTGATTTCGCCGGCCAGCTTGTCGAGGTTGATCTCCTCGACCGGTATAGCCTGCTCGGCCAGGATGGTCAGGCCTGCGGCAGTGACATCGGCGAAACCGCCGCGCACGTAAAGCCGCCTGGCCGCCCCTTTGTCCTCACTCACGGCAACGATGCCGGCGCGCAACGTCGTCATCACCGGCGCATGATTGGCCAGAATGGTCATGTCGCCGTCTTCACCCGGCACGACGACCTGAGCCACCGGGCCGGAGAACAAGATGCGCTCCGGCGAGACCAGTTCAAAGGTAAAGTTGGCCATGTCTCAGTTCCTCCGCCCGAACGTCGGCGATTACGCCGCAGCCGCGAGCTTCTGGGCCTTTTCGACGGCTTCCTCAATGGTGCCGACCATGTAGAACGCCGCTTCCGGCAGATGATCGTACTTGCCTTCGACCAGCCCCTTGAAGCCCTTGATGGTATCGGCCAGCGACACCAGCTTGCCCGGCGAGCCGGTGAAGACTTCCGCCACGTGGAACGGCTGCGACAGGAAGCGCTCGATCTTGCGGGCGCGGGCCACGACCAGCTTGTCCTCTTCGGACAGTTCGTCCATGCCCAGGATCGCGATGATGTCCTGCAGCGACTTGTAGCGCTGGAGGGTCGACTGCACGCGGCGGGCCACCTCGTAGTGCTCCTCGCCGACGATCATCGGAGACAACATGCGCGAGGTCGAGTCGAGCGGGTCCACCGCCGGATAGATGCCCTTTTCGGCGATCGAGCGCGACAGCACGGTGGTGGCGTCCAAGTGGGCGAACGAGGTCGCCGGCGCCGGGTCGGTCAGATCGTCGGCCGGGACGTAAATCGCCTGCACCGAGGTGATCGAGCCCTTGGTGGTGGTGGTGATGCGCTCCTGAAGGGCGCCCATGTCGGTGGCCAGCGTCGGCTGATAACCCACCGCCGACGGGATGCGGCCCAGCAGCGCCGACACTTCCGAGCCGGCCTGGGTGAAGCGGAAGATGTTGTCGACGAAGAACAGCACGTCCTGGCCCTTGTCGCGGAAGTCTTCCGCAACGGTCAGGCCGGTCAGCGCAACGCGGGCACGGGCGCCCGGCGGCTCGTTCATCTGGCCATAGACCAGCGCGCACTTCGACCCGGCGGTCGAACCGTTCTCGGGCTTCTTGTTAACGCCGCCCTCGATCATCTCGTGATAGAGGTCGTTGCCTTCGCGGGTACGCTCGCCAACGCCGGCGAACACCGAGTAGCCACCGTGGGCCTTCGCAACGTTGTTGATCAGTTCCATGATCAGCACGGTCTTGCCGACGCCGGCGCCGCCGAACAGGCCGATCTTGCCGCCCTTGGCATACGGCGCGAGCAGGTCAACGACCTTGATGCCCGTTTCAAGGATCTGCGCTTCGGTCGCCTGATCGGCATAGGACGGCGCGTCCTGATGGATGGCGCGACGGGCGGTGGTGTTGACCGGGCCAGCCTCGTCCACCGGCTCGCCGATGACGTTGATGATGCGGCCGAGACACTCGTCACCGACGGGAACCATGATCGGAGCGCCGGTGTTGGTCACTTCCTGACCACGCACCAGACCTTCCGACACGTCCATGGCGATGCAGCGCACGGAGTTCTCGCCCAGATGCTGGGCGACTTCGAGCACCAGGCGGTTGCCGCCGTTGGTGGTCTCGAGCGCGTTCAGAATTTCCGGCAGGCCGCCGTCGAACTGTACGTCGACAACCGCGCCGATGACCTGGGTGATGCGGCCGGTCGCGCCAGCGCTGGCGGCCTTCGCGGAGGTTTTAGCTGCTGCTTTCGCCATGTTCCTGACCTCTTATCCTGGGGTTCAGAGCGCTTCGGCGCCCGAAATGATTTCGATGAGTTCCTTGGTGATCATCGCCTGACGCGAGCGGTTGTACTTCTGCGTCTGCTTCTTGATCATTTCGCCGGCGTTGCGTGTGGCGCTGTCCATCGCGCTCATGCGTGCGCCCTGCTCCGAGGCGGCATTTTCGAGGAGCGCCCGGAAAATCTGCACCGACACGTTTTTCGGCAGCAGCGACGACAGGATCGCGCCTTCTTCCGGCTCGTATTCATACGAGGCCTTGGGCCCCGCGGTGGATGCTACCGCCGGCACTTCAGCCGGAATAAGCTTCTGCGCTGTCGGGATCTGCGCGATCACCGATTTGAACTGCGAGTAGAACAACGTGGCCACGTCGAACTCGCCGTTCTCGAACATCTCCAGCACGCGCGCGCCAACACCGTCNGCATGCTCATAGGCCAGCTGNTTGACACCGCGGAATTCGACATGCTCGACGATCAGTTGGCCGTACTGGCGACGCAGCTGCTCGGCGCCCTTCTTGCCGACGGTGAATATCTTGACCGTCTTGCCTTCAGCCAGAAGCAGATTGATCCGCTCGCGNGCCATGCGCACGATCGACGAGTTGAAGCCGCCACACAGGCCACGCTCGGCCGTGCAGACGACCAGGAGGTGCACCTGATCCTTGCCGGTGCCGGCGAGCAGGCGGGGCGTATCCGCACCACCAGTCGAGCCAGCGGCGAGGTTGCCGAGAACCTGCCCCATGCGCTGGGCATAAGGACGGGCCTGTTCCGCCACGGTCTGGGCACGACGCAGCTTCGCCGCGGCCACCATCTGCATGGCCTTGGTGATCTTCTGCGTCGCCTTGACCGAAGCGATGCGGTTTCTGAGATCCTTCAACGAAGGCATTCGATCTTCCTCGTGCGTTCGCGGCTGAGACGGCCGGGCCAGGCCCGGCCGGACTTAGGCAGCCTTCTCAGGCGAAGGACTTGGTGAAGCCCTCGACGATACCCTTGAGCGTCGTCTCGCTATCGGCGCTCAGATCCTTGGAGTCGCGGATCGCGTTGAGCAGCCCCTCGTGCTTGGAGCGGATCAGGCCGAGCAGGCCGTCTTCATAGGCCTTGATGCGGTTGACCGGCAGGGCATCGAGATAGCCGTTGACGCCGGCGTAGATCACGCAGACCTGTTCTTCCATCTTCAGCGGAGCGAACTGCGCCTGCTTGAGAAGTTCGGTCAGGCGCGCGCCGCGGTTCAGGAGGCGCTGGGTCACGGCGTCGAGGTCCGAGCCGAACTGCGCGAAGGCCGCCATTTCGCGGTACTGCGCCAGNTCNCCCTTGATCTTGCCGGCAACCTTCTTCATCGCCTTGGTCTGCGCGGACGAGCCGACGCGCGACACCGAAAGACCGACGTTCACCGCCGGGCGGATGCCCTGGTAGAACAGGTCCGTCTCAAGGAAGATCTGGCCGTCGGTGATCGAGATCACGTTGGTCGGAATATAGGCCGAGACGTCGTTGGCCTGCGTCTCGATGACCGGAAGGGCGGTCAGCGAACCGGCCTTGTTGGTGTCGTTCAGCTTGGCCGCGCGCTCCAGCAGACGGGAGTGGAGATAGAACACGTCGCCCGGGTAGGCTTCGCGGCCCGGCGGACGGCGCAGCAGCAGCGACATCTGGCGATACGACACGGCCTGCTTGGACAGGTCGTCGTAGATGATCACGGCATGCATGCCGTTGTCGCGGAAGTACTCGCCCATCGCGCAGCCCGAGAACGGCGCGAGGAACTGCATCGGCGCCGGATCGGAGGCGGTCGCCGCGATGATGATCGAATATTCGAGAGCGCCCTGCTCTTCCAGAACCTTCACGAACTGGGCGACGGTGGAGCGCTTCTGGCCGACCGCGACGTAGACGCAGTACAGCTTCTGGCTCTCCGGAGCGCCGGCGGCGTTCAGCGGCTTCTGGTTCAGAATGGTGTCGAGCGCGATCGCGGTCTTGCCGGTCTGGCGGTCGCCGATAATCAGCTCGCGCTGGCCGCGACCGATCGGGATCAGCGCATCGACGGCCTTGAGGCCGGTCGCCATCGGCTCATGCACCGACTTGCGCGGAATGATGCCCGGCGCCTTCACGTCCACACGGGCGCGAGCCGCAGACTTGATCGGGCCCTTGCCGTCGATCGGGTTGCCGAGCGCGTCGACGACGCGGCCCAGCAGTTCCTTGCCGACCGGCACGTCCACGATGGCGCCGGTGCGCTTGACCGTCTGGCCTTCCTTGATGTCGCGGTCGGAGCCGAAGATCACGACGCCGACGTTGTCGGTTTCGAGGTTGAGCGCCATCCCGCGGATGCCGTTCTCGAACTCGACCATTTCGCCGGCCTGGACCTTGTCAAGGCCATAGACGCGCGCGATGCCGTCGCCGACCGACAGCACCTGACCAACTTCGGTCACCTCGGCGGCGGAACCGAAGTTCTTGATCTGCTCCTTGAGGATGGCAGAGATTTCAGCGGCGCGGATGTCCATCAGCCGACCTCTTTCATGGCGAGTTTCATCGAATTGAGTTTGGTTTTGAGCGACGCATCGACCATCTTCGAGCCGACCTTGACGATCAGGCCCCCGATGATCGAGGGATCAACTTTTTCGGAGAGCGAGATGCTCTTGCCGCCGGTGACGCCCTTCAGGGCTTCCAGCACGGCGGCGCGATTCTTCTCCGACAGCGCGGTCGGAACCGTCACCTCGGCATTGACCACGCCGTTCTTCTGGTCGACCAGCGCAGCAAAAGCCCGGACCATGCCTTCCACGGCGAAGAGGCGGCGCTTGGCCGCGACCAGCTTGAGGAAATTGCCGGCCAGACCGCCGATGCCCGCCTTGTCGAGGATGGCGCTGATGGCCCTCACCTGCTCATCGGCGGTGAACACCGGATTGCGGACGAGCTGCTTGAGGTCGTCGCTGTCGCCCAGAAGCTGGCTGAACACAGCCAGATCCTTGCCGACGGCGTCGGTTGCCTTGCTGTCCTCGGCGAGTTCGAACAATGCCGACGCATAGCGACCGGCAATTCCGGAAACGATCGGGCCTTGATCCGCCACGATGATCTCTCTCTTCGCTTGCCGTCGCGCGGAACAATCAGAAAACCGCGAAACCGGCGTGCAGGTTATGGGATGTCCGAAGGGTATGTCCGCGCTTGGCCCAGCCATGCCCTTTGGCTCGGCCCGGTCGCTAACATCAAACGGCGGGCCATGCAACCCTTCCTGTCTTATCGAAAAGGCTATGGTGCATGCCGCAAGCGCACGCCCGGTCCCGTTGGGGCTAGAGAAAACTCATCGGGTCGACATCGACATCGAGCCGCGCCCCGCCGCGAATCGCTCCGGCCGCGCCGATCATGGCCCTGAGATAGGCCTGGAGATCGAGGTTGCGCGGCGCCTTGACGATGATCCGCATCCGGTGCCGCCCGCGGATCATGGCGATCGGCGGGTCCGCCGGACCGAGCACGCTGGCCTCGGCAAACGCGGCATCCGAATGGCTGAGTTCGTGGCCGGCCCGCGCCAGCCGCCGCGCCGCCTCCTCGGCCACCGCCCTGTCCGGGGCGGAGACGATCAGCGCCGCGAGCCGGCCGAAGGGGGGCAGTCCGCCGGTCCGCCGCGTCTCGATCTCGGCGGCATAGAAGCCTTCGCGGTCGTTGCTGGCGATCGCCCGGATCACCGGATGATCGGGCTGATAGGTCTGGATCGCGCCTTTTCCCGGCCGGTCGGCCCGCCCGGCCCGGCCGGTCACCTGCGTGAGAAGCTGAAAGGTCCGCTCGGCCGCGCGCGGATCGGCGCTGGACAGGCCGATGTCCGCGTCGATCACCCCGGCCAGGGTCAGTTGCGGAAAATTATGCCCCTTGGCCACCAGTTGGGTGCCGATGACGATCTTGAACTCCCCGTCCGCGATGGCCTGCAATTCGCGGCGCAGGCGCTCNGTCCCGCCGGGAAAGTCGCTGGACAGCACGATGGCGCGCGTATCGGGAAACAGCTCGGCAACCTCCTCGGCCAGCCGCTCGACACCGGGGCCNACCGCCCGCACCGCGTCCTCCGCCCCGCAGGCGCTGCACACTGGCGGCCTTTGCTCGGTGTGGCCGCAATGGTGGCAGACCAATGCCCGGCGAAACCGGTGTTCCACCAGCCAGGCCGTGCACTGCGGGCATTGCCAGCGGTGACCGCAACGGTTGCACAGGGTCAGCGGGGCAAACCCGCGCCGGTTGAGGAAGAACAGCACCTGCTCGCCCGCCGCCAGCGTCTCACGCGCCATGGNTTCGAGCGGCGCCGAGATCCAGCGCCCGCGNGGNGGCGCATGCCGGGTCATGTCGATGGTTCGCAAATCGGGCAGCAGCGCCCCGCCGAACCGGTCCGGCAGTCTCAGATGGCGATAGCGCCCCTGCATGGCGTTGACCCGGCTTTCCACCGAGGGCGTCGCCGAGGCCAGAATCACCACGGCACCGTCGAGGCGCCCGCGCACCACCGCCATGTCGCGGGCGTTGTAGCGCACCCCATCCGATTGCTTGTAGGCCGCCTCATGCTCCTCATCGACGACGATCAGCCCCAGATCGGGGAACGGCAGCATCAGCGCCGAGCGCGCGCCCACCACCACTTTCGCCTCTCCGCTCGCCACCGCATGCCACAGCCGGTTGCGCTTGCCCGTCCCCACGGCCGAGTGCCATTCCGCCGGCTTGNCCCCGAATCGCGCCTCGAACCGGGCGATGAACTGCGCCGTCAGCGCAATTTCCGGCATCAGGATCAGCGCCTGCCGGCCGGCCTTCACCGCCGCGGCCACCGCCTCGAAATAGACCTCCGTCTTGCCCGAACCGGTGACGCCCTCGACCAGCGCCACGGCGAAGGTCCCGGCCTGCACCAGGGCACGCAAGGTGTCGGCAGCGGCCTCCTGATCAGCGCTCAGCACGCTCGGCGCATGGGCGGGATCGGGCGGCTCGGCCACCGGATCGGGCGCGATCATCGACACCTCCAGCGCGCCCTCGTCGACCAGCCCGTCGATCACGCCGTTCGACACCGCCGCCGCCTCGGCAAGCGCGCCCTTGCGCCAGACCAGCCCGCCTGCCGCCGCCTTCAGAACCCGCGCCCGCGCCGGCGTCATCCGTTCGGGCAGAGTGCCGGTGGTGCGCACGCCGAGCTTCGGCTTTTCCGGCCCCACCTCTTCTGGATCGCGCAGGGCCATGCGCGCCACCATGCCGCGCGGCGTCAGCGTCCAGCGCGCGATCCATTCGACGAAGGCGCGCATCTGCGCCCGCATCGGCGGCAGGTCGAAGCGATGGGCGATCGCCTTGAGGTTGTCGCCGCGGCGGCCGGGCGTGATCTCCCAGACCACGCCGACAGTCTCGCGCGTGCCCAGCGGCACGATCACCGTATCGCCGGGCTGAAGCCGCATCCCCGCGGGAATACGATAGGAATAGGCCGTGTCCAGCGCCACCGGCACCAGCACATCCGCCACCCCAGGGCGGGCCTCGCCAGCCGTGTCGAACAGATCATCCATGGGCGAGCGATAGCACCGATTCGCACGAGCCCGCCAGAAACCGCGTCTTAAGCCCTCGCCGGCACACTGTCCGAATGCACCTCGATCCCGCCGTCCTGTCCTGGCTGTCGCATCTCGCCGCCGAGCGCCGCCTCTCGCCCAAAACCCTCGACGCCTATGGGCGCGACCTCCGCCAGTTCCTCGCCTTTGCCGGGGAACGCTTTGCCGGCGATGTCTCGCTTGAGCGGCTCGCGGCCCTGAAACCCGCCGATGTCCGCGCCTTCATGGCCGCCCGGCGCGCCAAGGGCGCCGACAGCCGCACCCTGATGCGCCAGCTCGCCGGCTGCCGTTCGTTTTTCCGCTTCGCCGAGCGACAGGGTTGGGCCGGCGCCTCGGCCTTTGCCTCGGTGCGCGGGCCGCGCCTGCCCAAATCCCTGCCCAAGCCGATCGGCCCGACTGCCGCGCGGGAACTCTCCGCCCCGGACATCCGCGCCGGTGAGGCACGCGAGCCCTGGATATTCGACCGCGATGCCGCCGTTCTCGCCCTGCTCTACGGCTGCGGCCTGCGCATCTCCGAGGCCCTGTCGCTGACCCGCCGCGAGGCGCCGGTGGCCGGCGTCGACCAGATCACCGTCACCGGCAAGGGCCGCAAGATGCGGCAGGTTCCGGTGATCCCGAAGGTGCAGAAGGCCGTTGCGGCCTATCTCGCCAGCTGTCCCTGGCATCTGCCGGCGGACGGGCCGCTGTTTGTCGGTGCCAAGGGCGGTCCCCTGTCCCCGCGCATCATCCAGCTCGCCATGGAGCGTCTGCGCGGTGCGCTGGCTCTGCCCGAGACGGCCACCCCGCATGCCCTGCGCCACTCTTTCGCAACCCATCTGCTGGGGCGCGGCGGCGACCTGAGGACGATCCAGGAACTGCTCGGTCATGCCTCCTTGTCGACGACCCAGATCTACACCGAGGTCGAGACCGCCCGCCTGATCGCCTCCGTCCGGGAGGCCCACCCCAGGGCCCGGCTTCAAGCCTGAAAATAGCGCTTGCGTTGCTGTCGTATCTCTCTGCTATTCCAAACGAATCGCAGCATGGGGGAGCCAGAATGTCGGAAATCCAGGAAGTGCATGAAGTCGCCGAGGAGCATGGCTCCAAGAACAAGATGATCGCCCTGCTGATCGCGGCGCTGGCCCTGCTGCTGGCCTTTGCCGAGGCGGGCAACGGCAACAACGAGAACGCCAGCATCGATCTGAACATCGAGGCCTCCAACCTCTGGTCGTTCTATCAGGCCAAGACCATCCGCATGACCACCATGCAGACCGCCTCCGAGCAGGCCGCGCTTGAGCTTCTCAGAACGAGCGACCCGGCCCAGCAGGAGGCGATGAAGAAGCAGATCGAAAAATGGCGTGCCACCGCCCAGCGCTATGATTCGGAGCCCTCGACCGGTGAGGGCCGCAAGGAACTCTCGGCCCGCGCCATCCAGAAGCAGGAGGAGCGCAAGATCACGGTGCAGCGCAAGGAATTGTATGAGGTGGCGGCGAAAGCCTTCCAGATCGGCATCGTTCTCGCCTCGGCGATGATCATCACCGGGCTGATGCCGCTGGTCTGGGCCTCGATCCTGCTCGGCATCTCCGGCATCGTGCTGATGGGCTTTGCCCTGTTCGCACCGATGGCGATCCACCTGCCGTTCTGAGGCGA
>Ga0056914_10002883_pt1 | contig 10462 bp, 10 predicted proteins | sample TNRBio252014_DNA_FD_55168 | JGI IMG/M metagenome (GOLD analysis project Ga0056914, IMG submission 55168) | Wastewater treatment Type I Accumulibacter community from EBPR Bioreactor in Madison, WI, USA - TNR Reactor_6/25/2014_ DNA | ecosystem: Engineered > Bioreactor > EBPR > Anaerobic-Aerobic >...
TCTGACAGCTGAAGCTGTACCCCGTTGTAATGCTGTAATTCCATTCGAAAAATTTTTTGCTGGTTGAATAATTAAGGCAAACACAGCCAGAAACGTCATGAAAGCCGAAGGTTTTAACGTTGAACTTTCGTTGAGCACCATGTTGCCTCCAAAGAAAATTATTCCGGCAATAATCATTACACCTAAAATCTCAGAAACGGGCGAGGCTAATTCGTTTTTGTAAGCCATCGATTTTACTGTCTTACGATAAAAATTACTTTCTGCCTCAATTTTTGAAATAACAAAATTGCGTGCATTAAAAGCCTTAATTACCCGCATACCACTAAAGGTTTCGTCTAAAATATTAAGTATGCGGCCCAGCGATTCCTGGCTTTGTGTGGCTTTGCGTTTTAATCGTTTAATAATTTCGGCCAACACGCCACCTGTAAGCGGCAATACAAGAAGGGTAAATAAAGTAAGCTGAGGGGATATTTTGAACAACAGGAAAAATGAAAATAAGATAGTGATGGGTTCTTTCAGTACTACTTTGAGGCTATTCATTACAGCGCTTTCTACTTCATTTACATCATTGGTAAACCTAGAGATTAAATCGCCTTTACGTTCATTATTAAAATAACCAATGTGCAGCCTGGTAACTTTACTAAAAATTTCCAACCGGATATTACGAACCAAATCTACCCGAAGTTTAGTAGCAATAACCCGTTCGAGGTAGCGAAACAGATTGGCCAGTATAACACACACCACAATAAGCCCGCAAACAAACAACAAAGCCTTTAACGGACCATCTATCGTAACGATTTGAATAAAAAAATGATTAAAGGCTCCTTTTACAAAGTCAACGGTAAGTTCGAAAGGGGGCATGGGCGGGATGGTTGCATTTTCGGTTTGATTGAACAACACATCAAGCATGGGCATAACCAACACAATGTTGAAGGTTCCAAAAATTACTCCTAAAATGGAATAGAGGAAAAAGAAGGCTAACCTGGATTTTAATTTATTCGCATAGGAAAGAATTCTTATAAAAGTTTTCATCAATTAAAGCCTTAAAAATCGTACGAGCGTTGCGAAATATTCCAACGCAAAGCTAATGAAGTAAGCGTTGTGTTATAGTTATATTCGGCCAGGCTGCTTTTGCTTTGTCTCACAATCTGGCGCGCCTCAATAAACAAATTGTGTTTGAGCATATAAGAAGCGTTAAAATCTACGGTAGCAATAGTGTGCGAAGCCCCCTGGCCAATTACGTTGCCATACTCCCGTTCGCGCACCTGATACCCCAATAAAATATTACTGCCCCAGTTTTCATCTGTATTGTCGCGGCCGGTTTTAATATAAAACGTTTTCAAGGTAAAATTTAATCTGGGTATGGGCTGATAACGCACAATACCTACAACCTCGCTAAAATTAGCACCCAGTGGGTGTGCCAGGGGCTGCCGGTAATTACTGTAACTTCCGTATTGCGAATAATGTGAGTATGTATAAGGCCGCACCCGGTTAATTTCTGCCTGTACATCCAGATTAGAGACGCCAAACGCATCAATATATTTTATTCCGCCCTGAATAGCATATTTGTTTGCCCACCAGCCATTGCCAGCCATTACTTCCTTCAACAGGAATTCATCCAGCACTAATTGTCCGTAGAATGAGATTTTTTTAAAAGCATTCCACTTAATATCTGCACCCAGTATAGCATTATCGCTGCTGCCAAATTGTTGTTCGATGGCGCGGTAAAAAATTACAGGATTCAGATAACTAAAATCGAAGGTGCTGTTATTTACCGAGTCTTTTGGGGTAAAAACCACCGATTCGAATACACCCACATTCAGTTTTTTTCCAATGTTTATGGATGCATGATGAAACGCCATAAACTTTTCAGGATACCGCTTACCTCCTCCTGTGCGTGCATCAGCCGCCATACGGTTAAGTTGAAAAAGATAATTGATCTTCCACACCTTTACATTACTGCGCAAGAAAAGATTTGGGGGCGAGTAGTCTGAAAAAATAAGCGAGCGGTAACCATTGCCAATAAATGTACGATCGTTACCAAACTGCATGTAGATATGTTTGGATAGATTAAAATCGATGTACGCACGTGCTTCAAAAAAATCTACTCCCGTACCTTTAAATGTTTTCCAATATCCTTCGTGCGGTACTACCCGGTTTCGGGTTACATCATCAGCCACGTATTGAGGCAGTACGGATTGGTTCTCGCCAACAAATGTGTAAAAACCAATTTTGCGGTCAATCATACCCCGTATTTCAATTCCCCGTGTATTAATCATTACTAACTCATCGCGATTATTGTCTTTACCCGCACTCAGGTATAGTACCGGATTTACATGAATGTCAAATTCAGGTATATCCACGTAAGCGAAATCCGACTTCTTTTTATACAGGTGTTTTAAGAAAGGTTGTTTGCTGTTACTGCTTTCGGCCCGGCTCCATTCCCAACTATCATTCTGAAAAAATTCCAGGTTAAATTTATCGCTGTGCGATGTAAAAATATTTTCGTTCGTATTTAATGTGTCTAAGTACCGGATTATAGCATCACGCTTATACGGTTTTATTGTAGTAAAAATATGTGGGCTTATCTTTCCGGATTTTATTTCATATCGATCCAGCCAATGATAATAATCGCTGTTGAGTGGCACGTTGGTGCTTTGCGCGTTTGCGCTTAGCGCTATGAAGAAGAAAAAAATAACAATTAAGTAACGCATACTATTTAGCAATTTTTAAATATTGCTCGGGCCTTAGAGCTACCTGGGGAAATTCGCTGATAATCTTCTTATCATAAGTAATAAGGTATGTATTTAGTCTTATGGCAAGGGCTACAAACTCGCAATCATAAGCCGAACAACCCGATTTCAGTATAATTGGAAATACTTCTTCCGACTCAACCATCTCTTCATATCCCCACAAAAGCTCTTCGGCACGTTGTGCGGCATCTTTAACCGCCTCATAAGTCAAAATCCTTTTTCTTAAATACAACGTTCCTACACTTCTAAACTCACTTCGCCACAAAAAAGGAACTGACCAAACCGGGTCCTTCTGATACAGTTTTTCTACTAATTCCGTCTCATTTGAGGGGAAGTACAAGTAGCTAATTACGTTGGTATCAACCACAATCATGGACGACCCCAATTAATAGCATTTTCAATCTCCTCCGGGCTAAGCTTAACCTTGATTTTGCTTCTGAACTCTCTGGCTTTAGCCAGAATTTCATCTGGATTTGGTTTCTCCAAATGCAGGTGATTTTTGATAGCCATTATTATTTCGCTATTGATGCTTCTTTGATTCCGTTTCGCCCTTTCCTTTAAAAGTTCGTAGGCTTTATCGGGGATATTTTTGAGAGTGATATTGGCCATAATGGTTCCATTTTGGTTCCAAAATACAACCTTTTGATTTTTTGCCCAAATTGACAAATAAGGGCTTGCAAATCGGGTTGATTTTTCTACTTTTGCAGTCCTTTAAGTGAAAAGAATATGAAAAAAGGCATTCATCCTGAGTATAAAGAAGTAGTTTTTTGGGATACCAGCAGCGATTTTAAGTTTTTGAGCCGCTCTACATCGGTTCCTAAAGAAACCATCAAGTTTGAAGATGGCAAGGAGTATCCTGTAATTAAAGTGGAGGTAAGCTCAGCTTCGCATCCATTCTTTACTGGTAAGAAAATGTTTGTGGATACTGCCGGTCGTGTAGAGAAATTCCAGAAAAAATACGGTAAAAAGTAAGATATTCTTCTTAGCGCGTTAAAAACGAGAGATGTTCCTCTGTCAGGGAACATCTCTTTTTTTTGTACTACAGGTATAGGAACCAGGTATTCAATTATTAGCTTTTTCCCTGAATTCGATTTTTCATAGCATTTATAAATTTAGTTTTATTGTTTCTATAACAATTACCTGAGCACAATCTATCTATTTCCAATGGTAATAGCACTTCCAGATATGGATTGCGCTGTACAGCCCAAGAGCATTAACGTTACCTGATTTCGGATTTCTTGAACCTCTTCATCAAACACCCTATTTTAGCGGCATGAATCTGATCTTGTTCGATCATCCTGAAATCCGCCAGAACCTTTTGCCTTTTACTTTCACCCGGCCGGTGGCTGGTATTCGGGTCGGAATTTTAACACTGGCAGAAAAATGGGAAAAGCACCTTACGTTAAAAGCCTCATTCTCCACAGAAAATTATCTAAGCGAAAAGTTTAGCCTTACAACCACGTCTGACAACCTGTGGATTAACGGTGCGGTTTGCCCAACACCAGAACTGGTACAAGCTATTCTTAAATTAAAAACCGATGAAGCCCTGCAACAAGGTGAATACCTGATTGCTGCCCGTTGTGCCGATACCAACATTCCCGATCTCAAAGCAAAAAAAAGTCAACCCTTTTCTGCTGTGCTTACGCTGATTGATCAGGTTTGGAAAATCTATCAACACAACGGGGCCCAGATTCGCGAAGATTTTTCTTTGCTTACAACCGGAAGAAAATCTGCTCCGCTAACTGATGAACACACCCGTGTTTACAATCCATCTCAAATCTTTCTGGAAGAAGGCGCAAAAGTTAAAGCTGCCGTTTTAAATGCCGAGAACGGACCCATCTATCTGGGAAAAAATTCTTTGGTACAGGAAGGGGCACTTATTCGCGGGCCGTTTGCCTTGTGCGAAGAATCGCACGTAAACATGGGCGCTAAAGTACGGGGCGATACAACCGTGGGGCCTTATTCCAAAATAGGTGGCGAAGTAAGTAATTCAGTACTTTTCGGCTACAGCAGTAAAGCACACGATGGTTTTTTGGGCAATTCTGTTTTGGGCGAGTGGTGTAACATTGGTGCCGATACGAACACCTCGAACCTGAAAAACAATTACGAAAACATTAAGTTGTGGAATTATGCCAAAGGCGGTTTTAAAGATACAGGCCTTATGTTTTGCGGATTGATGTTTGGCGATCATAGCAAATGCGGTATTAACACCATGTTCAACTCAGGCACAGTAGTAGGTGTTAGTGCCAGTATTTTTGGCGATGGCTATCCTCGCAATTTCATTCCTTCTTTTGCATGGGGTGGTGCAGCGGGTTTTACTACGTACCAACTTAACAAAGCCTTTGAAACAGCTGCTAAAGCAATGGAACGCAGAAACATTGCCCTGAATGAAGTTGATAAAGCGATATTGAAAAAAATATTTGAAGATTCTGCACAACACAGGGCGTGGGAAAAAAAATCATAACCGCATAAACAAGTGAAGTTTTCTGACATTCCAGGATTAGCAACTGTAAAAACCCGGTTGATCGACTCGGTAAAACAAAACCATATTGCCCACGCGCAATTGTTTTTAGGAAAACCCGGAGCGCTTAACCTTCCGCTCGCATTAGCCTATGCCACCTACCTGCATTGCGAAAACAGAGGCGAGCACAATGCTTGCGGCACCTGTGCTGCCTGCAGCAAAAGTTTAAAATACATTCATCCCGATACTCATTTTGTTTATCCATTTCGGTCTATACCTAAAAGCGAAGATGTTGATCAGGTTAAATCCGAAGCCTCAAAATTATGGCGCAGTTTCTTACTCCACCAACCGTTCGATGATTTAACCGGTTGGATTAACCTGTACGAAGGGGAAACTAAACCAGCTTCTATCTCGGTAGAAACCAGCCGCGAAATAATCCGAACGCTTTCGCTGAAATCGTTTGAAAGTAAATACAAAGTGATGGTGATCTGGCAACCCGAACTGATGCATCCCTCTGCCGCTAATGGTATTCTTAAAATTCTGGAAGAACCACCCGCTAACACATTTTTTTTATTAGTTAGCAATGCTGCCGAACGCCTATTGCCTACCGTGCTCTCGCGTACACAAATGGTGCAGGTACCGTTGTTAACAGATGAAGATATTGATATTTACCTCACCCAAAAACTTTCAGTAACTGAAGCACGCAGGCAGGAAATTATTCAACTGGCCGATGGAAACCTAAACCTGGCTATTAAACTAAACAGCAGCGAAGACGATCATTATGCAGATAGATTTGCCGATTGGATGCGCTCGTGCTTTAAACGCGATTATGGAAAACTGGTAGCCTTTGCCGATGATTTTCATGATTTGGATAAACTAAACCAGCGGAATCTCTTTCAGTACGGACTTGGACTAATGCACGAAACATTACTTCACCATAGCGGAGCCGGGGCTATAAGTCGCGCAAAAAGCGGAGAATTAAAATTTGTAAAAGACTTTAGTAAAGTAATGAATGTAGATAAAATTGCCTCGGTAAATTCACTCATCAGCCAGGCACATTATCACCTGGAACGAAACGGAAGCCCGAAAATGATTTTTCTCGATCTGTCTTTACAAATCGCCAACGTATTTAACCCGAATTAAATTTTAAACATGAAGCGTTTACTAACTCTTATTGCCTGCATAGGCTTGTTGTTACTCAGTCAATGTTCCGGCAACAAAAATGATACTGTTATTACTATTAAAACTAATTATGGCAATATGGTAGCCATCTTGTACGATGAGACACCCAAACACAAAGAGAATTTTATCAAACTTGCTAAGGAAGGGTATTATAACGATTTGCTGTTTCATCGCATCATTCAGGGGTTTATGATTCAGGGAGGCGACCCGGATTCTAAAAACGCAACGCCTGGTCAACCTTTAGGAATGGGTGGCCCTGGTTATACTGTGGAAGCAGAAATTAACCCTAAATTTTTTCATGAAAAAGGTTCTCTGTCTGCTGCGCGGTTAGGCGATCAGCAAAACCCGGGCAAAGCATCAAGTGGCAGCCAGTTTTACATTGTGCAGGGAACTATCGTTCGGCAAACCGATGCTGATGGCCTACGAATTGATCAGGCCAAATTGAGTTCATCCTTTCAAAAAATTATACAGGACCCCAACAATCAACCCCTTATTGATTCACTTAATCAACTTTATATGACGGGCGATATGCAGGCATATCAACGTAAAATCTATAGTCTGGTACCCCGTATAGAAAAAATGACCGGTCAAAAGATTTATAAAGAAGTATCGCCCGAAAAATTAAAAGCCTATACAACCGTTGGCGGTGCGCCACATCTGGATGGCGAATACACCGTGTTTGGTAAGATAATAAGCGGATTGGATGTAATTGATAAAATTGCAGCGGTTCCAACAGAACAAGAGCGGCCTGTTGAAGACGTGAGCATGACGGTTACCGTAGAGGAACTTCCGCGAAAAAAAATCACTGAACTTTACGGCTATCAGTATCCAAATTAAAATATGCGCATTCTTATTACCGGAGCCAATGGGTTGTTGGTGCACAAACTGGTTCAATTGCTGGCCGGCAAACGCGAGGTAACCACCATTGCTACTGCGCGTAAAAAACCGGGCGACTTACCTTCGCGAATACAGTTTGCTGAGCTTGATATTACCAACAAAACCCAAACCCTACAGGTGGTTGCGGAGAATAAACCCGATGTAGTAATTCATGCTGCTGCTATGACACAGGTAGATCAATGTGAAACCGAACGCGAACGATGCTGGCAAGCCAATGTTACCGGAGTGGCAAACATTATTGATGCCTGTACCCAAACAGCAAGTCATTTAGTTCATGTGTCTACCGATTTTATTTTTGATGGCACATATGGGCCATTAGACGAAACGGCCATTCCTAACCCTGTTAATTTTTATGGCGAGAGTAAACTGGCTGGCGAAAAGTTAATTCAGGAAAGTTCTATTGGCTGGGCCATATTACGTACGGTGCTGGTATATGGTGTTACTCCGGATATGAGCCGTAGCAATATTGTATTGTGGGTAAAGAAAAGCCTGGAAGATGGCAAGCGAATTAATGTAGTAAATGATCAATGGAGAACTCCTACTCTTGCAGAAGATCTGGCTATGGGTTGTTACCTTGCCGCATCTCAAAAAGCAAAAGGTATCTATCATATTTCAGGCAGCGAAATGATGACGCCCTATGATATCGCCATAGCCACAGCGAATTTTTTTAACCTGAATGCTTCTTTAATTACATCTGCTAACAGCTCTACTTTTACACAACCAGCCAAACGCCCGCCTAAAACAGGCTTTATCGTTACCAAGGCACAGCGTGAACTGGGTTATAAGCCTCACACGTTTACTGAGGGACTTTCTGTATTAGCCAGCCAAATAAGTAATTAAACTTTCTTCTTGCCCAGCGCGAAGAAATAAACCGGCACACCCAACAGTGTAATAATTAACCCGGGCCATGTAAAATGAGGTTTGAACCATATTAGCAAACCGCAGAATGTTACACCCATCAGAATGTAAATGAGCGGTACAACCGGATAGCCAAACGCCTTGTACGGTCTTGGTGTATCCGGCTGTTTTTTGCGCAACACAAAAATCCCAACAATAGTTAATACATAGAATAGTACTACTACAAACGAAACCATATCGAGCAAATCACCATACTTGCCACTTAAACACCACAGCGAAGCAAGGATGCACTGCACCCACAGCGCTAACTGTGGTACTGCAAACCTGTTCAACTCCCCTGCCTGGCGAAAGAAAACCCCGTCTTTAGCCATCGTATAATACACGCGTGCACCTGCCAATATCAATCCGTTGTTACAACCAAACGTAGAAACCATTATCATCAAAGCGATAATTACAGTGCCTATGTTTCCGAAAATTACATTGGCCGCAGTTACACCTACGCGATCTTTATCGGAAAAAGCTAATTCCTGAACAGGCAGTACAGCCGTGTACATCAGGTTGGCCAATACATAAATAATGGTTACGATTAGCGTTCCCAAAAACAGGCTGAGGCCAATGTTACGCTGCGGATTTTTGATTTCGCCTGCGATAAATGTAACGCTGTTCCAGGCATCGCTGCTAAAAATGGAACCTACCATAGCTGCGGCAATTGCTCCCAAGGCAGCTATAAACACATACGAAGTAGTTGTACCATCTGCATTCAGCCTCTGTAAATTCCAGGCATCGGTCCAGTTGGCCGTCCACACATCGCCTTTTGCCATAATAAAGCCGAACACAATTAGCCCAAACAAACTAACTATCTTGGTTACTGTAAAACTGGTTTGAATAAGTTTACCGCCTTGCACACCCCGCGTGTTAATGTAGGTGAGCAGAATTATGGTTATAATCGAAACAACCTGCGCGGGCGATATCACAAACGACCCGACTGATAAAAAGACCAGGTCTTCGCTTACTCCGGGTACGATATAGGCCATAAACTTAGAGAACGCCACACCCACCGCAGCAATAGTACCGGTTTGAATAACCGCGAAGAAACTCCAGCCATACAGAAAAGCAATAAGCGGATTGAATGCTTCTTTCAGATAGACATACTGCCCGCCCGCTTTGGGAAACATTCCGCTCAATTCGCCATAACTAACTGCAGCCGAAATGGTCATGAATCCTGTAATTAACCACACGGCAATCAGCCAACCCGAACTGCCTACGTTTCGGAGAATATCCGCGCTTACTATAAAGATTCCGGAACCAATCATGGAACCGGCTACCAGCATGGTACCGTCCCATAACCCTAATACAGGTTTAAACTTTGTATCGCTCATTGAAATATAAACAAGCCGGAAGATGTAATTAAATTCTTTTACCCGCAAGTGCCATTTATGCCAACGAGTAGCAAACTATGACTATTCTTGCGGGTTCCGTTTGCGAAAACCGCTTAATTTCCGCAGGCTTCTTCTGTACTTCCAATAGGCATACCCGGAGGTGGGGTTAACAACATATCTTGTTTAAACTCTTCTGGTGCTGTCTGAAATTTAAGTACCAATTGTGCCAGATATGTATTGTATGCTTTCCAACTTTCATCGGTTGCAGGCCGTGTTTGCAACCAGCCCTTCAGTTGATCTAGTTTTGCTGTAACAATTGCCTTTGTTGGTGTAGCGGCATCTTTGTGCATAGCCAGTTTAGTGAGATTAGTAAACAAGGCATAGTTAATACTCATCTGCACCGCACCTTCATACCCTCCACGCGCAGGCGCTTTAAATGTGGCGCTTATCATTTTATCAATTACACTTTCCAGGCTAGGTAACCGGGCATCGCGCGAGTGATGTTCAAACACCCGGTTGGCGCGAGCCGGATGTAAAATTAGACTGAATGTCATATCAGCTGCTGTTTCTGCTGCCGCTAGCGGATCGAATGTTAAATCAGTTTTACCTCTCAGTAATTCCCGGTGGCGGTTGTAACCGAGTGGCCGGGGTGGTATTTGCTTCAGTAAACTTTCGGGTAATAAAAGTGCCGAAGGTTGAACCGTTTTGAGTAACGACTCAAGGGCTTTAATTTCTTTTTGAGGAGTAAGCAATTCTGCAACCGGCTGACCATCGCCACGCATGGCATACCGGTAATTTAATCCGCCAATAACTTTTACAGCAGCCTCGGCCTGGTAGCGATGGAAAAAGTAAACCGGCACTAAGGCTTCCTCAAGGGTAGCCATTGGTGCGCCCGGTTTAATATTACGCTCTCCGAAATTTTTTAATGCTAC
>Ga0056914_10002887_pt1 | contig 10460 bp, 10 predicted proteins | sample TNRBio252014_DNA_FD_55168 | JGI IMG/M metagenome (GOLD analysis project Ga0056914, IMG submission 55168) | Wastewater treatment Type I Accumulibacter community from EBPR Bioreactor in Madison, WI, USA - TNR Reactor_6/25/2014_ DNA | ecosystem: Engineered > Bioreactor > EBPR > Anaerobic-Aerobic >...
AGTGATCATAATTGATTGGAGCGAAAGAGAGCATCGACAGAGCAGAGGGTTTGTTTGCGAATGGCTTTGGCCTGCGCCCATTTGTGCTCGATGGGGTTGAGGTCTGGCGAGTAAGGAGGGAGGTATTCGAGAGTATGCCCGGCCTGGCGAAGGGCCTTTTGAATATCGGCGCGTTTGTGGAAGGTGGCGTTATCCAGGACGATAACGGCGGCAGGGGGCAGCTGGTCATGCATTACGAGGAAGGCCAGACGTTAACCCAGTGGCTTCGCGCTTACCCTCAACCCACTGAGGAGGATTTGCGCGAGATATTCATACCGGTGCTGGATGGGTTGCGCGAGGTGCATCACCAGAGCTACCTACACCGCGACGTTAAGCCGGGGAATATTTATATCCGCGATGATGGTCGCCCGATGCTGATTGATTTTGGCTCGGCGTGGCAGGCGCTGGGCGACCGCTCCCGCAGCCTTAGCATTATTTTGTCCGAGGGTTACGCTGCTAAGGAGCAATACAGCCGCAAAGGCAATCAGGGTGCTTGGACGGACTTGTACGGTATCGGAGCGACGTTATGGCGGGCGGTGAGCGGTCAGGACCCAGCGTCGGCCATCGACCGCAGCGAAGCTCGGGAAGAAGGGCAACCCGATCCGTTGCGACCCGCCCTTGAAATCGGTCAGGGACGCTACTCTGAAAACCTGCTTGAGGCGATTGATTGGGCACTGGCCTATCTTCCATCAGAGCGCCCTCAAACTGTTAAGGCATTCCAGCAAAAACTGCTCATTCCGACTGCCCCTATTATAAAGCCGGGGCTGGAGAAGGCATTCCAGAAAGAACTGCTCATTCCGACTGCCCCTGTTATAAAGCCGGGGCTGGAGAAGGCATTCCAGAAAGAACTGCTCATTCCGACTGCCCCTGTTATAAAGCCGGGACTGGAGTTAGTCATACCCGTTATAAAGCCGGGGCTGGAGTTATTCATACCCGTTTCGGAGCAACCAAGCATTGCTGATAGCGCCTCTTCTTTTAAGCCAGAGGTGGCCAGTGCTGCTAAATCCATCTCCGAGAAAGAGGATGAGGTCACTGAGTTACCTACCCCTAACCCGGTGATTGATGGGGGTGCTGAACCCGCTTCGGAGTTTGATGATGAACTAGAGAAACGGATTAGCCGAACCCTGCTTTTTTTAGCCCTTGTGATTCCCATTGTAGGAGTCATTGCCCAGAAAGAGTGGAAATGGGCTTACCCCTCGTCGTTTTCGGCTTCAGTTCCAACCCCGGCAAAAGCAGGTCCGGTATTTCGAGATACCTTACGCGACGGCACGCCAGGACCGGCAATGGTCGTTATTCCAGAAGGGGACTTCATGATGGGGTCACCAAGCGATGAGATAGACAGGAGTCCGAGCGAAAGCTCACGCCGTGTACAAATTAACACGTTTGCCATCGGCCAATATGAAGTCACTTTCGAGGAATATGACCGGTTCTGCGCTGCCACGAAACGCAAGAAACCGTCTGACGATAATTGGGGCCGGGGCCAGCGCCCGGTGATCAACGTCAGTTGGAACGATGCAATAGCCTACACCCAATGGCTCTCCGAGCAGATGGGACAGACGTATCGGTTGCCAACGGAAGCGGAATGGGAGTATGCGGCGCGGGCAGGGACGACCACACCGTTTTGGACGGGTAGCTGTGTAGACACCGATCTAGCCAACTACAACGGGAGCCGTGGCTACGGCTCACCGGACTGTGGCGCTAAGACCGGGGTCTACCGCAAGAAGACCCAGCCGGTAGGAACGTATTCAGCCAATGCGTGGGGTCTCCACGACACAATGGGCAACGTGTACGAATGGACGTGTTCTCCATACGACAAAAACTATGACGGCTTAGAGCAGAGATGCTCTAAAAAAGATGTAGTCGGTTCTTTTTCGGTGCGAGGCGGCTCCTGGGACAGCCGCCCCGCGTGGCTGCGTTCCGCTGAGCGCTTGTGGTTCAAGCCAACGGACCTCGCTAACCAATTGGGATTCCGTCTCGCCAAGTCTTTATAACGATTGCGTGGTGATGTTTTTACTTTTGCTTTAGATATTTTTCTGCGCGGTTTTTGGCCGATTGGCCTACCGCGTAACACCCGGCCCTAAGGCCTCAATGACTAAACCCAGGAGATTAAGCTATGGCTTTTCGACGTTGTGATGCAGGCGAACACACCTACGATGATTCCAAAACCAGTAGTTGTCCTTTTTGCCGTAGCACTCGGCTCCAACGTGTACCGGAGGGTCCCCCTCTTGACATTCCACCTCCTCAACCCCCGATAGTCGGTTCAGGTGGAACGATCAAAGTTTCTGACAATAACGGAACAGATAATAGAAATGACGGAAAAACTCGTCGTGTTGAACCGGAAGGCTTTGATACTGGCAATAGTAGTAAGAAGTCTAACAGCACCGGTCCGGTGGTGGGCTGGCTGGTGATTGTTAATGGGATGGGAAAAGGATGCGATCTGCGCATTGTGTCCGGTATGAATAATATAGGACGTATCGAAGGTGAAATTGTATTGAATTTCGGCGATAACTCGATTTCGAAAAAAATCACACCCGAATATCCTATTCCTATAAAAAAGATACTTTCCTATTAGCACACATGGAAAGTTGCAACCTGACTGAGGTCAATGGCGAAACCGTCATGACGAGTTGTGAACTAGCCCCTTATGACCGCATCCTCATCGGTGAAACCGAGCTGGTTTTCGTGCCTTTTTGCGGGCCGCAATTTTCTTGGCAGACACCGAAGGCTAATGAGTAATCGGCTTCTTTACCAAAGAACGGGGTGAGCGCTTACACATAAACACAATCAGGGGGGATGGCCGATGTCAATCACATTGTTCCATGCAGAACTTTCCAAACCGGGCGGGCGCGATGAAAACCAGGACACCGCAAAGAGTCATATCACAGCCGTTCTGAGCCAGTTTGTGGTTGCTGACGGCGTGGGCAGACACGGCGGCGGTAGTCTGGCTTCCAAAGCTGCCGCCGAGCAAATGTTGGATGCAACGCCCATCCCTGCTAAGGATGCGCTCACGCCAAACGACTCTTTTTCGTCACAGGGACTGCTGCAACGATTCGAGCAGGCCCATCGTCATCTCAAACAGCAACAAACCCAGGATCAGGCCCTGGCTCACATGGCAACAACCCTGGTAATCCTGATGATCAGGGAGCAGCAGGCCCTGTGGGGCCATGTGGGAGATTCCCGCCTTTACCTGTTCCGTGCTGGTCAGATTCATCACCAGACCAAAGACCACAGCGTTCCACAAATGCTGGTGACTTCGGGAGACATCACGGCTGCCGAGATTCGCCATCATCCCGACCGTAACCGCTTGCTCCGCGCTGTGGGTGATCAGCGTGAGAGCCTGGGGGCGCGGGTGCATGGTCAGGAATCGCTGCAAGCCGGTGATGCGTTTCTGCTCTGCACCGACGGATTTTGGGAATACGTCGATGAAGAAGCAATGCTCACCTGTTTATATCAATCCCAGAATCCCCAGCATTGGCTACAGCGAATGGAACAGCAATGTCTATTGCCTGCGGTAGAAAAAGAGCGTCTTGCGAAAGATCTGGAAACACCCGGAAATGACAACTACACCGCGATTGCTATCTGGGTCGTGGAAAAACCGGGCGCAGCCCTTCATGTTAATGAATGGACCGATATAGCTCACGGTTTGAGCCTCCTGAAAAGAGGCGTGGTGCATCTTTTTCGTCGGCTGAAGACTTAATTAAAAGAGAAACCAGCATGAATTACTACACATTACAACCGGGCGACCGGATTGAAAACTACGTCATCCAGGACATTCTGGGTGCCGGTGGTTTTGGGGTCACTTATCGGGCGACGCACTTAAATCTGCAACGTGAGGTCGCTATTAAAGAATACTTTCCGACCATTGCCGTCAGGGCCAACGGAAGCCACACTGTCTACGCCAGTAAAGGCCACCAACAGGAATATGACATTGGGCTGGATCGCTTCTACAAAGAAGCAAAATTGCTCGCACAGTTCAGTCACATCAATATCGTGCGCATTCTGAATTCTTTTGAAGGCAACAGCACGGCCTATATGGTCATGGAGTATGAACACGGACAAGACTTAAACAAGTTCATCGAAAGCATTGGCCGTCCCCTCTGTTATGGCGAAATCATCGGCTTTTTTGTACCCATTCTCGATGGCTTGCGGGCCATGCACAAACAAAAGGTAATGCATCTCGATCTCAAGCCTAACAACATCCTGATCCGCACCAACTCAACACCCTGTTTAATCGATTTTGGTGGTGCCCGTTACCATGCCGCGCAGGCCAGTCGTTTTATAACGGCTAATGTCAGTTTCATGGTTGTGGCCGATGGTTACTCCCCACCGGAGCAATATTCCACGGACAAGGAGTCCAAAGGGGCCTGGTCAGATATTTATGCGTTGGGCGCCACGCTCTATGCCTGTATGGACAATGGGACAATCCCGCCCAGCAGCACCATGCGTTCTGGCAGAGTCATGAATACCGAGAGTGACCCGTTGCAGCCTGCACTCGAGCGTTTCAAGGACCGCTATCCCCAGGCATTGCTGGCACTGGTCGACCGGTGTCTTTCTCTTAAGCGTGATCTCCGGCCCCAAAATGCCCAGGAGATGCAGGATATCCTGATTCAGATTGCTAACCAGGGACTCCAAACACCACAACCTATTCCTATTCCTACTCCTACTCCTACTCCTACTCCTACTCCTACTTCTGTAGACAGATGGTGGCGGCGTGCTGGGGTGTTTTTGTTGCTCCTTGGGCTACTCCTCATCGGTTGGCTGGCTATCGCCGCATCAGCTCACGCAGTAGAGAAACCCGCCATTGTCCTGCAACCGCCTGAACTCAAAGGCGATAACCTGACCCTGGAATGGTGGGTGGAAGGGCTACGCGGGCAAAGCATCAGCGGCATGGAACTTCGGGTGGATAGTGCGACAGTCCCGATTCAGTCCCAACTTGAACCTGCGCGTGGCCGGGCAGTTTGTTACCTGCTGATGCTGGATACCAGTAAATCGATGGTTGCCAAAAGCACCAAAGGCCCAACGACTAAAAAGAGTGAAATCATCGATCTGTTAAAAGCCCTTGTCGAAGCCAAACCCGCCCATCATGCACTTGGCCTGATGAGTTTCGCCAAGCAGACCACCGTGTTGGTCAAACCGACCCAGGATAAGATGACGCTGCTACAAGGAGATTAGCAGACATCAAATTTGATCAGCCTCGCACCGAGTTATTCCGCTTTGTCGAGGACGGAGTCCGCACATTAGAACAATGCCCGCCCGCTTATCGAAAAGTGATTTTGCTGGTTTCCGATGCGATGGCGGAAGACCAATCCTTTAATAAGGAAGAAACATCCCAATTTGCCCGGCAACAAAAAACCAGCGTCTACAGTCTCGTGGTCAAGGATTCCGATTCCCTGCAAAACCTGATCTATCTAGCGGAAAAAACCGGCGGTTGGGGTTCGGAACCCAGCCATCACAGCACGTCGAACCGCGCTAAAACTGTTGCCGATCTCTATACCGACAGCAACAGTGGCGGCAATTTACAGGCGGTTTTACCGCAAGGGCAACCTGCTCAAGGGATGCAACTGTGGCTCACCCTATCGAATGGTGAGCGCCTGATGGCGGATGTACCGCTAAAACGGGCCTCTGCCAGTCCGGCGCTATCGAATTCTGCACCCTCCCCACCCGCGCCGGAATGGAAGAAAAAGTTATTGACTTGGTTACCTGGATTGCCACCCGATCAGCTTGACGCTATCGGATGGGGACTAGGGTTGTTATTACTGTCGTTGCTGGGTGGGCTAATTTACCGTTTTTTACGCGCACGCTTGGTCCCACCGACACTGCCGCGCGATCCGATTGGTTTTCTGGTTAGTCACGAGCAGTCTTATCCAGTTCTTGCCGGAATTAATAGCGTTGGATTTTTGCCTACCAACGACATCGTTATTGATAACGACACGGTTGGTCGGACCCATGCGACTTTGCACTATCAGGGGGATGGTGACGTTGTTCTGACGGATTTGAACTCGCTAAACGGTTGTTGGGTAAATAACAATCGAATTCAGCGCCCAACCCGTATTCAGGATGGCGATCTGATTGCTCTGGGCGAATGGCGAGCGTCTTATCAAAAGCTGAAGTAAGCACGTTTCATATCAAGCATTCAGTCATTTAATAGCTAAAAATCAGGGTGACTTATGAACGAAGCAGCGCAACGGCCTTTAGCACGCGGTGAAATGGTGGATGTGTTTCGCATTGAGCAGGTCTTGGGTTCTGGGGGCTTTGGGATTACCTATCTGGCAATAGATACCAGTTTAAATGTGGCGGTCGCGGTCAAGGAATATTTTCCGCGTACGGCTTGGCGGGATCAAAGTCGGCGCACGGTCTGTTGTTATGCAGGGGCAGCGGAACAAAGCTATCAGTTTGGCTTGGAACGTTTTCACAAGGAAGGCCACCTCTTAGCGCAATTCAATCATCCCAATATTGTGCGGGTGCGGCGGTTATTGACTGCCAACGGCACCGCGTATCTGGTCATGGACTATGAAGACGGAGAGACGCTGGAGTCCTACCTGGATCGGTTGCGCAGGCCGCTGAATTATCCAGAGATTGAAGCCATCTTCAACCCGCTGCTGGACGGCCTGCGAGCAATCCATGAGCGGAACCTCCTGCATTTAGACATCAAACCCTCCAACATCTTTCTACGGTCTGACAGCACGCCGGTCTTAATCGACTTTGGGGGTGCGCGGCATCAACTGGGGCAAGCCTCGCGCATGGTCAGCTTTTTAGTTGCCTCGGATGGTTACGCGCCGGATGAACAATACAGCGGTAGCCAGCTTCAACCCTCTACAGATATTTATGCTGTCGGCGCTGCTATTTACTACTGTATGAGCCTTAAAGTCCCGCCGGATGCGCCCATGCGGACCAATGCCATGATTAATAAGCGCACAGACCCGTTAATACCCGCTAGCCATCTAGCTGGAAATAACTTTCCGCCGGGTTTTGTGCAAGCGCTGGACGCGGCTTTAAATATGCAGGTAGTGAATCGACCGCAATCAGTCAGAGAGTTTCAGCAACGCCTGTTTACGCCAAAGCCATTTTCAAATCCATCTATTAGCACACCGAGACCATCCATTAGTAACCCCTCTAATAACCATCAGCGGCAATCCGTTCTAGACAATGGTTCATCAGGGACTAAGCCGACGAACTGGATGCCCATCGTTGCTATTATCGGCGGTGTTATTGCTTTGCTCTTGATTGTGGTGTTGGTCAAATTGTCCAGTGGCACTGTTTTCATCGACGCCCAACGTCAGGCCGAGAAAATTAAGCTAAAAGCGGAGGAAGACGCCCAACGTCAGGCTGAGACCATCAAGTCAAAAGCAGAGGAAGACGCCCAACGTCAGGCTGAGGCCATCAAGTCAAAAGCAGAGGAAGACGCCCAACGGCGGGCTGAGGAAGCTAAAGCCGCGTCTGAGCGCTTAGCCGTTATCAATAGTCCTCAGAAAGAAGAAAAGGCTCCTGAAAAAGAGACGGCTGATAACCGAAAGGAGAAGGAACGCGATAAACTGATCAATACCATTACTGAGTATTACGTCGCCATTGCGCAGGGTGATGCGAATAAAGTCCAAATGCTCTGGAAAGACTCCACCTCAGATAAGGCGCAAAAAGCGTACAGGAATGTAAAAAGGGGAGGCGGTGGCGTTTGCCTGCTCAAAAAGGAGGATACCAACGCCTATGGATTTAATAGCTCATTGACCGAAGCCAATCTGCGTATCACGATGCGATGGGATGAACGACGCCAAAATCGAGGATACCAGGAATATGGGATTGCGATCGATTTCGAGAAGAACGAATCAGGTGAATGGCGTGTCGTTGACTTACGAGGGGTTCGGTAATGAAAGCGACCGATAAAGACGTTGCTGCACCTTCCCGCAAATTCTGGATTTATATCCTGGGTGGGTTAGCAGTCATCATTAGCGGCTTATTAATCGCCATCCTCTGGCGGGTTTTTAGTCCAGAAATGGATAGGTCAGCGGACAGGGCAGCTAAAACGGTAGCACCGGCCCCGAAGATAACCCCAGCAGTAAAACCAGCTGTTCAGGATCAAGCGCCGCTTACTTTTATCAGCACTTACTATCAGGCGATTGCGGCTGGCAAGGTGAACCAGGTCCAATCAGCCTGGGAGTCACCGAACTCCCAGCCAGCGCGTTATGCAGCACAAGCGGTACGAGAATTTGCTGTTAATGCTCGGTGTCAGCCCAGCCAAATTGAGCGTGCTTCTGTCAAAGATTCATCGGACACTGTGTTGTCGGTTTTATTGCAATGCCATGGCCCGCAGGGTGGTCAGGCGCACCCGGTGACCTTTCATCTTAAAGTTGATAAATCCAATGCATGGAAAATAGCCTCATTACAGGCCCCTGCCGGGAGCTTTCTTAGCCAAACTGGGGGGGGTTACGGTTGCGAACTTTATCCCAGACCCCACGAATACCGTCTATGACTTTTATGCTGCCCTCCATCAACAGGATTGCCAGACGGCGGTTAGGCTACGTCCTGACTATAAGAGCTGCGATTCCCTTGAAAAGGTCTCGTCTATTCAGGTGACTCCGTTGCAAATTGATGAGGATAAAGCCGCTTTACGGGCGGATGTCGCTTTTAAGAGAAAAGGCCATTCTGAAGAGAGTTTTAATGGCTATATCTCATTGCAGCGTTCAAAAGACGGCTTGTGGTTGATTCAAAATTTCGCCTCAGCCGAGAAGGTGAAACCCGAAGAATTTATCACTGATTTTGCAATGATGAAGCTAAAACCCTTGGTGGAGGAGGCTCAAGAAGGTTCAGAATCGTTCAATAACTCACTCACTCAGCAGACGCTGCCACCAGAGAACACTTCTACGGATACCGTTGCCACCCTATCGGCTAAACCAGAGCCGGAAAACGTATCGATTACGCCGCAGTATGACCGGCTGAACCCAGCAACAGGTCCCTTGGCGAATGTGACTCCTTTCCGCTCCTCCGGTTCAGAGAGAATTCTTCAAGCCCTTTGGGGGTCGGAACAGTTACGCGGCAACTCGACCGATAAAGACATCCTTTCTCTGAAAGATCGCCCCGATTATTCGCCACCGCTTAGACAAACGCCCCGCTACAGACTGCAACCTCTACCTAACTATTTACGCGGCTCTATCCGCGCCGTGAAAATGCCGGACCCTGATAAAAAACTGGTCGCATTAACCTTTGATCTGTGTGAGCGCACCAGTGAAATCGCAGGTTATGACGCGGACGTTGTTAATTATTTACGCGCTCAACAAGTACCCGCCACTTTTTATGCCGGTGGTAAATGGATGCGGAGTCATCCTGACCAGACCAAACAATTGATGGCGGACCCCCTGTTTGAAATCGGTAATCATGCCTGGACGCATGGCAATATGCGGGTGCTGACTGGCCAGGAAATGAAAGAGCAGGTGGTATGGACCCAGGCGCAATATGAGTTGTTGCGGGAAAATCTGGCAGAGGATTTGCGCCAGCGGGGTGTTGCGCCAGAGGAAATCAATAGGATTCCTCCAGTGCCGCTCACCTTTCGCTATCCGTATGGCACATGCAGTCAAGAGGCATTGAACTTTATGGCTGATTATGGCTTGCGTTCGATTCAGTGGGACATCGTGACGGCTGACCCGTGGCGCAAGCAAACGGCTGATGGCATCGTGAAGACAGTTTTAGGAGGCATTAAACCCGGTTCTATCATCATTGCCCACGCCAATGGCCGGGGCTGGAAAACTGGCGAAGCACTGCCCCGATTGATTCCTGCCCTGCGGGCCAGAGGCTATCGGTTTGTGACGGTTAGCCAACTGCTGGCTGAGGGCAAAGCCGTTGAGGCTGCGGATACATGCTATGAGCTGCGGGTTGGCGATAACCAAGCGTATGACAGGAAAGTGGGCAAAGGTACGGAATGAGTCAGCATCGTCTGTTATTTCGTGTGCGAAACGATTTTTTGCGTATGTCTGCATCTAGATAATGTGGGTGATCTATGAACGACGCGGTGCATCAACGGCCCTTAGGGCGTGGGGAAATGATTGATGTCTTTCGGATTGAAAGGGTTTTAGGTTGTGGGGGATTTGGGATCACGTATTTAGCGACGGACACGAATTTAAATGTTGGGGTAGCGGTGAAGGAATACTTTCCGCAGACGGCGTGGCGGGATCCGGGGACGCGGACGGTGTGCTGTTATGGCGGGGAAGCGGAACGAAGTTACCAATTTGGGTTAGATCGTTTTTACAAAGAGGGACAAATTTTAGCGCAATTCAACCACCCGAACATTGTACGGGTGAGGCGATTACTGACGGGGAACGGGACGGCGTACTTAGAGCCTATCCCAAAACTAACTCATTGATATTTTTATACTAAAATAGTAGTACAAACCTATAAAGAGAGACTTCGAATAAAGATGAGTGGAAAATTGAAAT
>Ga0056914_10002888_pt1 | contig 10459 bp, 7 predicted proteins | sample TNRBio252014_DNA_FD_55168 | JGI IMG/M metagenome (GOLD analysis project Ga0056914, IMG submission 55168) | Wastewater treatment Type I Accumulibacter community from EBPR Bioreactor in Madison, WI, USA - TNR Reactor_6/25/2014_ DNA | ecosystem: Engineered > Bioreactor > EBPR > Anaerobic-Aerobic >...
CCTGCCGCCAGCGCCTTTTCCAGCGTCGGCGTGATGCCCTCCAGCGCTTCGTCCACCGACTTGTTGGTGTTCTTGCGCGAATGGGTTTCGCTGGCCGAGACCGAGATCGACAGGTGCTGAACCCTGGCGGCAAGCGCCCGCTCCAGCCCGGCCATGTTGAGAATGAGGGCCGAGAACACGACGCCGGGAATCGGCGTCAGCGCCGCGAACACCGCGTCGGTGTTGGCCATCTGCGGCACCCACNTGGGATGCACGAACGAGCCGACCTGAATGCGGNGCACCCCGGCAGCGGCGATGGCCGCGATGAAATGCAGCTTCTCCTCGACCGAAAACAGGCGCTTCTCGATCTGAAGACCGTCGCGCAGCGCTTCGTCCTCGATCAGAACCTCGGGAACAAGTTCCAGCATGGCGCTCTTCCCCCTCGCGCTGTCATGCCAGAAGACCTACGCCGGCCGGTCGATAACAACAAATACAGAGATTTGCTTACGAGCAAACATTCTGTTAAATTTCATGCCNAGGAGATGNNGATGCTCACACTGCGGCAGATCGAGGTGATCCGGGCGATCATGGTCACCGGCACGGTGAACGGTGCGGCCCAGATGCTGAACGTCTCCGCCCCCGGCATCAGCCGCATCATGAAGCACGCCGAAGGGCTGCTGGGGCTGCGGCTGTTCTCGCGCCAGCACGGCCGCTATGTGCCGACCCAGGAAGCCTCCGACATCTTCAACCAGATCCAGGATGTGTTCCGCAAGGTCGAGGACCTCCAGTATTCGATCGACATGGTCAAGCGCGGCGGCTCCACCACCTTTTCCTTCGCCGCCGTCTCGTCGATCTCGCAATATCTGGTGCCGCGCGCCATCCGCTCCCTGCGCCGCAAGCATCCCGACCTGCGCATCAAGGTGGATGTGATCAAGATCGACGAGGCGATCGACTACATCCTGCTCAAGAAGGGCGAGATCGCCGCGCTCAGCTACAAGCTCGACCATCCCTCGATGTCGTTCCAGCAGCTCGGCGCCAATTCGCTGGTGGCCGTGGTGCCGCCCGGCCATCCGCTCAGCACGCTGAAGAGCGTGACGGCGGCGCACCTGCTTGATTATCCCCTGATCGGCTTCGACCGCAATGATCCCTACGGGCAGCACATCGCCCGCTTCTTCCTCAATCAGGGGCTGGAATTCTCGCTGGCCATCCAGGCCCGCTATGCCCACACGGTGATCGGGCTGGTGGCGCAGGGTCTCGGCGTTGCCGTCATCGACACGTTCTCCGTCGCCACCCGGCATCTGGCCGATGTGGTGCGCATCCCGGTCGATCCGCCCACCACCTTCATGACCTATATCGCCACCAACACCGACGTGCCGCTCTCCACCTTTGCCGAGAGCATGATCGAGATGCTGCGCGAGGAAGCGCGCGGCGCCGTCCGGGACTGATCGCCTATCGGCCCCAGCGCAGGGCCATCACGTCGCGCTCGCGCGCCAGTTCGATCAGTTGTGCCCGGGCATGCGGGTTGAGCGGGGTCTGGGGATGGCGCAGCATGTCCGAGCGGATGATGCCGCCCTCCTTCATCAGCGCTTTCGCCGCGGCAAGGCCGCACTGGCGGTTCTCGTGGTTGATCAGCGGCAGCCACTGCGCATAGGCCGCCCGCGCCGCCGCACGATCCCCGGCAAGCCACGGGTCCATGATCTGGCGGATGCCGTCGGGATAGCCGCCGCCGGTCATCGCCCCGGTGCAACCGGCGTCGAGGTCCGCCATCAGCGTGATCGCCTCCTCGCCGTCCCATGGGCCGACGATCGCCTCGCCGCCGAGCGCGATCAGTTCGCGCAGCTTGGCCGCGGCATACGGCACCTCGATCTTGAAATAGGAGACATTGGCAATCTCCCGCGCCATGCGCGCCAGGAACGGCGCCGACAGCGGCGTTCCGGCCACCGGCGCATCCTGGATCATGATCGGGATCGAGATCGCATCGGAGACCGTCTGGAAGAATTCGTAGATGCGCGCTTCCGGCGCACGGATGGTGGCGCCATGATAGGGCGGCATGATCATCACCATCGACGCCCCGGCCTCCTGCGCCCGCTTCGAGCGCGCCGCGCAGATCGCCGTGCCGAAATGCGTCGTCGTCACGATCACCGGCACGCGGCCCGCCACATGCGCCAGAACCACATCCTGAAGCTGCTCGCGCTCTGCGTCGGTCAGCACGAACTGCTCGGAAAAGTTGGCCAGGATGCACAGCCCCTGCGAGCCCGCATCGATCATGAAATCGGTGACGCGCTTCTGCCCGTCGATATCGAGATTGCCGTGCGCGTCGAAGATCGTCGGCATGACCGGGAAAACGCCACGGTAGGGCTGAACGGACGGAACCGACATTTTACGTTTCTCCGGGGGCGAGCGCCTTGCATCCGGCGCGGTTGTATGATGACTGGCAGGCACCATTTTGCATAATGGCCGAAATGGCAAGCGGGAAATCCGCATCGCGCGGCCGGCACATCAGGGAGCATCACGGCATGAGCACCGAGGGCAGGAAGGTAGCGCTGGTCACCGGCGCCGCGCGGGGCATCGGCCTNGCCACGGCGCGCAAGTTCCTGGCCGAGGGNTGGAANGTCGCCCTGCTCGACATCGACGGCGACAATCTGCACCGCACCATGGCCGCCCTCGCCGACCCCAACCACACGCTGGANCTGGTCTGCGATGTCGCCTTGCCCGATCAGGTCGCGGCGGCGGTGGACAAGGTCAGAGCCCGTTTTGGCCGGCTCGATGCGCTGGTCAACAACGCCGGCGTGGCGGTGTTCAAGCCGGTGCTCGATACGACGATTCCCGAGTGGTCGCGCGTCATGGACGTCAACCTGTCCGGCCCGTTCTACACCACGCTCGCCAGTGTTCCGCTGCTCTCGGCCCGCGGCGGCGCCATCGTCAACATCACCTCGATTTCCGGTCTCCGCGGCTCCACCATGCGCGTCGCCTACGGCACCTCGAAGGCGGCGCTGGCGCATCTGACCAAGCAGCTCGCGGCCGAACTGGCCGAGGTGAAGATCCGCGTCAACGCCGTTGCCCCCGGCCCTGTGGAAACCGCCATGGCCAAGGCCGTGCACACCCCGGCCGTGCGCGCCGACTACCGCGATTCCATCCCGCTCGGCCGCTACGGGCTGGAGGAGGAACTGGCCGAGGCGATCTATTTCCTCTGCTCGGACAAGGCCAGCTACATCACCGGCCAGACGCTGGCGGTGGATGGCGGCTTCGAGGCCGCCGGCATCGGCCTGTCCACCCTGCGCGGNGAACAGCGCAGCTGACACGTCCACCGGCTTGCCCGCGCCGGCAAGCNCGGTCATCATCATACTGACGAACCGAACCAGTCCGAGGCCGCCATGTCCGCTTCCTCCACCGCAAACCCCAGGGGCGGCGTCGCGCCCTGCTCGCGCCGGGTGATGAACCTCGCCCATCTGCTCACCCAGAATGCCCGCCGCTTTCCCGGCCACCCCGGCTTCATCTGGCGGGACCGGACCTGGACCTGGGCGGAGATCGACGCGCAGGTCTCGGCGCTGGCGGCGGCGCTGAAGGCGCGCGGCCTTAGCAAGGGCGACCGTTTGTTCGTGCATTCCAAGAACTGCGACGAGATGTTTGTCTCGATGTTCGCGGCCTTCCGCCTCGGCGCCGTCTGGGTGCCNACNAACTTCCGCCTGATGCCCGATGAACTGATCTATCTCGCCGAATTTTCCGGCGCCAAGGGCTTCCTCTGCCATGCCGATTTCCCCGATCACGCCCGCACCGTGATGGAGAATGTCGGCTGCATCGAGTTTGTCTGGTCGATCGGCAAGGCCGGCTTCGGCGAGGCAACGGTGGCCGAGCGCATGGCCGCCCATGCCGGCGCCCGCGTGCCCAACGCCGATGTCGAGTATGACGACCCCTGCTGGTATTTCTTCACCTCCGGCACCACCGGCCGCTCCAAGGCCGCCGTGCTGGCCCACGGCCACATGGCCTTCGTGCTGACCAACCACCTCTGCGATCTGGTGCCCGGCATCCGCGAGAACGATCCCTCGCTGGTCGTCGCCCCGCTCAGCCATGGCGCCGGCGTGCACCAGCTCAACGCGGTGGCGCGCGGCGCGGCAACCATCCTGCTGCCCACCGACCGCTTCGACATCGAGGAGGCCTATCGGCTGATCGAACACCACAGGGTGACCAACATCTTCACCGTGCCGACCATCCTGAAAATGCTGGTCGAGCACCCGGCGGTCGACAGATACGATCATTCCTCGCTCAAATTCGTCATCTATGCCGGCGCGCCGATGTANCGCGAGGATCAGAAGACCGCGCTGAAAAAGCTCGGCAAGGTCATCGTCCAGTATTTCGGCCTTGGCGAGGTGACCGGCAACATCACCGTGCTGCCCCCTGCCCTGCATGAGCCTGACGACGGGCCGACGACGAAGATCGGCACCTGCGGCTTCGAGCGCACCGGCATGCAGGTCTCGATCCAGAACGACAAGGGCGAGGAGGTTGGCCCGCACGTCACCGGCGAAATCTGCGTCTGCGGCCCGGCGGTGTTTCCGGGCTATTACAACAACCCCGAGGCCAATGCGAAAGCCTTCCGAAACGGCTGGTTCCGCACCGGCGATCTCGGCCACATGGACGATCAGGGCTTCGTCTACATCACCGGCCGCGAATCCGACATGTACATCTCCGGCGGCTCCAACATCTATCCGCGCGAGATCGAGGANAAGATCCTNACCCATCCCGCCATCGCCGAGGTGGCGGTGCTCGGCGTGCCCGATCCGCTCTGGGGTGAGGTCGGCGTCGCCGTCTGCGTGGCGCGGCCCGGCGAAAGCGTCGAGGAACTGGAGATGGTCGAGTTCCTCGCCCCCAAGATCAACCGCTACAAGATGCCCAAGCGCTTCTTCTTCTGGGAGGCGCTGCCCAAATCCGGCTATGGCAAGGTGCCCAAGCGCATGGTCAGGGACGAACTGGCCGCGCGCGGCCTCTTGATCGAGATCGCGGGAGAGAAGAAGTGAGCCTGCCGCGTCACATCCAGCAGCCCGGCCCGGTGGCCGAAACCCGCCTCTTTGCCGTCGAGGCACGCGGCCGCAGCTTCAGCTTCACGCTGGAACCGGGGCTGCTGCTGGTCGAGGCGGTGCGCCGCGGCTTTGCCGCCCACGGCTTTGTCACCGGCACGGTCGAGTTCACCGACACGGCGCTCTCGCCCTTCACCTATGTCACCCCGGCGCTCTCGAAGACGGGGGAGAACGCCGCGTTCTATTCCGATTTCTATCGCCCCCGGGGCATCAGCCGCATTCAAACCGGCGCCATGACCTTCGGCCTGCGCGATGGCCTGCCGTTCTATCATTGCCACGCCCTCTGGACCGAGCCGGACGGCAGCGTGATGGGCGGCCACATCATTCCCGAGGAAACCGTGGTGGCCGAAGCCGCCACCGTCACCGCGCTCGGCATCGACGGCGCGCTGTTCGAGGGCAATCCCGATCCCGAGATCAACTTCAAGGTGTTCGGCCCGGTGCCGGCCGCCGCCACCGGCGCGGATGCCCCCCTGCGCGTTGTCGCCATGCGGCTGAAGCCCAATCAGGACTTCTGCGGTGCGCTCGAAGCCTGGTGCGCCGCGCACACCATCGCCCGCGCCCGCATCCGCGGCGGCGTCGGCTCCACCATCGGCGTGCGTTTTGCCGACGGGCGCGAGGTCAGCAATTTTGCCACCGAGGTCTATATCCATCACGGCTACATCGGTCGCGGGCTCGATGGCCGGCCCGAGGCCTTCATCGACGTCGGCGTGGTCGATTATACCGGGGCCGTGGCAAAGGGTGTGCTCACACGCGGCGACAACCCGGTGCTGATGACCTTTGAACTGGCGCTGGAGGTTCTCGCCTGACGCAGTGCACAAATTTGCGTGGCGCCGCTGCCGCGCGGGAGTAGACTGCCCGCCTGATCGGAAGGATGGCGGCATGTCTGCGGCTGAACTGCACAAACAGGCGATCGAGAGCCTGATCGCCGGCACGAACGGCGATCCCTTCGCCTTTCTCGGCGTGCATGACGGTCCCGATGGCCCGCTCGCCCGCGTCCATGCCCCCCATGCGGCGCGAATCGTCGCCACCGATCTCGACCGCCAGNCGCTGGGCGANCTCACGCGCATCCACCCCGCCGGCGTGTTCGAGGGGCGGCTCGCCCGCAAGCCCGCCGGCCCGCTGCGGCTGGAAGCCACCGGCGAGGGCGGCGCCTGGGCCTTCATCGATCCCTATTCCTTCGGGCCGATCCTTGGCCCCATCGACGATCATTACGCCTCGGAAGGCACGCATCTCAGGCTGTTCGACAAGCTCGGCGCCCATCTGATGCGGCACGAGGGCATCACCGGCACGCAATTCGCCGTCTGGGCGCCGAATGCGCGGCGCGTCTCCGTCGTCGGCGACTTCAATTTCTGGCACGGCACCGCCCATCCGATGCGTCGTCGCGCCGATTCCGGCATCTGGGAAATCTTCCTGCCCGATGTCGGCGCCGGCGCGCGCTACAAGTACGAAATCCTCGACGCGCGCGGCGATGTCGTGCTCAAGGCCGATCCCTTCGCCTTTGCCGCCGAGTTGCGCCCCGACAATGCCTCCGTCATCGCCCGGATCGACGGGTTTTCATGGAGCGATGCGGCCTACCTCTCCGCCCGCGCCAGCCGCGATCCGCGCCGCGTGCCCATCTCGATCTACGAGGTGCACGCCGGCTCCTGGCGGCGGGATGCGCAGGGCAATTTCCTCAGTTACGACCGCCTCGCCGATGAATTGATCCCTTACGTGCAGGAGATGGGCTTCACCCACATCGAATTCCTGCCGATGTCCGAACATCCCTACGATCCCTCGTGGGGCTACCAGCAGACCGGGCTTTTCGCCCCCACGGCGCGCTTTGGCGGGCCGGACGGCTTTGCCCGCTTCGTCGATCGGGCCCATGGAGCGGGCATCGGCATCATCCTCGATTGGGTGCCCGCCCATTTCCCGCTNGATTCGCACGGGCTGGCCCGGTTCGACGGCACCGCGCTCTATGAACACGCCGACCCGCGGCAGGGCTATCACCCCGACTGGCACACCGCGATCTACAATTTCGGCCGCAAGGAAGTGGCCAGCTTCCTGATCAACAACGCGCTGTTCTGGCTCGAAAAATACCACATCGACGGCTTGCGCGTCGATGCCGTCGCCTCGATGCTCTACCTCGATTATTCGCGTGCCGCCGGCGAGTGGATCCCCAACAGGCACGGCGGGCGCGAGAACCTCGACGCCATCGCCTTCCTGCGCCAGCTCAACACGCTGCTCCACGCCCAGCACCCCGGCGTGCTGATGATCGCCGAGGAATCGACCTCCTTTCCCGGCGTCTCCCATCCGGTGGATGCCGGCGGTCTCGGCTTCGGCTTCAAGTGGAACATGGGCTTCATGCACGACACGCTCGCCTACATGAAGCGCGATTCCGTGCACCGGAAACACCACCACACCGACCTGACCTTCGGCCTGACCTACGCGTTTTCGGAAAATTTCGTGCTGCCGCTCAGCCATGACGAGGTGGTGCACGGCAAGGCCTCGCTGATCCACAAGATGAGCGGCGACGACTGGCAGAAATTCGCCACGCTGCGTGCCTATTATGCCTTCATGTGGGCCTATCCCGGCAAGAAGCTGCTGTTCATGGGCCAGGAATTCGGCCAGCGCAGCGAATGGAGCGAGGCGCGCGGGCTCGACTGGGACCTGCTGAGCCACGCCCCTCACGCCGGGCTGCGCCGGCTGGTGGCCGACCTCAACGCCCTCTATCGCGCGACGCCCGCGCTGCACGCCCGCGATTGCGAGGGCGAGGGGTTCGAATGGCTGATCGTCGATGCGGCGCGCGAATCGGTCACCGCCACCCTGCGCAGGGGCGGGCCCGGCACCGCGCCGGTGGCGATCGTCAGCAACTTCACCCCCGTGCCGCGCCCCGATTTCCTGCTTCCCCTGCCCGGGGCGGGACGCTGGATCGAGCGCATCAACACCGATGCGGCGCTCTACGGCGGCTCCGGCATCGGCAACCTCGGCAGCATCACGGCCCGGGCCGAACCGCTCTGGGCTCGCCCGGCACAGGCCCGCCTGACCCTGCCGCCGCTGGCCACCGTCATCCTCGAACACCGGCCCTGAGCGACATATGCGCGCTGCGAGCAATTGTTGTTGCATCCGCCGGGCCAGTCATATTCTGTTCACCACACGGCGTGCAGAAGCGCGCCCGCCAGTGGAGGGCCAGCAGACATGTTCGATTCCAAATCCATTCTCGATGCTCTGATTCAGGGCGCAGTCCAGTCCAAGACCGGCCAGCAGGGCGGCGGACTGGGCGGTTTGCTCGGCCAGGTCCTCGGCGGCGCAGCCGGTGCGCAACCGCATGCACAGGCCGCGCCCCAGCAGGGCGGAGGTCTGGGCGATCTGCTCGGTCAGGTGCTCGGCGGCGCCAAGGGCGGCGCGGCACCCGGCGGGGCCGGCGGTCTGGGCGATCTGCTCGGCCAGGTGCTCGGCGGCGCCAAGGGCGGCACGGCACCCGGCGGGGCCGGCGGTCTGGGCGATCTGCTCGGCCAGGTGCTCGGCGGCGCTCAGCAGAAGGCGCAGACCGCCAACCAGAGCCTTCAGGATGCCGGCGGTCTTGGTGGCCTGCTCGGCTCCATCCTCGGACAGGCGACGGGTGGCGCGCGCGATGCGGCCCGCGACGCCGATCAGGCGACCGGCGCCTCCGACAAGCTGGCGCAGGTCATCGAGCAGATGACCGGCAAGAAGCTGTCGCCCGACATGCTCAGCCAGCTTCAGGAGATGATCGCCAACAACCAGCTCGCGGCCGGCGCCGCGGCGGGCGGGCTCGGCGGGCTGCTGCTCGGCACCAAGTCTGGCCGCAACATCACCGCCACGGCGGCCAAGCTCGGCGGCCTCGCGCTCATCGCCGGCCTCGCCTACAAGGCCTACAACAATTACCTTGAGGGCAAGCCGTTGATCCGCGTCGGCGACCCGGTCGCCGCCCCGCCGAAAAACTCGGCCTTCAGCCCCGATGCCGGCGATGCCAACCAGAATGCCACGCTGATGATCCGCGGCATGATCGCGGCCGCGGCAGCCGATGGGAAGATCGACGACAAGGAAAAGCAGGCGGTTCTGGGCCAGTTCCAGTCGCTCGGCGGCATCAACCAGGATGCGGTCGACTTCCTGAACACCGAAATCTCGAACCCGGCCGANGCCGCGACCCTCGCNGCCGAGGTGCAGGGTCCCGAACAGGCTGCCGCGCTCTACACCGCCTGCCGGCTNGCCATCGATGTCGACAACAAGCACGAGCGCCGGTTCATGGAGGATCTGGCCGAGGCGATGGGGCTCGACGAGGAACTGGTCAAGCAGATCGAATCCGGCGCCGCCTCGGTGCGCCCGGCCTGAGGCAGGCCANCCCGATGACAACAAAACGGCGGGGATCTCCCCGCCGTTTTCGTATTCCCGNCGGCCAGATGCGCGACCGGCTCAGGCCTTGCCGTTCTCGGTCAGGAACGCGCCGATCCGGCGCAGCGCCTTTTCGATGTTCTCAAGGCTGTTGGCATAGCTCAGCCGGAGATAGCCCTCGCCATGCACGCCGAAATCCGGCCCGCCGATGCTGGCCACCCCGGCCTGTTCGAGCAGAGCCGAGGCGAGCGGCTTGGCCAGCCAGCCNGTTTTGGAAATGTTGGGGAAGGCATAGAACGCCCCCTTCGGCGTGATGCAGGAGACGCCCGGCANCTGGTTGAGCCCGGCAACCACGGCCTTGCGTCGCCGGTCAAACTCGCTGAGCATCGCCCCCACCGCNTCCTGCGGTCCGGTCAGCGCTTCCAGCCCGGCCCATTGCGCCGCGGCGTTGACGCAGGANTAGGAATTGACCGCCAGCTTGCGCGCCGCCTCGTAGCACTTCTCCGGCCAGACCGAATAGCCCATGCGCCAGCCGGTCATGGCATAGGTCTTCGACCAGCCGTTGAGCAGGATCAGCCGGTCACGGATTTCGGGGTAGGTCAGCAGGCAGACGTGCTCCTCGCCGTCGTAGAGCATCTGGTCGTAGATCTCGTCCGACATGATGGCGACGCGCGGATAGCGCTGAAGCCCGGCCACCAGCTTGTCCACCTCGGCCTTGGGNGTGACGCCGCCGGTGGGGTTGGCCGGCGAATTGACGATCAGCAGCCGGGTGCGCGGCGTGATCAGCCCGAGCGTTTCCTCGGCCGAGAANGCAAAGCCGTTCTCCTCGCGGATCGGCACCGGCACCGGNGTCGCCCCGGTAAACTCGATCATCGAGCGGTAGATCGGGAAGCCCGGATCGGGATAGAGGATTTCGACGCCCGGCTGGCCGAACATCAGGATGGCCATGAACATCGTCACCTTGCCGCCCGGCACGATCATCACCCGTTCGGGCGAAACCTCGGCGCCAAAACGCCGGTGCAGATCGCCCGCCACCGCCTCGCGCAGCGGCAGGATGCCGGTTGCGGGGGTATAGCCAT
>Ga0056914_10002892_pt1 | contig 10455 bp, 8 predicted proteins | sample TNRBio252014_DNA_FD_55168 | JGI IMG/M metagenome (GOLD analysis project Ga0056914, IMG submission 55168) | Wastewater treatment Type I Accumulibacter community from EBPR Bioreactor in Madison, WI, USA - TNR Reactor_6/25/2014_ DNA | ecosystem: Engineered > Bioreactor > EBPR > Anaerobic-Aerobic >...
CCGATCACCTCGCTGGCCGAGAATTCGGCGCGGCCGGAGCAGTTCGTCGGCATCCACTTCTTCTCCCCCGTGGACAAGATGCTGCTGGTGGAGGTGATCCGCGGCGCCGGTACCGGCGACCGGGCCGTCGCTGCGGCGCTCGATTTCATCCGCGTCATCCGCAAGACGCCGATCGTGGTCAACGACACGCGCGGCTTCTTTGCCAACCGCTGTGTGCTCAACTATGTGCGCGAGGGCCAGCTGGCGCTGATGGAAGGCGTTCCGGCGGCGATGATCGAGAATGTCGCCAAGATGGCGGGCATGCCGGTCGGCCCGCTGTCGCTGATGGACGAGGTGGCGCTCGATCTCGGCTGGAAGATCCTGCAGGCGACCAAGAAGGATCTTGGCGCCGCCGCGATCGACCCGGTGCAGGAAGCCCTGCTTGAGGAGATGGTGGTCAAGCAGGGGCGCCTCGGCCGCAAGAACCGCAAGGGCTTCTACGACTACCCCGAGGGGGCGCCGAAGGTTCTGTGGCCCGGGTTGAAGGACCTGCAGAAGGTCAGGCTCGATCCGGCGACGATCAGCGTGCAGACGCTGAAGGATCGCCTGCTGGCCATTCAGGCGCTGGAGGCGGCGCGCACCGTGGAGGAAAAGGTGATCACCGACGTGCGCGAGGCGGATGTCGGCTCGATCCTCGGCTTTGGCTTTGCGCCGTTCACCGGCGGGGCGATCTCCTACATCGACCAGATGGGAACCAAAGCCTTCGTCGCTTTGTGCGACCGGCTGGCCGCGACCTATGGCCCGCGCTTTGCGCCCAACAAATTGTTGCGCGACATGGCAGCGAGCAACGACACCTTCTACCACCGCTTCAACCCGTTCAAGAAGCACGCGGCCTGAGCGGTCGCATGGCGCCGCCCCCCGGGCGGCGCTCCCTGCCCTGACGGAGTGACACCCGCGCCGGCGTCCCCGGCGCGGGGTTTCTGGATCGTGCCATGAACCTGTGGTTTCGCGTTCTCTGGCTGTTTCTGACCACGCCGCTGCGGCCGAAGATCGCACCGCCGTTCGGCGTCTCGCGNCTGAGATTCCGGGTCTGGCCGCTCGATCTCGACACCAACCTGCACATGAACAACGGCCGCTACCTGACCATCGCCGATCAGGGCCGGGCCGACCTGTTGTTGCGCTCGGGGCTNTGGCGGGCGGTNCTGCGCCATGGCTGGCTGCCGATGCTCTCGGGCAGCACGGTGCGCTACCGACGCGAACTCAAGCCNTTCGAGANGTTCGAGCTTCTGACNCGCATCGTCTTCTGGAACGAGCGCAACTTCGTCATGGAACACCGCTTCGTGGTGACGCGCGACGGCAGNCCGGACCTGGCGGCAATCGCACTGGTGCGCGGCGGGCTTTATGACCGCAAATCGCGCAGCTTCGTGCCGGCCAGCCTGATCTTCCGCGAGGCGGGCTATGAGGGCGCGCCGCCGGAGGCGACAGCCGAGGTTGCCGCCTTCATGCGGGCCGAGGATGAATTGAAGCGCCTGGCCAACGCGGTCGGCTGACCCCCGGCGTCAGGAGCGCAACAGGCGCTCCAGCTTGGCGATGCGGGCCTGTTCGGCGTCGTTGGTGTCAAGGGTGCCGTAGAAGGCGCCCTTGCGGTCGAACAGGAAGATCGTCGCGGTATGGTCCATCGTATAGCCGGAGGGCGTCGGCACCTTGCGGTAGAAGGCGCGGTGGCTCCTGGCCACGGCGGCGATCTCCTCCGGGCTGCCGGTCAAACCGATCAGACGCGGATCAAAGGCCGAGAGATAGAGCTTCAACTGATCCGCCGTGTCGCGCTCGGGGTCGACGGAGACGAAATAGACGCGGAAATCCTTCGCCGCAGGCCCCAGCTTGGCCAGAAGCTGGCCCATCTCGTACATCGCGGTGGGACAGATGTCCGGGCAATGGGTGAAGCCGAAGAACACGGCATAGGGCTTGCCCTTTTCCGCCACCCCGATGTCGATGCGCTCGCCCGTCATCGCGGTNAGCGTGAACGGGCCGCCGATCGTCGCNCCCTTGCGGGCCTCCGGCGCCGCCATCAGGTAAATCATCGCGGCGGTGAGCAGGGCTACCGCGCTCCAGGCAATCCAGCGCACCAGGCGCAGGGTGGAAACTGTGTCTGCCATGGGCTCCTCATCCGGTTGCCGCCGCCCCCNTCACGAGGCGGCGGCATCCGTCAGGTTCAGTGCTTGTGCTCGTTCGCGGCCTTGGCGCCGACCGCCATCACCTTGTATTCGACCGGAACCTTGCCGGCCTTCTCGAACACGAGTTCGCCCTTAAAGCTCTCGCCTTCCTTGAGCTGGCGCTTCAGGTCGATGAACATGATGTGGTAGCTGCCCGGCTTGAGTTCGACCGAGCCGCCCGCCGGAATCGGCAGGCCCTTGTCCAGCGCGCGCATCCGCATCACGCCGTCGATAATCGCCATCTCATGCACCTCGACGGTGTTGGAGATCTCGGCGCTGCCGCTCAGCAGGCGATCCGCCGCACCGCCCTTGTTGGCGACGGTGAAGAAGCCGCCGGCAACCTTGGCACCGGGGGCGGTGGCGCGCGACCAGGCCGGTGTCAGCTGCACCGAGGCGGCGGGGGCGGTCTGCGGGCTGGCCTGCGCCAGCTGGATCACCGGCGCCTTGGTCACGGCGGCGGTGCCGGGCGCCGAACAGGCGAGCGCGGTGGCGGACAGGGAGAGAGCCAGCCCGAGGCCGGCGAGAATACGGACAGTCATGGGAATCCTCATTTTGCATTCGGGTGAAGGGAGAAACCGTCAGCCGAAGAGCGGAGGACCCCGTGCAGGATGGTCGGTGGGCACGGAGCGGGGCGCGGAGGCGACCGGACCGGCATAAGCGGGGACGAGCCAGAGAGCGGCGGTGCGCATCAGGCCCGGCGCCGGCGCACAATCGGCCAGCGGCAGCAAACAGAGGACGCAATGGCCGCGGGAAACCGCGCCATCGCCCTCCTCCTGGGTGACAGGCGCGGGATGACCCGAACAGAGCGCGCCGGTCTGTCCGCCGAAGGCGAGGGCCAGAGCCCCCATCTCGCCCTGCATGCGGGCGCCGGCCATGGCGGTGACGACCAGCACGGCGGCCAGTGCCAGCCGCAACAGTTCTCTTCCCAGCCATGAGCGGTTCAGGATCATGTCTCCTTGTAGACCCCGCCGGCAGCCAAGCCAAGTCCCGGGTTATTCCGCCGCAAGATCCATAGACGCGCGTGCCTGCGTCAGGATGGCGCGCAGGGCCGCCGGTTTCAGCGGCTTGTGCAGAAGCTGCATGCTGTTGAGCGAGGCCAGTTCGCGCACTTCCAGACTGCGATCGGCGGTGATCAGGATGGCCGGAATGGTGCCGCGCAGGCGCCCGCGCAGGCGGCGCACCACATCGATGCCGTTGTCGTTGTCGAGGTGATAGTCGGCCAGAATCATGTGCGGCCGGGTTTTCGCGGCCCGCAGTACGGAGCGCGCCTCGGCAAGGCTGGCGGCGGTGGCCACGCGGCAGCCCCAGCCCTCCAGCATGATCCTGAGCCCGTCCAGAATGGTTGGCTCGTTGTCGATGGCCAGCACGAACAAGCCGGCCAGCGGCGCGTCGGGCTTGAGCGTTCCGGCCTCGTCGTCCGGCACCGGGGCGACGGGCTCGGCAATGGCGATGTCGAGCGAGAAGGCCGAACCGCGCGCGCGACCGGCGACCAGGGCGAGGCGATGGTCAAGGACACGGGAGATGCGATCGACGATGGACAGGCCGAGGCCGAGGCCGCGCGCCTCGCGCGCGCCTTCGTCAAGCCGCTGGAACTCCTTGAAGATCAGCTTCTGCTTGTCAGCGGGAATGCCGATGCCGGTGTCCTTCACCTCAATGCGCAGGCGCTCGCCGTTGCGCCGGCAGCCGACCAGCACCTTGCCCTCGGGGGTATACTTGATGGCGTTCGAAATCAGGTTCTGGAGTGCGCGCCGCAACAGGCGCCGATCCGAGCGGATGCTGAGGGACGAGGGCACGAAGGTGAGTTCGAGAGCCTTTTCGCGNGCCATCGGCGCGAATTCNACCGCGAGCTGACGGAACAGTTCGTCAATCCGGAACACCGACCATTCGGGGCGCAGCTTGCCGGTGTCGAGGCGCGAGATTTCGAGCAGCGCGCCGAGGATTTCCTCCACGGCATCGAGCGAGGCGCCGACATTGCGGGCCAGTTGCGCTTCCTCGCCGCCGTCGGTGCGCTCGACCAGCGAGGTGGCATAGAGCCGCGCGGCGTTGAGCGGCTGGAGAATGTCGTGGCTGGCGGCNGCGAGAAAGCGCGTCTTGGACAGGTTGGCCTGATCCGCCTCGGCCTTGGCGCGCCCGAGTTCGTCGTTGACGCGCATCAGCTCGGTGGTCCGCTCGTGCACGCGTCGTTCGAGCGATTCGTTGGCCTGTTCCAGCGCTTCTTCGGCGGCCACGGCCTCGGTAATGTCCGTGTAGGTGGTGACTATGCCGCCATCCGGCAGGTGGTTGGAGCGGATTTCCAGCACGCGGTTGAACGGGTGCAGGCGCAGACGCGCCGGTTCGGTCTGGTTGACGAAGCTCTGCATGCGCACGGCAATCGAATCGGGCGAATATTCCGGCCCGTAAAGCCCGCGACTGGCGTTGTAGCCGACGATGTCATCGAGACCGACGCCGAAGCGCACCAGTTCGCCCGGCAGTTCGAACAGGTCGCGGAAGGCGTGGTTCCAGCAGACCAGCCGGAGGTCGCGGTCGAACACGGTGACGCCCTGCTTGGCATGATCGAGCGCATGCTGGAGCAGCGTGCGGCTGTACTGGATGGCCGCGGAGGCATCGTCGAGCAGTTTCAGCGCCGCCTCGGTGGAGACGTTGCGCCGCCGCAGCATCAGCGACAGCACCAGCCGCGACGAGGCCGCGCCGATGACCGAGGCCAGCAGATGTTCGGCAAAGCGGATGGTGTGGGCGTCCGCCTCGGCATCCGGAGCCTGCTGGTTGTGGTGCTTGGTGGCAAATTCGGAAAAATCGCGGTTGGTGCGATCCTCGCCAAGATAGCGCGAGACGGTGTTCTTCAGTTCGCCCACCGTGACGGCGCTGCGCCAGAGCCGGAAGCTGGACCCGGTGAGCCCGGTGTCGGCGCCGATGAAGACATTGGCCTGCAGGCGTTCGATCGGTGTCGCCGAGCGGCTTTTCGAGACCAGAACATAGGCAAGGATGTTGAGCGACAGCGAGATGACGACGCCGTTGGCCAGCGGCGGCAGGCCGGGAATGGCAAAGACGCCGGGACGCAGCCAGTCGATGCCGAACAGGCCGTTGCGCAGGATGTCGGAAACCTGCCCTTCGACCGTGACCAGCGAAGGCAGGAACAGCAGCAGCGCCCACACCGTGATGCCGGTGATCAGGCCGGCGAGGGCGCCGCGCGCGTTGGCTCCATGCCAGACCAGACCGCCAAAGAACGCCGGAGCAAGCTGTGAGACCGCAGCGAAGGACAGCAGGCCGATGCTGGCCAGCGCCGCATCGTTGGAGGCACGATAATAGGCATAACCCATCAGCAGGATGGCGAGGATGGCCAGCCGCCGGATGACCAGCACCACACTGCCCATGTTGTGAAAGCCCACGGTGGGCAGGTCGGTGATCTTCAGCCCATCAACCGAATGATCCAGCCGCTCGAAATTCTGGTCGCGGATCTCGCGGGCGCGGTTGTAGCGCTTGAGAATGACCGGAAAGATCAGGTCATTGGCGATCATGATGCTGAGCGCCACGGTTTCCACCACCACCATGGCCGTGGCCGCCGAGAGCGCGCCGACCACGGCGATGACGGTGACGGTGCCCGAACGGGCCAGCGCCGGCAGACCGAGCACCGTAAAGTCGTAGTCGCTGCCGGCGGGGAAGCGCAGGAGACCGGCCAGGGCCAGCGGTATGACGAACAGATTGATCGCCACAAGATAGAGCGGGAACAGCCAGGCCGCGCGCTTGACGTCGCCGATCTCGCGGTTTTCCACCACCAGCACGAAGAACTGGCGCGGCAGCAGCACCACGGCGCAGGCCGAAACGAAGATGCCGACCATGAAGGTCGCCGGATCGGCGTTGAAACTGAGCTTCTCGACGATATCGGGCCGGCTCATCGCCTGCGACCAGAGGTCGGACGGACCCTTGAAGATGCCCCAGACGGTGAAGGCGCCGACAATCAGAAAGGCGGCGAGCTTGACCACCGATTCGGCGGCAACCGCCAGCATCAGGCCGCGCTGCGGCTTGGTGGCGTCGATGTTGCGCGTGCCGAAGGCGGTGGCGAAGAAGGCGAGGATCAGCGCCACCCAGAGGGCCGGATCGCCGTAGTTGTTGGCGCCGACCTGGCGGAACTGAACCCCCGGCAGGGCCAGAAGTTCGAGCGAAACGGCGATCGCCTTCAGCTGGAGCGCGATGTAGGGAATGATGCCGATCAGACAGATGATCGCGACCACCGCCGCCACGCCCTCGCTCTTGCCATAGCGGGCGGCGATCATGTCGGCGATCGAGGTCGAATTGTGGGTCTTGCCCAGCTTGACGATGCGGGCCAGCATCTTCCAGCCAAANACGAAGACGACGATGGGGCCGATGTAGATCGGCAGGAAATCGTAGCCCGAACGAGAGGCAAGACCGACAGACCCCAGGAAGGTCCACGAGGTGCAGTAGACCGCCAGCGTCAGGGCATAGAGCACCGAGCGGATGCGCCCCGAGAGCCAGGCCGTGCCCGCCATGTCGCCGAAATGCGCGATCATGAACAGGATGCACAGATACAGAAGGGCGGACAGGACTATGAGCCAGCCTTCAATCATCGCATCCGCTCGTCCGCACGTCCTGCATCGCGGGATCGAAGAACGAAACGGGGGAAGTTGCAAGCAGATTGTGCCGAAAAGCCCGGCATGCCCCCCTGTGCGGCGGCGCACATCGCCAATTGCTGAAATGTTAAAAATGAGTAAAAGTCAGATTGGACCAAGGCTTTTCGGGGCTGGCCATAAACAAGACAAAGGGGATTGCGGCATGCTGCAGGAATTCAAAGACTTCGCAATGAAGGGCAATGTTGTCGACCTCGCCATCGGCGTGATCATCGGCGGAGCTTTCGGCAAGATCGTCGACTCGATGGTCAACGACATCATCATGCCGATCATCGGTGCGATCACCGGCGGCATCGATTATTCGAACCTTTACGTCGGCCTTGCCAAGGCGACCAGCGCCCTGCCGGCCGGCACCTCCTATGCCAAGGCCAAGGAAGCCGGCGCCGTACTCGGCTATGGTCAGTTCATCACCTATACGATCAATTTCATCATCATCGCCTGGGTGCTGTTCATGGTGGTCAAGGCGATGAACAACATGAAGAAGCGCGCTGCCGCGGCGGCTCCGGCTGTGCCTGCCGCCCCGCCGGCCCCCGCCGCCGACGTGGTGCTGCTGACCGAGATCCGCGACCTTCTCAAGAAGTGAGCGCAGGGCTGCGCTGATCGATCGACACGTCTCCCCTTCCGGCCCGGTCGGGAGGGGATTTTGTTAGAGCTGTAGCATTTTCAACATTGCGTTTCGGCGCCGGACTGCCGAAATAGCGCCATGACATCCGATCTTTCTTCCGATCTCTCCTCCTGGCGGCTGGACTCCAGCGCGCGCGCCGCGCCGTCGAGCGGCATCGTCGACGTCTTCAACTACGGCCGCAACAAGCCCGGCCTGCTGCCGCTGTGGGTGGGTGAAGGCGATCGGCCGACCCCCGCCTTCATCTGCGAGGCGGCGACAAAAGCGCTGGTCGATGGCGAGACCTTCTACACCTACCAGCGCGGCATCCCACCGCTGCGCGAAGCGATCGCACGCTACATGAGCGGGCTTTATGGCCAGAGCTTCAACCCCGAGCGGTTCTTCGTCACCATCGGCGGCATGCATGCGCTCCAGCTTGCCATGCGGCTGGTCTCGGGCGCCGGCGATGAGGTGATCATCCCGACCCCGGCCTGGCCGAATTTCGTCGGCGCCATCACCGTCAACGGCGCCATCGCGCGCGAGGTTGAACTCCGCCTCGGCCCAGTGGGTTACGATCTCGACTTCGAGGCGCTGGCGGCGGCGATCGGGCCGCGCACCAGGGCCATCTGCATCAATTCGCCGGCCAACCCGACCGGCTGGACGGCCAGCCGCGAGGATCAGGTGCGGCTGCTGGAGCTTGCGCGCCGGCACAACCTGTGGATCATCGCCGACGAAATTTATGGCCGCTTCTATTATGAGGGGCCCCGCGCGCCCTCGTTCCACGACATCATGGACGAGAGCGACCGCATCCTGTTCGTGCAGACCTTCTCGAAGAACTGGGCGATGACCGGCTGGCGGCTCGGCTGGCTGGAGGCGCCGCCGGCGCTGGGCGCGACGATCGAGAACCTGATCCAGTATTCGACCTCTGGCGTGGCGGTGCCATTGCAGCGCGCCGGCATCGCGGCACTCGATCAGGGCGAGGCGCTGATCCGCGAGCAGGTGGAGCAGGCGCGCGCCAACCGCGATCTCCTGCTGGCGGCGCTCAAGGGGCAGAACGGCTTGCGCCTGCCCTACCCCACCGGCGCCTTCTACCTGTTCTTCGGGGTCGAGGGCATGGAAGACAGCTCAGCCGCCGCCTTCCGTCTGGTGGACGAGGCGAACATCGGACTGGCGCCGGGTTCGGCCTTCGGGGCAGGTGGACAGGGCTTCATGCGCTTGTGCTACCTGCGCAAGGCGGAGGATATCGCCGAGGCGGCGCGTCGGCTGGTGTCGGGGCTGGCGCGGCTCCGGCATGGCCCGAACGCATGACGGACGGCTGGAGCGCCACCGCCCGGTCGCTGGCCACCGTGGCAGCCGGCGGGCTGGGTGGAGCGCTGTTCGATCTCCTGCACATGCCGGTGCCGTGGCTCTCGGGCTCGATGCTGACCATCGGGGCTTTGACCATGACCGGCGTGCCGGTGGCGCTGACGCCGCTGATGCGTGACATCGGCCTGCTGTTCGCCGGCGCCTCGCTCGGCTCGACGGTGACGCCGGAAGCCTTGCAGACCATTGCCCGCTATCCCTACAGCCTGATCGGGCTGGCGCTGTCGGCAGCATTGACGGTGGCCGCCGCCAAGACCATCCTCGAACGGGTCTACGGCTGGGACCGGGCGACCGCCTACCTAGCCGCGGTGCCCGGCGCACTCAGCATGGTGATGGCGCTGGCGGCCGAGAGTACAGGCGATGTCCGGCGCATCGCCATGGTGCAGGCGATCCGGCTGTTCGCGCTGGTCGCCGTGCTGCCGCTGGCGATCACCTCGACCATGCCCACCCATGCGCCTGCCGCGCACGCGGTGATCGACGCCGGCGGCATGGCGGTGGTCTTTGCCGCCTCGCTGACGCTGGCCTCGGTGATGCGGCGGCTGAAATTCGCCAATCCGCTGTTCATGGGCGGGATGGTCGCCAGCACGCTGCTGCATGTCTCCGACACCCTGAGCGGGGATCTGCCGCCGCCGCTCACCGTGGCGGGGCTGGTGCTGATCGGCATCTTCGCCGGCATCCGCTTCAAGGGCGCCACGCCGCGCCACCTTCTCGAAACGCTGGCGCCCGGCCTCGTCTCGCTGAGCGTGGCGCTGGCGATGTCACTGGGCATCGGCTACCTCGTCTATCGCGCCACAGGGCTGCGGCTGGCCGAAGTTCTGGTCGCCTTCGCCCCCGGCGGGCTGGAGGCGATGGTCATGGTCGGCGCCTCGCTGGGGCTCGACATGCTTTACATCAGCACGCACCACGTCTTGCGGGCCGTGGGCCTCAACATGGTGGCGCCGCTGTTCGCCCCGCCCCGCGCCGATGCCGGGCGGGACTGACGCTCAGAGCGCGAAACCGCCGTCGGCGAGGTGGATCTGGCCGGTGGTGTAGCTGGATTCGTCCGAGCCGAGATAGACCGCGAGCATGGCGATTTCCTCGGCTGTGCCGAGACGGCCCATCGGCTGGCGATCGATGAAGCTCTGGCGCGCCGCCTCCAGCGTCTGGCCGGTCTGGCGGGCGAGATTGGCGATCCGCTCATCGAGCGAGGGCGACTGGATGGTGCCGGGGCAGATGGCGTTCGCGCGCAGACCCTGCTTGATGTAATCGGCCGCCACCGCCTTGGTCAGGCCGATCACCGCCGCCTTGGTGGCGCCGTAGACATAGCGGTTGGGGATGCCGCGCACCGAGCCGGCGCCCGAAGCGATGTTGACGATCGAGGCGTTGCCCTTGGCCAGCATGCCCGGCAGGAAGGCCGAGATGGTGCGGTGCATCGACTTGACGTTGAGATCAAAGGAAAAATCCCAGTCCTGCTCGGAACATTCCAGCACGGTGCCGTGGTGCACGAAGCCGGCGGCGTTGACCAGAATGTCGATGGCGCCGACATGATCGGCAAAGGCCTGCACTGCGACGGTGGAGCGCACGTCGAGCTTGTGGCGCTTGACCCGGGCGATGTCCTCAAGCTTGGCGACATCGAGATCGGTCGCAAAAACGTTCGCTCCCTGTGCTGCAAAGGCCA
>Ga0056914_10002893_pt1 | contig 10452 bp, 7 predicted proteins | sample TNRBio252014_DNA_FD_55168 | JGI IMG/M metagenome (GOLD analysis project Ga0056914, IMG submission 55168) | Wastewater treatment Type I Accumulibacter community from EBPR Bioreactor in Madison, WI, USA - TNR Reactor_6/25/2014_ DNA | ecosystem: Engineered > Bioreactor > EBPR > Anaerobic-Aerobic >...
CAGTTCGATGTCCATCACCGAACTGCTCACCATCATCTGTGGGATATGGACGGCCCCATTGCGGATCTCGATCTGGTCCTCCAGGTGGGCGAACCGCACATNGCCCAGGCGCCGCCGAAGCTCTGGGATGTCCACGAAGGGGGCCACCAGTTTGTTCTTCTGGAGATGGTCCGCNACTTCGAGCAGCGGGGCATGGCCCTTGATCGCTCCATCATCCACCGCGATATCGACCACGCATACCAATTCGTCCATGTCCAGCTTCATATCGGGCGAGAGGGGCGCGTTGAAAGCCACCTGTGCCCTGGTGCGGCCGCTCACGTGCCGGTGGCCGATGAAGTCCTGGCCGAAGTCCTGGAATTCACGGAAGAGTTCCTTGATCTCGATCCCATCCATCGTGGCGTTGATGGCGAGCGGGTAGGAGCGGGCCGCATCGCGGGCATCCAGCTCCAGGTGTCCGCTCACCAGGCCCCCGGCCGTGGCGAAGTGCATCCGTTCGATGCGCAGCACTTGGTCCTTCAGGCGCAGGGTCCCGTTGATCCCCGTGGCCTGGAACTCCTCGAAGTGGAGCTCGTCCACCTTGGCCTGGAGGTCCAACTCGACCGAGGCAGGCAGGGTGAGGCGGTAATCCTTCTCCTGGGTGGATCCCTCCCGGCTCACCCATGCGGCCAGGTCGATACGTGGTGCGGCACCGCGTGCTTCGATCACCAACCGCTGGTCATCGAACAGAAGGTAGGGCACCAGGTTGCGCAAGCTGCCGCTGAGCACCACGGCCGTGCCTTGCAGTTCGGCCTTCAAGCCCTGCACCGTCGCATCGTTCCCCTGTAGGACCAGGTCCGCATCGAGGTGTTCCACCCGGTGGCGCACACCTTTCATCTTCAGGGTGGCATCGCGCGAAGCGAGCGTTCCGGTGATCGTGAGCGCCCGCAGGTCGGCAGGNCGTATGTCTCCCATGTCGCGCAGACGGCCGCTCACATGCAGGTCGGCNTTCAACCGTCCGCTCACCTGCTCCAGGGTATCCACCTGGGCGAAGCGTAAGAGCTCGGCCAGGGCGATGTCCCCGCGCAGTTCGGCCTTCACCGTGGCGTTGGTCAGCCCGTTGCTCCGCCAGTCACCGCTCAGGCTGCCATGTGCACTTTTCGCGGAGAAGTCCTTGATGACCAATTTGCTCGGGACCCCGTGCGCATTGAGGTCCAGGGCCAGTTCGCCAAAGACATCCGTGAAAGCGATGCCGCTTTTCATCTCCTTCAGTTTCCCCTTCATCAACCGGCCGCCCACGGACAGCCGCAGGTCGTCCAATGGCCCGCCATAGTGAACGGCCAGGTCCACGCCTCCCTTCAGGCTGTACCGGCGGAAGTGCTGCGTNAGCTCATNCGGCAGGAGGTTGATCACATCCGCCAGTTCCACGCCCAACCCCGATGCGCGCAGATCCAGTTCTTCACCCTNCGCACCACGTATCACGGCCAGGGTGAGTTCGAGTGGTACCGAACCACTGGTCACCTCGCCCTTGGTGATCCGGAAAAGACCGGCCTTCCCGCCGAATTCCATGGCCAGCCGCAGGTAGGCTTTGCGATCGGCCAGCACCAGGTCAGGGCCGTTCCTCCAGTGGCGCAGGTGTACATCCCCGGTAAGCGCGAGGGTGTTCAGCTCCTGCGCGAACTGGCCGCTCAGGGACAAGGCGCCGCTTTGGGTGCTTACCTCCAGCCCGGAGCGGTCGTCGTGATAACGAATGGCAACCTGACTGAAGCTCACCTTATCCAGTTGGATCGGGGTGTGGGTCGTGGTGGTGCTATCNGTCCTCCACACCACGTAGTTCACGTTGCCATTCGTGTCCAGGCCGGGGTACAANGTGGCTTGTACGGCATGGATCTCCTGCACGGTGTAGCGCCCGCTGAAAAGGTCCCAGAGGCTGAATTCGAGATGCAGTTCCTTGGCGTGGAGCAGGGTGTCCGGTGGGCGACCATCNCTGCGCACCTCCTTGGCCAGNACNTCTTTCAANCGCATGCTGGCCTGGGGGAAGCGGGCCACCAGCGTAAGGTCCATGTCGCTCACGGTGACCGGTGCGTTCAACCGGTCGTTCAGGGCACCCACGAGCTTCTCCTTCACCTCGTCCTCGTACAGGCGGGCAAGGACCACCAGCATGCTGAAGCCGAGCACGAAGAGGGCCGCCAGCACCAATGCCAGGTTCCGGAGTTTGCGCAGCATACGGAAGGTGCGAAAGGTACCCTGGGCCATGCAGGGCTAACGGCAAAAGCCGTGCAGTTCGTTCACAGCGGGCTGTTACTCCGCCGGTGAACTCACTTGCGTTTGCTCAGGAACAGCACCTCCTTCTCGGTCAAGTGCCGCCATTTGCCACGGGGCAGGTCTTTTTTCGTGAGGCCGGCGAAGACCACACGGTCCAACTTCACCACCTCGTAGCCCAAGGCCTCGAACATGCGTCGTACCACCCGGTTGCGCCCCATGTGCAGCTTCAAGCCCACTTCCTTCTTGGTGCCGCCGTCCACGAAACTCGCCTCAATGGCTTGTGCAAGGCCGTCCTCGAGTTCAATGCCGGTCACAAGTTTCTCCAGGTCGGCGCGGGTGATGGCCTTGTCCAAGGTCGCTGCATAGATCTTCTCGGCCCCGTGGCTGGGGTGGGTGAGTTTCTTCGCCAGGTCGCCATCATTGGTCATCAACAATACCCCCGTGGTGTTCCGGTCCAACCGACCAACGGGATACAGGCGCTCCGAACAGGCATCATCGATCAAGGCCATCACCGTGCGGCGGTCGTGCGGGTCGTCCGTGGTGGTGATGAAATCCTTCGGTTTGTTCACCAGCACGTAGCGTTTCGTTTCCGTGGTTAGGCGTTGACCCCCGAAGTGTACACGGTCACCGGGCCCCACTTTGGTGCCCAGCTCGGTCACCACCTGGCCGTTCACGGTCACCACACCGGCCACGATCAGCTTGTCCGCTTCGCGCCGACTGGCCACCCCCGCATTGCTCAAATACCGGTTCAGGCGGATGAGGCCGTCGCCGCTCCCCTCTTCCGCTTGCCGCCCCCGTCGGCTGGTACGATCAGGGCCACGGCCCACCTGGCGTTTGGTGCTCCCGTCCCGTTCGCGCCAGCCCCGTTCCCTGGGCGGTGTGTCGCTGGCTGCTCCGGTGCGCAAGGCCTTCGGCGGGCGCCGCCCTGCGCGTTTGCTCATCGGCCGTTCCTCATCGCGCCGCTCCTCGTATCGGTTCGCACCGGTCGAACGTTGGGTCCGGCTTTTCGCTCCTGCGCTGCGGGGTCGCGCTCCGGCGGCCCGCTCCTCCTGGTGGGTGCGGTCCTCGCGGTCCGATCGGTAACCTGCTCCTTTGCTCGGACGAGATGAACGCTCCTCCATCCTGTTGCCCGAACGGTACGGCCGCTCGCCGCTTGGCCGCCCTTGGCGTGGCCCGCTCCTACGGGGGGGCCTTTCTTCTCCTCCCTCAGCGCGTGGGGTTCGCCCTTCCGATGGTCGGTGGCTCGGACGTCCATGGCGCTCCCCGTCCCGATCCTCGCGCGGACCTGCGCTGCGGCGTGCCCGAGGCGCTTCGTCCCGTTCGCGCGGATCCCCATCGGAGCGCTTGCGGGCGCTGGCTGCGGAAGAGCGGGTGCTGGATGGGCGGGCAGGCCGACCCTTGTTCGGGCGGCGACTATTTGAACGGTCGTTCATGTAGGGTGGGGTAGAAGGCGTCGGGTATGTGTTTGATGTAGGGCTTACCGGACGGATGCAGGATCACGGAAACGATGTCGAAACGTAAGGCGAGATCGCAGCCGGAACCTTGCATGTAAGCATTCGCGCCACGGACCATGGTGCTTCGTTTCCCGCGTTTCACGGCCTCTTCGGGCTGGCCATGTTGGTCGCTGCTCCGGGTCTTCACCTCCACGATCACCAGTTCGCGCCCCGCACGGGCTATGATATCGAGCTCGTCCTTGCCGAAACGCCAATTCCGCTCAACCACCTCATAACCAAGCCCTTCGAGGAAACGGCATGCGTATTGCTCGCCCAAGGTACCGGTGTCGTTGTGTTCGGCCATTCGTGGATAACCCGAGCGTAACCAAAGCCGGGGACCGCCGTTGAAGCCCTAAAATTGAGGAAACTTCCGCCTATTCCCCATTCTTCCCATGCGATTCCATTTGCATGGGGATCACGCCCCCACACCATGTCCGCCATCCTCCGCCAGATCCTTACCGCCGGGACCGTTCTTTTCCTGGCCTGTGCGTCGACCCACGCACAGCCGTTCGAGGGGGTCGTTGAGTTCACCAAGACCACCGGACCGGTGGTGACCAACTACAAGTATTACGTGAAGGGCGAATGGATCCGGATCGAGGAGATCAGCGCACGGGGCGAGGTGCAGGGCATCATGCTCGTGGACACGCGCGATAAGACGGTCACGGCCATCAGCCCGGAACGCAAATTGTACATGGATGTGCCCAACATGCGCCTGCCGAAGGATGTGGAGACCAGCGTGCAGAAGACCTCCGAGATGCGCGATATGGCCGGTTACAAGTGTGAGAAGTGGGTGGTGAAGAGCGCGAAAGAGGACCGGCTGCTCACCTACTGGGTGGCGGCGGACGAGTTCAACTTCTTCGTGCCCCTGCTCGAAACACTCAACCGCAAGGACGAGCAAGCGGTCTTTTTCCTTGCGATCAAGGACAATAAGGGCGTATTCCCCATGCTCGGCATCGAACAGAAGAACGACGGTGCCGAGGTGAGCCGCTTGGAAGTGAAGAAGGTGACCAAAGGTGCCCAGAAGACAACCCTCTTCGAGATCCCTGCGGGATACAATAAGTTCGAGCGGAATTAACCCCAGTTCGCAAGGGAAGGGCAAGCGGATCGGGTGATCTTCTCTTGCGGATCGGTATCAGGATGGCTCGAAGTACCTCGATCGAGGGCGAGCATCCATAAGGATCTTCATGCCCGGTCGTGCCGCCGGTGCGAGGTACTTCGAGCCACCCGTAAGGGTTCAGGACCTATGTGAGCGGCCCCCCTTCAAAACGCAGCGATGCGCCGGTTCCCGTCACGCTGAGCGCTGCCTTTCGGCCCAATGGTAATGCGCGGTTGTCGTCGATGTGACCGGCGGGGAAACCGTAACACACCGGGTAGCCATGAGGTGCCACCGCCTCCGCGATCATCTCCTCCACTTCCTTGCCGAAGGGATCGTCCGGGTTCTTGTCGTGCATCGCCGTCAGCCCGCCCACCACCAGCCCGGCGAGTTCCTCGAACCAGCCACCCAGCTTCAGGTTCTGGATCATCCGGTCGGCATGGTAGCGCAATTCATCCAAGTCCTCCAGGAAAAGGATCTTGCCGCGCGGATCGATGTCGTACGGAGTGCCGCGCAGGCTGTACAGCACGCTGAGGTTGCCACCGGTCAACACGCCTTCGCAGTGACCAACGCGCGGAGTAGTGCGTGGTGAGTGGCAAACGGCGGGTCCGGCATGGATCTCCTTCGCCGATCGCCACTCACCACTAACTACGAGGAATGGCTCTCCGAACAGCGCGGCACGTACGGTCTCCTTCGTTCCCTCCATCTTCACCCCGATGTTGAACGGCATTTGCGCGTGCAAACTGGCCACTCCGATGTTGAGCAGGGCATTGTGCAGTACGGTGATATCGCTGAACCCCACGATCCACTTGGGGTCGCGGCGCAACACCGAAAGGTCCAGGTGCTCCAGAAGGTGTACGGTGCCGTAACCCCCGCGTGCGCACCAGATGGCCCGCACTTGCGGGTCGCTCAGCGCGGCCTGTAGATCGGCGGCACGCTCCTCGGCGGTGCCCGCCTGCTGGAAGTGCTTGCGGCCGATGCCATGGCCCAGTTTCACCTGTAGGCCCCAACTCTCCGCGAGTGTGATGCCCTCCCGCAGCTCATCCGCGGTGATGGCCCGTGCGGTGGGGATGATGGCAATGGTGTCACCGGGCCTAAGCGCTGGCGGAATGTGAATGGACATGCGCCTGCGAAGGTGCGTCACAGACCGTTATCCTACGAAAATGGATCCGTTGACGGAGTGGATCGCGCAGAAATGAATCGCGCCTAACGTCCGGCAGCTTGGCGATGTGGCGGCAATTTAGCACAAAAGCTCAATAGAATTACTATTGTTCAATTTTGCACTTCTGCCCAATAGTAGCACTTCACCCGCCATATTGCCAAACTGCTTGTTACCTGCACACCCTTTTAAGATTGTTTATTGAATACTTTGCGGAACAACTAATTTTTATCAAGTTCAACCAATTTAATATTATTCGTACTTAATTTTTGAATTAACCATTTTTTGAGTTTTAAAGTATCTATTTCTTCTTTCTCTTGATGATGAAATAGCACTACTGTTTCAANCTTAGCACTATCAGAATTAGGAAATAGTAGAAATTTTCCAATTGATACGTTTTTAGCTTCAGGAAAAAGAATTCCTATCTCTTTGTAGGTTTCTGTATCATCGAACTTAAATTCTTTTATTTCATTCTGCAAATTGTTAATAATAATGTCCTTTTCGCTGAGTGCTTTGTTCTGAGTACCTAATTCGTTTAATATTTCTTTTTTCAAATCCTGCGTACCTTGTTTAAATATTAGTGAAGTATTGAAAATTTGATACTGATTTAAACGATGATTCAATTGCTTTTCTTCCTCATTACTGAACCTTTTTGATAAAAAAGCCAGCTCTATTTTTTTAGGACTTGTATTATATTTTATTTCTTTGAAGATAATGGTATAACCATTAGCCGTAAATTCATTTTCAATAAATTTTGAAACATTATCATTAAACTGTTTTTCTTTCAGTAAGTTATAGGCTAAATAAAAACTGGGAACTATCATCAATAAGAGAAGGAAAGAAATCCCGTATCTTATCTGTTTTTCAAATCTTATGTTCTTAAACTGAACCGGTGTGTATTTTAGATATCGAACAATAAAATAAGTGGCAATACATATGAAAAAACAATTAATACTGTATAAATAAAATGCACCAAAGAAATAGGAAAAATTACCCATTGCTAAACCATATCCAGCCGTACAGAGCGGTGGCATTAATGCAGTAGCAATCGCTACCCCTGGAATAGGATTTCCTTTTTCTACCCTTGTCAAAGCTATTACACCGACTAACCCACCAAAAAAAGCAATTAACACATCATAAATAGTTGGTGATGTTCTGGCTAACAATTCCGGTTGAGCGTCTTTGAATGGGCTGATAAAAAAATAAATAGCAGAAACCACTAAACTGACTATGGTTGCAATTAATAAATTTTTACCACATCTTTTAAGAAGTTCAAAATCAAATACAGCTAAGGCGAATCCGGCACCTACTATTGGTCCCATTAAAGGCGAAATAAGCATGGCGCCAATTACAACTGCTGTTGAATTAACATTTAAACCAACGGATGCGATAACTATCGCACATGCCAATATCCACAAGTTTGAACCCCTGAAAGAAATACTCTGCTTTATATTTTCTAAAACGGATTCTCTTTTTTCTTCGCCTTGATGCAGGCTGATGAAATCAAACATTTTATTACTCATCTTGTGAAATAGTATTGGTTAGCGTTATCTTTAAAAAAAAGTATCCTATCGTCCCGGCTATAAACGATGACATCAGAATAACTAATTTGGAATTATTTATGACTGTGTCATTGTCGAAAGCAAGCAAAGAAATGAAAATGGACATTGTAAATCCAATGCCTGCTAAAAGTCCTACACCAAAAATTGATTTCCAATTTAGGTCTGTCGGGAGTTTGCAAAGTCCCAATGAAACAGCTAAAAATGTCAAAAGGAAAATTCCCAATGGTTTACCTACAATTAGTCCCAGTGCAATACCTAAACTATTGTTTTCAGTCAAGGTTTGGGCTATGTCGCCACTAAAAACTATGGCTGTGTTTGCTAATGCGAAAATGGGTAAAATTATAAAAGCAACTGGTTTGTGTAAAAAGTGTTGCAAAATGTATGAAGTTGATTTTTCGCCTCCGTTGCCAAATGGAATTGCANAAGCCAAAAGCACACCTGTAATTGTGGCGTGAACGCCTGAATGAAGCATAAAATACCACATTGCAACCCCACCAATTAAGTATGGAATTAAGTTTCTTACTTTCAGTCTGTTAAAAACCAAAAGCAAAGCAAAAATTCCTAATGCAATGAATAAGTTTGACCATAACAGCGTTTTGGTGTAGAAAATAGCAATGATGATGATTGCTCCCAAATCGTCAATAACAGCAAGTGCTGTTAAAAATACTTTTAGAGAAGTCGGCACTCTGTTGCCTAATAAAGATAAAATGCCCAAAGCAAAAGCAATGTCTGTCGCCATTGGAATACCTGCACCTGATTGTGTAGCAGTTCCATAGTTGAAAAGCAGGAAAAGTCCGGCTGGTACAAACATTCCACCAATTGCTCCAAAAATTGGCAGTAAAGCGTCTTTAAGTTTTGAAAGTTCGCCAATGTAAATTTCTCGTTCCAATTCTAAGCCAATGAGTAAAAAGAAAATTACCATTAGTCCGTCATTTACCCAATGTTCAATGCTGTGTCCTTGAAATTGTGTTTGCCAAAAATGGTGGTAGTCTGTCCCAAAAGTTGAGTTGGCAACTACCAAAGAAATAATAGTGCAAGCAATTAAAACAAGCCCGCCTGATTTTTCACTGTCAAAAAAGTCCTTAAATAATTTTGTTACTCTCATTTATTTTGTCTGTCTGTTGAATATTTGCAGGGTGTTTGTTAGGGTTGCAGGTAACGTTTGATGGTATGGTGTCGTGCGGGATTACGAGGCGATTTCCTATCAGTTTAAAACGAATTTGTTAACGAGCCATAAAAGCTCGATAACCGCTGAAACCCGCATGCACTATACCATGTGTTAGCTGCCTGGCGTTCTTTGAATTTATTTTACTTTACAATATTTTCGAACTAAATCTATTAAATATTTGTCAGCAATTTTTTTCATGGCTACCATTTTAGGATTTGCATATCCATTTGTGATAGCAGTTTGTCCGTTCACTTCCTTGGTCTTTGCTAATAAATCCCCAGATTTATTGTCAATTATTGCAACAGAACCTTTAGCTCTCCCCATTCCAGTTTTTCCAATTATGCATTTTACAATATAATCAGCACTATCTTGCTTAAATGTAATTTGATAATCCTCTGAAATTAGCTTATCAATTATTGGTTGCTCATATCCATTGTCAGTTTTTTCAACATAAATTCTCTGAGAAAAAACAGAAGTGATTCCAAATACTAGGAATACTGTTAAAATAAATAGTCTCTTTTTCATTTTCTCTTATTTTAATTTATTAGACTTAAGTTTCTTTCGCTTGCAGCTAACGTTTTGCGGCTTTGCGTTCGGGCGGGCTTTTAGCACAAAACTTCCTTACGAAGCCGAAACTTCAAATTTACAAAAAACTGTCATACGAAGCCGTTTCCCCCGCCTGACGCAAAACCGCTGTTAGTGGTAGTGGTTTCGTCCGCTGTCATTTTGATAGTTTTAGAATTTTATATGCACCTTGTCCAACAAGAACAAAAACGATTGTCCCAACGATAAGGTCGGGATATTTTGAGTTTGTCAAATAAACAAGTCCGCCCGCCACAATTACGCCAAGATTTACAATTACGTCATTTGACGTAAAAATTATACTTGCTTGCATATGTGCTTCTTTGCTTTTGCTTTTTTGCAGTAAATACAAACAAAGTCCGTTGCCGATTAACGCTAAAATTGAAATAACAATCATTGTCTGAAATTCCGGAACTTCTTCAAGTCCAGCAAATCGTCTGATTACTTCCACAAAACCGAAGATTGCAAGCAATAACTGAAAATAACCTGCTGATTTTGCAATGTTCTTTTTTCGTGTTACTGTCCCGCCAACTGCAAAAAGTGCAAGTCCGTAAACAATGCTGTCGGCAAGCATATCCAAACTGTCGGCAACAAGTCCCATAGAATTTGAAATGAAACCTGTTACAATTTCAAGGGCAAAAAAGAAAAAATTGATTGCCAAAACTTGCCACAAAAGTTTTCTTTCGGTAGCGGAATTGTCTGTTATGGTTTCATTGTCTGCCGAAATACTGTTAATAAACGAAGTGTCAAATTTTAAGTTGTCAAGTCGATGAAAAATTTGGTCGTAGCTGTCGGTATGGTAAACCGTTAATTGTCTGTTCGGAATGTCAAAGTCCAACGATGTTATGTTTGTCAAGTCGTCCAATTTCATCCGTATCATTTGTTCTTCGGACGGACAGTCCATTTTTGCTATTTTAAATGTCGTCTTTTGCATTTCGTTTTTGTTCGCTCGGGTCGTCCTACCATTACCACTAACGGTTTACGGCTTTGCGATGTGGCGGCATTTTAGCACAAAAGTTCAATAGAATTACTGATGTTGAATCTTGCACAAAAGTTTCATAGTAGCACTTCACCCGCCATATTGCAAAACCGATGTTATGCGGTCGGCTTTCGATTTCAGTCAGTTTTATCATTGTCTTTAACAGCAATTTGTC
>Ga0056914_10002898_pt1 | contig 10433 bp, 17 predicted proteins | sample TNRBio252014_DNA_FD_55168 | JGI IMG/M metagenome (GOLD analysis project Ga0056914, IMG submission 55168) | Wastewater treatment Type I Accumulibacter community from EBPR Bioreactor in Madison, WI, USA - TNR Reactor_6/25/2014_ DNA | ecosystem: Engineered > Bioreactor > EBPR > Anaerobic-Aerobic >...
CCCGCCACGACAGCGTCAGGAGGATTTGGAACAGGTGGTAGCAGCGTTACGCTCTTATCTCAAATGAGCGCGCGACGTGCTTCATCTTCCCTTTTCCGAGAGGGCCCCAACAAGGATTCAACGTCGTTAGCGTACGATTTTGTCCGCTTCGTGAGCAGACCCCATTTATACCAAGCCGCTTGGGTAATCGCGTGCGCGGGCATCGGCGCTTTTTGATCGGGAGGAACCACTAGAAATTTACTGGGGCCAACGTCGGCGACAAAGGCGCCATTGCGCACTGCCCGAACCGATAGAACATAATCCTGCATCGTTTTCTCCTTTGCGTTAATAAAAATAGTGGCTTACTGAAAAAACAGGCGAAAACCGCTCTTACTATTAATTCGCCTTCCCCGCGCCCTTGAACAGAAACACCCGTAGCGAAATGATCACCGCCACCACCATGCCAGCGAAGATGTACAGCTCGGTGTCGCCGGTGCCAATCGCCAGATACCGCGCCCCGACCACCTAGGCCAGGGCCACGATCATCACCGGGGTGAAGTCGAAGTAGCGCACGCCGGCGGCGTGGCGCATTTCTCGAATCCGCTGCTTGTCCACCAGCCGCTCCTTGCTCGAATCCTCCAGCATATCGGCGATAGCTTGGGGATTGCCGCCGCTTTGCTTAACGATGTGGCCCGCAAACAGGCTCGGCGATTCGATCAACATCCCCTGCTTGGTAATGTAGTTCTGGACGATTTCGCGGGTAGCGTCTGGCGTGAGTGGTGGAATCTCAATCTCGGTGGAGCGGCGTCGGGAGGAACGCGCCCCGGTCGATGCCGAGACGGACGATCCCGAACACCGATAGACACAGCCAGCGCCAGCGGCGAACTCAGACCATTATCCACATCGCTGACCATCAGCCGAAAGCCCAATTCATTTGCATCGCCCGCGAGCTGTTGGCCGCTGGCCTGCTTGATCCAGCTTTGCTGGAGCGACCGGAGCAGTATCAAGACCTACCGCCGGAGTTGATCGAGTGGGCGAAGATTCGCCGCCAAGTCTCCCGCCTCAGTATGCGCGACCTGACAGCGGCGATTATTCCCGCCCTGCACGACCACCACGGTAAGGTCATCATCGCCGTGGACGACCTGACCAGCCTCACCCCGACATAGACGGTGTTCTGGCTGGCCGTGTTTGAGGCTCAAGTCATCGGCTGTGCTAGCGCCAAAAAAGCCAACCTCGCTAAGCTGTGGTGGAAAATGACGGAAATCGCGGTTTTACCGCTAACGCCAGAAACGACACGGGAAATCGTCCAGACCTACATCACCAAATAGGGGATGCTGATTGAATCGCCGGGCCTCTTCGTCGGCCACATCGTCAAGCAATCGGGCGGCAACCCCCAGGCCATTGCCGATATGCTCGATGACTCGGCAAAGGAAAGGCTGGTCGATAAGCAACACATCCGGGAAATGTGCCACGCGGCGGGCGTCCGCTACTTCGATTTCACGCCGGTCATGATTGTTGCGCTCGCTAGCTCGCCATCGGCACCGGCGACACGGAATTGTACATCTTCGCCGGGATGCTGGCGGCGGTGATAATCTCGGTGCGGGTGTTCTTGTTCCGTGGGGCGGGAAAGGCGAATTAACGCGGGATGAGGCGCTGGCTGTTGGCCCGCAGAAAGTGCGTATAACCGGCTTCATCCAGCGTACCGGCGGCCAGTGCTAGCACGGCTTGGGCGGTTTGGGCCTCGTCCGCCGTGAACCGATACCCGTTGAGTTCGAGAAACAGGATGCCGACGATAAAACCGACCCGCTTGTTGCCGTCGATAAAAGGATGATTGCGAACCAGACCCACGGTGTAGGCCGCGGCTAGTGCAAGGCGGTCGGGTGTATCGGCGTAGGCGTAAAGCTGTTGCGGTCGGGCGAGGGCGGATTCCAGCAAACCCCTATCGCGTAAGCCCACCGCGCCACCGTGCAGGGCTAGCAGGCGCTCGTGCAGGGCCAGCGCGTCCCGTACTTCAATCCACAGCGGCGCAGTCACTGCGCTAATACATGCAGCGTATTCCGGTAGCGGGCCATGAGGTCTTCAGCCTGAGTCATTTTCTGCTCGAAGGCGGGATCGTAAGGCGTCAGCCGATAGCTCCCGTCGGGCGCTTCAAGCAGGTACAGGGCCTGCCCATCGGCGGCCTGTAAGCGGCGAGTGACTTCTTTAGGCAGAATGACGCCCAGTGAGTTACCGAAGCGGCGGACTTTCAGTTCAATCATGGCGACGCCTCAAAAAGTTATTACTTATATAATAACATCAGCTTTTCACCAATACCCATAAACCCTAGTAAAACCGCATGACCTTCGGCACCCATATCGCCTTTGCCTCCGTTCTCTATCTGGGCGGGGCGACGCTGTTTGGCTATAAACCCGACTGGGGATAGGTTGGCTTCTGGTGGCGGTGGCGTCATTAGGGCCGGATGTGGATTTACCTACGTCCAAGGTGGGGCGGCTGTTCTTTTGGCTATCCGTGCCGCTCGAACGCCGGTTCGGCCATCGCACCGTGACCCATTCCGTAGTGGGCCTGCTGACCGTCGCGCTGTATCCGCTGAGCTGGATGGGCTTTCGGGATGCGCTACAGGCGGTGGTCAGGAGCTTTGATATTTCCGTCGAACAGTATCAGCGGCAAATCGGGACGCACTGGTAAGACCTGGAGCTAGTGGCGTCGGATAACCCGACGCTGGCGCGTGTCGAGTACCGCTGTCCGATCCTCGGCACCTGGCGCAATGGGTTTGTGAAAAAGGTCCTAATGTTCTTCAAAAAAGAGGACCGAACCGGAGAACGCGGACGCATTCTCGACGTTTTCTACACCATCACGCCGGACCCAGGCTTTGTCAGCCAGATCAAGGCCGCAAACAAACGCCATTCCGATGGTACCAGCCAGATCAAGTCTGAAATCGGTATCGCAGGAAGCGATCAGATGGAACAGACTCCAACAACGAGAAAGCGTTAGAAGATTTAAAACTGAAATCTCGTCGATCTAGAAGCTTTTTTAAGCATTTTTAGTCGCGCGGGGCGGATGCACAGGCTTCAAAAATCGTTGGTCAATTTTTGTCCAAAATCTCTTTTTAATGGGCAGTTAATCTACCTTATTTCAACGTTAAAAAAACATCATTTTAATATTTTTTCGACCTTAAAATCGATAAGTGTAGGTTGCGGGTTAATTTTATAAATTTTTTTTATAAAATTTTTTCGAATTTTTTCGGCTTATCCTTTTCTTTATTTAACCTTTAAATAAAAAGAAGAGAACCAAGCGTTAGAAACCACCCCGCAAATCAGCAACACTCAGCAACACCTCAAACAAAAAGGGGCAATAGGAAAAAGAAATGGGCTTTCTTTTTCGTGTTGTCCGGCTATGGTTCAAGCCATGTTTCCGACCCGTCAGCAGGAAATCGATGACTTCAAACGGCGTATCAACCTGACTGAATATGCCGTCGCCCAAGGCTATGCTCTTAGTTTTTTTAGACTGCACGTTGGCTAAGTTGGGCGTACCTAACCTCGCTCTTTGGCCAGAATCCGGTAGACCGTAGCCTCGCCGATCTTCAACTGTTGCGCGATTTGCGCTTTTGCCACGCCGGTGGCCGCCAAGCGGATGACTTCATCCCGCCGATCCGTCTGGATGGGCTTGCGCCCCCGATATTTGCCGGCGGCCTGGGCCTTGGCGATACCCTCTAGTTGCCGTTCCAGCATCATTTCGCGTTCAAACTGGGCGACACCGCCGAGCACGGTCAGCATCAACTTGCCAGTCGGTGTCTGGGTGTCCATCCCCAGGTTCAGGATTCGCAGGTCGGCTTGCTTCCGGTCAAGCGCATGGATAATCGACACGAGTTCGGCCACTGACCGGGCGAGGCGGTCAAGCTTAGTCACGACCAGCACGTCGCCCTCGCGGACAAATTCAAGGGCCGCCTGAAGTTGGGGGCGGACTGCTACCGAGGATACTTGCTCATGGAAGACCTTCTCGCAGCCGACTGCTCGTAGCTCTCTCAATTGCACCTCGAAGCCGGCAGGCCGAGGATCGACGAGAAGATCGGCCGGTACCCGTTGCGCCATACTGACGCCATCAACCCGCCGAAGGCCGGAGGCGAGCCGGCGGACATCCAGGCGTTGCTCGGCCGCGAGAACGTCGCGATTACCCTGGACTCACAGCAGACAGACTCCGAGATTGCAAAAGCGATTCAGTACCTTACAGAGAAGCCAACTCTGGGGCCAACCGATCGAGCATCACTGGCAAGCGCTCGAACAGTGGCCAGCAGAACACGGGCAGCTTTTGAACCCGGACTCCCGTCGAGACCTCGATCTTGGTCCAGTCGACGCGGATGGTCCCTTTCTTAAAATCGGTGTGGTACACCGCAGTATACAGCGCATTATCATCGCGGAACTCATGATAATAATGGCTCGACCTCGCGTCATAAGACTTGCGGACCACGGTTCTTGTGTATAAGGCGGCGACAAACGTTCCATCCTCACACGGACAGAAATCAACCAGGCCTTGCAAAGGCTTCGGACCGGGAGGAGGAGCGGGATTCTGGTTGCCACGATACAAGAGGTCGTTGGGGTAGTGTACCATCCACCTGGGCTCACCTTTTTTCTCTTTCAGGCAGCGCATGACCGAGGCGTGCGTGGTACACGCGAGGCCCCCCGATCCGAAGACCCACAGGTAGTGCCGGTCGACCCCGAGGCCGTCGTAACCTCCCCAGGGCGAGGCCACGTAGCCCGACTTTCCGTTACCGATGTCTACGAAGATCTCCGAGTTCTCTCTGGCGAGCCCTCCATAGACGCAGAAGTCGACGCCTTTCAGGATGTCCGGCGTGTTGTCCGGATCGTCCGAGAACGCTTGCGGATTATGGAGCACGCGCACCGACTTGACGTCGGCTTTGAGTGTTTGAGCGTATCCGGTACGGCTTGCCTCGTTCATGCCCTTCTCGACGTCGACACCACACCCTGTGATGACCTTGCCCTTTGCGGTATAAAACCGGATGTTGATCGGCTTGTCGCCGGGTTCGGCCCAAATGTCGGATAGACTGCGGAAGGATTCATCCTTCCCGTTCTCATCGACCAACTGCTTGCTATCTTGGCCTGTGTATGGCGGCTGCATCTTCGATATATAAGTGCGACTATTGTCCCCCAATTCAACACCCAGTTGGTAGTACGTGGGATGGGATGAGCCTATATCTTTCCTGGTTACCGCCACTGATAGGCATTTCCCATCCCCTCCCCCTAGGGACTTAAATTCGCCTTGCTTGATATGGGTGCCGGCGTAAGTTTGACGGTTCTCGCCTAGCATCCAGAACATGCCCCGATTCTGCGCTGCCGGCACAAGCTCTTGTAAAATCTCCAAGAGGAGGTCATTATCAGCTTTGAAAATCACGAGACGGGCGATTACATGCGCTTGAAGCTTCATCAGTGCCTTTTCAACTCGGCGCGTCTCCTTCGGGTCGGTCAGTTTTTTCGCCGTCTCATAATGGTTCTGAACCTCATCTGTATGGACGAGGGATAGCAGGGTCAAGGCCGCCGCCATCATATCGGCCCACGCCTGGCACACGGCGCTCAAGATGGTGGGCCAGAGATCGAGAGTTTGATTTTTTGGCTCGTTCAGCCAGTTCATCGCTCCCCTGAAAAGCGTCACGGTGTTCCCTTCGAGGGGATTGATCGCCTTGATAATTTCGTCAGTGACCATCAGGTCCAACAGAGGCTGATCCCCGTCCATCGCCGACGAGGCCCTGCGGGCCGCTTGCCGCAAGCTGGAGGCGTACACTCTGATGGCTTGGTGAACCGTGGTGATATCCTTCTGAGTCTCTTCGGCCTTTAAGTCTCTCAAGAGCTTTTCGATCTTTGACGTCAGCGACTCCGATTGCGGGGCGAAGAAGCTGAGAATCTGCCCCACCATGGAGAAGATCGCCCCGACGATCATACCTGGAGGACCACCAGCGGCCGATAGGCCGGCCAGAAGAGGGGCCAAAGATGCGCAGATGTCCATAATCGCCGCGGACCCACTGATGGCATCGCCACTCTTGAAAGCCGTGATCGCGGACAACGTGCCCTTGGTCACGCCAGGCAGCGCCTTGGCAAGATTTTCCAGATTTTTTTCAATCTTCTGGCGTTCTTCCTTGGTTGTTTCCTTGTCTCGGCTCTTTTTCCAGTCCTTCAAAAATTGAATCTCGATATTGTTGGCTTTCGCGGATAGTTCAGCTTCGAAAAAAGTTTTCTCCATCTGATCCATATCAGCGGGTAGGAACTGCTTCTTTGCCATCGCTTCAATCAATCCACGAAGGTATTTATATTCTGCGTCATTCATGATTGAACTCCTTAAAGTGCACTCGATTGCCCACTAGTCAGCCTGATGGAACGAACGCCTGTTTGGCGGTGGCGGTGGCGGTGGCGGTGGCGATGGCGATGGCGAAGTTCAACACACGGCATCCCTTCCCAAAGGGCTTTGGGACCGGGATGACCCTCGCTTTTGCGACCCAAGGAGCCGCCGAAGCCGGCGAGGCGCGCTATCTCCCCCGGGGACGGCGGTGCCGGGGAGGCTGGCACCGCCGGGCCACGAGCCGGGCGGCCCGCCATGCCCGGATTGAGCGTCGCGTCACACGGCACGTTCGGGCAGTCGCGGCTGCAGGCGACCAGGTGCACAAGATACGCCAGACGATGATCGGGTAGATCGCCAAGGCACGCTCCATGCGTTCCAGCGCGCCGGTTGCATGGCGTCCATCGACGGCTGGATTTCAAAACCTGGAAGAAGATTTCGATCTTGGCCAAACAAAAAAGCCGCGCCGCTTCGCTCGACCTTCACGCGAGTCGCCCTCGGCAGTCCGACTTTCCTGGAATCTCTCAGGATCGGCGACTTTCTGTCCCTACCTCGCGGCAGGTTTGACTTTATTTGAATACCATGACACGTTTTGACCGTAGCACAATAACCAAAATATACAAGTAAATTACTCAGGATTTAGTTCGTTCGGCGACTGCCCGTTCCTCTTGCCGCTCTTCCTACGCCCCAAGCGTTGCCATCGCCTCATCGGGCTTGAGCCAAAATCGTACGAAGATTTCGCCTTGAGCCGCCCCCAAATTTAGCCACGGTCCCTAACTTCGGGGCGCGGGCGTGCCGGTTCGCACCACCGGGACCGCAGCGGCCGGGGAAGGGGTTTGAGTAGCAACTGGACGGAAAGTCCTTTTAAGCCAGCGTCACGCTATAAAAAGCGGCATGGAGTGCGGCTAATCGGGAGATTGGGCTGGATTGCGCAGTGGTCGCAGTTCGCCTGTAGCAACGGATTCGGGTATCAAGAACGAGTACCGACCGAGGACGTGGATGTGTCCGTGGATCAGCGGCGAAAGTCTGGCGCCATCCTCGTCCCTGACCATGCGGCCCTCCCGGCGCAATTGGGCGAGGGCCGCGTCGATATAGGTTGTGTAGTGCCCCAAAAAAGACTTCCGTAGGTTAAGAGTAGTGCCCTTGTGGCGAAACACGAACGCGTGCTTGAAGGTGCGGTTCAAGCGCTCCAGGATGCCCATGCCGCCGACCTGAATCACGCCGTTCGGGAGATTGGCAAACCACTCCGATTCCAGCGGTACGGCGCCGAGTGCGTGGCACTCGGTAGTGGCCAGATTATCGGGACGGATGAGCGCGGTGTCTGTGGGGGCATCGACGTCGAGCGCGATCATGACGGTCAGTAGCGTAACGTTCTAAAGTTGGCGTGACTTACAGAAAACGGTAGACTGGGAAGAGTATTACTCAGTATTACTTTGGAGAAGCCCATGACCCATTCATCGGTGACGAGTAAAGGCCAAGTCACGATTCCAAAAGCCGTGCGGCAGCGGCTGGGGATTCGGCGGGGAAGCACCATCGAGTTTTGCCTGGTCGGAGACCATGTTGAATTGCGCGTCAAAAGCACACCGCGGGCGGTCGCACCGGATGGTTTCGGAATGCTAAAAAGCCCGCGGCCTACTCTCCCGGCGGATTTTGATCCGGCCGATCTGTTAACGCCATGATCGGCTTGGATACCAACGTTCTCGCTCGGTATTACATTCAAGACGTGGGTGACGCGGAAGCGGAAAAACAGCGGGACGCGGCGCGCCGTCTGATCGAGTCCGGCCAACCGCTTAAGGTGTGCAAAACAGTCTTGTTGGAATTGGAGTGGGTGATGCGCGGCTACTATGGCTTTTCGGCCGCTGAAATTATCCCGATCTTGGAGCACCTTCTAGCCTTACCTCAAGTCATGATCGAAGATCGTGAGGCCGTGCGGCAGGCGCTCGCGCACGCGGCGGCCGGGCTTGATTTGGCGGATGCCTTGCACCATGCGAGCTATCGGGATTGCGAGCGCGTGGCGTCCTTCGATGACCGCAAGTTTGCTCGGCGGGTACGACGGCTGGGCCTGTTGCCCGTGGTCACGATTCCAACCTGAGCCGGCCTCAAGATGGCCACTACGGTACGATCCTTCATAAAAGAAGAACCGATCTTTAAGGGGTCAGCCCACGAAACGGAAATTGAAGCACGCTAAGCCTCACTTGCTTTCAGCAAGGCAACTCTTAGAAACCTCACTTCCAGTCAGGGTTGCGGCTTTTCAATTCTTCACCTGCTGCTTAGCGGCATCATAGGCAACCGTAACGTTTCAAAATGCAGCTCGCCGACTGGTCCATGGCGGCTTTCGATTTAGTCACTCATCTTCCAAAACCGAAATCAGGCACTCCAGCACTTGGCTAACGATGTGCGGCGGTGCGCGCTCAACAATGCTCGCCTTTCGCGCTTTCCAGTCTAGCGACTTGACTTGGTGAGCGTGAATGCCGCCGTCTGTCCTCAAGCCGGACCCCGTCAGCGGTATGAGAAAGCCGGAATCGCGGGCTATGGCCGCCATACCGCCGGAAATAGGGCAGACCCAGGCGAGCTGAAACCGCTGGTTGAAGGCTTTGGGCGAGACCACCAGGCAGAAATGGGGGCCTTGCATCTCTCGTCCGCTCGCTGTATCGAACTGGAGGTGGAGAATATCGCCCCGATTTGGAGCCTTCATCGCTCGTTTCCTACCGGCGGTAGTTCATCCCAGCCCGCTACGCGCTGTAATCCTTTGGGGGTAGCGGCTAGCAACTCTGTCAAGCGCCGACGCGGGCGGGCAGGTTTTAGCCGTAGCTCTGCGCCTGAAATCTCAACGGACAGTACAGCTCCTGCCTCAAGCTGGTTTTGCTCAATATAGGACTGGGGAATGGTGACAATCAACGAGCCACCAGAACGACGTAATGAAGCCATCAACATGGCTGACTCCTATAAGTTTTACCATAGTAAAACTATCAAAGGTTCTTGCTAGGAGCAACTAAAGATTTTCATTAGGAATCCGTTTGAGCCGACGGCCAAACGGAGTGAGCCGTTTGGCCTTGGCGACCCATCAGCCGAAGCGGAGCGGCTGTCAAGGCGGCGCGTAGCGCCCCGCGAAGCGGCATGGCCTTGACAGCGGGGTTTGAAGTTCAACGGTACAGAAACGTACGCCAAGGGCCGTCGATATCGTCTGTCGGCTGGTTCAGCGGCCTGAGTTGCCCTTTCACGACCTGCTCCGCCAGGGTGAACGAGTAATCCCCCAGCACATTGACATGCCCATGCCCCAAGGGTGACAGTCGGCGTTCATCCTCCGCCCGGATGTCCACCGACAGCCGTCGCAAATGGTCCAGCGCGGCCTGCCTGTAGAGGGTATTCCACAACACGACGGCGTTGGTCACCAACCCCAGCGCGCCCAGCTGGTCCTCCTGGCCTTCGCGGTACCGCTTGCGGATCTCCCCCCGCTGACCGTGGCAAATGGCGCGGGCCACGGCGTGCCGCCCCTCGCCGCGGTTCAGCTGCGTCAAGATCCGGCGGCGGTAGTCCTCGTCGTCGATGTAGTTGAGCGGGTACACGGTTTTGTTGATGCGTCCGGCCTCGATGATGGCCTTGGCCAGGCCGGAGGGCCGTTCGCTTTTCAGCAGCGTGCGGAGGAGTTCGGATGCCTGCGCCGTTCCCGGTTTCAGTGACCCGGCGACTCTGATCATGTCATCCCAATGCTGCTCTATGCGGCGGGTGTCCACGCGGCCACGAGCCAGGTCATTGAGCACGCCCTAATCCGCATTCGGGTTTGCCCGCCAGAGAACCGCCTCGCCCGCGTCGGCCAGGCGGGGCGAAAATTGGTGGCCGAGTAGCCAGAACAAGCCAAACACCAGGTCACTGGTCCCAGCGGTGTCGGTCATGATCTCGGTCGGGTTCAGGCCCCAGCGAGCGGCAGACCTGCACCCGGTTCGCCTGCCAATCCGCGCCCCGCAACAACTTTGCCCTGGGATCGCCCCAGCGGTCGCTGTTTTCAATATAGGGGTCGTTTCAGAAAACGGAAAAAATCGTACGCTAAGAGCAGGTTCGTCCTTGTGGAAAGGCTGCAACAGAAAGACGGGGTATTGAATGTCACATTTCTA
>Ga0056914_10002903_pt1 | contig 10427 bp, 9 predicted proteins | sample TNRBio252014_DNA_FD_55168 | JGI IMG/M metagenome (GOLD analysis project Ga0056914, IMG submission 55168) | Wastewater treatment Type I Accumulibacter community from EBPR Bioreactor in Madison, WI, USA - TNR Reactor_6/25/2014_ DNA | ecosystem: Engineered > Bioreactor > EBPR > Anaerobic-Aerobic >...
ACGGGGTTGAGCTGTTCAGGTACAACAACAACACCTTAGGCGAGCTGGCGGCCGTAGATGTGGCCAACCCCTTCAACCTGCTGCTGTACTACCCCGCCCACCAGCAGGTAGTGATCTTGGACCGCACCCTCAANGTATGGGCNGGCTTGGACCTGCGCCAAACCGGCTTGCTGAATGCCGCTACGGTGGGGCTAAGCCGCGACAACAACCTCTGGGTATACGACGACTGGGACTACCGCCTGAAGTTGCTGAACCCTCAGGGNCAGGAGNTGCTGCGCTCCGATGACCTGCGCCTGTTGCTGGGTATAAACGAGGCGCCCGACNCAGGTGCTGGCACAGCGCGAGCGGGTGTACTTGGCCTTTGCAGGCCGGGGTGTAGCCGAGTTTACCAACTTTGGGCAATTTGAGGGCTGGCTGCCCATGCCCGCCGACGCCGCTGATCTGCACGCCGTTGGCGGGCAGCTATGCTACCGCACAGCCGACGGCTACCGGCTGTGGCCCGGCAGCGCTAACCCGCCGCTGCCTATGCCCGATGTGGCGGGCGTAAAACAGGCCCGGCTACTGCCTCATAGGCTTTATTTGCTCACCCCAACGGGCATCATTGCCTACACACTGCCGTAATATGAGCGATACGTTTACCCACCTCGATGCCGCCGACCGCCCCAGCATGGTGGATGTAGGCGAAAAAAGCGCCACCGCCCGCAGCGCCACGGCCCAGGCCATAGTGGTACTGGGCGACGCCATCATGGACCTGATGGAACAGCAGGAGATACACACCAAAAAAGGGGCTGTATTTCAGACGGCCATACTGGCGGGCATCATGGCCGCCAAACGCACCGGAGAGCTCATTCCGCTCTGCCACCCCCTGCCCCTCGAAAAAATTGCCGTGGACATAGCCGTCAACGAAGCCCGCGAGGTAGTGGTGCGGTGTACGGCCCGCCTCACTGGCAAAACGGGCGTGGAGATGGAGGCTCTCACAGGCGCTACGCTGGCGGCGCTGACCATTTATGACATGTGCAAGGCTATGAGCCACGACATCCTCATCAAGGAGGTGCGCCTGCTGGAAAAGACGGGGGGCAAGCGGGATTTTTATGCAGGGGCGTGAGACAAAACTTATATCAGGTTTTGGGCGTGCCCCCCGGCCCCCTTTGGCGCTATGCCCTGGCGAAGGGGCATTTTACAAGGGGCCGGGGGTCGGGCTATCCGGTCGCAGAAGCTCCCTGCTATCCCTCACGCGGGGCGGTAAAGCTATGGGTAGCAGCGTACAAAACCCTTTGGGGCAGACTACATTTGTGTAAGCGTCCGAGATATATACGCACCTTACCCGAGTCGGGGCCGACCGGGTGCAGCGCCCTTTCGATAGACTCAACGGGTGAAAAGTTTTTTTATAAATCCCTTGACTTTATTTTAAACTTCTGTTAGCTTTGCACAGCATCGTCCGGAATGGCCTCCTGTGAAAACCGGATGCAAGAAGAACCATGAAGGCACCCGGGCATAAGCGCACCGGGGGACGCGGAGGAACGGATGCGTCCATAGCGGATATTAACGCAACGACGACTAAGTAAAACACGCAATGCGGGTTTTGTGTTGTCTGCATTGCGTCAATACAACTAATTTCGGGTGTGTTGACGCAAGTGGAGCAATAGGGCGGATTGGAGTAACTTCATCAAACCGTGTCAATACATTGTTTTACGGCAAATTTGACACGAGATAGGAAAATATAAGTTTGACTTTGAGCCATTCCAAACAGAAGCCATAGCACGCAACGTAAGTGTATGAACAAATATATATTGTCGGAGACTTAGTTCGATCTTTATGTGTAAATGAACGCAGAGGTAAAGTGGCGCGAGCGGACGATTAATGTTGGCCGAGTATTAATCTTCTCCCCAAGTAGCTTGCGGGAATTTTTAGGTCGCCTAGATTGAGCGCTAGCCCATTATCCTTATGGGCAGCACAAGCGACTGGCACAAAAGACGATAAAAAAGCCGCTGTCGATTTGAAAACATCAAAAGAGACCCTATATTTGTTGCGTTCACCAAACCTAAACCTTGATCGTTAAGCATCCATATAAATTCCCGTTATCTCCCGCGATGCGATGGGCAATGCGGGATTGTTCACCCGCATTCTATTGAAACTTGCGAATAGCCAAGCGAATTTAGTTGGATTACAGCAAGTATAGATGTGCTTTCAAGTGTGGGTGAGCTAGTGGGAAGCCTTAATTGTGCAACTATAAATAAAAATATGTAGTTATGAATTCAACAGATTGGATTAGTTCTGGAAAAGTATCTGCAGAAATGGATGATCTCTTGATAAAATATTTCTACGACAACGGATCGTCTAATGCATTGACAACCAGTATTTTGTAATTCCTGATTTTGGGTTGCAAAGATATTGGAAAGACACCTTGTCTTTGAGCGATATAGTGTTGGGGTATTTTAACTTGAGTACTCTTTACTAGAAACATATCAATTAAGGATGAATATTTCCTATGTAGATGAAGAAACTCGAAATATTTGTTATTCCATAATAAATATCAGCGGCCCTTTTATCCTTGAAGAGATTGAAATGATCCGTGCTCATATTGCAGACCTTAGAGCAGCACCAAGTTTAGCTGACGCACCTATTGATTACTCTATTATTAAGAGTTCTACGTCTTCTGATTTACTAAAGATTGAATTTGATCATATTCGAATAATTTGTCGCCTAATTACTGCTATTCCTAAACCTAAACCTAACCAAATTAAGCGGATTCAGATTTTAGAGATAATTAAAACTAATCTGCAAATCCCACGTAAAAAACTTAATAATCTATGAGTGCGACAACAAATTTTAATGAAGAAATTCAATGGGTTTCTCCACCGAGTGAAACTTTGCTTCGCTTGTTATATAAGAAAAAAATAAATCTTGTATTATTTAGAGAAAATCTCGGATTAACAGTTGAAGAATTTGTTGATTTACTGCATGATAAACTTGAAATTAATGCTCGTATAATTTATTGTTTAAGTAAAATTCTTGGTGGGAGTGAATCATTTTGGCGTAATCGCTACATAGAGTTTCAGGAATTTGTTGAAGCATCTAACAATATAATAGCGTCATCAAATAATATATTTTTAAAATCTTTATCGGAAATTAGGTCGACAAATATCCAATCACTTTCAGATGATTTTAAAGTCTCTACTCTTGAACACTTAATAGTCGACTACTATGAAATGCGCCAAATCATGTATAGTAGAAATCAGAACTTTGAACCTTCACCAGCTAAATTAGCTAACTGGATCAGAAAATGTGAACTAGTTGCAGAGATAGAAATTATTACTCAGTCAACTCCTGTATTTAGCGCAAAACTACTAAAAGATATATTCCCTGATATTATTTCATTAAGTAAATTAAATGATGTCGCCAAAGCAATACCACGAATTAAAAACATTTTAAGAACTGTTGGAGTTATTCTAGTACTGAGTCCAAGTGAAGCTGGTTATGGAGTATCAGGATTCACAAAAAGAATACTTAAAAGCTATCGATTAGTTGTAGTAACAGATAGGTATAAAAATAATGCCTCATTCTGGTTTACTTTATTACATGAAATAGCACATTGCGTACTCCATGATATACACCAAACATTAATTCATTACTCTGATGATGAATTTATTTTAGCTAATTCATCATCGGATAATATATATGAAGAGGAAGAGGCAAATAATTTTATAGAATCATTATTATTTCCAGTAGAACTTAAATCTCAACTTCAGGCTGCTAGTAAATCATATAAGTCTTTGATTAAGTTAGCAGTTAGCTTTGATATACCAGCATCTTTAGTTGCGGCTCAAATCCATAGACTAAAACTTGCGCCATATTCTCACTTTAGAAAAGTATATCAACCTGTAAAATTTGATTCTATTTTTTAGCCAAAATAACGAATATGCTTTCTTGGGGATTTCTGCCAGTTACATATAGCATCTTCTAGTACCTGAGCAAGCATATATATATTTGAATTTTGCATAAACCACTTAAGTAGTTCATCACCAATAACTACTTGCTCCTTTTTTGAAAAATTAGAAACTCCCGCAAATTCCAAAATAGTTTTTATAGCACTTAATGGTCCTGTGCTATCCTTATGATACATTGATAGGGGTTCATCTACATTTAATTCACATTTACATAGGCTAGAAGTGAAGTCAAATGCTGCCATTCTACCAAAATTCGGTATTTTTAAAGCTTTATGATATATTTCATCAAACTTTTGATGATCGGTTAAAGCAAATGATTTAATATGCCCAATCATAAAATCAAATGAATTAAAAACACCTCTTTTACCATCAAGCGCCTTTTGAGTGTACTTCCTATGGTTTGAGTATTTAGAATTTTCAAAAAAATCGAGACTCCTTAAATAATTAAAATATTCCCCTTTATTTTCAAGTATAAATTCAAATTTTATCAGATCTTTATCATTGTTAAAGGCAGCATTACTAAATAAATTCCATTTAGATTTATCACTTTTGCCAAAGTATGTGGCAAGATAAATAATCCATACTCTTGTCTCTAAAGATAATGAACTTCGTTGCGCAAGAATGTATGGAGTATAAGTATGGTAATATGGCAATTCATTTTCTTCAGCCATTTGCGCGCGGACTTTATAAGCTCTGTAAACATTAACGCGTCGAATACTGTCGATTGTTTGATGTGCGAGACAACTGATTACTTCATCAGGAAATGTAGATACCAATACTTCACATATTGCTTTATTCCACGAATCCTTAATCTCATATAGTGTCATGACTGATTTTTATTGAGTTATACTATTTGCTGCGATTCGTTTTAAATCAGCTGTCTTAAACAAAGACAACCAATCCTGTTCCTGATTCGAATATTTATCAAAATACTGATTTGAGAATAATGAAAAATCATGCCAGTATGGGGGAAGCTGACTTAGTTCTTCCATAGCCAGATTTTCACTTGTATATGCTCTAACTACTAATTGTAGGATTTCATCATTGAAAGATTCCATAGGTGGCATAGAGATGTGTTCGAATAAACCCTCTTCAAGATACTGTTCTACTCTATCAAAGTGAATATCATATACATGTAAAGAAGTGCATGAATGAGTGTATTTACCTAAAGTGACCCCAAGTTTAATGGCAACCATTTCCTGTAAAGTCGTAAAACAAAACAAATCATGTGGTAAGCCAAAATACGCATCATTACTTCTCATATATGTTGTCAAATTCAAAGCATTTTCCCTATACAGAAAGTGAAGCCCTACAGTACAAGGAGGACTTGAATGTTTTTCTGTTTTTACACTATAATCCTGGCTATCACTGATTGAAATATATGCCTGTTTTGTATCTCTTCTTATTTCGAGCTGTTGGCAGATTCTTTCAAATTGAGATAAAAAACCATTTTTTCTTCCAAAAATTTTAGGCCCATAAGCCCCCAAAATTTTTTTATTTTCCGATTCTTCTTCATTGTAAAGTGAAATGTATGGGACTATATATTCTTTACTGGAATCCATAGATAAATACCATGCAAATTCTGCAAATTTGCTTCTAACAAGTCTTCTATCTAATGACAGAGAAGTTCTTGATCGACTATTGGTTAGGGTAGCCGTGTAGTTATTAACTTCTCGAATTGATCCTCTTTTTCCTGCACTATCTTTTCCATCATTTAAAATATACTTATAAGATTCATGCAAGAGATCGTCTAGCGTTTCAAAATGAGGGTTAACAAAGCAAGATTTCATGGTAAATTATTTTTATAAAACAAAATATAGGTAAATATCAAGTCATATTCTGACGGCGCTCTGCGAGTATAAAACATTAAAGAAGCTTGGAATAGGCTATCTTTAGTGTTAACAACAACAGTTAAGCCATATTAATTTTCATCTGCGGTGCAAGTTAGTAATAATACATGATATATACCCAAAATATGTCAGAAAATATTTTAATAAATAAGTTTATAACAATAGTTCATCAAAAAAGTAGGGATAAGGGCTTGGCGCATATAAAAAAGCGTGTATAGTCTGACAACTCAAGATTTGTGAAAAGTCGGGGAGCCTTATCTTTGTGTTAACCAAAGCACAAGAAGCATGCTCCCCTTCAGCCTCAGCGAAACCGATGCCGATATTGCAAATATAGAAAGAAAAACGCACACAAGTGCCTTAATCAGTTGTGCATACCCTGCGCCACGCTTTCGCTACCCACCTGCTGGAAGCGGGCGTGGGCCTGCGCTATATATAGTTCTCCAAGCCAAGATTTGTGCATCTTGACTTGCTCTTTTTCCGTCTGACGGCGTGTCACTAATCACGAAAAGTGTACCACCAATTTGCACGAAAAGTGTACCACTGGGATCAAATTTAGGCCAATGAGTTGAATTGGGTTAAAAAATCTTTGATACGGTAGCTGTCGCCCTCAAATTTGAGGATATAAGCATGGTGAACGATGCGGTCGAGGATAGCGGAGGCCATGACTTTATCGCCGAGGATAGCGCCCCAGTCTTCGAAGTTACGGTTTGAGGTAAAAATGGTAGTCTTTGTTTCGTATCGGTGTCGGATGATTTCAAAGAAGTCATCGAGAGCTTGAGGAGAAAGGGTTCTGAATCCGATTTCGTCGAGGATGAGGATATCCGGGGCGATGGTTTGTTGAAGGATTCGTCGATGGGAGTTATCGGCCCTGGCTTGAGCCAATCGTTCGAGCAATGAGTGGAGATGGGAGAATAGGACGGAGTATCCTTTAGCGGCAGCCTCCAAGCCGATGGCGTTTGCGAGGTGAGTTTTCCCGGTACCGGGCTTTCCGATGAGAATGACGTTCTTACGTTCATCAATGAAACGGCAGCTTCGGATTTCGGCGATGAGCTTTTTATCCAATTCAGGTTGAAAGTTGAGATCGTAGTGCTCAAACGACTTGTGTTGATTGAGCTTGCTCTTGACCAATCGCTGTCTGAGGACGTTGGCCTTACGTTTGGCGCACTCGTCTTCGATGAGCATTTCAAAGAACTCCAGATAAGATAGTTGCTGTTCCTGAGCAGTCTCGTTGTGCTGCTTGAGGGATTGAAGCACGGCAGACATGCGCAAGTACTTGAGTTTGTTTTCGAGTTGTTGCATGATGGTACATATTTGAAGGTAAAACAAATAAAAAGTTCATTGACAATTACTTAGGAGCTAATCTGGTCATAGATGCTTAGGTCGTGTGCCATGCCGGCAGCTTCGGACGGGGCCTGGAAGTGTTCATCCGCTGGGGGCGTATGTTCAAGCATGGTACAGATATCACGCACGGCGCGGTAAGAACTCAGCCCGTGGTCAAGGGCTCGTTGGCAGGCGTGAGCCAGGCGCTGTTGCGGATGCGCTCGGCGCAAGTGAAGCAGCCCGCGCACTTTTTCCTTCCAATGCGAGGGATGGTTTTGCTGCATCAGTTGCATGAGTTGGAGGGCAGGCAGACCGATCTGATCCCTGAGTCGCTCAGCGTAATACTCCGGGCTGTGTACTTGTTTATGTGGCGGCAAGTGTGCATTTTGCGTAGCGTATTGACCCTTGTCATTAAGCATACAGTGTAGGGCTACTTCCTGTCCTTGATGCGATATACGCAACAAGGCGCCATCGGTAAACAGCCGAAGGGTCTGCCCTACCAAGGTGTAGGGTACAGAATAGTAGTTGTTGCGGAAAATGACGTGACCAAAGCGGTTTACCTTGCGCTCCTCTACATGGTAGAATGTGTAGCGAAGCTCGGGCAGCATGAGCAGCGCTTCGCGCTCCGTATGCCGCCATACCTCGCTGGGAATGCGCTTGGTAGTGCCATGAGTACGACGGTTGGCCACCGTGTCTGTCCACGCACGCAGTTCAGAACCTAAGCGTTCCCAGTCCTGGTGCTGTACGCCTCGCAGGAAGTTGTTTTTTACATACTTCACTCCGCTCTCCACTTTACCCTTGTGTTGTGGCGTGTACACCCGACAAGGTAGAGCAACCGCTCCATAATGCGCCAAAAAGGAGGCATACTGCTCCTGAATTAAGGGCTCAAAAAAATCCGGAACCGTCACCCCTGCCTTGAGATTATCTATGCGTATCAGGCGCGGTACGCCGCTGAAGGCCTCAAAGGCACGCATGTGACAATGGATGAATGTCTCTAAGCTTTGGTTGGTCACTACCTCAAAATAACTGAAACGCGAATAAGACAGCACCATGCAGAATACCCAGCACTTGACCTGGCTACCATCGCTACGTTTGAACTTGCCTAAGTAGCCAAAGTCTACCTGGGCTTCTTCTCCAGCCCCCGTCTCCATCGGAACATAGGCCTCAGCAGAGGACTTCAGCGACCTTACAAAACGGCTTACCGTAGCATAGGACACATTCAGCGCATGTTCTTTGATCAGTTTCTTGTGGATTAGTTCTGCCGTCCAATCGGCATTTAACAACAACTTGATCTGATCTTCATAACCATCCAACTTCCTGGCTCGGTGGTATGACGAACAACCCAGTCCTTCATCTGGCTCCTGCTCTATGCGTTTGATTACCTTGCGATGGATGCCCAGTGTCGATGATATCTGACGATGACTTATCCCCTTTTTTAATAATGTCTTGACCGTGATGTGTGTATCCATTCCATACATGTTGAATCCGGTTTTGTGCCGGAGAAGTTAACAATGTTCAGTGGTACACTTTTCATGCAAATTGGTGGTACACTTTTCGTGATTAGTGACACGGCGTTAAAAAGCCTCGCCATAGCTTAGGCTATGTCTACGTTTTTTGCCTTGACAGCCGAAAAAATAGCGGCGTCCATTTTTCACTCATCCTGACTTGGAGAACTATACAAGACCTGCTGGAGCACGAAAGCAGCAAGACGACTGAAATCTATACACACATTACCCGTGCAGGTTGGCAACGTGTACAAAGCCCTTTGGACAGGCTGAACTTGTAGCGCATATTGTTTTTAACCTCCGGGGTTGACATTATGAATGGAATGGCTTAGCTTTGCATACGTACAAAAGTACTTTGAATCCATAATGGAGAAGAACTGGGCGCCAGCAATCAATTGGGCTGGCAAGTGTAGGCAAATTTGGCAAAACACATGCGTTTGGCCGAAGGGAGCATCGTACATAGCGGAAATACCCGCACCAAAGGGTAAGTAAAAGACGAACCAAAGTGCATGTTTTGCTTACCTGTCCGGAGGTACGGGTATAGACGAGTTATAGCCAATGGTAGGACGACCGAACCGTAACATAAAAATGAACAGACAATGACATTAAAAGAAGCCGTAATAAAAAGTTTAGAAGACATTGGTAATTTGACAAATTACTCTGAAGTTTTAAATCACATTCTTGCTAAAAAGTATTTTGACTTTGGAGCAGGTAAAACTCCTGGCTCGACAGTTTCGGCTTGTCTTGGCGACTTCATTCGTAACGGTGACACAAGAGTTAAACGCATTAAACAAGACGGTGGGACTTACTCCTACTACTTGACAAAAAACGAACAAAATATTGGTATTGACATTTTATCCGGTGAAACTGAAACTCAAATAATAAAACCTACCAAAGTCGACAAAGCAAAATCCTTTGACGAAAGAAATTTACATAAACTTTTAAGCAGCTACTTAAAAAACACGGACACTTACTCAAAGACAATTTTTCACGAACAATCTAATGGCAAGGACAGCAACCAAATCTGGACACATCCTGATATGGTTGGAATTAAGTTTTTAAACTTACAGACCAAAGCCAGTCAAAACTTTTTAAAATCCATCAACCGTGTTGACACTTTCAAAATGAGTTCATACGAGTTGAAAAAGGAAATCAACAGCGACAGCGAACTTAAAAAGGCATTCTTTCAAGCAGTTTCAAATTCAAGCTGGGCAAACTATGGTTACTTAGTTGCCTTTGAGTTCAGCGACAGTTTGAACGAAGAAATGGGACGACTAAACCAATCGTTTGGAATTGGAATAATTGAACTGAATGCAAATCCTTATCAAAGCAAAATACTTTTTCCTGCAACATATCGTGACTTGGACTTTAAGACAATTGATAAGCTCTGCAAGATGAATGATAAGTTCAACAGGTTCATTGAGCAGACCGAAAAACTAATGACAGCAAGTGAAAAGTATGTTTCAGGTGCAGAAAAAGAACTTGACGAATTTTGTGACGACTACTTTGCAAACGACACAGAAGTAGAAAAATATTGCAAGGAAAAACATATACCGACAGACCAAGAATGACAAGAACCACTGGCTATAACACGGGTTTTGCGTCAGGCGGGCTGACGTGCAAACTTGGAGCTTTGTGCTTCTAATGAACTTTAGTAATAAATTGAAACGTTGTGCTCCGAAACCCGCCCGAACGCAAAGCCCGAAAACGTGTGTGACTTGAAGCCTTACCGACCTGAAACAGTCCAAGAGGCATGCTGATGCGCTGATGGGAGACCGGTATTGAACCGGAGAGGCCTCCCGAAG
>Ga0056914_10002912_pt1 | contig 10408 bp, 9 predicted proteins | sample TNRBio252014_DNA_FD_55168 | JGI IMG/M metagenome (GOLD analysis project Ga0056914, IMG submission 55168) | Wastewater treatment Type I Accumulibacter community from EBPR Bioreactor in Madison, WI, USA - TNR Reactor_6/25/2014_ DNA | ecosystem: Engineered > Bioreactor > EBPR > Anaerobic-Aerobic >...
ATATATTGTCTTGAACCGACCACGGGATGCGTGGTTTCGCTATCAGTATGTGCTCGAACGACAAGCGACATTGGAAGGGGTGGACATCGCAAACACCAAATCGTGGTCTACAGCGCACACCGAGATGGAGGATGAGGAAAGAGGCCAAGGCGATCTTGAGGCGAGAAAATCCACGCCAGATGCCGCTGCCAAACGGTCGAGGAGCCGGACTTTGGGCACAGTCAACCGACGCGGCAGACCTCGCTTGCGACCACCTGAACCCGACGCTTAGGTGTCAGGTGGCTTGATCCGCCGACGCTTACGGTACGTCACCGTCAGTGGAGAAGCGCGCGTTTCTTCACGGCCCTGGCTGAGCTGGTGCGCCAGTTTTTTTAAGCGATTGCGTTCGTTCTCTTCACGTCGGTGCTGCTTTTCAGCCGCACGCCGCGCCTGTTCAGCGATCCGCGTTGCCTTCGTCGCCTGCTGCGCTTTCTCTAAAGCCCGGTGTTGCTTACGCCGGACTGACGCTGCGTGCTGGCGCTGCTGATGGGTCGCTAACTGTTTCTCGGCTTCCACTTGTGCGAGCGCACTGATTTCTCCGGCGGGATGACCTTCCAAATCAAAACGCTGCCGGTCGCGCCGATGGATAAGCGCGAGCAGATAACCCGCGCGACCGGTATGGTTGGCTAGCACGCGGCGCAAAATAGACGGGTCGACCCTCTCACCCCGTTTTTCCAGTTGAGCGAGGATATCTGCCTCAATGCCGAGCTTGAGCGGAAGCAGTGCGTTATAGTTCGATGGGAAGGCACTGGGGAAATACCGCATCAACAAGCGGTGTAATGCAGTAGCTTGCTTTTTAGGCACAGACATAGCTTAACGTGAGTCCCGGCTAAGAATGGAGAGATGGCCGACGACCGAGAACCTGCTAAGGTCCGCAGTTACCCTACCAACCGATGTTGATGGCTTCCGGTGCGTGTTCCGGCTCCCTAGACTTTACTAGCTTTTGACGGCTTATAGGGACCAGCACGGACGCGTAGGGTTGTTAGTGCGCAAACGGGCTTTATCGAAACCTTCAATGACCCTGTGGTGAGTTCAGGTCATCTGAAGACCGAGCGCGCCACCTTAGGCGTTCATAAAAAGTTGATAAACGGCATTCACAGTAAAATGCAGAAAAACCGCATACTCCAAACGACGTGTTAGGTAATACACCAACCCATATCCCAAACCGGCTAAGGTCGCCAATACAACAAACGCAGGGCCACCGCCCCAATGCACTCCACCAAAAAGAAGACTCACACCAAGCAAAGCCCATCGATCCCCTGAAGACCCATATAGGCGACGTAGCCAACAGATCAGCGCAGTCTGAATCAAACCGCGGAAAAAACTTTCCTCAATAACACACACGAAAACTAGATTATAAGCGAGTTGATAAGCAACGACGGGTGCTGCGGCACCAGACAGGCCCAACCGGGCATAGCCTGACACGATGGCCAGCGGAATCAGGGTTCCCAATGTGACGAACAGGATAAGTGCAAAGAGATACGGAAGCGGCACATTGATGGAAACCCAGGGATTTGGATGGACGGGTGTAAGAACTAACCATGGCAGGATCAACAGTAAGATCGGCTTGGCGGGTGAAATCAATAGTTGACTTTGACGAAGATCAATCGTCGCGTCTCTTAAACCAGGAATTGCGTCAAACCCAAACAATAAAAGCAGAGTAATCAACACGGTCCAGTCAAAAACAGGTCCGACGAGGCTTTGCTGCTTTTTGATGACCCAAGCGAGCGCCGCAGTTGCGCCAGTTCCAAGAAGCGTCAACCCCTGGGGGTCGCCCTTGCTACTCATTTTTAGAAACATAAGACAGAGGAAGCCACCGGTGACCCACGAAAGCCGATGTCGCTTGTACAATATCCCCAGCCAATAAAAAAATCCGCTGACGACCAATCCCACACCCATCCCCATTGTCAAAATTTGACCCCTTTTTAAAATTCTTGTGGGAGACCCTTGATAAGGTCGGTTAAACTTTTAGTGAATATCTCTTAAGTCTGTTGAGGTTTTTGGTAAAATGGTATTGTCGGTCTTTGATTTTGATCATCTGTTAACTCAAACAGGGGGCGACCTTGCGTTCGCCCATGAAACACTTTCAAAATTTAGAAATCAATTGCACACAGGCTATCAGGCTCCCTTGCAGAGCGCTTGGGAGAGGCAGGATTGGTTACTCCTTCGTCAACTAAGCCATAGGCTCAGAACGCCAGCGAACCATTTAGGTGCGCAACGAATTGCCGCCGCTGCGGCAGCCATGGAACAGTGGCTGATCCAGCATGAAGACTTGTCCCTCACACTTTATGAGGCACTTACGCGATCAATTGATGAATTTTTAGTAGACGCTCGCTGAAAAACCGGTCCCAGGGTTGTAAAACAAGCTCTGGATTGAGTCTGGTTTTTATAGCAAATCATTTTTTGGGTTTCATCATAGCGCGGTGGACCTGTAAGCAGCTTGGCCAAGGCCTACGCCTTCGAGGCTGGCGGCGTAGGGTATGGGGATAGGCCCATGATGATGGAATCGATGTTGTTTGTTCTTTTCATTCTGTTCTTTGGTTTCAGTCTCAGTGTCGACTGCATCGCAGCGGACGGCGATTCCCCTATAGAAACCAAATCTCTTTCTCCTGAGATCGTTTTAACCCCTTCGCGCTTACCGCAGCGTTTAGCTGAATCTGCAAGTACGATCACGTTAATTGACCGCGCCATGATCGAAGCCTCCGGCGCGCGGCGCCTGGTCGATGTCCTGCGCCTAGTTCCCGGTTTTCAGGTAGGCTATAAAAGGAACGCCTTACCGACAGCGGCTTACCACGGGCTGACGGATGAGTATTCCCGACGGATATTGCTTCTAGTTAATGGGCAACGAATTTTTCAATATGCCCGGGGCGTGATTACGTGGAATAACCTGCCGGTTTCTCTGGAAAATATTGAACGGATTGAAGTGATTCGTGGTCCAGACGCCGCTGCGTACGGCTCAAACGCCCTTGAAGCGGTCATCAATATCCAAACTGGAAATGCTTCGGAATACCCAGGACTCTCTAGCCGACTGACGGTGGGTAGCAATGGGGTCAGTGAAGCCTTTGTCCGTCATGGCGGCCGATTCGGCGCACTCAATTATATGGCCTCCTTCTCGACCACTGGCGATACGGGTTATGACTCGCTGGCCGATGACCGCCGCAATTCGATTTTTTCATTGCTCGGCGAGATGCCCCTGGCAGGCGGAGAACTTCAGTTACAAACAGGCTTGGCATACGGTCTTTATGATACGGAGGAACCCCCAGTACCGGCCGTGCGCGGTGATGCGCACTTTTCCGAAACCAATCATTTTCAAACCGTGAAATGGCGCAAAACGATTGATACGGATAACGAATGGGCTGTGACGGTTTCACACAATTTTTTTGACTATCGCGATCCCGGTTATTTGGTACCCACCCAAAAAGGTATCACATTCCATTTCGCTCAAGGGATCAAGGAAGAACGCTACGAAATGGACTTTCAGTTTTTTCATCGTTTTTCGGAGACATTCCGGAGTATTTTCGGGGGGGGTTACTACGATGAACAGGTCTACGCGCCCGGTAATTTTGATACCGACAACCATCTGAGCAATACGGTTTCCTGGCTGAACGGGCATCTAGAGTATCGACTATCACCCCAGAGTATCATCAATCTAGGGGCCATGGTTGAACAATCCTCCTTAACCAGCGACTGGCTGTTTTTGCCCCGGGTCTCCTTTCACCACCATTTTGATTCCCAGCAGACCGTGCGGGTCGGTTATGCAACCGGCTCCCGCCAACCGACCCTCTATGAGAATAACGGCCGCGCGGCGGGTGTGAGCACTACACCGCCCCTTAAAACGTATGCGGTGATTGCGACAGGCGGATTGAACTCCGAAACCAACCGTTCCGTGGAGGTGGGATACCACTGGGAAAAAGAGCGTAGCCAGATAGACGCCCGTTTTTTTAGGGATCGGTATTCTCACTACATTGGCACCTATTATCGACCGGTTTCCGGGATACTGACTCTGCTTCCCGGCAAAGTATTGGATTTTGCCAACGAAAGTCCGATCCAGGTGCAAGGGATGGAACTGCAAGGCGATTGGACCAGCGGCGTTGGAACACGCCTTTTTGGCAGTTATGCCTTCACCCACATCAATGCAGACGGTACGCGCTTTAATGCCGGCTATGAGCCCAGCGCCCCACGACACGGCGTTGGCTTACTCGTGAGCCAGGACTTGGGAGCCGGTTGGCAGTTTAGCCTGAACTACGATTACCAATCGAAAATGCAGTGGTATCGCGACGCGCCGATAGCAGCCTACCATCAGCTGGGCGCCCGGCTCGCTAAACGAGGGAAATTGCATTCCACAACGTTCGTGGCGGAACTGGTCGGCACCAACCTGCTGGGACCTCTAGAAGATTATTTACCCACCCAATCCTGGGATCGGACAGTTTTCTTTCGATTAAGTCTCGATCAATAAGTCTTGCCCCATGTTTCGGCCAGGATGGCTCACTGTAGTGGCGGTGTGGTTGATGGTCGCTGCCGTGCCGCCTGGGGTCGCTGTCGAGTTGCTGATCCTGGGCAGTTCCCAACAGCCGCTGTGGCAGCACTGGGTCCGCCTCCGTCAACCCACGATTTTTTCCCTGCCCAGCGCGTCGTCAGCCACCCCTTTGCAAGGCTTTTTCGTGGGTCTTTCTCCCTCAGCGCCGAACATTCGTCCCACCAGCGATTGGACGGCCCTTTGTCGAAGCGGGATTCAGGCGGTAATTACCGCCGATGTGGCCGCCGCGCGAGCCGCCCTTCGCGACTGTCCGCTGCCGATGGTGCTTATGGGGATCGCCCCAAACGAACTAGCCCCCCTGCTATTGTCCGCTCAACAACAGAGGCTTCCGGTCGCTGCAATTCGCCTGGAAGCCGATCCACGCTTGAATTTGCAGCTCATGCGCACTCTGTTACCGCAGGCCCGGAAAATCGGTTTATTACGGGCCGCCAACGCGCCGGATTGGCTCACGCCGCTGCGCGACGAAGCGCACCGTTTAAACTTTGAGATTCAGGAAATCGTGGCGAATAGTGATCTGGAAGCCGTACGGGCCTTGCGCAGTCAACTGATCGGGTTAGAGGCCGTGCTGTTGCCGCCTGATCCGATCCTCATCAACGAATGGTCGCTCAAGCCGCTGCTTATGATGACTGTGCGACAAGGCATTCCCGTATTCGGGGGCCTCACCGCGCCCTATGTGGACGCCGGCGTCATGGCTAGCGTGGTGGCGGATGAAAACAGAGTTTTTGATCAAGCGCTGGTGCTCTCAGAAAGCCTCAAACGTGACTCGCTGGCTCCCGTATATCCTATAGCCGTTCGCGTGGTTATCAATGCAAATATTGCACGGATATTGGGTTTTTCACCAGAGATTCTGGTACGTGCGCAATCTCTATTTAAGCGATCCTAACGTATGCTGCCTTATAGCGTTAAGCCTTGTCGTATCAGTATTCACCGCCAAATTATCTTTATTGGTGTGCTGCCTGCTCTGGTGATGGTCGCCGTCTCTGGCATTGTCCTTTATCAATGGAATATCCGTTACAACTATCAAATTTTAGCTTTGCAGGGTCAGATGTTAACAACCCAACTCGCCCGTGCCCTGGAATACGTTTTAACGATTGACGCGCGTGAACAAATTGCTCAAATCGTCCAATCGACAACGAATCCGGCTGCGCAAATTCTAGAAATGACGATTTCAGAGGTGACCGTAACCGATTCAGCCGGTCAAAGCCTCTATCAATCGACTCTGAACACACCATCCTCTGCACTGTTTTCGAGACAGCAGGAATCCTCTGAATCCAATTTGGTGTTTTCCGTTCCCATCATTTTACAACCGGTCTCTCTCGGCATTGAAACCACCACTTCTGCTCGAGAAATCGGCCAGGTGACTTTGCGGCTCTCTTTAGAGATGGCACGGACACGCTGGTACAAGGATATGTTCTCTAATCTACTCCTCGTCACCGCCATCTTCAGCATTGCTACAGGGTTGGCGTATTCAGTCGGTAGGCGCTTATCAAGTGCCATTACGAAAGTCGCACAGGCTATTCAGAACATCCAACAGGGTCACCTATCCACTCGCCTGCCACAAACTGATATCAATGAACTGGGAACCTTACAATTAGGGGTTAATCTGCTGGCTCAGACGCTCGAACAGGGACAAAGTGTCTTGGAGTTGGAACTGAGTAAAGTGCGTGGTAAACACCAAGATGCCATGTTGGCGCTTGAAAAGACGAATCACAACCTAGCACAAGTCAATCAAGAACTCGCTCAAGCCAGTGAGGCAAAGAGTTTGTTTTTGGCAAAAATGTCACATGAAATGCGCACGCCGATGTGTTCTGTACTCGGATCAGTAGCTGAATTGATGCGAGAGGAAGGCGATCTTAATAAACTTCGAATGTTAAGAAATATTCAAACCGCCTCCAAAGCCGTCAACCGTCAAGTAGACGACATTCTCCATATAATTTCGTTGACGAAAAAACAAGCGAGCGGCGAAAAGCTTCCTCTGGAGCCTGTGCATCTTTTAAGTCTGATCGAAACGACGATCAATCATCAAGAGTCTCTGATGGTCCCTAGTCGCTTATATATGGATTACATCGTAGCCGACAACGTGCCGGATACGGTGGAAAGCAATAATAAAGCACTTGAAGAAATCATTGCGAACCTCGTTGGTAACGCCGTGAAGTACACAAAAAGCGGTGGCATTGTCGTGAAGCTAGAGCGCTTTCACTCTGACAAGGGCAATTGGCCTAAACCCTCAATACGGTTGCAATTGACCGTGAGCGATACCGGTTGTGGGATTCCCGAAGAAAAAAAAGCGACCATTTTCAATGAATTCGAGCAAGTTGATGAAGCATACAATCGGCGACATGGGGGCACCGGATTAGGTCTGGCGTTTGTTAAAAAAAATTGTGAATTGTTAGGGGGTCATGTTGACATTGAAAGCCAAGTGGGGATGGGTACGACGTTTATCGTCAACGTGCCTGTTTACACCTGCGACAACACACCCAGTTGGCGAACACTTCAACAAGAACGCTTGCCCGATGATTGGAGGGCCTTAGTGGTCGATGAACGTCTCTCATTTCGCCAATCCATCACGTCTCGCTTGAACAGCTTGAATATTCCCGTAGAACAATGCGCGATCTCGCCAGTTGACTTCGCGAAAATACCCATCCCTACGGCCTTTTTCGAGGTGCTGGTGATCCAAAATATCATCAGCTTGGGTCAAGCAGCCTGTTTTAAATTGATCACCGGTTTACGGCGTTGGGCTAACATTCTCATCAGCTTTGAATCAGATCACAGTTTAGAAAACCAGCGTCTCTTACGGCAAGCGGGCATTGATTTTGTTTTTTGGTCAGGCATTTCCAGCAGGGATATCAAAGCCTCACTCCTTGCGGCTTCGCTTAAAAAACCACTCATGAAACCCATTCACTCGACTCGCCTCTTAGCCGGGCGAACGATTTTGTTAGTGGATGATGACGAACTCAATCGATCCTTGATCGGCAACCAATTAAAACGCAATGGCGCGGAACTCCTCGAAGCGGCTAATGCAGAAACCGCAATCACGATAGCCGCAGACCCGATTTTGGATCTGATCTTGATGGATATTCAAATGCCGGATATGGACGGGATCACCGCCATCAAGAAAATCAGACAACTCTCTCATCGCGCACACCTCACTATCGCAGGATTTACAGCGTATGTGGATGAACGAACCAAGGAGCACATCCTAGAAGCGGGCGCAGATGTTATTATTCCCAAACTCCTCGATGAACTGGAGTTCATCCGGGTGGTCGATCGTATTCTCAAACAGTATGGTTCTTCTGCATGAACACTATTCTGATTGTCGAGGATTGCTCAATCACCTGCGATTTAATCGCACATCTTCTCCGAAAAGAGGGTTATCGGACCTTCACAGCAAACGACGGCATCAGCGGTTTAAAGGTAGCTCAAAAACAATCCCCTGATCTCGCTATCATTGATCTTCATTTACCCGATATATCCGGATTAGAGATGGCTGATTTATTCTCCGATGATATTCCCTTTATCGCTTTGACGATGGATTGTTCCCAAGAAGCCATTCGATCATGTATTCAAAAAGGCGCATTTGGTTATCTTGTTAAGCCGGTTGATCCAGCGAGTTTGATGCGGCATGTTTCCGTTGCCATTCAGCGAGGCAGTGATGAACGAGCCGAAAGGAAGAATAATTATCATTTACGCCGTGCCCTTAATCACCACCAGATCATCGATAAAGCTTTGGGGGTCTTAATGGGTTTTTTAAAAATCTCGGAGCCGACCGCCGAGCGGGCGCTCAAACTTCGATCCTCGACGACCAACGTCCGAGTGCTCGTTTTGGCAGAGCAAATTATCGAAGCGATACGGGTACTTGGCCAGGGGACGGATAAAGTGACACCGCAGGCAATGGCAACGCCTATCCAAACTGAGAGCGCGCTTGCTTTCCTAACCAGTTTTCGCAAAAACACCTTTTAAATAATGTCACAAGGACTTGCATTCTATCGGCGTTTTTTCTACAGTTTTCACTAGAGATTTTAGATAGCCCGATGTTCGAAAAAGATACATACGGGCCTTTATTGATCCCAGGATGTACCCTTGGATACTTCTAGATGTCCTTGGGTCCGTGGCGTCGGCTCATAACGCGGGTCGGCTAACTGCGTTATCCTGTTTAACTGACTGTCTCATCATAGCGCGGCGAGACAGCCTAGCGCCTTGATTCGTGCGTTTTCGAACGCTGGAATGGAGGCGATGGCTGGTTTTTGTCTAAAGGTGAGACATGCCGAATTTTCAGTTTGTAGTAAACGTCATCAGCCTTCTCGCTCTCACAGAAGGTTTTCGCGACCGTGAACCTGTTGAGCGAGACGGTTCAATACCCATAGACGGTTCTGGTGGATGTAGAAACATCCACCAGAACCTGGCCACTCCCGACCGAAGGAGGTCAGCGATGGCTAGCTTAGCCTCTCTGTATGAGGTGGCCTTTTATATTCTTTGCGGCATCTTTTTTAATCGCAGACATCCTACCCGATCATGCCCGATTACCTCGATACGAGGCGCACCCATTCGGCCAGAGGAACTGGTAGAGGGCGAGTCTAGCAAAAATCGGGGAAACGAGAGCGGGAGATTATGCCATGGTTGAGACGCCCACTCGCACGCACCGCCCGCCCGTTACCTCCGAAGCACAGCGCCGCCGCATCCAGCAAATCGCCTACGATCTATGGTGTATCCAGGAGGATCACCGACTTAGCGCCACCCCTCTCTCAGGGCTTAAGGGGCTGGTAGCGGAATTACGCCAGCGAAACACTCAGCTGACGGATGCCTTGCTGGACCAGGGCATTGACTTATTTTTACAAGGACAAATTGATGCGCAATGTGAGCGACTCACCCAACGCGAGCGGCAGCTCTTTTTTCTAAGGGTGCATCAGTCCTTATCACCGCGCTGGATCCCTGAAGCAACCCCGCCACGGCAATGCCTAATACGCTTGCCCACCACTGGCGCTTGTACGCTTCCCCAGAGAACCGGCTATAATAAAAAGAATGCCCGCGCTGTTTGATGCTCTATTTCGCGCGGAATCTACTCAATCCGAGGTAAACGCACCAACGACGACATTCCGGCGCCCCTAAAACCGCAAAACCCCCGCGTTGCGAGCGCGAGGGTTCCGGGGAAATCTTGAATCACAATGCCGCCATCCGATCCGCGAAGGACGACAATCAGAATCCTTAAGTAAAACCTGGATCTGATTATAGCGGACGGGCCGCCAGATTCAAGACCTCCTCGTAGGGGTTTTTTGTCCAAACGAGGAGATTTTGACGATGACCGTCCGTTTTTTGCTGCCTTCTCTGAGCGAAACCGCTGCTCTTGTTGACCCCGCCTGGTCGGTGGGGCCACCCCTAAGCGCGATCGGGTAGCCTCTATCTCCGGCTGTTGGTGCAATCCGTCCGTTTGCAGACGGGTTCTGCCACATCGCCCATGGCTGCCTTGCTCCTACCCCCGCTCCCTACCCCCGGCATGCCTACGCCGGTCAGGGCAGCGTGCGCCTCTGGCAACCGCTGCGGGCATGAGCGAAGCGTATTGCGATTTCATCTGCTGCACTTACCCTCGGAGGCCAACCCCGCCCGCCCGGCGCTGATTACCAAAGCCATCGGCAAGGTGCGCCACTACTTTCTTAACCCGCGCGATCCCGCCTGGGATGTCTTGAGCCAAAGCGAGCGCCAACACCGCCTGGCTCGCCAAATCGCCGCCCTCGGTCCCAAAACCCCCCAAGGCCAGCGACTCGAAGCGCGCTCGCTGCGCTGGCGTCAACAGCGTAGCGAACGGCGCGAGGCCCTTATCCTGGTCCTTGGACTGCT
>Ga0056914_10002922_pt1 | contig 10367 bp, 8 predicted proteins | sample TNRBio252014_DNA_FD_55168 | JGI IMG/M metagenome (GOLD analysis project Ga0056914, IMG submission 55168) | Wastewater treatment Type I Accumulibacter community from EBPR Bioreactor in Madison, WI, USA - TNR Reactor_6/25/2014_ DNA | ecosystem: Engineered > Bioreactor > EBPR > Anaerobic-Aerobic >...
TGGGATAACGCTGGTTTTTAGCCATTCTTCCTTTTTCGCTCTCATCGAATGGAAAGGACTCGATTTATTGTTCGCCCTGCGCGGCGCTTTACCCGCTTCTGAGCACATCGTCATTGTGGCTATTGACGAACCGTCCATGGCGGAGATAGGCCAGCAATGGCCCTGGCCCCGCAGTCGTCATGCGCAACTCATCCAGAAACTCCGCCAGGCCGGCGCCCGCGTCATCGGTTTCGACCTGCTTTTTACCGAACCGTCCACCCCCGATGAAGATCAGGCGTTCGCCCGCGCCCTGTACGATGCCGGAAACGTGGTGCTGGTCGGTGTTGTTTCCACCATCAACGACCCTGCGTTTCGCCACACCACCCGGATCGATCCCACGCCGATGTTTCGGGAGGTCGCCCTGACGGGCAATCCATCCATCAGCATCGACGGGGACGGCGTGGTGCGGCGCGTGCGGGAGCCGGTCCTGGACACGCCCCCCTTCGCGGCGCAGGTGCTCCGACGCTTCATGGAGAACCCGGCGGCGACCGCTACCCCACAGCAGAGGCCACTGACCCAAAAGGCATTATCGGCAGCAGGACTAATCAATTACCGGGGTCCAGCCCGGACGTTTAAAACGGTGTCCTACTATCAAGCCCTGGACTACGAACGGATGCTCCCGCCCGGATTATTCACTGACAAAATCGTGCTGGTGGGCTGGTCGCTGCAAGGCACGCCTGAACCGCAGCGGTTGACCGGCGATGTCTTTCTGACCCCATTTTCCTGGAGCGCCGAAGGTTTATTCCCCGGCGTCGAGATTCAAGCCACGATCATCGACAATCTGCTGGAAGAGCAATTTATCCGCGAACTCGATGCCGGCCCGCGTGGGTTGGCGCTGCTGGGGCTGGCGTTAGTGCTCAGCGCATTTTTTCTCTGGATCAGCCCGGCCGCCGCGCCATTCGCCGTCATCCTGTGGTGTGGCCTGCTGCTGGCCCTGGCGGAGTGGGTGTTCGCCATGGCGGATCTCTGGCTGCCGGTGTTCTCTGGAATCATGATGGTCGTTCTCACGTATGGCGGTCATTTGCTGGTTCGGACACTGACCGCCGAACGTGAGCGCCGCCAACTGCTGGAAGCCACGAACCGGGAGCTGGAAAGCAAAGTCGCGGAGCGCACCCAGCAACTCAGCGAGCGACACCGCCAACTGGAAGCGACCTATCGCGCCTTGGTCAACACCCAGGCCCATCTCATTCACTCGGAAAAAATGGCCTCGCTGGGGATGCTGGTGGCCGGCGTCGCCCACGAAATCAACAATCCCCTCAGTTACGTCCACAGCAATCTGGAATTTATCGAAGACCATATCAACCACCTCGCTGGAACCTTGGCGGCGCCGGACTTCTTGTCGGATGCATCGGGCGATCACCCGCAAAAAATTGCCGCGCTCGCTGCGACGTTACAAAACGTGCGCGAGTTGATCGCCAGTTGCCAGGAAGGCTCCCAACGGGTGAAAAAGATCGTGCTGGATTTGCGGCTTTTTTCCCGGGCGGACGATACCGGACTCGCGCCGACCGACCTGCACGCATCCCTGGAATCCACGCTGAATCTGCTGGCCCGGCAATATCAGGATCGCATTACGATCCACCGCGACTATGGCGTTCTGCCCCTGATCGAGTGCTATCCAGGCCAGATCCATCAGGTATTGATGAACTGCTGCAAAATGCGGTGCAAGCTATCCCGGATCGCGGTGAGGTCTGGATTCACACCGAATCCGCCGGCGATGAATGGGTCAGGCTCGTGATTCGGGATAATGGCGTCGGCATCGCCCAAGAAGACCTCAACCGCATTTTCGATCCCTTTTTCACGACCAAGCCGATTGGGGCAGGCACCGGCCTGGGGCTCAGCATCAGCTATGGCATTGTTAAAAAACATGGCGGGAATATTCAGGTCAGGAGCAAAATTGCCGAGGGAACGGCATTGATCCTCGAATTACCCGTGCGTTCACTAGGAACAACCACATGAAACGTCATAACCTGCTCATCGTGGACGATGAGAAAGAAATTCTGCGCAGCCTCAAAATGACGTTTACCGAAGATCATGAGGTCTTCACCGCTTCCAGTGGCGCCGAAGCCCTGGCAATTCTTGCACAACAGGACATTGCACTGATTCTGACCGACCAGCGAATGCCGAATATGACCGGCGTGGAGCTGCTCAGGAAAGCCCTCCAGATCAACCCGCAGATCATGCGCATCATTCTGACCGGCTATACCGATACCGCCGCGCTGGTGGACGCCATCAACGAGGGTCATATCTATCAGTACGTGACCAAACCCTGGGAGCGCCAGGATCTGCGGCTGATCGTCCGGCGTGCGCTGGAANCCTACGAACTGGAGAGCGAAAACCGGCGGCTTTGCCAAGAGCTGCAAGCCGCCAACGAACGACTTCGGGAAGAAAACGCCTTCCTGAAAACCGAAATCAACAAGGAATTACAGTGCGCCGAAATGGTCGGACGCAGCCCGGCCATGCAGCAGGTTTTTAAACTGGTCAGTCGGGTGATCGGNAATACGGCCACCGTGTTGCTGACCGGCGAGACCGGCACGGGCAAGACGCTGCTGGCCGGTTATATCCACACGCACGGCCCCCGCAAAAAACGGCTCTTCATGGAACAAAACTGTGGAACGCTGCCCGAAGCCCTGTTGGAAAGCGAATTGTTTGGCTACAAGCGCGGCGCCTTCACCGGCGCCGCCCAAGATCGCAAGGGCCTGTTTGAAATAGTCAATGGCGGAACGCTCTTTCTGGATGAAATCAGCGAAATGAGCCCGATGCTGCAAGTCAAATTATTGCAGGTGCTACAGAGCGGACGGCTGCGGCGATTAGGCGATAGTGAGTGTCGGCAGGTTGATGTGCGCATTATCGCCGCAACCCACAAAGACTTGGCGGTTGAAATTCAGAAGGGTCGGTTTCGCCAGGATTTGTATTACCGGATCAACGTTTTTCCCATTCATTTGCCGCCCCTGCGCGAACGGATCGACGATATTCCCCTGCTGGCCGAACATTGCCTCAAAAGACAACGGTGCAAATTAAGAATTCCGGTGAGCGGCTTTAGTGAAAAAGCGATGCAGGCGCTCTGCGACTATGACTATCCCGGCAATGTGCGGGAATTGGAAAATCTGGTCGAGCGCGCCGTCATTTTGAGCACCGATGAATACATTGAACCGGGCGAATGGCTGCCGCACGCCCTCAGCGATGCCGGCCAGCGGTCTCGACTGGAAAGAATGGAACAGGCGGAAATCCGGCGCTTGCTGGATGCGCATCAGGGCAATCTGGGGCGGGTCGCCAAGGAACTGGGCGTCAGTCGCACCACGCTATGGCGGCGGATGAAAGATTACCGATGCTTGGCCTAAAGCAGGCGACTGTTTTATTTTGAAACACTCAATGTTTCCCTTGATTGCAACACGCAAAGCCCGGCTTTTGACCCTCTGATTTTTGTACGGCCTGCTCATTTTTCCTTGATGTTTTTTCTAGTAATTTTTTCAAAAACGCGCTGTTGCCCATCCGTAATCTGTAACAACCCCCTGGCTTGGATTTTGCTAAATGGGTACCGAATGGTACTCACTTGAGTCCCAAGACTGATTTAGAAACAGGACTTTCGCTAAACCCGTAAATTCGTCATTCCCGCATACGCGGGAATGACGAAAAGCGAAAGTCCTGAGAAAAATAACAAACAGGGGAGATAACACCATGGCTTTTGGCTATTACGCCCGGCAACTTCGCGAGCGACAATATCAAATCAGTCATCGTTACTCGGTTCGACAAACGGCCCGACGCATCGGCATCCAACCGGCCTATCTCAGCAAGGTGGAGCGTGGCGATGTCTCACCGCCCTCTGAGGAAACGATTCGGCGTCTAGCGATGGATTTGGGGGAAGACGTGGATTTACTCCTGGCCTTGGCCGGCAAGGTGGCCAGTGATGTCCGANGCATCATCACGCAGCGGCCCATTCTGTTCGCCGAATTGATTCGCNCCTTGAGCGATGTTTCGGATGACCNTNTGGCGCTCTTGGTGCGTAANGTCCGCAACCGGCGGTTTTAGNGGGTAACCTGCCATACGATTCAAGACCACAATCCAGTAGCGCTGCGTTGCTGGGTGGGCTTCGCGGGAAATCGCCGGAGTCGGCGGGAGGCTGACTCTACCTTAACGCGGTGATCAGGTATAACCTTTGGCAGCCAATCCCTGATCCACATCCTGCGTGCCCGAACCCGCCCTGCTATGCATTCCGAATTTGTCACCACCCTGTTCGCCTGGGTCGCCGCCCACCCCGGCTGGATGAGTTTCGCCATCTTCATCGCGGCGACCGCCGAATCACTGACCATCGTTGGCGTCATCATCCCCGGTGCGCTGATCATGTTCAGCCTGGGCGCGCTGATCGGGTTGGGGCATGTCGATTTCTGGACCGCCTACTGGTGGTCCACCTGGGGGGCCATCATCGGCGACGCGATCAGCTTCTGGATTGGCCGGGTTTTCCATCAGCGGATCCGGCGGGTTTGGCCGTTCACCCGACACCCGGAGATGATCACTCGCAGCGAAGATTTCTTTCGCAAGCACGGTGGTAAAAGTGTGCTATTCGGACGCTTTTTTGGCCCGGTGCGCGGCACTATTCCCACCGTGGCCGGGATGATGGACATGACTTGGCGCCACTTCATGATCGCCAATGTCATCTCCGGGATTCTCTGGGCGCCGGTTTACCTGTTGCCCGGCATGGCGTTCGGCGCATCACTGGAGATTGCCTCCCGCGTCGCCGGACGGCTGGCCATGCTGCTCCTGATCCTCGTCGCGCTGCTGTGGTTCACGACCTGGCTGGTCCAGCACACGGTACGGCTCTTTCAGGCGCACGCCACCGATGGGTTGCAGCGCTTCACCGCCTGGAGTGAGGGCCGGCGCTTTATCGGCCCGATCAGCGCCTCGCTGCTCGATCCCCGTCAGAACGAACTGCGGGGACTCACCACGCTGGCGGTGCTGTTACTGGGCAGCGTGGTGTTGCTCATGCTGAGTCTCAGCGCCGCCGGCCAGCAGTTGCCGAGCGGCATCGATCAAAGCCTCTATCACTTTTTCCAGGAGTTGCGCACCCCCTGGGTCGATGCGCTGATGGTGTTCACCACGGAACTGGGCGACTATCAGGTCACGCTGCCGTTAAGCCTGGCAGTGCTCGTTTGGCTGATCGGGCGCCGCCATCTTTCCGCAGCCTGGCACTGGCTGGCGGCGCTGGGTTTTGGCATGGCCACCAACCTGCTGTTTCGCTGGCTGCTGCCAGTGGCCAGTCCAGGTGGAGCGGAATCGGGCGTCATGGGTTATTCATTTCCCTCCAGCCACGCCACGTTCAGCACCCTGGTCTTCGGTTTTCTGGCGGTGTTGATCGCCCGGGAAATTCAGCCAGTCCGCCGCTGGAGGGTCTATCTGGGCGCAGCGTTCATGATTGTCCCCATCGCCTTCGCCCGCCTGTATCTGGGCATTCACTGGCTGACCGATACGCTGGCGGGTCTGTGCCTGGGGCTGGTCTGGGTCACGGTGCTAGGCGCCGCCTACAACCATCACCCGAAGACGGCGCTCCACTGGCGTGGATTATTGGCCTGGAGCGTCATCGCGCTGCTGGCAACCGATCTGCTGCATGTCAGTCTCGACTATCAGGAGGATCGGCAACGTTATCAACCGCAAATCGTGCTTCACACCCTGGCGCAGACCCAATGGCGAGAACAGGGCTGGCGGGAATTGCCGCAACAACGGCTCGATTTCCAGGGCCATCGGCGGCAGGATTTGACCTTGCAATGGGCGGGAACCCGCCAGCAACTGGAGCAACGGTTGCAGGAAGCTGGCTGGCAACCGGCGCCAACGCTGGATGTGAAAGGACTCTTGCTGTGCCTCAGTCCTCAGGTCGAACTGCGGGAACTGCCGGTTTTGCCGCAGTTGCATAATGGCCGTGAGGATGAGTTGCGCTGGGTGCGCTATGGCGACGATCCGGCCAGTCGCTGGCTGGTGCGGTTCTGGGATGTCGGCGCCCGGTTGCCGGAAGGCGATGTTCCGATCTGGATCGGCAGCGTCACCCAACAGCAACGGGAGCCCCGAATGCGTCTGTTAACCCTGGCTCTGGACGATTCGCTCACCCAGGCCCCGGATGATCTGCTGGCCCCGGCCTGGCAAGGGTTGCGCATTCAGCGGGTCATGGGTTCCAATGCGGGCCAACCGATCACCCTGATTGCCGACTGAGAGAAGCTGCCCATGTTAATGAGAGTTGCAACGTCCGGCCTGTTGGTCGTGGATTTTCAGGAACGGCTGATGCCGGCTATTGATGACGCCGACCGGATCGTCGCCAATGGCGCCTGGCTGATCCAGATCGCCCAGCGGCTCGGGGTGCCGGTGCTAGCCTCGGAACAGTATCCGCAGGGCTTGGGTCATACCGTCGCCGCGATCCGCGAGTGGTTACCGGCCGAGGCGTTTATGGAGAAGCGGCATTTTTCTTGCGCCGCTGACCAGAATTGCATGAGGCGCATCGACGCCCTGAACCGTGAACAGATAGTGGTGATCGGCGCCGAAGCGCATGTTTGTGTGCTGCAAACGGCGCTCGGCCTGCAAGCGATCGGTAAGGAGGTGTATCTGGTCGCCGACGCGGTGTCGTCCCGGTCGCCGCGTGATGTTGAGCTGGCGTTGGAGCGGATGCGGGCGGAAGGGGTGCGGGTGGTCAGCCGGGAAATGGTCGTCTTCGAATGGCTGCATCAGGCCGGGACCGAGCAGTTCCGGGCGATCAGCCGGGAGTTTTTGCGGTAGCCGTTTTTCCCCGCCTCCAGCCTCCCCGGTAAGAGGGGAGGGGTTTTTATGCAACCGGAGTAATCGCTATGGCCCGTGCTGAGTGTTCCATTCCCCGCCGTCCCTGCCGCGCAGTCCCCATCGGCGCGGTCACGGTGGGCGGCGATGCGCCCATTGTGGTGCAGTCGATGACCAACACTGATACCGCCGATGCGGGGGCGACGACGGCGCAAATCGCGGAGCTGGCCAAAGCCGGTTCGGAACTGGTGCGCATCACCGTCAATACCGAGGAAGCCGCCGCCGCCGTGCCGGTCATTCGCGAACGGCTGGCGGCGCGTGGCGTCACCGTGCCGCTGATTGGCGATTTCCATTTCAACGGCCACCGCCTGCTCAGCAAATATCCCGCCTGCGCGGAGGCGCTGGATAAATACCGCATCAATCCCGGCAATGTCGGGCGCGGTAAAAAGAAGGATGAGCAGTTCGCCACGATTGTCGAAATCGCCTGCCGTCACCACAAGCCAGTACGCATCGGTGTCAACTGGGGCAGTCTGGATCAGGCGCTGGCGGTGCGGTTGATGGATGACAATGCCCGGTTGCCGGAACCGAAAACCGCGACCGAGGTGATGCACGAAGCGATGATTCTCTCCGCTTTAGAGAGCGCGCAACGGGCCGTGGAAATCGGGTTGGGTCATCACCAGATTATTCTGTCGGTGAAGATGAGCGGCGTGCAGGATTTAATCGCGGTTTACCGCAAGCTGGCGGCGCGCTGTGACTACCCGTTGCATCTGGGCTTGACCGAGGCCGGTATGGGCAGCAAAGGCATCGTCGCTTCCACCGCCGCCCTGGCGGTGCTGTTGCAGGAGGGCATCGGCGATACGATCCGCATTTCCCTGACCCCGGAGCCGGGTGGCGACCGGACTCAGGAAGTGATCGTCGCTCAGGAAATCCTGCAAGCGATGGGCCTGCGTTCCTTTACTCCACAAGTCACCGCCTGCCCCGGTTGTGGCCGGACGAGCAGCGACTATTTCCAGCACCTGGCCCAGGACATTCAAACCTGGCTGCGCCAACAGATGCCCCTCTGGCGCGAACATTACCCCGGTGTCGAGGAGCTCAAAGTGGCGGTGATGGGCTGTGTGGTCAATGGTCCCGGCGAGAGCAAGCAGGCCAACGTGGGCATCAGCCTGCCGGGAACCGGGGAAATTCCCGTGGCGCCGGTCTATGTGGATGGTGAAAAAACTGTCACGCTCAAGGGCGAGCACATCGCTGCCGAATTTCAAAAAATCGTTGATGACTATGTGGTGCGGCGTTATCAGGCTAAAAGCTGAAGGCTAAGGCATTTCATGACCGATTCCACCGCTGATCCGCGCCCGTCGCCGCACAAGGTCGAGGATCACCTGCGGCAGATCATCAAGCTGCTGGAAAAGCAGCGACTGGTCGAAGCCCTGGTGGATCGCGACCGCGCCAGTCCCCGCCATGGACTCATCGAATCGCTGGTGCATCGCCAGCACCTGGTGGAACTGCAACTCAAACTCCATAGCCTGCATCCGGCGGATATTGCCTACATTCTGGAAGCGTTGCCGCTGGAAGATCGGTTGCTGGTCTGGCGACAGATGCCGGATGACCACGGCGAGGTGTTGCTGGAGGTCTCCGATGCAGTGCGGGATTCGTTGATTGAGGCCTTAGAGCGCCCCGCGTTGGTCAAGGCGCTGGGCCAGCTCGACGCCGATGACCTGACCGATCTGGTGGAAGCGGTAGCTGAGGACGTGTTGGCGGAAGTCCTGCAAACTCTTGATGCCCGCGACCGTGATTGGTTACAAACCACCTTGGCCTATCCCGAAGATCAGGTGGGTCATCTGATGAGTCAGGATGTGCTCACCGTGCGCGAGAACCAGCGAGTGGAGCAGGTCTTGTGGCTGCTGCGGGGTCGGGAAGATTTACCGCCGAACACCGACTGCCTGTTTGTGGTTGATCGCCGCCACGGGTTCAAAGGTGTGCTGCCCTTGCGGGCGCTGTTGCTCAACGATCCGCAACAGCAGATTGCCGAATTGATGATGACCGACCCCGTGCGGTTTGGCCCGACGGATGACGCTGACGACGCGGCCCGGGCCTTTGAGCGTTACGATCTGATTTCGGCGCCAGTGGTCAATGAACGGGGTAAGCTGGTGGGGCGGCTGACCGTGGATGAGGTGATGGACTACATCCGCGAGGAGTCGGAAGAGGATGTNCTGAACATGGCCGGTCTGCGCGGCGANGAGGACCTGTTCGCGCCGATCTGGGACAGCGCCCGCAACCGCTGGCTGTGGNTGGCGATCAATCTTTGCACCGCTTTTATCGCCTCGCGGGCGATTGGCCTGTTCGAGGAAACCATCGCCCAGATTGTGGCGCTGGCGACGCTCATGCCGATTATCGCCGGCATCGGCGGCAATTCCGGCAATCAGACCACCGCACTNGTGGTGCGTGGATTGGCGTTGGGCGAGATCACCCCGGAGAACACCTGGCATCTGGTGTTCAAAGAATTGGGGGTTGGACTCCTGAACGGTGGGGTCTGGGGGGTGACGGTGGGCCTGTTCGCCTATGTGCTGTACTGGAGCCTGCCGCTGGGTGGGGTGATGGCAGCGGCAATGCTGTTGAATTTATTGCTGGCGGCGCTGATGGGGGTNGCGATTCCCCTGACTCTGCACCGTTTGGGCCGTGATCCGGCGATTGGATCGAGCGTGCTGCTGACCTTCATTACCGACGGCATGGGTTTTTTCATCTTTCTGGGGCTGGCGACGGTGTTTTTGTTGTAGCCTTGGCTGGGCGGACATGCCGTTCGCTGGAGAGGTCTGCGTATGTGCCGATTGCTGCTGATCGCTGCGGGCTTCGTCGCCCTGAGCGGTTGCACAACGCTGGAGGGTTTGACCAGCGCACCTGATGCGCCCCGTTTGCGCGTAGAGCCTGCCGCGACTGCGCCGCCCACCTTTTCAGCCACCCGCCCGCCCCATCCCGCCAACCCGGCGTTCATTGCCGAGCGCGCCTTGCAGGCTTATGCAACGGGCCGCTGGGATGTCGCGGAGGGCTATTATCTACAGTTGACCCGCGTGAAACCGGGCGACGCCGAACCCTGGTTTCAACTGGGCAACCTGTACGCCGAGCAGGGGCGGCTGGACTCGGCGCAACGCGCCTATCAGGAATCACTGCGCCGTCGCGATGATGCGCGAACCCTGCATAATCTGGGGCTGGTGCAGGTCAAATTGGGTATCGGTGCCTTGCGCGAAGCACAACAACGTTTGCCGCCCAACGATCCAGCACGCCAGGAGACCCGTGAATTGCTGCGGACGTTGCTGGAAACGGCGTTACCGTAGGAAATGACTGGGGAGCGCACATCATGTACCAACATATCCTGTTTGCCACTGACTTTTCCGAAGATGCACTGCGGGTTGGCGAACGCGCCCGGGACATCGCCCGCCAGTGCGGAGCACGGCTGAGTTTGCTGCATGTCGTTGAAGACGTGACCATCAGCCTGGGCGGGGGCTATGAATTACTGCCCGTTCTCCCCGATTTACCCGACGAAGCGTTGCTCCAGGAAGCACGGAGCGCGTTGGGTGAACTGGCGC
>Ga0056914_10002932_pt1 | contig 10343 bp, 6 predicted proteins | sample TNRBio252014_DNA_FD_55168 | JGI IMG/M metagenome (GOLD analysis project Ga0056914, IMG submission 55168) | Wastewater treatment Type I Accumulibacter community from EBPR Bioreactor in Madison, WI, USA - TNR Reactor_6/25/2014_ DNA | ecosystem: Engineered > Bioreactor > EBPR > Anaerobic-Aerobic >...
CCGCGCCGAAGAAAGAGCCGCCCAAGCCGCGTCCCGACGAGGATGAGGACGACGAGGACGACGACGACGACGACGAGGATGAGGACGACGAGGACGACGAGGACGACGACGAGGAGGACGAGGACGAGCACCCGACCTTCACCGCCAAGGAGGCGATGACTGCCTTCACCGGCCTGTTCCGCTTCACCTGGCCGGTGCTGCGCCAGTATCCGAAATGGCTGACGATCGTCATCGGCGGCATGCTGATCGAGACGGCGTTCAACGTCGTCTTNCCGCTGTCGCTGAAGTTCCTGATCGACGATGTGCTGTCNAGNGACGCCAGCAACCAGATGTCGACGCTGATCAAGATTCTGGTGGCGCTCGGCGTGGGCGGCGTCATCGTCTCGATCGTCACGATCTGGTACGAGTATGTCGACAGCCTGCTGATGTCGACGGCGATGGCCGACCTCAGGCGCAAGCTGTTCGAGCACCTGCAAACCCTCTCCGCCGGCTTCTATTCGCGCACCAAGGTTGGCGCGATCACCTCGCGCTTCGGCTCCGACATGGGCGCCGTGGACGAGGCGATGACCCACATGGTGACCTGGGGCATGCTGCCGTTCTTCGAACTGGTGGCCGGCATCGTCCTGATGTTCTTCCTCAACTGGCAGCTGGCGCTGGTGGCGATGCTGCTGTTCCCGCTGACGCTGATCGGCCCGCGGCTGATCTCCGGCCGGGCGGTGGATGCGGCCTATCAGGAACGCAAGGCCGCCGCCGGGCTGGTGGCTGTGGTCAACGAGAACATCTCGGCCCAGAATGTGGTGAAGGCGTTCGAACTGCGCCGCACCTCGATGCGCTGGTTCGAGGACCGCAACGCCATCGAGCGGACGCAGGCGATCCGCCACCGCTTCCTCAACGCCATGGTGGAGCGCTCGGTGACCATCGCCGTGCTGATGCTGCACCTCGTGGTGTTCGGCATCGGCGCCTATCTGACCTATCAGGAAGAGATTTCGCTCGGCACCTTCATCGCCTTCGAAAGCGTNTTCTGGGAACTGTCCTACAACATCGGCCATGTCACCCAGTTCATCCCGGTGGCGATTTCCGGCTCGGGCGCGACGCAGCACATCAACGACCTGTTCAACGANCCGGCGCGCAACCAGGACCCGGCGGAGTGGCCGGGGGTGGAGCGGCTGTCGCGCGAACTCACCTTCGAGGCGGTCGACTTCTCCTATGGCGGCGAGGCCCGGCAGATCAGCAACCTCAGCATGACCATTCCGGCCGGCAGCCGGGTGGCGGTGGTCGGCCCGTCGGGATCGGGAAAATCGACCGTGCTCAACCTGCTGATGCGGCTCTACGATCCGATCGCCGGCACGATCCGCGTCGACGGGCAGGACATCTGCGCGGCGCGGCGCGACTCCTTGCGCGATCAGATGGGCATCGTCTTCCAGGAAAACGTGCTGTTCGACATCTCGATCCGCGAGAACATCCGGCTGGGCAACCTCAACGCCACCGACAAGGAGGTGGAGGACGCGGCCAAGGCGGCGGAAATCCACCGCTTCATCCGGTCGCTGCCCGAGGGCTACGATACGGTGGTGGGCGAGCGCGGCAACATGATGTCGGGCGGCCAGCGCCAGCGTGTCGCCATCGCCCGCGCCATCATCCGCAATCCGGCCCTGCTGCTGCTGGACGAGGCGACCTCGGCCCTCGACCACGGCACCGAGCAGGCGATCAACCGGACTCTGATGAAGCTGGCCAAGGGCCGGACGATGATCACGGTCACGCACCGGCTGCATTCGGTGACCGAGATGGACACGATCTTCGTGATGGAGAAGGGCCGCCTGATCGAGCAAGGCACGCATCAGGAACTGCTTCAGAAGAAGGGCGTCTATGCCCGGCTGTTCAAGCAGGCGGGATAAGCCGGTTCAAAGCCTGGGGATATCCTGTGCATGACCGGCGGGGACGCCGGTCCTTGCCGGTTCAGCTGTCGAGCAGGGTCCGCACCTCGGCAAACACCGCGCGGAACATCTCCGGCGTCAGCCGGCCGGTGTTGGTGTTGTAGCGCGAGCAGTGGTAGCTGTCGAACAGCGTGGCCCGCTCCAGCGCGTGGCGGGCGCCGTGGGCAAAGCGGAAGCGCGCCACCGGCAGGTCCAGCGTCCGCAACAGGCTCTCATGCGCGATGCGACCGAGGGCGACGATGACGCGCAGGTTCGGCATCTCGGCGATCGACGGGGCGAGATAGCGGCGACAGGCGGCGATTTCGGCACCGGTCGGCTTGTTCTCCGGCGGCACGCAGCGCACCGCGTTGACGATGCGCGCATCGACCAGCTGCAAGCCGTCGTCGGGCCGCTCGTCATAGATGCCGGTGGCAAAGCCATAGGCGCCGAGCGTCTCATAGAGCAGGTCGCCGGCCCAGTCGCCGGTGAAGGGGCGGCCGGTGCGGTTCGCCCCCTGCAAGCCCGGCGCCAGCCCGACGATCAGCAGCCGGGCCGAGGACGGACCGAAATTGGGCACCGGTGCATTGTGCCAGTCGGGATGCCGGACCCGTGCTGACTCGCGGAAGGCGGCCAGGCGGGGGCACTGCGGGCAATCCCGCAAAGGCTCGCTGGCCGCCACGCCGGGAACTCAGTTCTGGTCGTCGGAGGACCCGCCGCGCGAGGGCGCCGGGCGGTTGAGGAAGGCGGGCATGGCGCGCGCGGGATCGCGCTGCGGGCCGGCATTGGGGTCGCGCGGGGTCCGCTCGGAGGGGGCGCGGCCAACCTTGGCCTGCAACTCGGCGAGATCGAGGAAGATATCGGCCTGACGGCGCAGTTCGTCCGACATCATCGGCGGCTGGGTGGCAACGGTGGAGACCACGGTGACCTTGACGCCCTTGCGCTGGATCGCCTCGACCAGGCTGCGGAAATCGCCGTCGCCGGAGAACAGAACCATGTGGGTGATGCTGGGAGCCAGTTCCATGGCATCGACGGCCAGTTCGATGTCCATGTTGCCCTTCACCTTGCGGCGGCCGGTGGAATCGGTGAATTCCTTGGCGGGCTTGGTGACGACCATGTAGCCGTTGTAATCGAGCCAGTCGACCAGCGGGCGCAGCGACGAATATTCCTGATCCTCGACGATGGCCGTATAATAGAACGCACGCACGAGATACCCGCGCGAACGGAACTCCTCCAATAATTTCCTGTAGTCGATGTCGAACCCAAGGGCGCGGGCCGCAGCGTAAAGGTTCGCACCGTCAATAAAAAGGGCAATGCGTTCATTGGAGTTCATTCTCTGCGCCTTTCAATACGGTCGCTTGGTGGGGCGGTCGAATCTCTTGATTCGTTGCGCCCAGGTTTATTTTTGACAGAGGGAAATTGGGTTGTTTGGCCTGAAAGTCAAGGGCGGCCAGGCAGTCCCATATTGTAGGACCGTTTGCAGGCTGTTCCGGCCTTGCCCGCGGCGGTTGCTCCGGCCCGGCAAATGCGGTATGTGCAGCCCTTCGCTATCATTCGCACACTTATAAGGAGCGCGTCTGGAATGGCTCGCGTTACCGTAGAAGATTGCATCGACAAGATCGAGAACCGCTTCGAGCTGGTTCTGCTTGCCGGCCACCGCGCCCGCCTGCTGGCCAGCGGCCAGCAGCCGCTGGTCAAGCGCGACAACGACAAGAACCCGGTGATCGCCCTGCGCGAAATCGCCGACGAGCATCTCTCGCCCGGCGACCTGAAGGAAGAGTTCATCCATTCGATGCAGAAGTTTGTCGAGGTGGACGAGCCGGAACCGGAAGCGGTGCCGCGCATCGCCTCGACNGCCGCCGCGCCGGCTGCCACCGCCTCNCAGGTGGACGACACCAACGTCTCCTTCGACCGCATGTCGGAAGAGGAACTGCTGCGCGGCCTCGACGGGCTTGTGCCGCCGGCCGAGAGCGACGACGAGGACTGATCCGGCGCTTTTGCCAGACAATGCAATTATTTGGGGCGCGGACGCTGGACATGCGGGCCGCGTCCCTTCATTTTCTGGGGGTGTCGCGATGCGTCGCGTTTAAAACCCCCGGACTTTCATTGCCATGATGCGTCAGTACGAACTCGTCGAGCGGGTTCGCCGGTATAATCCGAACACCAACGAGGATCTGCTCGACAAGGCCTATGTCTATGCCATGCGCGCGCACGGCAACCAGAAGCGCGCCTCGGGCGATCCCTATTTCGCCCATCCGCTGGAAGTGGCGGCGATCCTGACCGACCTGAAGCTGGACGACGCGACCATCGTCGCGGCCATGCTGCACGACACCATCGAGGACACCGACGCGACGCGCGAGGAAATCGACCGGCTGTTCGGCACCGAGATCGGCGCGCTGGTGGACGGGCTGACCAAGATCAAGAAGCTCGATCTGGTCTCGAAACGCGCGGCGCAGGCGGAAAACCTGCGCAAGCTGCTGCTGGCGATTTCGGACGACGTGCGGGTTCTGCTGGTCAAGCTGGCTGACCGGCTGCACAACATGCGCACGCTGCATTTCGTGCCGCCGGAAAAGCGGGCCCGCATCGCCGAGGAGACGCTCGACATCTATGCGCCGCTGGCCGGACGCATGGGTATCCAGCAGATGCGCGACGAACTCGAAGAACTGTCGTTCCGCACGCTGATGCCCGACGCGCATGCCATGGTGCAGAAACGGCTCGACGAACTGAAGGAACGCAGCGGCGAGCTGATCACGGTGATCGAGGCGGCGTTGCGCTCGAAGCTGGACGCGGAACACATCCATTCCGAGGTCAAGGGCCGGCAGAAGACGCCCTATTCGATCTGGAAGAAGATGGAGCGCAAGGCCGTCGCCTTCGAACAGCTCTCCGACATCTTCGGCTTCCGCATCATCGTCGGCGACATCGAGGACTGCTATCGCGCGCTCGGCGTGGCGCATACCAGCTGGCCGGTGGTGCCGGGGCGGTTCAAGGATTACATCTCGACGCCCAAGCAGAACGACTACCAGTCGCTGCACACCACGGTGGTCGGCCCGCGCCACCAGCGCGTCGAACTGCAAATCCGCACCAACGACATGGACGACGTGGCCGAACAGGGCGTGGCCGCCCATGCGGTCTACAAGGACGGGCGGCCGGGGGCGGACCCGAGCGAATCCAACGCCTTCAAGTGGCTCCGGCGCACCATCGAACTCCTGAACGAGGGCGACAGCCCCGAGGAGTTCCTCGAACACACCAAGCTCGAACTGTTCCACGACCAGGTGTTCTGCTTCACGCCCAAGGGCCGGCTGATCGCCCTGCCGCGCGGGGCGACGCCGATCGACTTTGCCTATGCGGTGCACACCAACATCGGCAATTCCACGGTTGGCTGCCGCATCAACGGCGCGGTGGCGCCGATCGTTTCGGAACTGAACAACGGCGACGAGGTGGAGATCATCCGGGCCGAGAACCATGTGCCGCCGCCGGCCTGGGAAAGCCTGGTCATCACCGGCAAGGCGCGCGCCGCCATTCGGCGCGCCACCCGCGACGCGGTGCGCAAGCAGTTCGCCGGCCTTGGCCAGAAGATCATCGAGCGCGCCTTCGCCCGTTCGGGGCGGGCTTACGCGCTCGACAAGATCAAGGCCGCCCTGCCCCGGCTGGCGCGGCTGTCGATCGAGGACGTGATGGCTGCGGTGGGGCGCGGCGAGATGTATTCGGGCGATGTGGTCAAAGCCGTCTACCCCGACTTCAAGGAGGAGCAATCCCGCGGCGCAGCCCCGGACAGCGGGGGCAAGGGCTGGTTCGAACTCTCCAGCGCCGACAACCTGAAGTTCAAGGTGCCGGGCCAGGAAAGCGCGACGCAGTCGCTGCCGATCCGCGGCCTGAGCGGGGAATTGCCGGTCACCTTCGCGCCCAACGGCGGCGCCGTGCCCGGAGACCGCATCGTCGGCATCCTCACCCCCGGCGAGGGCATCACCATCTACCCGATCCAGAGCCCGGCACTGACCGCCTTCGACGATGAACCGGCGCGCTGGCTCGATGTGCGCTGGGATATCGACGAGGCGGCGCGCAGCCGCTTTCCGGCGCAGATCAGTCTGGCGGTGATCAACGAGCCGGGTACGCTGGCCGAGATTGCCCGGATCATCGGCGATACGGATGCGAACATCGACTCGATCTCGATGGCCAACAAGTCCCCCGATTTCCGCGAAATGCTGATCGACCTTGAGGTGTGGGACCTCAAGCATCTCAACGCGATCATCTCGGAACTGAAGACCAAGCCGCAGGTCAACCGCGTCGAGCGCGTGAATGGGTGAGAGGTGACGGCGCTTCCGCGCCGGCCCATCGCTCCGGCGGAGCGATGGGAACCTCGAACGCCGCGAGCCGGCGAGCGGCCGGACGAGGTGCGATCCGGCACCGCCGGATGAAAATGTCCGGCGGACAATTTCAAGCGCCGAACGCCCGGCGATCGTATCGTCGCCGGGCCGGATGAGGTGACAGCGCTTCCGCGCCGGGTCATTGCCCTGAGGGAACGGCCTCAGCCGCGGTCGCGCAGCAGGCGGCCCTTCTCGCGATCCCAGTCGCGTTTCTTCTCGGTCTCGCGCTTGTCGTGCAGCTTCTTGCCCTTGGCCAGCGCCACCTCGACCTTGGCCCGGCCCTTGTCGTTGAAGAACATCTTGAGCGGCACCACCGTCATGCCTTCGCGGCGGATGGCGTTGCTGAGCTTGTCGATCTCGCGCCGGTGCAGCAGCAGTTTGCGCGGCCGCATCGTCTCGTGGTTGAACTGGTTGGCCTGAAGGTATTCGGGAATATAGGCGTTGACGAGGAAGAGTTCGTCGCCCTCGACCGTGGCATAGGATTCCCCCAGCGTGGCCTTGCCGCCGCGCAGGGACTTCACCTCGGTGCCCTTCAGCATGATGCCCGCCTCGAAGACCTGCCCGATCTCGAAGTTGAAGCGCGCCTTGCGGTTGTCGGCGACGATCCTGTAGCGGGTTTCAGGCTTGGACATGGTGGTACCCTGAGGCGCGGCGCCTCAGTTCAGGATCCCTGCGTGGCGCATCGCATCCTGCACGGCCTTCTTCACCGGCTCGGAGCACGGCACCATCGGCAGGCGCACATCGGCCGTCACCGGACGGATCAGCGACAGGGCGTATTTGATCGGCGAGGGGTTGGTTTCGAGGAAGATGGCGGTGAACAGCGGGAACAGCCGGTCCTGAAGGGCCAGCGCCGTCTTGTAGTCGCCGGCCAGCGCGGCCTTCTGCAAATCGGCGCAGAGGCGCGGCGCGACGTTGGAGGCGACCGAAATGCAGCCGCTGCCGCCATGGGCGTTGAAGGCAAGCGCCGTCGCATCCTCGCCCGAGAGCTGGATGAACTCGGCGCCCATGGCCTGACGCTGGGCCGAAACGCGCGCCAGATTGGCGGTGGCATCCTTGACGCCGGCGATGTTCTTCAGTTCAAACAGGCGCTTCATCGTCTCGACCGACATGTCGACGACCGAGCGGCCGGGAATGTTGTAGATGTAGATCGGGATGCCGACGGCATCGTTGATCGCCTTGAAGTGCTGGTACATGCCCTCCTGGGTGGGCTTGTTGTAATAGGGCGTGACGATCAACAGGCCATCGGCGCCGACCTTTTCGGCATGGCGGGAATATTCGATCGCCTCTTCGGTGGAATTGGAGCCGGCGCCGGCCATGACGGGTACGCGGCCCCCGGCCTCCTTGACGCACCATTCCACCAGCCGGCAATGCTCGTCGTGGCTCACCGTCGGGCTCTCGCCGGTGGTGCCGACCGGAACAAGGCCGTTGGTGCCGTTCTCGATCTGCCAGTTCACATGCTCGCGGTTGGCCTTTTCATCGAGCTTGCCGTCACGAAACAGCGAAACGAGGGCAGTGATGGACCCGGAGAAGTGCTTGGCGGCCATGAAATTCACCCGAATGCCCGGCCTTGTTCCGGCCAGATTGTGTCGTCAGAACGTCCTTCTTACTCGCAGGAACGGCGGCTGGAAAGGGTTCTTCCGCCGGGTCTTCCCAAGATGCGCCAAAATCGGGCGTGGGCAGAGTATCCTTAACGGAATCTCAAGCGCGCGGACCAACACTCCTTTTGGTTGGCGCAGGATGAGGGATCGGCGCGATGGCTCAGCTTCGAACGACGATGCCGCTTCGACCCGGACTGGCGAGCGCGCTGACGCTGCTGCTCGCCGCCGGGCTGGCCAGCCCCCTGCCCGCGCAGGCCAGGGATATTGCCCAGCTTGCCGCGGAAATCGACGAGGCGATCCTCAATCAGCCGCTGCCCCGTCCGCTGGCCCGGCTCAGCATCCTTGCCAGCGGCGCGCAACAGGCCAATGCCGGCCCCGGGCTGGATGCCGGCGTCGATGCCGGCCTTGCCACCTCGACGCTGGTGCCGCCGTCCCTGCCGGTACCGACGCCGCTGGTGTTGCCGACGACGGGAACGGTCGACGAGCCGTCGATTCCGGCCGATCTTGAGATGCCAGAGGCGGTGCGGCGCGATCCCTTCGCGCCGGTTCTGGCGCCGCTTGCTCTGCCGGCCACGCCCCCGGCGGCGCCCGTGGTGCGNGCCACCGTGCCGGCCCTTNCCGCTGAGGAGATCACCCGGCTGAAACAGCTGGCCCAGGANCTCAGACGCGGCAATGGCGCGGCAGCGGAGAGCGGCACGGCGACGCTGAAATCGCCTACGGCGAGGCTTGCGGCGGAATGGCTGGCCCTGCGCAGCCTGAAGCAATCGGCCGGATTTGCCCGCATCACCCGCTTTATCGAGGCCAACCCGGACTTTCCGATGCGGGAATGGCTGCTGCGCCGGGCCGAGGAAGCGCTGTTCATCGAAAAGCCNTCGGCGGAAACGGTGCTGTCGTTCTTTGCGGCGCGCACGCCGGAGATGGCGGGCGGAAAAATCGCNCTGGCGCGGGTGCTGGCGGTTCAGGGCGAGGTCAAACGNGCCGAGGCGCTGGCGCGCGCCGCCTTCCGCGACGACAAGACCACGGCCAGCCTGCGCACAGCGATNGTGAAGGAGTTTGCCGGGGCGATCAGCGCCGACGACCAGCGCTACCTTGCCGAGCGGCTGATCTATGACGGGGCGACCAGCGAAGGGCTGAAGGTGGCGCAGGCCGCCGGCCCCCAGACCCACAAACTGGCGCAGATTCTCGCCCACAGCCTGAACGAAAACGCCGCCGCGCCCGGCCTGATCCAGAAACTCGACGCGGCCGAGGCAAAGCGGCCGGCGATGCTGCTGGCCCGGGCGCAGATGCTGCGGCGGGCCGGCAAGGTGGGTGAAGCCGCCGAGGTGCTGGCGCAGGCTCCGAAAGACCTCGACCTGATCGTCGACGGCGACGAATGGTGGACCGAACGGCGCATGCTGGCGCGCAAGCTGCTGGACGCCGGCGATCCGCAGCGGGCTTATGATGTGGTGGCCGCGCATCTGGCGGAAGGTTCGGCAGCGCGTGTCGATGCGGAGGTGCATGCCGGCTGGATCGCGCTGCGCTTTCTGAAGCAGCCGGGAACGGCGGCGCGGCATTTCGAGACCGCCCGCAGCGCGGCACAAACCCCGGCCTCTCAGGCCCGCGCCGCCTATTGGCAGGGCCGCGCCGCCGAGGCTGCGGGCGAGCCGATGGCCGAGTGGCATCACCTCGCCGCCGCCGCGCATCGCCACAGTTTTTATGGCCAGCTTNCGCNCGAACGCCTTGGCCTGACCGGCGAAGCACCGACGCCGCCCCAGCATGATCCTGTGGCCATCGAGGCGGCAGCCAAATCGCCGGCGCTGAGCGTCATCCGCGCCCTGATCGATGCCGAAGCGCTGGATTTTGCCCAGCCGCTGGCCATCGATATCGCCAGCACCGCGCCCACCGCCGAACCGGTGGTCGTGCTCGGCGACCTTTTGACCCAGTATCGCCAGACACGCCTGGCCGTGGTTGCGGGCAAACTGGCCATGCAGCGCGGACTGGCGCTGGAGGAGCACGCCTTTCCCACCCACGCCATCCCCGCGTTCACGCCCGCCGCAGCCAGTGCCGAGCCGCCGATCGTCTTCTCGATCGCCCGGCAGGAGAGCGAATTCAACCCCAGGGCGATCTCGCACGCCGGGGCGCGCGGGCTGATGCAGCTGATGCCGGCGACCGCGCGGCGCACGGCCGAGCGCAACGGGCTTGGCTTCGATGTCGGCAAGCTGACGGCCGACCCGGCCTACAATGTCACGATCGGGGCGGCGCANCTGGCCGAACTTCTGGGCGAGTACGGCGGCAATTATCTCTTGTCCTTCGCCGCCTACAATGCCGGCGGGCGGCGCGTGAAGGAATGGACCACCGCTTACGGCGATCCGCGCGACCCCGGCATCGACAAGGTGGACTGGATCGAGCGCATTCCGATCACCGAAACGCGGCACTACGTGCAAAAGGTATTGGAAAATCTTCAGATCTATCGCGCGCGCCTCGGCGATGGCCAA
>Ga0056914_10002935_pt1 | contig 10329 bp, 8 predicted proteins | sample TNRBio252014_DNA_FD_55168 | JGI IMG/M metagenome (GOLD analysis project Ga0056914, IMG submission 55168) | Wastewater treatment Type I Accumulibacter community from EBPR Bioreactor in Madison, WI, USA - TNR Reactor_6/25/2014_ DNA | ecosystem: Engineered > Bioreactor > EBPR > Anaerobic-Aerobic >...
GCCGAGTCGTGTCGTGTGACGCGCCTGATGCACCGTGGTCGTCCCACCCTGCACCGCCTCGGGTCTTGAGACAGAGAGCTTCACCGATTCACCCGGCCATGGCGTCCAAACTGGCATCAGTTGCGCCTGTCGCGCCTCATACACGGGCGCGAGGCCCTCCGGCTTCACATTCCAAATGGGCGAAGTGATCAGCGACCAGCGTTCCACCCAGCTCTCGCTCGTTTCAGCCTTCAATTCGAGCATCTCGACGGGCGCAACCTCGCTCTCCCACCCGATCTCGGCATCAGCGGCACCAAAGCGCACTTCGATGCGGTTTTTCCCTGCCGTCATGCCAGCGCTCATCACGCGCTCACCGGGCAGCAGCGGCAGGCTCAGCGAGATGGCCTTCCCCACTGGTGACAAGCGCTTCACGCGCGTGCGGACCTGCCAGATCAGGCCCAGTTCCAGTTCACGCTCGATCCGAACCACCGGGAAGAAGTCTTTTTGATCATACGCCGCCTCGGAGCTCGCGCTGCGGTTCTGCTCGACAAAGAACACCTGATCCTCCGGCACGCCGTTGGCCTTCATCCCGGTCACCGTCCATCCGGCAGCGTCGATGCTGACCTGGCGCGGCTTCAAAAGGAAACTCCACTGCCACTCCGCTCCCGGCGGGATCATGCCGGTCACGGTCACCGTCTTCACACCGCGCTCCGCCAGCACCCAGACGTAGCCTTCGTGCCGCATCGTCGTGGCACCATCGCTGACTGTCACCGGACTCCATGATGGCAGTTTCCCAGGCAGCGGCACCGCCACGAGTTCCGAGGCGTGAATCTCCACCAACATCTCCAAACGACGGCCATCCAGGCGCAGCCGCACCTGCGGGATCTCCGCGCGCTGCGGCAGGTCTTTCCGATCCGCCAAGACACGCTCACTCAACTGCTTCAGCATGTCTTCCGAAGGAAACTGCGCGGATGCCGAAGGGGCGAAGAGCATCACCATCAAGAGTAGCACCACAGCCGACGTGGCTGCACTTGGCACGAACTTCGGCAAGGGAGGCAGGTCCTTCCCGCGACCGAGCAGCAACCAAACAAGCAGCAGCAGCAAACCCACGCGCAACAGCGTGATCAAGCGCTCCACATCGCAAGGAATGAGCCAGAGAGAGACCTGCTCATTCGCAGACACCGGCCCGCGCCATCCGAAGCCCACCTCACGCCAGCGCCACTGTGGCACGGCAGGACCCGTTTGGATCTTTGCCTTCGTGTCGTATTTCAGATTCGCCTTCTCGGACTTTTCGTATCCGTAGCGGCGGCTGCTCGGCACCGCGTTCGCGACTTGCGATACGGCTTCGTTCATCTGCTCACGGATACCACCAGCCGCGAGGTCCGAATCCATGTCGTTCGACGTGGCCTGCCACGTTGAACGATACGGCTCCAACTGTGGATGCACGGCCTGCTGCACCTGCTGAATGATGAACGGCACCGCGTTCAAGGCGAACAGCACCAGCGCCGCGAGCTTCAGCTTGTTCAAAATCGGCTGAGCGCTCGCGCTGGGCAGCCACTTCGCCGTCGCCAGCACGGCGACCAAAATCACCCATGTCAGCCGTGGTGCTCCCATCTCATGATAAGCCGCCAAAAAGCCCAACAGGCCGATCCCCGCCGTTCTCCAGCCCCACAGCCGCAAGATCGCCAAAGTCACGATCAAGAGCATGAAAACGTCGAAAAGTGACCACGCGGTCAGCCAGTCGCCCTGACTCCAATCGGCGCCGAAAACGGCCAAAAGCCGCCAGCCAGGGGGCAGATTCAGCCGCGCATCGAGTGACTCGGCGTCATGCCGCCAACCAGTTGCCGCCATTTTCCCGCCACGCTCCAGCCGGCCCACCGCTTGCAGATTCAAATCACGATCCCGCACCTCGACCCCCTCCGCGCCGCTGCCCGGGTTCTTGGTGATGAGTTGTCCGGCTCCGCCGATCTTCACCGCCCCGAGCTTGTGGCCCGCCGCCACATCCAGCCTCCACGTCTGTTGACCGTTGCCGTGGAGTTCGTCCTGGTAGGTCATGTTTTTGCCGTCTTCATCGAGCCAAAAGCTCCGCTTGATCGTGATGCCCGGCGTCTTCTTCGCGCCCATGCCGCGCATCTTTTCGTCCAGCTCGAAGGTCTGTGCCGTCGGCCACTGATGCACCGGATACTGCCGCCAATCCTGCGGAAAAGTCGTCTGCGCCACATCCACGGCTGGAATCCCCGTGATCTCGACCAATCGGAAACTCGGATCGTGCTTCAAGCCCACGAGTTCCTCCGCGACGAGCGGTTTGGCATCTTTCTCGTAGCTCACGGTCTGCGCCGGACTGGTTCGGAAGGCCGAGATCTTCAACAGCCACTTTCCCGCGCGCACCTGCACCTTGAGCTTGCCCGCGTCATCGACCGCGCAGGGCAGCGGCGCATCCACGGAGGAAAGCCGCCAGCCCACCGGCAAGACGCTCCCCAGCGCCTCCTCGCGGCTCTTCCCGGCCACGCTCAGCTCCACCTGCGTGTCCAACCACTGCGGCGAGCCGTCGCTGATGAGGCGGTAAACCTGCACCGCGAGGAAATCCTTGTCCTCCGTCTCCGCACTCGTGCGCTGAAGCCACAGCAGGCCCTTTTGATCCCACACGGGCAGTTCCACAGGCTGTCCGTTGAGTTGCAGATTCAGCACACCCATTTGCGGCGGAATGCGGACACTCTGGGGCATCTCCGCCCACCGAAACACCCCGCGCACCGCCGACTTCTGTCCCGCCACCACTTCCACGCAAGGCACGCCCGCGCGACTCACGACCGCCGCCGCTTTGTCGTCCACCATTACCGTCTGCGGCCAGGACTGAGCATCTCCAGGCAGTGCCGCCCAGCCATCATGCCGCGCCTCGATGGAGAATGCAAAAGTCCCGCCGCCCGCGTCCGCCTGGATCTGCACCGCCGAGAACCAAACCGGCATCAGTTGCGCTCGGTCATCGAAGCGCGTCGGCAGCCCGTCATTCTTGGTCTCCTCCCAAGTCGCCCAGCGCTGCCAGTCCTTGAGTATTGTCGGCAATTGAGCCTCGCTGGGCACCCTGAGCAGCAAAGCTGCAAGGACGGCGACGTGAATCGGGGAAAAGTTCATGGCGAAATTCAGCCTACCAGAAAGGCCTCGCGCGAGAACAGTCATTTTCGCAGTTCATCGCGATTTCACAGAAGCTTGCGCAGCGAGCCACTCAAACAATTCATCCGCCTTAAACCATACAAAGCGCGGCTTGACGGTAAAACATGACCGCCCGGCACGGCACATGCTTATCACCATCTGATGATCTCTCCCATCCAAGAGTATGTCGAACAACTGTATTCTCGTTACGCGTCAGTCATGGAAGGCCAAGTGGCCGATTACATCCCGGAGCTTGCCAAGGCCGATCCTCGACACTTTGGCATCTGCATCGCCACTCGTGACGGTCACGTTTATGAGGTAGGCGACACACGACAGTCCTTCACCATCCAGTCCATCTCCAAAGCCATCAACTACGGCCTGGCCCTGGAGGACCGGGGCGAGGAGCACGTTTTGTCCCGCATCGGGGTGGAGCCGTCAGGGGAAGCCTTCAACGCCATCAGCCTGAAGGAAGGCACCGGCGCTCCCTTCAACCCGATGATCAACGCCGGGGCCATCGCCACCAGCGGGCAGGTCTTGAAAAAAGACGGGCAGAGCCGCATTGACCGCGTGGTGGAATACCTCAGTGGATTTGCGGGGCGTCCCTTGCAGATTAATCAGACGATCTATCGAAGCGAAAGCGAGACCGGACACCGCAATCGCGCCATCGGCTGGCTGCTGCGGAATTTTGGCATCATTGACGAAGACCCGGATGAAATTCTGGAGACCTATTTTCAGCAATGCTCCGTGGAGGTCACCTGCCGCGATCTGGCGCTGATGGGCGCGACGCTGGCAAACCAGGGCGTGCATCCGATCACCAAAAAACGCGCCATCGCCGCCGACTATGTGGACAACGTGCTCGGAGTGATGGCCACTTGCGGCATGTACGACTGGTCTGGCGAGTGGATTTACCGCGTGGGCTTGCCGGCGAAGAGCGGCGTGGGTGGCGGCATCCTCGCCGTGCTACCGGGGCAGCTTGGCATCGGAGTGTTTTCACCACCGCTGGACTCCCAGGGAAACAGCTTCCGTGGCATCAAAGTCTGCATGGATCTCTCGCGGGAACTCGCCCTGCACATGCTCAATCCCACCGCCACCCCGCTCTCGGCGGTGCGTCTGGCCTATCAAGGCGGCGAAGTGGTGGCACGCCGACGACTGCCGCCCTCGACCCGCGAGCTGCTGCGTCAGCACGGCCCCAGCATCCAGGTCATCGAGCTGCAAGGCGGCCTCACCTTCACCACCATCGAGCCAGTGATCCGGCAGGCCGCCAATCTGGCCGCTGAAGGCAGCAAACACCTCATCTTTGATCTGCGCGCGGTCGTCAGCGCCAATTCAGTGAGTTTCATCCTGCTGGCCAACCTCAGCACCCGGCTGGCCGAGCAGGGCGTGAACATTGCTTTCTGCCAGCCTGGCAAAACGATGACCATGCTCCGCAGCATCGGGATTCCTGCCCGCCAGATTTTTGCGACTCTCGATGCCGCCCTGGAGGCCTGCGAGGACGCGCTGCTGCTGGAGGTCACCGGTTCCTCCTGGCGGCCGGAGACGCCCCTCTCTCTACGCTCCTGCTCGCTCTTCCGCACCTGCACAGACGAGGACATCGCCTTCATCACCGAGCAGCTTCAACTTCGCCGCTACGCGGGTGGCGAAACCATGATCCCGGCTGGAGACATCGCTGATGAGATGTTTGTGCTGATCCAGGGCACGGTGGAGGTGCAGATCAGCGCTGGCGAGAACGACTGCAAGCGGGTCGATGTGTTGACCGCAGGCATGGCCGTGGGCGAAATGGCTTTTTTGGACGGATCACCGCGCTCCGCCAACGTGGTCGCCATGGAGACGGTGGAATGCATCGTCATCACCAAGGACTGGTTCCGCTCACTGGACCAGGTGCGCCCGACTCTCAAAATCCTGCTGCTACAGGAGATGACCCGCGAGATTTCCGCCCGGCTAAGACAGGCCAACCTCGAGATCTCGGCTTTGCAGCGGGCTTAGCAGCCTGTTGAAAAATCCCTGAGTGAGAAGTCAGCACTTCCGACCTCTCACTTCTAACATCTAACCTCTCACAGTGCATTAGATCGCCCCTCACTTCCTCCTCAGCAGACGCACGCGATGCGATTCACTGTCGCCGATGAAAACGGTGCCGTCAGCGTCGCAGAAGACACCGTGCGGGCGGGCCATCTTGCAGCCGAGCGGATCGCCATCCGGGCCGTCACCCTTCATGCCGGTTCCCGCGATGAGTTCAATGTTACCAGTGCTCATGTTCACCATGCGGATGCTGTGGCTTTCGCAGTCGGCGAGCCACACATTTCCCTCGGCATCGACGGAAATGCCCTTCGGCCCGCTGAGCGTGGCATCCTTCGCGGGGCCACCGTTGCCGGTGAAACCGCTTTTACCCGTTCCGGCGATGTGGAAGATCTTCCCGGCCTTGAGGTCGAATTTGAAGACCTGATTGCCTTCACGCGTCGCCAACCAGAGGTTGCCTTGCTTGTCGAAATCGAGCGAACGCGGTCCTTTGAGCGGTGTTCCGGCGATGGGGGCGCCATCCGGCGTCGGACCGGCTTTGCCCACACCCGCGAAGGTGCTGATCGTGCCGGTCTTCATGTCGATCTTGCGGATGACGTGATTGCCGATGTCGCAGATATAAAGATCGCCTTCGGGACCGAACTGAATGCTGTGCGGCTGTTTGAACTGCGCATCCTTCGCCAGACCGCCGTCGCCACTGTAGCCGGGTTTGCCGTTGCCCGCGATGGTGGTGATGATCTTCGTCTTCAGGTCGATCTTCCGCACCGCATGATTGGTCATATCGACCACATAAACATCGCCCTTGGCATCGAAACGCAGCTCGTGCGGCAGATTGAACGTGGCCGCCAAAGCCGGGCCGCCATCGCCGCTGTAACCTTTCGCGCCCGTGCCCGCGATGGTGCTGATCGTGCCATCCGGTGCCACGCGGCGGATGCGCTGGCCGGTGTATTCGCAGAACCAGATCGCGCTATCGGGACCACGCACAACGCCGAAGGGATTGTCGATCTGCGCCGAGGTGGCGGGGCCGCCATCACCGCCGCCGCCTTTGACGCCGGTTCCGGCAAAGGTGGAGATGGTCCATTCAGCCGCCGTGGCGGTGTGGGCGAGGAAAGCGAGGAGTAGAAGTGTGCGCATGGTGAGAAGGCAGGACGATGAAGGGCAGGATGCTGAATGCCAAGCAGTAAAGTTGCCCGGTTGCGCCGCAACCGGTCTGCCCCATACTCCAGTTGCGGCGCAACTGGACTACTTCCCAACCATGAAACAGCTCTCCCTCCACGCGTCGCAGCCGCGCACGCTGAATCTCATCGTTCTCGGCGCTCCCGAGATCGGCTCCACGAAAACAGTCGCCATCTCCGTCAGCACCGATGGCAAAACCTTCCGCAAAGTCGGCAAGCACCTCTTCCCCCTCGGCAAGGCCGAACGCGCCTCCGTCTCCTTCCCCGACACCGAGGCGAAGTTCATCCGCCTCACCTACCTCGACCACCACGCGCAGCTAGCCGGTGGCTTTCCGAATACCTTTGGTTTCACGACGGAGGTGGAGGCTTATCGGGTGAGGTGATCCATCAAATGTGACCATGGCGCTTCATTGGTGCTGCTGTCTCAGGGACCAATTGAAAGAGTGATCAGCCAAACGGGACCCGCTCATATTTGAAAGAGTAACAAATATGGCGGTTTGCGAATTTTCCGTGAGATTCAGCGCCGATCAACTCACGGGCAACCTGTTCCGGCACATTAAAATACTTGTATACAGTGCCGCCAATAAACTTGAGGTATAATAGTTTGGCATCAGGATCGTATGCTGCCGAAACAAGGTTTTCAGAGAAAAAGAAAAACTCTCGGAGGCATCTTGTGGGAAATCCATGAATGACTTCAGCATCTCGGTACTTGCGTCGCAAAGATCTGTGTCTTGAATTTGGCGCGTATGGAACACGCAAACCTGTTTCACCTGAAATAACTCGCCAATAATCGGATTTAGGCGGACTCGTAGATGCCGCTGTTTTGGTGGCAGGTGGAGGTTTCGACTTTGGTTGCGTTCGAGTGGCAGTGTTTTTCCTCGTCTTCGAGAGTGTCGCAAATGCTTCATTGATCAATTGAGCTTTCGCTGTGACTTCACGATGTGTGAGGTCTCCTGAATAAGTGTCCGGATGCCAATATCGAATCATTCGGCGATAGGCTCTTTTGACTGCAATGGCATCAGGATTGCCGTCGGAAATATCGAGGATTTTCAATGCCGCAGAATCTGTCATGGCATGGAATCGAACATGGGAATGCCCTGTTTTCTAGAATGAAACGGATGCCGGCCGGCAGGGGAAAGCACTTCAGAGCAGTTCATAATCATGGAGCAGGGGCTAACCACCGCAGGCATTCGAGAGAAACCCGACGATGCCACGAACAAAGGCACACAAAATATCTGCGAAGAATTTTCCAAGACTTGCCCCAATCGAAAGCAGCACTCCAACCAGCACCCAGCGGCTGAGTATTTGCCGATCCAAATCGCCGAGACGCTCTTCGAGGATGCTCAGATCTATGTTTTGTTTATCTCTCCCCTGAGAAAACCACTCCCAGCGCACCCACATTCCTTCTGCATCGTTCGCGTCATAGGATTGCAGCTTTTCATCCAGCGACTCATTGAACTTGGTCATTACCGCAGCGATTTGATCCCAAAGCTCAGGCCCCGTCTCACAGCCAAACTTTGCTGACCGTTCAATAAGCTTTTCCGAAATGCGATATTGCTCCGGTTTGCTGTTCTGCGTAATTGAATTGAGGTGGGTTCTAATCTCTTTAATGAGGTGTTTTTGAGCGTAGATTTCTTTGTTCGGAAGAAGAGATGCCAAGTTCATATACTTGAGCGAGTTAATTGTTTGTCACGGCGTTACCGCTGCATGCAGCGGTAATTGCTAAAGTGGACATTGATCACTGACGCCTTGAGTCGCGAGTTGCCGTTTGAAATTACGGATCGCGGTCGGCCCCAGCCTGACAACAAAAGCATTTGGGTTGGACTCATCTCGCAGCAGTCGCTTATCCAAATCAGCAGGGACGCGCACGCTGACCACGCCCTCAACAAGCTGCATCTGCATTATTAGCTCATAGCGCAAAACCAACTTTGCAGTCGTAACACTCGATTTGATATTAATAGATGAGGAGTGCCATTCGACCACGCCGCCAGAGAAAGCCTCTCTACAATACACGTCTGATATTACGCCTGACCAACGTTGTTCTGCATGGGTATTGTTAACGAGTGTGATTTGTCGGTCCACGATGTCTCTTTTAGAGCATTCAGAAATGACAAATTCCAATGCGGAAGCTAGACGCGGGTTTGAGATGTTCATTTGATCGATAAAAAGCATACCCGAGTCTTATCTCAAGTTATTTCCTACCGCAAGGCAAGTATTTATGTGTAAAAAGCGGACACATTGAGACTTACAGCACGCAATTTCGTGTCCTCCGTGTAGAGGCCCGCCCTCTCGCGCCTTTTTGATCTCTAGTGGTGCACTCGATATTTCCCAGTCCCCGGTGCTTTCTATGAGCGTAAAAGTAACAGGCTCTCGCACTTGTAGATATTCTTGGTGGATGCGATTGGTTGCGGCTCCAAGGTTTTCAAATCCGCTACAGCCTTTTGTGCACCGAGCGCACTACCTCGTGAATTCTAGGTTGCGCGTATAGTTTTAGATTGCAGAATCCCAGAATGAATAAACTGGGACTGATTGCCATCGCACTTGCCGCCTGCAACATGTGGTACACATACAGCATCACCGAATCGATAAGAAGAACAGAGTCTCTTCGTGACGAAGTTCATAAAATGGGGGAGCGAATTCTAATAACACTTGTCGAAGCCGAAAAAATTAGTCTCAATCGATTTGAAACTGCAACACGCGACAAGGCAGATGAAGCCAGCGCGATCCTCTCAAAGTCATTTGATCAATTAGCCACGCAATCGTTGAAAGAATACGCAGATAAATTAAAAACAGCTCAAGCTTCTTTGATTGCCGAGAACGAAGCTCTAACAAAAGCTCGTGACTCAAAAGAGCGGGAACAAAAAAGCCTTCCATCACGAGTTACACTAGACGATTTAAACAATCATTATGTCGCGAGGTTTGAGGCTGCGAATGCTTATGATGCTTTGGAATCATTCTCAACGAAGATCGGAATCCTTTCCTTCCGCAAGACCGACTTCGAATTCGCTTACTTCCCTGAAAAAGGAAATCTTGTCCGCCTGAAGATAGGCAAAGAAGGATATGAAGGATCTTTTGAATTGGCCGACGCTTGGCTTGATGAGACTTTGGCCGCTAAACTCAAAAGTGGCTACACTGTCATCGAAGATGAAAGCAAGGATACGACGTATGGCTTTGCTAAATGGAAGACGCTCCATTTAGGAGACCTATATTGCAAAATCTACCGTGAAACCACCCGTTTCAAGGGTGATACTTACAACACTACGCATCTCCAGTACACGTTTTTTGTTGAGGTCGGCAGCATTGTCGGAAACGAAAGAAAACGTCTGACCGAGTACAATCAGAAGCTTGGCAGTTGATGCGACGTGAAACTGCGGATGAGAGCCATCTTAATCAGTAAACCAGGCTGCTCAGATAAAGCATCTGTTCCTCTTCCTACCTACAGCAACAAAAATTTTGCTATTAAATCTGAAGCCCCAACAAGCCTTTCGTTCTTTCATGAAAATCGCCCTCAAATCACCTCGTCAACCAGAATGGTTCCTCGAGAGTTTAAGCGTGGCAGCTATCAAGATATGTAAAGAACACCAGCTTGGCGGACAATCTTGGAAGAGCGAGCTTGAGCAGAATTTGATGATCACCGATTCACTCGGCGCTTCTGATCTAGAACTCGTCTTTGAGAAGGACCTGGAATCAAAAGGTATCGTGGTGAAATTCGATTCTCGGGATGATAAACGCGTGAAGCAAATCATGGGCTGGTTGTGTGAGAGCTATGCCAGCCTCTTCGAGGAAAGATTCGAGATGGAATGGTGATTGCAGGAGTCGTTTGGCGCTTCCTCTTTACGCCGCCGCAAGCCCCGGAGGGCAGAATTGTATTCCTCGGAGGCTCGAAAGAACTCAGCCGGTGGTGCAGAGGGCGTCGCCAGCGGGAACCACCGGACCAAGGACCGCGCACAACGCTGCCCCCCCTCCGCGCTCCGGCAGGAGCGCGAGAAACGAACGCGGGCTGGGTGGATCATCC
>Ga0056914_10002948_pt1 | contig 10302 bp, 10 predicted proteins | sample TNRBio252014_DNA_FD_55168 | JGI IMG/M metagenome (GOLD analysis project Ga0056914, IMG submission 55168) | Wastewater treatment Type I Accumulibacter community from EBPR Bioreactor in Madison, WI, USA - TNR Reactor_6/25/2014_ DNA | ecosystem: Engineered > Bioreactor > EBPR > Anaerobic-Aerobic >...
ACGACGACCCGTCCGCGAATCTGTCCCGCCAGAATATCCCGACCGGCCTGAATCGCCTCGGCCAGGCCGATTTCCCGGGCGCCGATCTGCTCCAGTTTGGCCGGGCTGAGATCATGCGCCAGTCGCGCCCAAGCCTCCTTGCGCACTGTCGAAGGCGCCATCACGCTGTCAACGCCGTACAGCGTGACCCCGCGTAGAATAAAGGGCGCAACGCTGGAGGGAAAATCCAGACCTTGCGCCAGACCACAGGCCGCTACTGCGCCGCGATACTTGAGACTGGCGCAGATGTTGGCCAGAGTGTGACTGCCAACCACATCCACCGCCCCGGCCCAGCGCTCCTTGGCCAAGGGCTTGCCGGGCGCGGCCAGTGTGGCGCGATTAACAACCTCGACCGCGCCCAACGCTTGCAAATACTCCGCTTCGGCATCCGCCCGACCCGAAGAAGCCACCACCCTATAGCCCAGTTTGGCCAATATCGCGATAGCAACGCTGCCGACCCCGCCACCAGCCCCCGTGACCAGAATCTCCCCATCCGCAGGCCGGACGCCATGTTTTTCCAGCGCCAGAACGCAAAGCATGGCCGTATAGCCCGCAGTGCCAATCATCATCGCCTGTTTAGGGCTGAAGACCGCCGGCAGCGCTACCAGCCAGTCGCCTTTGACTCGCGCCTTTTGCGCCAGACCGCCCCAATGCGTTTCACCCACCCCCCAACCGTTNAGTACAACAGGGTCGCCCGACTGCCAGGCGGGATGGTCGCTGGTTTCAACGGCGCCGGCGAAATCGACCCCTGGAACCATCGGGAACTTGCGCACAACCGGCGATTGCCCGGTGATCGCCAGTCCGTCCTTGTAGTTGATGGTGGAGTAAGCGACGCGCACCGTGACGTCGCCTTCCGGCAACCGGGCGTCGTCCAGCGCTTGCTGGCTGGCCTGATAGCCGGCGTCGGTCTTATTGATCAGAATCGCGTTAAACATGGAGGGCCTCGTTGAGATCAGGCGGATTTGCTTTTGTCATTGTAAGCGCCCAAGTGGTATAAGCAACTCGTTTCAGCCAGATGGATGGAATGGATATGCCACAACAACTCAGTTGGGAAATGCTGCGGACGATCGTGCAATCGGAATCCATCGAGCAACTGTCCATGCAGCAGTTGAACGACCTCTTTCATGCCGAGAAAGAGGTGACGCCCTTCCTGCCCGATTCGGTGTGTCAAATTGATCCCCGNAATGGAGAACTCATNGTCTACAACTCCACACGGGCGCGGCGGCCCCACGATTCAGGAAACCCCGATATTTTACCGGTGGTTGAAGAAAAGCCCTGTGTGATTTGCCAAGGTAAAACCACTGGTGTGATCGATGTGGCGCGGCTCAGTCAGGGCGCGACTTTTATCAATAAGAATCTGTTCCCGATCATTCATCCCTTGCAGAATATTTTGGCAGCGTATCTACAACAACCGCTTTATCCTGACCCTCTGCACACCGGGCGAGTGTCCTACGGCTTTCATTTTCTGCAATGGACCTCATCGCAGCATGAGCAGGACTGGCACACTCTGTCGCTGGAGGATGGCTTGATCGTTTTACAACGACTGGCTGCACTGGAAAACAAGTTGCTCCATGAATCTGAAAAATTCATGCCGCCTTCCGAAATACCGCCACTGCGCAAATTGACCTATGGCTTTGTATCGATCATCAAGAACTATGGTCGCTTGGCGGGCGGTTCCTTGGCGCATGGTCATCAGCAAATCGGCTACAGCAATATTATGCCCAGCCGTTTTTATAACAACTGGCGCTTTGCCCAGCGTCATGAGGGTGAATGTTTCACGCGCTATTTATTGCGTGAAAATCCAGTGGAATTGCAGGTCCGGGATTATGGAACCGCTGTGTTGATCGTACCGTATTTTATGCGGCGTCCTTACGATATGTTGCTCGTAGTGAAAGATACCCGCCGGCAGTATTTGCATGAATTGACTGAAGTCGAAATGCGTGCGGTGACCCAGGGAATTCAGGACGTAATGCGGGCCTTGCTGCACATCATGCCAAAACTGGGCCGTGAACCGGCGTTTAACATGACGGTGAATAATGGGCCTGGGGCGGGTTTGTATCTGGAATTTTTGGCCCATACCCAGGAAATCGGTGGTTTTGAGCAACTGGGATTGTGGGTCTGCCAGGAAAGCACCACCAGAGCCGCTGCCTATTTGCGTGAAGCACTTTCATGAACTCGGCGCAAATTCATGGATTTTTCAAACGCTTACAGACTGACCGTCCACAGCCGACCACTGAGTTGCGTTATTTCAGTCCGTTCGAGCTGCTGGTCGCCGTGATGTTGTCAGCGCAATCCACCGATAAAAAGGTTAATGAAGCGACTGAACGATTGTTTCCAGTCGCCAATACGCCACAGGCATTTCTGGAGTTGGGTGAGGCGCGGTTGAAAGCCTTCATCAAGACCATTGGCCTGTACAACACCAAGGCCGCCAATATTCTCAAAACTTGCACGCTGTTGTTGGAACGGCATGGCGGCGCCGTGCCGCAGGACCGGTTGGCGCTGGAAGCTTTGCCGGGCGTCGGGCGCAAAACCGCTAACGTCATTCTCAACACCGCCTTCGGCGAACCGACCATTGCCGTAGATACCCATATTTTCCGGGTTGCCAACCGCACTGGATTGGCGTCAGGGCCAACAGTGCGGGATGTGGAAGAAGGGTTATTAGCGGTCACACCGGACGAATTTCGGCAGGATGCCCATCACTGGTTGATTCTGCATGGCCGCTATATCTGCACTGCGCGCAAACCGCATTGTGGGCGCTGTTCCCTCCGCGATCTTTGCGAATATCCCGATAAGAGTGAGATGAACTGATGTTTGGCAATGACCGTGATCGCCTGCGCCGTTATTACAGCGCCGTTTGGGAAAAAGCGCAGTCCGGGCAACCACTGGAACCGCTAGAACATCTCATTGCCGGGGTGGTTCGTGAACATCCTGAATATCAACCGGCGCTGGCCGATGCCGAGCGCGCCTTGGGTCGGGAATACCCGCCGGAAAAGGGTGAAACCAATCCCTTCCTGCATATGGGGATGCACATCGCCATTCAGGAACAACTGGGTGTCCAGCGTCCAGAGGGCATTCTCGACGTGTATCAACAGCTCTGTCGGCGTCTGGGTGATCGCCATGCCGTTGAACACCGCATGATGGAATGCCTAGGCGAAACGCTGTGGGAGGCGCAGCGCAATGGCATGGAGCCGGACGAGCAGTCCTATCTGGAGCGATTACGGCGATTGGCGCGGAATTAACAAACAACCCACCCTCCCGCAAGAAGAGAGGGTTCTCATACCGTTTCCGCTAAAGTGGTTGCTGTTCGAGGTCGCTGTCTTCAACTAGATCCCGATAGGCGTGCCAAGTCGCGTGGCCAATAAGGGGCAGGGCGATCGCCAGACCCAGGTAGAACGTGATCAAGCCAATGCCGGTAAAAATCACGATGAGCACCGCCCACAGCGCCATCGGGGCGGGATTGGCGCGGACCGCAGTGATGCTGGTCAGAATAGCAGTGATGAAATCGGTTTTGCGATCCAGCATCATCGGGATGGACACTACGCTGATCGTGAACACCACCGCCGCAATGATCGCGCCCACGGCTGTGAACACCAGCAGAAAGGTCAGTCCACTGCCGGAGAAGAAAAGCTGCGCGGTTGAGGAATCCAGACTCAGATCGCGGCCACCCACGATGACCCCAAACAGCGCCCCTGACAACCGAGCCCAGACAATCATGAGCAGACCCAGCACGATGCCGAACAGGAAGATCGGCAAGGCATTATGCCGCCAGGCGGTCAGGGCGTGGCCCAGAGTCGCTGGTTCACCTGCCTCCAATCGGCGGCTGATATCATACAAACCCATCGCCAAAAATGGGCCGGCCAGCAGGAACCCGGTGGTCAAGGCCAATGCGTAATGAAATTGGGCCTCGACCAGATAAACCATCAGGTAACCCATGATGGCGAATAGCAATCCGTAAGTGATACTGGTTGATGGAACCCGCCACAGGTCTTTCCAGCCTGCGCCTAACCATTCCCAAGGCTGGTCTTTGGAGATTAGGCGTATTCTGGGAGTGGTCAACGAGCTTTCAATTACCGGAATGGTAGCGACCATTGTTCTTTCTCCTTCACCTTGAATGTTGCAACGCGGAGCGATTACTGAACAATCATAGCTTGAAAAAGCGGCAAAATCCTGATTGTTAAGCTTAGCCTTTCTTGACCCTGCGAATGCGAAAGAGTTGCAATCACAAAAAAACCCTGTCCTCCTGTGTAGGAGGAAGGGAGTTGATGGAATGATGGGGGGAGCGAAGTGAGCTTGAGCCGGCAGGGGATCAAAGCGGGTCTATTGCAGATTATCGCTGCGTTGCGCCCGCAACCGGCGATAGAGGTCGTAAGTCTGTTGCGCGATGCTATGCCAACTGTAGTGGCGCTCTACCCGTTCGCGGCCCGCCAGGGCCATTCGCTTGCCAAGCTCAGGATCGTTGGCAATGCGGTTGATAGCGTCTGCCATGCCACGTTCGAACCGGGCCGGCGAGATTGGATCATGTGGCGGTTCGGCGGACAGATGGGGATCCACCAGGAAGCCGGTTTCGCCATCCACTACCACTTCGTTGATGCCGCCGACGGCACTGCCAACCACCGGGGTGCCGCAGGCCATGGCCTCCAGATTAATGATACCGAACGGCTCATAGATCGAAGGGCAGCAGAAAATTGTCGCGTGTGAGTACAGGGCGATGGTGTGTTTGCGCGGCAGCATTTTGGGAATCCAGACGATACCCGAGCGCTGACTTTGCAGTTCCCTCACAATCTCCTCGATTTCGCGCTGCATGGCCAGGGTGTCGGCATCGCCGGCGCACAGCACGACTTGTAACTTGGGATCGAGGTGAGGAATGGCTTGCAGCAAGTAGTACAACCCCTTTTGCCGGGTGATGCGCCCGACGAACAGTACATAGGGGCGGTTGGGGTCAATGCCATGTTGGGCCAACACTTCGGGGGCTGCAATCGGCTGATATTCCTCGGTATCGATGCCGTTGGGGATGACCACGACCCGGGTTGGATCGACATTGAACAGCCGCAAAATATCGTCGCGGGTGCTGCGTGAGACGGCGATGATGGCATCCGCCATTTCGAGGGCGCTTTTCTCAATCCAGCGCGACAGGTCGTAGCCGTGACCCAGTTGATCGCGTTTCCAGGGCCGTAGCGGCTCCAGGGAATGGACGGTAATCACCAGCGGAATGTTGTAGAGAATCTTGGCGAGAATGCCACTGAAGTGAGCATACCAGGTGTGGCAATGGATAATCTCAGCGTTGCCGCCTTCCAGATCATCGCCGATGCCCTGACCGACGAAAGCCAGGCAGGTGCTTAGCGCCTTCAGTGGGGAAACGAAAGATTGTGGGCAACCCGCAAAATGGGTGGTATCCATCTTGATGCCACGCACATGCAATTGACCCTCATCGAAAGTCTGATCGTGGAAGCTGCGCACCTCGACCGGAGTCAGTTTCGCCAATTCGCGGGACAGATATTCGACGTGAACACCGGCGCCGCCATAAACATACGGCGGATATTCGTTGGTAGTCAGCAGGACGCGCATTGTTGTTATGCTCCCTTGGGGCCAGGCAGGTGGCGAGGCGGGTGAAAGATACTGATCATTATGCCAAGCAGCGCAGGGTTTTTGAAAGGGTAGAGCACGCTTGGCGTTGGGGAGAGTGGGTGAGTTGTGAGAGTTGAACGCAAATTAGAACGCCGCCGCCAGGGCGCGGACTTCCTCCAGCATCGCCTGTCGTTCAGCGTGAGAGACCGAAGGCACCTGGTAAAACGCCTGGTAAACCACGTTATCCACCCCGCAAGCACCGAGGACGCCTTCAACCATGGGCCGTGTGAGCAATTCATGCCAGCGTTTCTGTTGATAGGTCGCCTCATCGCCGCCCAAAGTGTTGAGAATCAGCGCCCGCTCGTGGGTTAGCAACCCTTTCATTCCGCTGGGGCCGAAATCGAACGCGAATTTGCGGGTGAACACCCGGTCAATCCAGCCTTTCAAAATCGCCGGTGGCCCGAACCACCAGATGGGATAGATGAACACCAGCCCCTGCGCCCAGCGGAGCGCTTCCTGCTCGCGGCGGGTATCAACGGGCAAGTCACCACGCCAGCTCCGCAACAAATCTTCGCCGTCCAGCACAGAGCGAAACTGCATTTGATACAAATCATGAATCCGCGTGGCGTGGCCGCGCTCGCGCAATGTAACCTCGACTGTGTCCAGAATAGCCTGATTGAAGCTGCGTGGGTTGGGATGGGCGTAAACGATCAGGACGTTCATCCGCTCAGGCGACCCGCGCCGTGAAATCATGGCCGGCCAGGTTGAGCGTCAATACGTCGCCGGACGCCAAGGACGCCACACCTGCTGGCGTACCGGTCAATACTACATCACCCGGTTGCAGGGTGAAATGTGTAGAGATGTAAGCCATCAGATCAAAAATGCCAACGATCATCAATCGGGTGTTGCTCTGTTGGCGAACTGCGCCATTCACCTGCAAGCTCAAATCTGTCGCCTGGGGTTCCGGCAACCGGTCGGGTTGCAAGAATGGGGACAAGGGGCAGGAATCATCGAACGCTTTGGCGTTTCCCAGGGATGACCTTTCTTCTTCAATTCGTTCTGCACATCACGCAGCGTCAGATCCAACGCAATGCCATAGCCGGCCACTGCCTGTCGGGCGGCCGTGGCGTCGGCATTGCGCAGCTCCTGACCGACCAGCACCGCCAGTTCCACTTCGTGATGGCATTCACCCCGTCCGACGGGCAGGCGAATCGGTTCATGCAACGCCGTCAGCGCGGTAGCAGGTTTCATGAACAGGATGGGCGTTTCCGGGACCGCGTTGTTCAGCTCANGAATATGATCGAGATAGTTGCGACCGATGCACACGACTTTACCGACAGGCAGATCGAGCGGGCTACCGTCCAGAGAGCGATGTTGATAAGCCACGATGATTCCCTCACGCCTTGAGCGCCAATACTGAGAGTGAATTTGATGCAGTGCGGTGTATTGTCAGCTAAGGAGGGGTTGACCGCAATGCGAAAAAACGCCGGCGCAAGGGCCGGCGAATCGAAGAGGGGGCAATTCCGGCGCAAGGCCGGTGAGTGGAATTAATGCATGAAGTAGGTTGTGGCGATCTGGCTGTGCAGCTCTCCAAAGCCGACCTGTAATTCGTCGATGAATTCATGCAGGCCCTCGTGGGTTAATTCCGGCACAGCGGCGTCACTGAGTTGTTGCTTGAGGGAGGCAATACCAGCCAGTGGGACGCTGTTTCCNGGGAGTTGTGCGAGGGAGCTTTTAAGTTGCTCCAGACAGCAGGCGACCGCACGAGGGAAGAACTCATTTTGCAGCAGAAACTTTAAAACGTCCGGGCCGCCGACGCGCAATCGCACTTGTTGACGGTACATCTGATAGGCGCTGAGCGATTTCAATACGCTCATCCACTGGATGCTCTCAAACGGGTCCTGCTCTTCAGGTTGAGGCTCGGCAACCTGCATTTGCGTTTGCATTTGGGTTTGCACCGGACCCGTCGTTCGGGGTAGCAGATTGGCTGAGCGCACATCCAAAATACGGGTGGTCATATCGGCTCGCTCCAGGTAACGGCCCAGGCGCACAAAATCGTAGGCGGCAGTGCGGCTCATCGTCCCGGCCAGCAAGCCGTTGATCTGCTGAGCGCCATGAATCACCCGGCGCAGAAACTCAAAGCGACCGCGCCGGGTTGCCACATGATCACGCGCATAGATATACAAGCCATTGATTTGCTCCCAGGCTTCCTGCGGCACGGTATCGCGGGTGGTGCGCAGGTTCTCGCGGGCAGCGGCCAGGCTGGAAAGAATGGAGCTGGGATGATCAAGGTCGCTGATCAGAAAGGTCACGACGTTATTCTCGTCGGCCAGCCGATGAGGGTCCTTTTCGAAAAACAGGTCCTCAGCGCTAACGATGAAAATCAACGGCAGCCAACCAAAGGTCGTATTGCGCGGCAGATCGAGCAACAGGTTGGTGTTAACATTGATCAGGCGAGCGGTATCTTCAGCCCGCTCCAGATAGCGGGACATCCAATAAATGTTCTGGGCGACGCGTGACAGCATGATTAGAGGCCCTCGGTATCGACAATCCAGGTATCCTTGCTCCCGCCACCCTGCGAGGAGTTGACGACTAGCGAACCCTTTCGCAGCGCCACCCGGGTGAGTCCACCAGTGGTGACATAAGTGCTGGGGCCGGACAGAATGAATGGCCGCAAATCGACATGGCGCGGCTCCATCTGGTCATCGCACAAGGTCGGTGAGGTCGAAATCGCCAAGGTGGGCTGGGCCATATAATTACGCGGGTTTTTCTGAATCAGGTCGACGAAGCGTTTGCGCTCGCTGACCGTGGCGTGCGGCCCGACCAGCATGCCATAGCCGCCGGATTCGTTGGCCGGCTTGACCACCAGTTGATCGAGATGATCCAGTACATAGCGCCGATCCTTTTCGTTCATGCAGAGATAAGACGGCACGTTGGGAATGAGCGGGTCCTGATCCAGGTAATACTTGATGATGGCCGGAACGAAGGCGTAGACCACTTTATCATCTGCGACGCCGGCGCCGGGCGCATTAGCCAAGGCTACCTTGCCTGCGCGCCAAGAGCGCAGCAAGCCCTTGACGCCCAGCGCGGAGTCAGGCTGGAACGCTTCGGGGTCCAGGAACAAATCGTCGATGCGCCGGTAGATGACGTCGACCCGCTTCAGTCCGGCGATGGTGCGCATATAGACGCAGTCATCATCGCCGACTTCCAGATCGCTGCCTTCCACCAGCTCCACGCCCATTTGTTGCGCAAGATAGGAATGCTCGAAATAAGCGGAGTTGTAGATGCCGGGTGTTAGNACCACGACCGTTGGGTTGTCGCCGGGGCGTGGCGACAGCGAGGCTAGCATGTCATAGAGGCGCGGCGGGTAATCGTCGACCGGTAGAATGCGTTGATGCTCGAACAGTTCCGGGAATACCCGCTTGGTAACGACCCGGTTTTCCAGCATGTAGGACACGCCGGACGGTACCCGCAAGTTGTCTTCCAGCACGTAAAGCGTACCGTCCTGGTCGCGCACCAGATCAGAGCCGCAGATGTGCGCCCAGACGCCATGCCGGGGATTGACGCCAATACATTGTGGTCGGAAGTTGACCGACTGGGCCAACACCTCGGCGGGGAACACACCGTCCTTGATGATCTTCTGCTCATGGTAAAGATCATCAATGAACAGGTTGAGCGCCTGCACCCGCTGTTTCAAGCCGGCTTCCGTGCGATCCCATTCCTGCCGGGGGATGATGCGCGGCACGATGTCGAACGGCCAGGCGCGGTCGATGCTGCCGCCTTCGGTGTAGACCGTGAAGGTAATGCCCATGACTAGGATGGCCAGTTCGGCGGCAGTCTTGCGCTCGTGCAGTTCCTCATCGCTGAGCGAGGCCAGATATTCACACAAGGCGCGGGCGGCGGGGCGTGGCCCCGAACCATTATTGACAAGTTCGTCATAACAGCCGGGAGCGGCGTACTGTTGCCAGTGAATGGTCATCAGGTCGTTCCTTAAGTCCCGCATTAATGCGGGCATGGCGTTTTTCAGGTAGTCGGCGTCATGGGCTTAGCAAAATCCGTACCGTGAATGATTTTTGGTTTTTTTAGGCGTTCCTGCACGCCATTGGGGAGCGGTTATGCCTAACAATAGTGCATGAAATGCGCGCAATGCCCGGATTTGACGCGCCGGTGCAGCGCTGATGGATTGGGTCGAGCGATTTTGCCGACATCGGCAAAGCCTTGAGTGTGCATCCCGCAGCGGTTTTGCAGGCCGATAGAAAGAAGGTTTGAGTAGGACGGTGGTCAGGCCGGTCGAGCGTAATTACGGGGTCTTAACCGGCTGACGGTAGTGGGATGATACCGCTGGCGGGTTGGGGTGTAGCCATTCCATCTGCATCAGGGCACTGAACCCGTCAGTTGAGTGAGCACTGCATAACTCGACCATTGCAACTGCGGAGCGTCGGGTTAAGGTGCATACGCCTAACCCGGCCTACGCTTGTAATCCACAGATGATTTGGAAGCGCCTTGGCGCGCTACTTTCGTGTCCCTTTTATAGAATCTCAACCTTTGCGACTCGCCGCCTGCCAACCTGGTAGACATGGCGGCTACCAGCAGGCAACTCCAAATCACGGTTGTCGATCCGTTCGCCACTGATCCGCACGGCGCCCTGCTGAATCAGACGCAAGGCTTCCGACGTGCTGGCGACCAGCCCTGACTCTT
>Ga0056914_10002950_pt1 | contig 10297 bp, 12 predicted proteins | sample TNRBio252014_DNA_FD_55168 | JGI IMG/M metagenome (GOLD analysis project Ga0056914, IMG submission 55168) | Wastewater treatment Type I Accumulibacter community from EBPR Bioreactor in Madison, WI, USA - TNR Reactor_6/25/2014_ DNA | ecosystem: Engineered > Bioreactor > EBPR > Anaerobic-Aerobic >...
GGAGCGAATCCCCGCTTGCGGTTGGCGATGGACAATGCGCTGACCGCCAATATGCCCAGAGACACCATTGATCGGGCCATCAAACGCGGAGCCGGAACGCTGGATGGCATGGAATATGAGGAAATTCGCTACGAAGGCTATGGTCCGGGCGGGGTGGCGGTGATCGTTGACGCCATGACCGACAACCGCAATCGCACCGTGGCGGAGGTGCGTCATGCCTTCAGCAAGTGCGGCGGCAATCTTGGCACCAGCGGTTCAGTGGCGTTCCAGTTTACCGAGCAGGGCGTGTTGAGCTATCCCGCTGGCGGTGATGAAGATCGCATCATGGAAGTCGCCATCGAAGCCGGAGCGGACGATGTGATCAGTAACCCCGATGGATCGGTCGACGTGTTGACCGATCCGGCCTCGTTTCAGACGGTTAAGGCGGCGATGACGGCGGCTGGTCTGGAGCCGGAGGCGGCNGAAGTCACTCAGCGCGCCAGCTCCAACATCACTCTGGGTTTGGAAGACGCGCAGAAAATGATCAAGCTGCTGGACTTGCTGGAAGATCTGGACGATACCCAGAACGTCTACTCCAACGCGGATATTCCCGACGATTTTCTGGCGAAACTCTGAGCNTGACGATCATTCGGTTAATGGGGGTCGATCCCGGTTCACGCATCACTGGCTATGGCGTTATCGACATGGAAGGATCACATAGCCGCCATATCGCCAGCGGTTGCATTCAAACCGCCAGTGATCGGCCTTTACCGGAACGGCTGAAAATGATCTATGAAGGCGTCGCCGGCGTCGTTCAGCAATACCGGCCGGCGGAAGTGGCTGCGGAACAGGTGTTTATGCATCGCAATCCCGATTCGGCGCTCAAGCTTGGTCAGGCTCGCGGCGCGGCGTTGTGTGCGGTGGTCATGGCCGGCTTGCCAGTGAGTGAATATGCAGCCCGCGCCATCAAGCAAGCGGTCGTGGGGAGCGGCGCGGCGGACAAAGCTCAGATGCAGCACATGGTGGCCCTGCTGCTGAATTTGTCGGAACTGCCCCCGGTGGATGCGGCTGACGCCCTGGCGGTGGCGATCTGCCACGGCCACACCCGGCAAACTCTGAACCGGCTGGGCGCTATCGCCTTGCTCCCTCGGCGGAGGAGACGATGATCGGCCGCTTGCGCGGGCTGCTGGTTTGGAAGCAGCCGCCCTATCTGATGATTGACGCCCACGGCGTGGGTTACGAACTGGAAGCCTCGCTGACCACCTTTCAGACCCTGCCGGAAACTGGGGCGGAGGTGACCCTGCTGACGCACTTAACCGTGCGCGAGGATGCGCATACCCTGTACGGATTTGCCAACCCGGCGGAGCGCAGCTTGTTTCGTCATCTGATCCGGGTCACTGGCATCGGTCCACGCCTGGCGCTGCTGATTCTGTCGGGAATGAGCGTAGACCTGTTCAGCCGCTGTGTGCGCGACGGCGATACGGCCTCCTTAACCCGGTTACCCGGGGTGGGCAAGAAAACCGCCGAGCGATTGATCATCGAAATGCGTGACCGCATTGGCGAACTGGGTTTACATTCAGCTACGGTTCGGCTATCAGCAGGTCAAATAATTCCGCCGGAGGCCAGTCCGGTCGAAGACGCTATCAGCGCTTTGGTCGCGCTGGGCTATAAACTGCCTGAGGCTTCGCGCATGGTGCAGAGCTTCGACACGGATGGACTGACCAGCGAAGCGATTATCCGCTCAGCGCTACAAACCAGCGTTCGCCGTTAGCGGTCGTATGCAATTTTCAGCCTTCAACCTTGCGCCTGGGCCATGAACTCTTCCGACCGTCTGATTTCCCCCGCCATCAGTAGCGAAGACGCTTCGCTGGACCGAGCGGTGCGCCCCCGGCGACTGGCGGATTACATTGGCCAGCAGGCGATGCGTGAGCAGTTGGAGATTTTCATTCACGCCGCCCGCGCCCGCAGCGAAGCGTTGGATCATGTACTGTTATTTGGCCCGCCCGGATTGGGTAAAACGACGCTGGCGCACATCATCGCCGCCGAAATGGGCGTCAATCTACGTCAGACTTCGGGGCCGGTGATTGAACGGCCTGGCGATCTAGCGGCGTTGCTCACCAATCTGGAGCCGCGTGATGTGCTGTTCATCGACGAGATTCATCGCCTCAGTCCCGTGGTCGAGGAGGTGCTGTATCCAGCGATGGAGGATTATCAGATCGATATCCTGATCGGCGAAGGGCCAGCGGCGCGGTCGATCAAGCTGGATTTACCACCGTTCACCCTGGTGGGTGCGACCACTCGCGCCGGTTTGCTGACTTCGCCGTTGCGAGACCGTTTTGGTATCGTTCACCGGCTCGAATTCTACACGCCGGAGGAACTGACCGAAATTGTGGCGCGCACGGCGCGAATCCTCGGGGTGCAAACCGACTATCCCGAGGGGGCGACGGAGATCGGGCGACGTTCACGCGGTACCCCGCGCATCGCCAATCGACTGTTGCGTCGTGTGCGTGATTTCGCCCAAGTGAAAGCGGAGGGTCGGATTACGGCTGAGGTGGCGCAGCGGGCGCTGGATTTGCTGAAGGTGGACGCCCAGGGTTTTGACGAACTGGATCGGCGATTGTTGTGGCTGACGATCGACAAATTCGGCGGTGGACCGGTGGGATTGGACACCTTGGCGGCGGCGCTGGGTGAGGAACGGGGTACGATTGAAGATGTGGTGGAACCGTATCTGCTCCAGCAGGGTTTTTTGATGCGCACACCGCGTGGGCGGGTGGCGACCGCTCATGCTTACCGACATTTCGGATTGACGGTTGCAGAGCCCGCGACCTGCGGTGATTTGTTCACGCCAGTTGCGGGTGACGGAGTCAGGGTTTAGGCGGCGGTAGGTTTTCATCCAGGAGATTGGGGGGGCGAGCGCCATCCGGCGGCGAAAATTTTTCCAAGGCGATATCATATTCATCGACACTGAGTGTTCCATCCTGGNCCGTGTCAGCGGTGTCAAAATCCAGCGTTTCGACCGTAGCGGCTTCGTCCGCACTGATCAGACCGTCGCCATCAGTATCAACCTCCTCGAAGGTCAAGGGAGTCGTGGCAAAGACAGGCAACGCAGTCAGCAGCAGAATCGGTAGAATAGCAGTGCGCATCGAGTGGTTCTCCACGGAATCGCCAAAATTTACTCAAGGAACAATATTGAATCAGGTTCGATCAACCGGCATCTTAGCGGAAAACGAACCGGGGAGAGATGACGGGTGACTCACGAAATGTCATTCTGGAGCTTGATCGCCAATGCCAGTCTGATTGTGCAGCTCATCATGCTGGCGCTGGCGTTGATTTCGCTGGGCTCGTGGTGGGTGATCGTCAAGAAACACTTGGTGCTGGCCTCCGCCCGGCGGGCGGGCGACCAGTTCGAGGACGATTTCTGGTCGGGCATCGACCTGGCGTCCCTGTATGCGCGCATTAACCGCCAGAAGGAACCGGTCTGGGGGATGGACGCCATCTTTCTCGCCGGCTTCCAGGAATTTTTGCGGCTGCGCGCCCAGCCGACCATGGACCCGGAATTAGTGGTTAGCGGNGCGCAGCGGGCGATGCGAGCGGCGGGATCGCGGGAATTGGATGAATTGGAAATGTACTTGCCATTGTTAGCAACGGCAGGTTCGACCAGTCCCTATATCGGCCTATTTGGCACGGTCTGGGGCATCATGAACGCCTTCATCGCGCTGGGGGTGACCCAGCAAGCCACACTGGCGCAGGTGGCCCCGGGTATTGCCGAGGCGCTGATCGCTACAGCTATGGGACTGTTTGCGGCGATCCCGGCGGTGATTTTCTANAATCGCTATGCGCATGACGTGGACCGGCTGGCTAATCGTTACGAAACTTTTATGGAAGAATTCTCCAATATCCTACAGCGCCAGTCCTACAGCCTGCGCAAGAGCCATTCTGATGCCGCCGCCCGTGCGGCNGCCCAGGGTTGAATCATGGCTCGACGCAGCTCGCACAGCCGTCTGAAGGCGGAAATCAACATCGTACCCTACATTGATGTCATGTTGGTGCTACTCGTGATCTTCATGGTCACTGCGCCGTTGCTGAATCAAGGGGTTGAGGTAGACCTGCCGCAGGCCCCGGCGGAGCCGCTCAATACCCAGAATCAGGAAAGTGAAGTGGTGGTCATGTCGGTGCAGAAGGATGGCGCCTGCCATTTGAATATTGGCTCGGCGCAGGCCCAATCAGTGCATTGTAAGACGCTGGAGCCGCGCTATGGAGAAATTCAGCAACACCTGAATCGCAGGCCACAACCGCCGGTGCTAGTCCGCGCTGATCGTGAAGTGCGCTATGAACAGGTGATCGAGGCGATGGCGGCCCTGAAAGGGGTGGGCGCGGTTAAGGTTGGCTTGTCTACCGCGCCGCCGGATTTGCCGCCGAGCGGCCGGTAACTCGCAGCAATGCCCCCGGAACGCGGCGCACGACGGCAGGATCTGATCGCGACGGTTTCCACTATCGTCGTGCATGCTTGTGTTGGAGTGTTTCTGCTGTTGAATCTGAGCTTGTCTGATACGTCGCTGCCAGAACCTGCCGAAGCTGAAGCGATTCCGGCTGAAGTAGTGGACGAAATGGCGATCCGGGAAGAGCTGGAGCAATTAGCCGAACAGGAACGCCAGCGTCAACGAGCGGAAGCCGAGCGGCAGGCGCAACTGGCGCAAGCAGCGCGTGAAGCTGAGGAGCGTCGGCAAGCGGAAATCCAGCGCCAACGGGAACAGGAAGCCCAACGCAAGGCTGAACAGGCGCAGCGTGAAGCAGAAATCCGCCGCGAGGCCGAGGCTGAGAAGCGAAAAGCGGCTGAACAGGAGCGCCGCGAGGCCGAGGCTGAGAAGCGAAAAGCGGCTGAACAGGAGCGCCGCGAAGCCGAGGCTGAGAAGCGAAAAGCGGTTGAGCAGGAGCGCCGGCAAGCTGANGAACGCCGCAAGGTTGAAGAACAGCAACGGGCCGAGGAGCGCCGTAGAGTTGCTGCGGAAGCTCGCCGTGAAGCTGAAGAGCAGCGCAAGATTGAAGAACGCCAAAAAAGTGCCGAAGAAGCCAAGCGCCAGGCGGAGGCGGCCCGTCAGGCTGAAGAAACTCAGAAAATCAGCGAGCGTCGTAAAGCCGAGATTGAAGCCAGGCGTCAGGCAGCGGCTCAAGAGAAACGTCAGGAAGAAGCCAAGCGCAAAGCTGCTGCTGAGGCGAAACGCCAGGCTGAAATCGAAGCCGCAGCAGAAACCAAGCGTAAAGCCGCTGCCGAGGCGAAACGCCAGGCTGAAATCGAAGCCGCTGCTGAGGCCAAGCGTAAGGCTGCTGCTGAGGCGAAACGCCAGGCTGAAATCGAAGCCGCTGCTGAGGCAAAGCGAAAAGCAGAGGTCGAAGCCGCAGAGGAAGCCAAGCGTAAGGCTGCTGCTGAGGCAAAGCGAAAAGCAGAGGCCGCTGCAGCGGAAGCCAAACGCAGGGCAGAGGAAGCTCGTAAGCTGGCTCAGGAGCTGGCGGCTCGTGAGGCTCACGAGCAATTTATCAAGGAAGCCATCCTCCGTCATGCGGCCCTGATCAAGCAACGGGTAGAACGCAACTGGTCTTTGCCGATGGGTAGCAGTGCTAATCAATCCTGCACACTACGCATCTCGATGACATCGTCCGGGATGGTCACTGATGTGCAAATTGTGCAAAGCAGCGGCGACACCGCATTCGATAACTCCGCCATCGCCGCAGTTCAGAAGGCCTCACCGTTGCCGGCCCCATCGGACGCTGAGGTGCTTGCCAAATTTCGCACTTTTAATTTCCGCTTCAAACCAGGAGGTTAACCATTGAATCCGACGCCTAGACTGTTATGGCTGTTTGCATTGTTATTAGTGGGCAGTTTGGCTCATGCTCAATTGACGATCGATATTACCAAGGGTATTGAAGGCAGAGGTATTCCGGTCGCCATTGCGCCCTTTGGCGGTGGTGCGCCCGAAGACATCGCCGGAATCATCGCCGCCAATTTGCAGCGCACCGGCAAGATCGCGCCCCAGCCTCCAGAGGCGCGGGCTGACTACTCGGTCACTGGCCAGGCGGGTTCTGGTGGCTCTCGGGGTTATATCGTGCAATTTCAGTTGAAAGACGCCCAGGGTAGCCCGTTGCTTAACCTGTCTTTCGATGTCCCGGCCAACCAACTGCGGCCTGTAGCGCACCGGATCAGCGACTTGATCTATGAAAAACTCACCGGTGAAAAAGGTCTGGCCGGCACCCGCATTGCTTTCGTTGCTGGCGGCGGCGGCGCCTGGTACTTGGCGGTCGCGGATGTCGATGGGCAAAATCCTCAAGTGATTTTGCGATCCGGTCAGCCGATTATGTCACCGGCCTGGTCGCCAGATGGCTCCAAGCTGGCCTACGTGTCTTTCGAGGGTCGCCGCCCGCAAATTATCGTCCAGGATGTCTATAACGGAACCCGCCGGGTGGTCTCTGCTGCTCCTGGCATTAACGGCGCTCCTTCCTGGTCGCCAGATGGTCAGCGGCTGGCGTTCACCTTGTCCAAAGACGGTAACCCGGAAATTTACGCTCTCGGTCTCGGCGCTCAGTCACCTGTTCGATTGACCAGTAACGGGGCCATTGACACTGAGCCGGTCTGGTTACCGGATGGCAGCATTGTCTTTACTTCGGATCGGGGCGGCTCGCCACAATTGTACCGCATCGGTTCCAGTGGCGGCGCAGCCCAGCGATTGACCTTCGAGGGTGACTACAATGCTCGTCCAGCGGTTTCACCAGACGGTCGCTACATCGCCATGATGCACCGGCGTGGTGGTCGCTTCCATATCGCTGTCCTGGATTTGCCAGGCCGGCAATTTCGGGTTGTGACGCCCGGCGGCGCAGATGAATCGCCCAGCTTCGCGCCGAACGGTAAAATGATCATTTATTCCAATGGTCAGCGACTGAAAGCGGTCTCGATAGACGGCGCTACTCAGCAGGAGATCGTCCTGCGCGGTGTCGCCCGCGATCCGGCCTGGGCGCCTTACAGCCGTTGATTTAAAAATTTTAACTTTAATGAACCTTCATATGAGGAGAATCACTATGCAATGCTTTATTCGTACCTTAATGGCCGCCGCGTCACTCGCGCTGCTGGCCAGTTGCGCCTCGACCGGCGAGAACACAGAACAAACCGAGCTGGACACCACCACTGAGCAACCCGGCGTGACTGCACAGCCAGGGCAGGAAGCCTATAGCTATGCCTATGGCCAGGCCCCGGGTGGCTATGACAGCTACGATACCAGCGGCGCGGGTGGCTATGCCGGTGGGGGACAGGCCGGACAGGCGGGACGACCGGGGCGGGGTGGAGCGGGCAGCGGCGCGGTTTCCGCAGATCGTATCGTCTATTTCGATTTCGACCGTGCTGATATCCGGCCGGACAGTCAAGCGGTCATTGAATCGAATGCTCGCTATCTATCGGGAAATAAAAAAATTATTACACAGCTTGAGGGTCATACTGATGATCGGGGCAGCCGTGAATACAACATCGCCCTGGGCGAACGCCGAGCTAATGCCGTTCGCCAGGTGATGAGCGCTATGGGTGTCCCATCCCAGCAAATTCGGGTGGTCAGCTACGGCGAGGAGCGCCCAGCGGCCAATGGTTACGACGAACAAAGCCATGCGCTGAACCGGCGCGTGGAAATTATCTACTGAGATGCCTAAACCGGGGTTTTTCTGGCTGATCGTGGGCCTGCTGGGCGGCTTGGCGCTGCCCGGCGGCGTTCGGGCGCAAACTCCTGACAGTATGTTGACGTTGGAGTTGTTGCAGCGCGTTGAACAACTGGAACTGGAGATTCGGTCGATTCGCGGCGAATTGGAACTCTACCGTTATCAGGTCGAGGAATTACAGCGGGAGCGCGCTGCGGCGGCCTCAGCGCCTGTGAGAGTCGAACCGTCAGCGGCCCCCGACTCGCCAGCGCCTGCACCAGACGCTGGGCAAACGCCTGCCGTCTCTCCCCCGGCTGTTATGGCAGGCGTGGAACAAGCCGATTTCAACGCCGCACTGAATGAGTTGCATGAAGGCCGCTATCCCCAGGCCATTGCCGATTTCCAGCAATTTCTGAATGTCTACCCGAATAGCCCGTTAGCGGGTGATGCGCAGTATTGGCTAGGCGAGTCCTATTACGTCAGCCGAAATGAAAACGCCGCCAAGGAGGCGTTTATTAATCTGGGTCTGCGCTATCCGCGAAGTGCCCGGTTGCCAGATGCGTTGTTGAAGCTGGGGTATCTCTACGGGGAATCCGGCGATGTTGGCCGAGCCAGGGAAGTTTTGCAAAAGCTGGTGCAGGTCTACCCGGACAGCCAGGCCGCTCGCCTTGCGGAAGAACGGTTGCAGTCGCTGCGTTGACTGTGTGGCGAAGGTTTGTGATTTCAGCGGATTACTGTAGAATCGCTACTCTTCATTTTAGGGCCGTTAGCTCAGCCGGTAGAGCAGCAGACTTTTAATCTGTTGGTCGTGCGTTCGAATCGCACACGGCCCACCAAAAATCAAGGGCTTACTGATAACCAGTAAGCCCTTTTTCATTGTAGGCGCTGTTTCAGCAGGCAAGAGCGCAACCGCGATCAGCGTAGCTTGTGGCCCAACACCCGCACCGCACCAGCAAAAAACCGGAGTTGAAGCCAACAGATGAGGGTGATTACAACACCCGTGCGCTCAATACGCCTTGTACGTCGGCGATTTGCGCAACGACGGTTTCTGACACCGGGCTGTCGGTATCCACCAGCGTACAGGCNATTTCGCCCCGCGATTTGTTGAGCATGTCCAGGATGTTGATGCCCGCAGTGGAAATCGCTTTGGAAATCCGCTCGATCATGTGCGGCACGTTGGCGTTCACAATCGCCAGGCGCGGGCCGCCATTGCGCGGCATGGTCATTTCCGGGAAGTTGACGGAGTTGTGGATCACGCCGTTTTCCAGATAGTCGCGCACCTGATCCGCCACCATGATCGCGCAATTATCTTCGGCTTCCACGGTCGATGCGCCTAAGTGCGGCAGCATGATGACCCGGGGATGATCCTTCAGCCGGCTGGTNGGGAAGTCGCAAACGTAGGATTTCAGCTTGTCCGCCTGCAAGGCTTCAAATAGCGCTTCCTCGTCAACCACGCCCTCGCGGGAGAAGTTGAGCAGGGTCAAACCGGGTCGGCAATTCTTAAGGAATTGGGGACCGATCAACTGGCGGGTGTCATTGTTCAGCGGAACGTGCAGGGTAATAAAGTCGGCCTGCGCGGCCATCTCGTTGACGCTCAGCACCTGTTCAACCTGTGAGGACAACTGCCAGGCGTTGCTGACCGTGATATGCGGGTCGTAACCGACGACTCTCATGCCCAGCGCGCGGGCGGCGTTGGCGACCTTGACGCCAATCGCGCCCAGACCGATCACGCCCAGGGTGCGATTAGGCAGTTCAAAGCCGACAAACTGTTTCTTGCCGGATTCGACTTGTTTAGACAGTTCGGCGTCCGTCCCTTGCAGGTTGCGGGTGTAGTCCCAGGCCGTGCAGATATTACGGGCGGCCAGCAACATCCCGGCGATGACCAGTTCCTTGACCGCATTAGCGTTCGCGCCGGGGGCGTTGAACACGCAGATGCCCTTGGCGGTCATCTGAGGAACGGGGATATTGTTGACGCCAGCGCCAGCGCGGCCAATGGCTTTCAGGCTGGCAGGAACCGGCCAGTCGTGCATCTTGAAGGAACGCAGCAACACGGCGTCGGGGTGGGTGATTTCCGAGGCGATCTCATAGCGGTCGCGGGGAAGGCGCTCCAGGCCGGAAACGCTGATATTGTTTAAAGTCAGGATCTTGTACATCGTCTTAAAATTCGGGTTGGGCAGAAAACTCCCTCCCCTATGGTGGGGGAGGGCGGGGGGATGAATCAGCCGCGCCGCTTCTGGAAATCGGCCATGAAGTTGACCAGCGCCTGGACGCCTTCCAGCGGAATGGCGTTATAGATGCTGGCGCGCATCCCGCCGACCGAGCGATGACCAGCGAGCGTGACCAGCCCGGCAGCCTTGGCTTCGGCCAGGAATGGCTTGTCCAGCGCCTCGTCAGGCAGAGTGAACGGCACGTTCATCCACGAGCGGTAAGCGGGATCGACTGGGTTCTTGTAGAAACCGGATTCATCGATGGCCTTGTACAGCAACTCGGCCTTGGCTTTATTCCGTTGGCCGATAGCGACCAGTCCGCCCTGCGCCTTCATCCATTGAAACACCAGTCCAGCGATATACCAGGCATAGGTCGGCGGGGTGTTGTACATCGACCCTTCCTTGGCCATGGCCGCATAATCCAGCATGGTCGGCGTTCC
>Ga0056914_10002951_pt1 | contig 10294 bp, 8 predicted proteins | sample TNRBio252014_DNA_FD_55168 | JGI IMG/M metagenome (GOLD analysis project Ga0056914, IMG submission 55168) | Wastewater treatment Type I Accumulibacter community from EBPR Bioreactor in Madison, WI, USA - TNR Reactor_6/25/2014_ DNA | ecosystem: Engineered > Bioreactor > EBPR > Anaerobic-Aerobic >...
ACTCAAGTCTGATTCCAATAGTCTCAGGCTTTGAACATCATAAAAATATACTTTTCCGGAGTTCCCCGGTATAATGCTGGACACAGCAGACAATTCATAAGGGCCGCTACCATTGGGTATAATTGATTTAATGAACCTTCTGTTCTCTAAATCATAAATTGCAACCATACCTTCACTTCGTTTCAGATCTGTAATAAACAAATAATCGTCTATTAATTTTATTCTGGTTGGCAGAATAAAATTTCCTAAACTTATTTGGTTTGATTTTAATTTAATCGCAGGCAGAGTGCCCGAAAAAACTGTTAAGCCGTTTTCGGTCCTACCAATCGTAAGATCAGATTTAGAAGTGCAATTTGTTAATAATATGGCTGAAGCAATGCAATTTATAATAAGCTTACGCATAACCGACTTATTGAGAATATAACAAAAAGAGTAGTTACCTCCATATTTTTATTGCATTCCGGGTCGATAACCCTCCAGCACTACTACTTCTTCTCTGCAACCGGGTTGTCCATTGCAATTACAACACCACCAGGTTAAAGTGCAAGTTCCGTGGTTTCCAACACAATAGTCGGCAGCATAAACCTTCTGAGTAACAAGTAATCCACTAAACAGCATTACGATAAACCCAAGTCCTAAAAAAATTCTCCTTTTCATAAAATTAAATTTAAGTTTTTGCCATACAAGCAGTAATCGAAAGTAGGCAGTACTAATCAATTTTATAAATCTAATTTCATCCGGATAGCCCTTGTGTAAGATAAAAGAAAAGAAAAGAAAAGAAAAGAAAAGAAAAGAAAAGAAAAGAAAAGAAAAGAAAAGAAAAACAGCATAGCAGTCTGAACGGGCACATTCCTGCTTCTGTTAACCGAATATTTGCATGTATGTTTTGATGAGTTTTATCCGATTTAAGAAAAAAATTTATTAATGCCTTAACCCTTCATTCGAAAACACACGTAAGTTATTTTAGTTAACTGGTAGTGAACTCAACTATTTTTATTGTTAATGACCTGGTGCAGTTAAAACGAAGGGTAAATGGCTGATAATTTTGACAGGTTGTAAATATAGATTACTGATTTGAATTTTACCGTTTGAACCAAAAGACAAATAGCTCTGTTGCGTAGCCCCTTGTCACAGATAATTCAACCCAACAAAATACTTTAGAATATTATACAAGGTATTTATTTTCTTAAATCTTCCGCCAAGAAAATATCAAAGACTAATTCATCATCGCTATACTCCGGGTTGTTCGGGTTATTCTTTGAAATGTACAATCCTTCTTTTCCCACAAAATAATTCTGAATATAGTAAGTATTCTCAGGCATCATTGTTTCGCTTAGAATATTAAAATCTTCATTTAACACTATCACCGAAAATCGGTTTAGATATCGCCAGGCATTCATAAGATCCATGCCGTTTGTTACTTCCTGGCCCGGGTAAGCAAAAACGTAATAACAAGATCGGTATTGGTCCCAGGTAATATTAAAAAAGCAAGGCGATGCTAATAAATCTCTCAAATTTGCCTCAATATTGTCTGGTGGTGGTATTTTACCAAAATCGCTAAAATATTGACTCCTAATCTTATACTCTTTTATTTTAACATGATCTTCTGTAACAAGTATTCTATCTGAATAACGCCACATATAAACAAAACTCTTATCATTGAATATCCGTATGTAAGAAGGTTCGTAATGACTCTCTTTATCCCAATAATCAGAAATAAATTTCATTGGCATAAACCGTACATTTCTGGTTACTTCATCAACTTCCACACACACCGGATGTTCGTTCAGTATCTCAGCGTTAATTGCGTTATAGTTTCCAAATAAATAATTTGTTAAGTACAACTTCTTGTTGTTACGAATCAGAGGAGTGTTAATGTCAGATCGTGAATAATACGCCATTTCCACCGGCTGACCATCAATGGTATTGGCATAGAATATCTTGTCGATAATACGCCCTGCACCATCTGTTATATAAATATGCTTTCGCGAGCGAGACGTAATATAAATTGTATCGGGTTGAAAAATCATAAAACCCTTTATTGTACCTACTCCCAGATCTCCATCAGTTGGCAAACTTATACGTCTATCAAGGTTAGCCGAATCAATATCGTAAATCAAAATTTCATTTGCACCATTATTTAAAAAACCCAAATATAAGTTGTCATGGTGCAAAAAAGGGAACATAGCATCAGTTTGTACAATCGTTCTTTCGGAAACCGGTAATGTCAGGTTTCCTCTTAAAACAAGAGTACCGGAGTTTTTTCTGTCTTCATTGTGTGAACAAGAATAAAAAAGTAAAACAGCAAATAGAAAATTCCTTTTCATAGTGTAAAGAGCTCACTTCATATTTAGAGAATTAACCCACATTTGTCTAAATTGTCTATGAAGTGAGCGTCCTTGCATTATTGAACTACCCCACCATCACATCCTCCCGCACAAGCAACACTACCGTTCTCACAGCAGTCTTCGTCAACCGGATTCCACCAACATTTAATATTGCTTTGCGCATTAATTTCAGTAGTGGGAATGATTGTTACTGATGCAACCATAAATGTTAAAATTCCAACAGCAAATAATTTTTTCATAATGAAAGTTTTTAAGTTTCTGCCCTATAAGCATCAGTCGAAAGTAGGCAGTACTAATCAATTTTATAAATCTAATTTCATCCGGATAGCCCTTGTGTAAGATAAAAGAAAAGAAAAGAAAAGAAAAGAAAAGAAAAACAGCATAGCAGCCTGAACGGGCACATTTCTATTTCCGTTAACAGGGTATATGCGTGTATGTTTTGGTGAGTTTTTATCCGATTAAAGAAAAAATTACCTATGACTTATGCCTGTATCCGAAACACACGGTAAGTATTTTAGGTGAACGTGAACAACGGTAAGTTACTTCAGAACGGAAATGCGTAAACTTCAGATTCAATACGGTCTAATCCGTAAATAACTCGCTTATGCCAATCAACACAAATTGAAATTACGGGGTGGTCAAGTTCATACAAACTTAATGGTTGCCCATTCCAATCTATCGCCACAATGGTGCTAAGGTGCCCGGCTTCATCCTGGTCGTCATCTTTCGATACTGTTTCACCATTATCATAAAGCAAAAAAATCAGGCTGTCAGTGCAAACAACTGCCTGGTAGGCGTATTTTGTTAAATCAAATCTTCGCTTCATTTGCCGCACGAGCATTGTTCTAAAATTATAATTTATTTTTTTTCAAATCGCTCCCAGAAATTTATTTTTCAAACTCCAAACAAATCTTGTTTTTGTTATCTTAAGCCCATGTTACGATATCTGCTTTCGCGCCCCATTGCCATATCTATGAGTTTGCTGGTGGCATTGGCGCTTAGTGTGCTGGCTTACCAAACCTTACCGGTATCATTGTTACCTGCCTTAGATGTACCGCAGATTACTATAACCGTTCGCTACCCCAACGGCAGCCCCGAAGAAATTGAGCAAAGTATTTTAAAACCTATTCGCGAAAGCATGCTTACGCTTACCGGTATTAAAACCAGCGAGAGCATTGCGCAAAACGAAACAGGCAGGGTTACGCTGCAATTTGATTACGGCACCGCTATGAACTTAGCCTATATTGAAGCGAATGAAAAAATTGATCGCCTGACTGCCATACTGCCGCGCAACCTGGAACGGCCTATTGTATTTAAAGCCACCACAGCCGATATACCCATAGCGCGCATACAGGTAAGCACCGGCCCAGAAGACTGGATTACTACCTCTGAACTTGCCACCAAAGTTTTAAAAAGAAGACTGGAGCAATTAGATGGAGTAGGCTTAGTAGATATAAATGGCACGGTAACAAAAGTAATCCGCGTTGAACCACGCTACGATGTAATGCAAAGCCTGCTGGTAACCGAGCAGCACATTCTGCAAACTATTGCCAATGCAAATCTGGAGCTGGGCTCACTCTCTGTTAAAGATGGCAACTACCGCTACTACCTGAAACTGAATGCGCAGGTGGCCACGCCACAGGAATTAGAACTGCTGCCGGTTAGCTTGCCTAACCAGCGCATGGTGCTGCTTAAAGAAATTGCCCACATTTACTCCGAACCCGAACGCGCATTGGGATTTCATCTGTTTAAAAATGAATTGGCACTGGCTATTACAGTGCATAAACAAACACAAGCGCGCCTGCCCGAATTAATGCCCCGCATTTATGCTGTAGTAGAGCAATTTAAGCAGGACTACCCCCAACAAACATTTGCCATTACACAAGACCAGTCTCTGCTGCTTACGCTAAGTATCGAAAACTTATCGCAAGCATTGGTTTGGGGCGGGGTAATTGCATTTGCCGTATTGTTTCTGTTTATGCGCGGCTGGCGCGAACCGGTTATTATGGGCATTGTATTGCCCTTATCACTTCTGCTGGCATTTTCTGTTTTTTATGTTTTTAATATCTCTTTAAACATTATTTCGCTTAGCGGGCTTGCGCTGGGCCTGGGTATGTTGGTAGATAATTCCATTGTAGTAATTGATTCTATCATGCTGAAAAGAAAAGAAGGGTTTGCCGTGTTAGATAGTTGTGTAGCTGGTACACAAGAAGTAATTGTGCCGCTTATCAGTTCTGCGCTTACCAACCTGGCGGTGTTTGCCCCGCTTATATTGCTAAGTGGTATAACCGGTGCTTTGTTTTACGATCAGGCTGTTTCGGTAGCCGCCATTTTATCGGTATCGCTGTTGTGTACATTCCTTGTGGTACCCCTACTCTATTTGTTGCTATTCCGAAACCGGCAACCGGAACAACAGCCCGACAGTTGGTTATTTATTACCATGCTGAATGGTTATAAAAAATCATTTAGCTGGATATGGCAGCACAAATTAATAAGCCTGCTGGCAATGGGTGCTCTTATTCCTATAGCGTTTTTGTTATTGTACTTTCTTCCCAAAGCGGGCTTTCCGGAAATTGAACGCACCGAAACGATACTTTCCATTGACTGGAACGAACCTATCGATGCATTAGAATGTCGTAGCCGGGTAGAAAATTTTTTGACCACTAACCAAAATCTGTATGAGCTATCGGAAGCAGAAATCGGGTACCAACAATTTTTGCTTAGCCCTGAAAACTACTCGGTGCAACATGCAGAAATTTATCTCCGGTTTACTTCGCAAGAATCAAAACAGGCTGGCGACAAAGCATTAAAAACCTACTTCGATCAAAGATACCCGCGTGCTTCTGTTTTGTTTCAACATGCACCTAATGCGTTCGAGCAACTGTTTACATCAACCCAACCGTTGCTAATGGCGCGTCTGCGCGATGTAAAATCTAAACGGCCGCTTTCCGTTACCAGGGCCGATAGCTTACTAAACATTATAACAACCGATTTGTTAAAGCCAGGAAAAGGATTTGAAAAAGAGACGATGGTATTTGTGCGTATTAACCCCGATAAGCTGCAACAGTATGGGGTTGCGTATGCCACTGTACTTGATAAACTGAAACTTGCCTTTGGTAATTACCTGATTACCGACTTTACAGACTTTGGTGAAGTAACCCCTGTATTGTTTACACCTTTTACCGGAGATTTACCCCAGGCCCTGGGCGAACTTTATGTAACCGCTTCAAACAACAAAACGTATGCCTTGCACGAATTGGTTACTGTGCAGCTACAGGAAAACTATAAATACATTACAGCCGATGCTTCGGGTATCTATCAATCGTTGGAAACTAATGCTCATTCAGATTTAGATGCATTTAAAAAATCGATTCAAACTAACGCGGTGAATGCCGGATTGGTAGCCGATTACAGCGGGCAGTGGTTTACAAACCAGGAAACTTTTAAACAGTTAGGGTTCATTTTGCTAATATCGGTTGCCCTGATGTATTTTATTCTTACTGCCGAATTTGAATCGCTTAAACAGCCATTATTGGTTATGCTAACCTTACCGTTAGGCCTGGCAGGCAGTTTACTATTGCTATGGTTAACAGGCGGTACACTCAACATTATGTCGGGCATTGGGCTTATTGTAGTGTTGGGTGTATTGGATAACGATGCTATTTTAAAAATAGACCGCATAAACCGCTTACGAAAAACGCTGCCGCTTGAAACTGCCATTAAGCAAGCAGGCGTTGATAGATTAAAGCCTATTGTAATGAATACGTTTACCAATGTGCTGGCTATTACGCCCATCATTTTTTCTGCCGGCCTGGGGGCCGACCTGCAACGGCCTGTGGCTGTTACCGCTATTGGCGGATTAATTGTGGGCACATTTACTGCACTGTATTTTGTACCGTTGTTGTATTGGTATCTTACAAAAGAAGAAAATTAGTTTGAAACGGAATTAGTTTTTACCACCGCATCGTGCGCCAATTGCAGGTTATTGAAAATGCATCCATAACGCACACTTCGTCTGGAATTATTTTAGTAAGCCACAGCCGTTGTGGTTTTTTGAGCACTCGCCAACGGCCTAAATTTCCGATTCATAACATCATAGCCTCCAATTATAATAACGGTCTTTGTAATTACATGCACTAATTTTTTTGACTCCGGGTCATAAACTGATTCTCCAGACAAGGAAGCTATTCGGTATTTTATATCCGTTGTTAATGTAAGGGGAGCAGGTAAATGGCTGAGAATTTTGACAGGTTGTAAATATAGATTACTGATTTGAATTTTGCATTGTTGAACTGAAACGGAAGCAGGCTCTGCTGAGGAGCAACCTGCCAGGGTTAGGCTCAACCGACTGGAATGGTCAAGCCCTGCCCTTTGTGCAGGGCTTTTCTTTTGGATCATTCCAAGAGTTTGTATGCCTAAGAAAACCTTATGCCGCATATGCCATCGGTGTTTGATAGTTGAGCGACTGATGTGGCCTTTCATGGTTATAGTCGTCCTTCCATTTTGTGCTCACATCATTGGCCTGTTCGATGAAGTAAAATAAGTTGGCGTCCAATACATCTTCGCGATAGGTTTTGTTGAAGCGTTCAACAATGGCATTCTGTTGTGGTTTGCCCTTTTGTATGCGGCTCCATTCTATGTGGTTGTTCTTCATCCATAGCCGAAAACGTTTTGAACGAAACTCAGGGCCATTATCGGTTCGGATTCTCAAAGGCTTACCATGGCGCTCAATGGCGCGCTCAACAATTTCAATTACTCTTCTGGCAGGCATGTTGAAATCCACCTCCAGACCCATGCACTGCCGATTAAAATGATCGACAATGTTGAGGGTACGAATCCTTCTCCCATTGTCAAGGGCATCACTCATGAAATCCATTGCCCATTCTTGGTTGGCTTTTAACGGAATGCAGATCGGATTAACGGGGTTGTCCTTGATGCGCCTGCGTAGTTTTCGGCTCAACGAAAAACCTTCGTTCTCGTAAACCCTGCGGATTTTACTGCTCCCCAGCTCTGGATATTTTTTCTGCACCAGCTTGATCACTTTCATTCTCCCTTTTCGACTATTGCCTATGACTTTTTCAATTACTTCTTTTACTACGGCATCTTTGGTAGGCATTCGCTTTTCATAATACTTTTTTGTTCGCGAACACTTTACCAGCTTACACGCCTGAGCATGGCTCATCTGGTAGGTTGTTTCCAGATACTCCAGGCCGTGTTCTTTCTGATCAGGCGTTAAAACTTTTTTGTGAGAAGATCCTTTATCGCATCTATTTCAAGGCTTTGGTTGGCTACAATCCTTTTCAATCTCGAATTCTCATATTCGAGTTCTTTAAGCCGTTTAAGTTCATCCACGGTCATGCCGCCATATTTGCTCCTCCAGTTGTAAAATGTGGCTTCACTGATACCGTGTTTACGGCATACGTCTGCCACTTTCTGTTCCTGTTTAGACTGTTCGTTAAGAATACTGATGATCTGTGCTTCTGTGAATTTGCTCTTCTTCATGCGTGCTTTTGGTTAGTTAAAGTTAAAAACTCTACTTTTAACCTGTTCAAAAAAAGCAGCCTAGTACCCCTTCTGCCTTCTAAAACACATGATCCACTTGGAGTATTTGTTGGTCCAGAGGGGTTATATATTTCCAATTCAAATTTGGAAAATCCCAACTTACAAGAGAATCTACTTTCATTTTCAGTTTATGTTCCACAAATAATTAACTAATCAAAACTGATATGAAAAATACTTTGGTACTGCTTTGATGTAGTGGAGTATCTCAAAATTCGAGGTAAAAGACGGGATACTGGAATAATGTTAATAGCTATAGGAAATCATGATAAGTATCCTTGGAAGTAAAAATATGACCCGTCCATGCTCCATGCACTTCGTAGGGAAAGACGGCTACTACATTGCCAGAAAAGATTTATACGCTAAGCAAGAAGATAAACTGGTATTTTCCAGATTTAAACTTCAATTTACTGAATAAAAAAGTCTAACCGCATTTTAGACAGCGCTATCGCAGTTCTTTCCACACCCTCAACGTCACTTTCCAGAGCACGTTGAGTCACTTTATCGTCAGAGTCCACTCCGTGTAACTCTGATGGGGAAGAAGTAAAATTACTGCAAGAGCAAGATAGTTATACGTTATTCTTTTAATTACAGTTTATTCAGATCGATATAGGCAAACTGGTTTTCGCGATCATAAAACGACAATATGATTCGATCGTTATCAGGGTCAGCACAAAAATAAAAAATATCGCCTCCTGTTTCTAAAGTCTTAAGATACTCTCCATTGATATCAAATATTAATAATTTAGTAGGAAAAACACTTTTTTGTTGTTGAACATCATCCAACACAACCCCTTGCTCTCCTAAAAAGGCAGCAACAATCTTATCGTTCAGAATACTTACAATAGAATAATATTGAAACGCACGCTCTTTCTCTCCCCACTGTGGCCCATGCACGTGTTTGATTGTGTTTCCCTCTAAATCCCGTATGGTCATTAAATCGTAATCTGCAAAAGTTTCTACGCAAATAGCTTGCTCCCTGGAGAGTGAAAAATAGGTAGATCTATTCTTTGTATCTATATCTGGGTTAGGCTTCCCGATTTTCTCTATCACTTCCGTACGAATATTATATCTAACTAACGTACTATTAAAATTTCGATTATCAATAATATCGAGTCCATTTCCAACAATTATTGAGTCATTAACAAAGGCAAATGTGGCAGGAAAGAGGTCTTTGATAATACTGAAATCTTCGGAGGGCATATAATTCGGGTTAATCAACACGCTGTCCAACACAAATTTGAATGCTGTCATTTTACCAAAATCTGTTATATAAAATAACCCGTTCTCATTATCTATTCCAATATGACCGTATCGTACAATCTCCCCTGGTCCATGCCCCTTTAGTCCTGTGCTCGTAATGTACTCGAAAGTATTTTTATTAAACAAATGAATACCTTTTTCGGGGTTTTGATGATCGCAAACAATTAGATAATCTTTAATAACATGCAAAACAGTTTGGGCTCCAAACATAAGTTTGGTATCGAGCTTTGTATCTATAAGCTGATTGCTTACATCGATAACATTGTTTCTATGCTTTTGGTATTTCTCCTGGTTTGAATGCTTAGAACAGGAAACTAAAATTAAAATTGTGCTAAGCGCATAAGCGATCTTCATATTTTTTGACTTAGTGCGATTCTTAAAGAAAGGAATAAACACACCCAATCATCTAAAAATTTGTCGCCTCTCCCGGAGCCTCTTTGAAAGGATAATACTGGTAACACCAGCAATGCCCTGGCGTAGTAAGGCATCCATTTGGGCAATCCGGATTTATTTGCCCGAATGTAACTGTCTTACCTCCCACCCCGGAAAGGCCAACAAGAACAAATAACACACAAATTTTTCTCATAACTTTTAAAATTTAATTCCTGCCACTTAGCATTATCCGAAACAAAGATTATTTTTAATCTTAAACTCAGCAAATACCTGTATTACCTTGCAGTAGTAATTTTCTTTTAAGGTTCCTTTAAAAAAACTAAATTTGAGCGTTATACTAAAACTTATTCGCAAAAGTATTAACTGGGTATGTTGCATCTAATGAAAAAAAACATCAAAAAAAAAACAAAACGAACTCCAAATCTTACATCAGTTTATCTTCACCACGGCATCGTGTGCTAATTGCAGGTTATTGGTAATAACTCATAAATTCTAAACCTTAGTCGAAATGACCTCCCAAGGTTTAAGTTTCAACCAGAAACTTTGAATCTATATCTAACGACCCAAAGGTTATCCTTTTCGCCCAGTTCTTTAGATACTCCGGGAGTTAAAAATTCAGAAATCTCATTTGCATTAGTTATGGCATAAACAAAACCTTTATCATCCCAAAAGAACGGTTGGCAAAAACCAAACAATTCTGCTCCTATTGAAAGATTAACTTTGAAAGATGT
>Ga0056914_10002952_pt1 | contig 10293 bp, 6 predicted proteins | sample TNRBio252014_DNA_FD_55168 | JGI IMG/M metagenome (GOLD analysis project Ga0056914, IMG submission 55168) | Wastewater treatment Type I Accumulibacter community from EBPR Bioreactor in Madison, WI, USA - TNR Reactor_6/25/2014_ DNA | ecosystem: Engineered > Bioreactor > EBPR > Anaerobic-Aerobic >...
CTGGCGTTCCTGAGAGTGGGAAGTGCCGCGCGGAGATTCCGGCTGGCGTTCCTGAGAGTGGGAAGTGCCGCGCGGAGATTCCGGCTGGCACCTCGGAGAGTGGGGAGTGCTGTGCGGAAATTCCGGCTGGCGTGCCTGAGAGTGGGGTGTGCCGCGCGGAGATTCCGGCTGACCTTCCCGAGACTCCTGTCCCCTGCGCGAAGATTCCGCCTGAGGCCGAGGGGCTTCGCTCTCATTGTCTGGCACCCGGAGGCGTAATGACCCGACGGCGGAGGGTTGAGGACAATCCACCCTACCTGGATGGGTGTTCATTGGCTGAGCCCTCCGATCATGCTGAGGATGCGGTCGGTCACGCCCTTCAGCTCCGCGTCGATCTCCGCCAGCGGTCGCGGGGGCTGGAAGACGTAGAAGTGGCGGTTGAAGGGGATCTCGTAGCCGATCTTCGTCTTCTCCGGGTCGATCCACGCATCCGGCGCATGGGGCAGGACCTCGCGCTTGAAGTAGGTGCCCACATCTTCGCTGAGCGGGACGTTTTCCGTGTCCCGCAGGGAGGCATCGGGCACGGGTTTGCCTTTGCCCTTCCCCTTGCTGCCGAGCACGATCTTGCCTTTCGCATCCCGCACCGGGCGCTCCACGGTGATGGTGCGGTAACCAAATGCTTCGTTCTTGAAGATGCGGGAGATGGGCACGCCGTCGCGCGTCTCCTCCCGGAACTCGCCAAACACGCGGGTGATGTCCTCAATGTGCGCAGGGCTAAGCTCCTTGCGCTTGCTGCCGAGGCTCTTGCGCATTTTTTGCCAGAAGGCGGAGGCATCAATGAGCTGGACGCGGCCCTTGCGTGCGGCGGGCTTTCGGTTGCTGACGATCCAGATGTAGGTGCTGATGCCAGTGTTATAAAACATGTCCGTCGGCAGCGCGATGATGGCCTCGACGAGATCGTTCTCCAACACGTAACGGCGGATCTCGCTCTCGCCGCTGCCCGCGCCGCCGGTGAAGAGTGGTGAGCCATTCAATACGATGCCGAAGCGGCTGCCGCCATCCTTGGTAGGCCGCATCTTCGATATGAGGTGGAGGAGGAAAAGGAGGGAGCCATCACTGACGCGCGGGAGGCCGGGACCAAAGCGGCCGTTGTAACCCTGCTCCAGAAATTCCCTGCGGATGAGGGCCTCGATCTTTTTCCACTCCACGCCAAACGGCGGATTCGAGAGGGCGTAATCAAAGTGCCTCCCGGGCAGACCATCGGCAGAGAGGGTATTGCCAAAGATGATGTTGGCGATGTCCTGCCCCTTGATCAGCATGTCCGCCTTGCAGATGGCGTAGGACTCGGGGTTCAGCTCCTGCCCATACATGACTAGGCGGGCATCGGGATTGTGTCTGGCGAGGTGCTCCCCGCCCTCGCTCAACATGCCCCCGGTGCCGGCCGTGGGATCGTAGAGACTGCGCACGACGCCGGGTTTTGTCAGCGCATCATCGTCCTCAATGAAGAGAAGATTCACCATGAGGCGGATGGCATCTCGCGGCGTAAAGTGCTCCCCAGCGGTCTCATTGGAAAGCTCGGCGAACTTGCGGATAAGCTCCTCAAACACCGCGCCCATCTGCGCATTGCTGACCGTCTCTGGGTGGAGGTCGATATTGGCGAACTTCTCGGCCACGAGGTAGAGTAGGCCTGCTTTCTCCAGCTTATCGAGCTGGGTGTGGAACTCGAAGCGCTCAAAAATATCCCGCACGGCAGGGGAAAAGGCGTCGATGTAGGCGCGCAGGTATTCGCCAACGTTGGCGGCATCACCAGTGAGATCCTTGAAGCTCCGCAGATGCGTGTTGTAAAAGCTGTGCCCAGCGGTTCGCAGCAGGAAGGGCTCGGGATTGAGCCCTGCTGCCTCGCGTTTGGTCTTCTCCTTCAAAACGGCATCCCTAGTGCCCTCCAGCACACAGTCCAGACGACGCAGCACGGTGAAGGGCAGGATGACTTTGCCATACTCCGATTGCTTGTAGTCGCCACGAAGCAGATCGGCGACGGACCAGAGGAAGGAGGAGAGATTGGGATCAGACATGCAGGAGTGGCGGGGCAAAGAGGGTAGCGGTGCTATTTGAACGCCGTAGCGCCGCCGCCGCAACCCCCAAAGCCGTGGGATTCCGTTTCCCTAGCCCAATGGATCGGCAGTGCCTGGGCATTCAATGGTCAATGCCGACCCTACTTGGCGGATATTCGAGCGATTTTGGCTGATCAACGACCCTCTGAACCCAAACTTCGAGGAAGAATCGCTCAATACTGACCAGAGTTGGCGGAAAGTTTCGCCCCCTCGTTTTCCCCATCGAATTTGATGGCACGGCACCCACCAACGTCTGGGGTGGGGATTGAGGGGTGGTGGGAAAGGACGTCGGTTCCGGAACGATACGTTCTGTGCACGAGTAACCGGGGCTGTATCGGGCTCGATTCCGTATCGCCTTGTCTCAGGACATCGCCGTCAAGTCTGGTCGAAGTCCCTGGGCTCTATGATCGGCCACGTCACGCCTCAAACGTCTTGTCGTGTCCTTCGGTGTCCTGTGTTTACAAGGCAAGAACGCCAGAAAGTGGTGCCGGAGACAGGACTCGAACCTGCACTGATTACTCAACCAGATCCTAAGTCTGGCGCGTCTACCAATTCCGCCACTCCGGCATTTGGATGGGCTGAAGCGCAATGTTTGCTTCTTCGGCTGCATCTGCAAATGAAAAGGAGAGTTTCCGCAGAGTTCTTGGGGCATGGGGCGCGGGTCTTTGCCTGCTGTGCCTGCGAGGGGAGGATCGACTTCCGGCGCTGAATCTGCGACACTTGGGCGGGCCGTTAGACCCGGGTCAACTGGCGGCGCAGGGCGATCTCTAGCGCGGTGATGATGCCGGCGAGGGTGAAGAGGATGACGATGCCGTTGATCCAGAGGGTGCTGAAGTCCATCTGGAAATAGCGCTTCACAGTGCCAAAGAAAACGTTTACGCCCTGATCGCGGCGGTAGTCTTCGCGCTCCATCTCCGCCTTGGTCAGGAGGTCGAGGACCTTGCGGTTGACGTAGATCTCCTCGGCACTGGTGCCCTTGCGCAGTTCCATGGCTTGATCAACAAGGCGCTGATCCAAGGTGCCTTCGAGCGTGGCGCGGGTGATCTCTAGCAGGGTGTCGGAGACCTCGTCCGCGCGCCGACCATAGAGCCCTGATACGACGGCGAGCGCGCGCTTGGTGAGGTCAAACTGGACTTCTTGCTCTGGCGTCATGTCCTTGAGGCGGAGGAAGCTTTCCTTCTTTTTGTCGATGAGGTCCTGGGCGCGTGTGAGGGGATTGAGCTTGGCCTGGGAGATGATCATGGCCTCGTAGGACCAGCGCAGCGGCATGAACTGGCAGATGAAGGGGACCTTTAACCGGCTGCTATTTTCCTCTTCGTCGATGCCCGCCTTGCGCAGCCAACGCTCCACCGAATAGACGAGGTCGAGGTTTTTATTCATCTCTTCATACTTGATGAGCGCACCGCCGAGGATGATCTGCGGGATGAGGATGAGGGGGATGGCGTTCAGCGCGGTGCGGGTGTCATTGACGAGGGTGGAGATGAGCATGCCCAGGCAGACGCCCGTCATCGCGGTGACAAACATCCACCAGAGGTGGACCAAGAACATGTCCCGGATCTCCAGCACCCAATTGCCGATCAGCAAATAGATCGCGCACTGGATCAGGGCAAAGGTGGCCAGCGCTGACAACTTCCCGATGATGTAATAAAAGGTACGGAGGTTGTGATTGCGCTCCCGGTTCAGCGTGTAGCGGTCGCGGATGATCTCGTCCGCACTGTTCGTGAGGCCGAGGAACATGGCGACGACGAGCGTCATGAACAGGTAGGTGGGGATGTGGAAGGCGGAGGCGTAGGTGTAGTTATCCTCCTCCGAATACTTCAGCACGGAGGAGATGAGCACCGCTAGGGCGGGTGCCTCCAGCAGGGTGGTGAGGAGGTTTGTGCGGTTGCGCAGCTTACTGAGGAAGGCGCGCTTTAGCAGGGTGACGAAGAGGATGGCCTCCTCCCGCAGGGTGTGCTTGGGCGGGCGCGGGGTGCTGCGCACGCGGGAGGCGCTGGCGCTATCATCGCGGCGGCGGACGATGGTCTGCGTGGTATGGCCGGAGGCACCCGCAGTGGCGGCCGGGCCACCATTTGCGGCGCGGTTGACGGACTCCAGCATCAGGTGGCTCTGGAACCGATCCCGCCAAAAGTTCGGCGGGAACCGACGCGCCGCGACGAGGTGGGCGTCCGCGCTGCGCTCCTGAATGATATCGCCACTGATGTCCCGCAGTGGGGTTTCCAAGACATCAAAGACGAAGTCGGGCGTGAGGCTGGCGGGCATCTCTGCGATGGAGTCCTCCTGCCCGGTCTCCTCATTAAAGGCGCGCCAAAAGTACTCCAGCATTCCCTGCGGTGGGCCGAAATAGACCATCTTCCCGCCTTTATCCAGCAGCAGCGCCTGATCGAACATCTGGAGCAGACGCGAGCTGGGCTGGTGGATGGAGCAGAGGACGATCTTGTTGCGCGCCAGAGACCGGATGATCTCCAGCACGTGCTCAGAATCTTTTGAGGAAAGGCCGGAGGTGGGCTCGTCAAAAAGATAAACGTCGGAGATGCCGATCATGTCTAGCCCGGCGTTCAGCCGCTTGCGCTCCCCGCCGCTGAGGAACTTCTGCTGCGCGGTGCCGGCCAGCCGCTTGCGCAAGTCCACGAGCCCGAGTTCGGAGAGCTTGGCATCGACTCGTTTTTGCCGATCCTCTACCCGCAGATGGGGGCAACGCACGGCGACGGAGAAGTCTAGATTTTCATCCACCCGCAGCAGCGGATCAAAGGCGTCCTCCTGCGGGATGTAGGCGATGTAGGGGGTGAGGTTTTGCAGGTTGGAGTAAAGGGGCAGGCCGTTCATGACGACATCGCCTCCCTTGGGCTTCAGCTGCCCGGCTAGCACGCGCAGCAGAGTGCTCTTTCCACAACCACTGGGACCCATGACGCAGACCATCTCCCCACGCCGCGCCTGAAAGCTGAGCCCGTCTAGCGCGGTATCCCGGCCATCAAAGCGGTGCGAAAGCTCCCGGACCTCCAGGGTGCGGACGGTGTTGCGCTCCTCCTCAATGATGCGATCTGAGAAGTGGCAGCGGAGAAACTGCCCCTCCCCCAGCGTCAGGGTATCCCCATCGTGCAGCAGGGTGCGCTCCCGCACGGGGATATCGCCAACGAAGACCGGCCGGGAGGATCTGAGGACCTCTACTGCGCCGTTTTTCTGCGCGTAATTGCACTCGATCCGCAGGAGGATCTCCCCCTCGGTATCGCCGGAGAGGAGGATGTCCCCTTCCTCCAGGAGGGCGGGATTATTGGAGACGAGGTAGGTATTGCGGCTGCCCTCCAGGCGGAACTGCCCGCCAAATTCCTGGGCGCGGCGGCGCAGATCGCGCAGGGAGATCTCCACCTCGCCCAGGGTGATGATGCTGTCCTCGATGGAGGCATCCACGATGGTGCCCTCCCGCAGGGCCTGGCCGCCGACGGTCGCATCGGTATTGCGCAGCGCCTCGACGATGACGCCCAGGCCAAAGCTCACCCGCAAGTCGGTGCCACGGGTCCGCTGTGGGGAGATCTCGGCATCGCCGTCTGGCATCAAGGTCAGGTAAAGCTGCGTGCCGGAGAGCGTCTTCTTGGCGTTGAAGTAGGAAATCAGGTCATTGTAATCCAGGGATACGTCCTCCAGCACCACGCGCTCCGTCGCATAGAGGCGGGAGAAATCCCCCGGCGGCTGGCGGCGGCTGCGCACGAGGATGGGGATGGCACCGGTGTTCTTGAGCAGCACCATGCCCTGATAGCGGAAGGCCGTGACGGAGCAGTCGGTGGAAAGCGACCGCAGCAAGACATCGCAGGGCTGCGCGGAGGCGATGCGCAGCGTCTCCAGCGGCTGACCGCCGCGCATGGCGGGCTCTTCGCCATCCTCCAGCGGGGTATTGCCCGCATTGAGCTGGTAAACGATGTCGATCGCGGGCGCGGCGATGCCCAGGTTCGTCATGAAGAGATAAAACTCCACCATCTGCCGCTGCTCCGCTCCGGTGCGGGAGATCAAGAGGTAGAGCTGCACGCAAAGCAGGATCTTCTGCTCCATGCTGAGTTTTTTCCCCAGTTCCCGAGCGCGCTGGGCCAAGTCCTGCGGTTTTTGAAGCGCCTCAAAATACAAGCGACGCAGGTCGGAGTAGATCGCCTCCGGAAAGTCGTAGCGCAGGTAACCGAGGCTGGAGTCGATCTCCTCCTCCTCCACGCGACCATCCAAATTGGAAAAGCCCGCATAAACCTCGATCAGGACCGGCAGCATGTTATTGCCGCCCGTCGCAGTCGGCAGCGGCCGAAAGCGCTCCAGCCACTGATCGCGCCACCACCGCCAATCCAGCCACGCCGCCAGACGCAATCCACCGCTACCGGGCTCAGTCGGTGGCGGTGTATGTCTGGGAGGCAGGCTCATGGCAGATCAGTAAGACGCGGCAGAACAAAAAAGCCGCGCCCGACTATGGGCTGCGCGTCAAAGAAAACAACTCTGCGGGTGAAGAAAGACGCAGGAGTTCAGGTGCAGGGGGGACGTGGAGTAGCGGTTCGTCCTCCTTCTCGTACTCATCCCTCGTCATCGCGATGAGGCGGACAGAGGAATTCTGCGGATCCTTACCCCCAAGCTCCGCATTGGAGCCGGATGTGCACAACACTTCCCTACCAGCCACCCGACCAAGACGCCCCAGACCGATGGCGCATGGCAGGGCTGTGCTGCGTAGATGACCCACCCCTACTGCGCGGAATCCGAAAACAGCCCTTCAGGGTTCGGGGCGTTCAGGGACATGATGTAACCGACGACGTTCTTCAATGCCTGCTCATCCTCGATGAAGGTGGAGGTAAAGACCATCTTCGCCCCGTTGACATCGCCTTTGACGGCTCCGCGGGCACCGGACTTGAACTTCTGAATCTGGGCCATCAGATACCAGTGCTGCCGCCCCACCAGAGGCGGGCTACCGAAGGCCAATTCCCCGCTGGCATTGTAGCGATGGCACTCCATGCAGCGCTCCTGGAAAAGCATCATTCCCTCCTGGATGTCGGCATCTGCGACCTCGATCACCTTTGGCATCACGATGGGTTTGGACGCCACCACCTTGGCCACTTCCTGAATCTGCGCCGGGGTCAGCGCCTTGGAGATCGCCGCCATCATCTGCCCCTGCACATCGGTAGGCTCCGTGCCACGCCGCCCTTCCTGGAAGTTCTTCAACTGATTGACCACATACCACGCAGGCAAGTTCGCGATGGAGGGCGACTTCAGCTCTTCTTTGCCCTCCCCCTTCTCCCCATGGCATTGGGCGCAAACGGTGCCAAAAAGGACCTCTGCCGTCATTCCCGGGGTCGGTGGCGGCGGTGCGGGAACCGCCGACGGCGCGTCCGCAGCGCAGAGCATCCGCAGTACTGACACACCACCCAAACACACAACCCACCCCATGGCGACGCGGTGGCGAGCAAGAAACTTTGAAGAGCGCATAATGACGAGACGCCTTAAGTTGCATTATCTTTGCAACAATTCAGCCCTGATCCGTCCTCGCACAGACTTCCCACCAAGAATCGCGGATGCGGACACAAATTCCGCACAGCAGGGATAGCATCACCCCCGCCCAGTGGAGGGAGACAATCTCGCCCCCATTGGAGTCCGCTTTCGCAGCTCAGTCGCCCCGGCCTCACAGAGGCCAGCTACAACCCGCAAGCACTCCATCACTCCATCACTCCATCACTCCATCACTCCATCACTCCATCGCGGGCTCAACGGCTCCGGGCTCACAGAGCCCAGCCACAACACCCCCGCTCCCCTCAGGCCCTCGGGTGGGCAGCCTCGTACACTTCCTTCATCCGTTGCGTGGAAACATGCGTGTAGATCTGCGTGGTGGAAAGACTGGCATGACCGAGCAGGGATTGCACGCTGCGCAGATCGGCTCCGTTGTTGAGGAGATGCGTGGCGAAGCTGTGCCGGAATTTGTGGGGCGTGATGTGAATGGGCAGTCCCGAATGACGCCAGTATTTCTCCACGATATCCGTCACGGCCCGCGTCGTGATGCGCCGCCCCAACTTGCTGCGAAAGAGCGGTCCAGTCTGAACACTGGCTTTTTGGCGATAGCGTTGGATGGCCTGCATGGCGGGCGTGCCGATCGGGCAGAGGCGTTCTTTGCGCCCCTTCCCAAACACCCGCACCGTGTCGGAATAGGCATCCACGTCTTCGACATTGATCGCGACCAACTCACTGAGTCGCATCCCGGTGCTATAAAACAGTTCCAGCACCGCCAAATCACGCTCAGGGCCCCAGACGGGAGCTTGTTTGTCCTTGGGCAGACTCAGCGGCAGCGCCAGCATCTGCTCCACCTGCGTGAGGGTCAGCACCACGGGCAGCTTCTTTTCCTGCTTGGGCAATTGCACATCGGCCAGGGGATTCACCGTCCAGGCTCGGCGACGTGTCAGCCATTTGAAGAAGCTGCGCAGCGCGGCAAAATGAAGTCGGATCGTGGCGCGGCCAAGCTCTCGCTTCATCTGCTCAAAAAGGTAGCGCCGAAAGTCCTCGGCGGTCACGGACTCCCAGTCGCCAAAGCTTTTGGAACGCCGCCGGAATTCATCGAGCGCATGCCGATAATTTTCCAAGGTGCGCGGCGAAGAGCGGCGCTCCACCTCCATGAATTGAAGAAAATCCGCGCTCAATTGATCGGCAGGAAGCTCAGGAGGAGGCTGGGGAGCAAGGCGCGGCATGGATACTTCGGAAGACCTTACTACATGGTGATCTAAAATTCCAGCGGAAGAGCGGGGATTGTGGAGTGCGCAGTTTTTCGACAGGTCCGCCGCGATCCACGCCGAACACCCCACCCCAGGAAGCAAGCTTCCCTCCGCCGCAAAGCGAGAGCAAGCTCTCGCACTCGAGAAACGCTTTGGTACCATCACGCTTCTCGAGTGCGCGAAGCTCTGCTTCCGCTTTGGGGAAGTCAGCTCTGCTGGCGTCGCGCACCACCACCCCAGCGCTCAAGCCCAACCACAAAAAGCCCCCGACAAGCGCGATCCACGCCGAGCGCCCCACCCCAGGAAGCAAGCTTCCCTCCGCCGCAAAGCGAGAGCAAGCTCTCGCACTCGAAAAGCCCTGCGGTACCATTACGCTTCTCGAGTGCGCGAAGCTCTGCTTCCGCTTTGGGAAAGCCAGCTCTGCTGGCGTCGCGCACCACCACCCCAGCGCTGGAGCCCAACCACAAAAAGCCCCCGATAACCGCAATCCACGCCGAGCGCCCCACCCCGGGAAGCAAGCTTCCCTCCGCCACAAAGCGAGAGCAAGCTCTCGCACTCGAGAAGCCCTGCGGTACCATTACGCTTCTCGAGTGCGCGAAGCTCTGCTTCCGCTTTGGGGAAGCCAGCTTGCTGGCGTCGCGCGCCATCACCCCAGCGCTGGAGCCCAACCAGGAGAAGCCCGCTTTACAGCCAAGTCCGGTCTTGCAACCCCAGCGGCTCTTCAGGTATCTTTGCGCTTTCTCCGTCATGGCCGATCCATCTTCGCCCACACCCAACGATGAACCAGAGGATTCACCGCCCATCGTTTGGCCCCACTCGCCGCCACACCGAGCGACACCTGGAGTCATGATGGTCACCGCAGGCACACTGCACAAAGAGAATATCTTTACCGATGGCCGTCGGCTTTCGATGCTCCAGAGGGCATTGTTGGAGATCGCCGCCAAGCACGGCTGGCAACTCGAAGCTTGGTGTGTATTTCCCAATCATTACCACTTCGTCGCCCATCCGTTGGATGTTGCATCACAGCTTTCTGCGATGCTTAAAGAGCTCCATAGCAGGACGGCTCGTGCGGTGAATCGGGTGGATCACAAAAGTGGAAGGAAAGTGTGGCACAACTATTGGGACACCCCGTTGACACACGACACGAGCTACTATGCCCGACTTCACTACGTTCACTCGAACGCAGTCAAGCATCGGATCACCGCAAGTGCCGCGCAGTATCCGTACTGCTCGGCGTCGTGGTTTGAGAGAACAGCTCCCGTTTCTATTGTGAAAACCATCTACCGATTCAAGATTGATCAGTTGAAGGTGGACGATGACTTTTAGGCATGCTGGACTGGTGCATTCTTCACCGCGATCCAAGCCGAGCGCCCCACCCCAGGAAGCAAGCTTCCCTCCGCCACAAAGCGAGAGCAAGCTCTCGCACTCGAGAAGCCCTGCGGCACCATCACGCTTCTCGAGTGCGCGAAGCTCTGCTTCCGCTT
>Ga0056914_10002964_pt1 | contig 10275 bp, 10 predicted proteins | sample TNRBio252014_DNA_FD_55168 | JGI IMG/M metagenome (GOLD analysis project Ga0056914, IMG submission 55168) | Wastewater treatment Type I Accumulibacter community from EBPR Bioreactor in Madison, WI, USA - TNR Reactor_6/25/2014_ DNA | ecosystem: Engineered > Bioreactor > EBPR > Anaerobic-Aerobic >...
GCCTCCCACTTGCGGTTCTGTTCCTCCCACTTGCGGTTCTGCTCCTCCCACTTGCGCGTTTGCTCCTCTCGGTCACGGCGCAACTCGGCCAGGATGTCATAGAAACGATCCTGGGTTTCCTCACGCGGTGCATATTCCCGACGAGTCAATTCCAAAATATAGGCGCGCAGTTCCGGGTCAGTCCGCAAAAAATGCGGCAATTCCTGCCGGATAGCTTCTTTCAGAGTTTCGGTGTTCATTGTGTCTCCAGATCGATGGATAGCCGCTCACCATGATTCTAACCCAAGTGATTTTTTTAGCAGCGATGACGGGAACGGCTGTTAAGGCTACAATTCATCCCCCCTCAGTGTGACGACGGAGCTGCATCGTGCAGGAACTCAACCCCTATTTCTACCAGATTCAAGACCTCCAGGAACGCTGCGCGTCCCTGAGGGGGTATCTTTGACTTTGACACCCGGCGCGAGCGGCTGATCGAAGTCAACCGGGAATTACAGGAACCCAAACTCTGGAACGACCCGGAACGGGCGCAGGCGCTCGGTAAGGAACGGGCAGAACTGGAAGCGGTGGTTGACCGGCTGGAAAGCCTGAGCCGGGGCCTGAACGAAGCTGCTGAACTACTCACCTTGGCCGGCGAGGAAGGCGATGACGCAGCGGTCGCCGAAGTGGTCCGGGATATCGAAAAACAGGAACGAATCGTCGCTGATCTCGAATTCCAGCGCATGTTCTCCGGCGAACTCGACGCCAGCAACGCCTTCCTCGATATTCAGTCCGGTTCCGGCGGCACCGAAGCCCAGGACTGGGCCGAGATGCTCCTGCGCATGTATCTACGCTGGGGAGAGCGGCGCGGCTTCGCTACCGAACTGCTGGAAGCCTCGCCCGGTGAAGTGGCCGGCATCAAGAGCGCCAGCATCCGCTTCGAGGGGGCTTACGCCTTTGGCTGGTTGCGCACCGAAACCGGTGTGCATCGCCTGGTGCGCAAATCCCCTTTCGATTCTGGCAACCGCCGCCATACTTCCTTTGCCGCCGTGTTTGTTTCTCCAGAAATCGACGACCGCATTGAAGTCGAAATCAATCCCGCTGACTTGCGCGTCGATGTTTACCGCGCCTCCGGGGCCGGCGGCCAACACGTCAACCGCACCGAATCGGCGATTCGCATCACTCACCTGCCGACCAATACCGTCGTGCAGTGCCAGAATGACCGCTCTCAGCACAAGAACCGCGCCACGCCATGAAGCAGCTCAAGGCCAAACTCTACGAACTGGAAATACAGAAGCGCAACGCCCAATCCCAGGCGGTCGAGGACAGTAAATCCGATATCGGTTGGGGCAGCCAGATTCGCTCCTATGTGCTGGATCAGTCGCGCATCAAGGATTTGCGCACCGGCGTCGAAACCGGCAACACTCAGGCGGTGCTGGACGGTGACTTGGACGACTTCATCGAGGCCAGTTTGAAGAGTGGGCTGTAACCGTTCACCGGATCTTGATCATTTAAAGCGCCAACGAGTACATCCATGGACTCTCGCGAAGAAACCCTCGACGATAACAAGCTGATCGCTCTGCGTCGGCAAAAGCTCCACAAGCTGCGCCAGTCAGGCAACGCCTATCCCACCGACTTTCGCCGCAATGCCCTGGCGGCGGAACTGCACACCGCTTGTGGGGGTAAGGAACCGGCGGCGCTGGATGCAGAACCTCGGCGTGTTGCAATCGCTGGGCGGATGCTGGCCAAACGAATCATGGGTCAGGCCAGCTTTGTTCGACTGCGCGACCAGTCCGGCGATATTCCAATTATTCCTGCAAAAAAGTACGCTGAGCGAGGTGTATGAAGCCTTCAAGGACTGGGATTTAGGCGATATCCTCGGCGCAGAAGGCGTGGTGTTTAAGACCAAAACCGGCGAATTGTCCATCAAGGTCGATACATTGCGCCTGCTGACCAAAGCGTTGCGTCCGTTGCCGGAGAAGTTCCACGGGCTGGCTGATCAGGAGACCCGCTACCGCCAGCGCTATGTCGATCTCATCATCAATGCATCGACTCGCGCCGCTTTCCAGTTGCGCTCCGCCTTGATCGCCCACATCCGCGACTTCTTTAACCAGCGCGGCTTCCTGGAAGTCGAAACGCCGATGATGCAGCCGATTCCGGGCGGCGCCACGGCCCGGCCATTCATCACTCATCACAACGCCCTGGATATGCCGCTGTACCTGCGCGTCGCCCCGGAGCTGTATTTAAAACGGCTGGTGGTGGGTGGCTTCGAGAAGGTCTACGAGATCAACCGCAATTTCCGTAACGAAGGATTGTCCACCCGCCACAATCCCGAATTCACCATGTTGGAATTCTATCTGGCCTACGCCGATTATCACGACCTGATGGATTTGACGGAAGCACTGTTGCGCGGCATGGCGGAACGGTTGCTGGGCGACACGGCGGTGGGGTATCAGGGCGAGACCTATCATTTTGGGCAGCCCTTTCGGCGGTTGACGGTGCGCGAAGCCGTGCTGCATTTCAATCCGGCCATCGCCGCCAACGACCTGGACCAGCTTGAATCCGCCCGGCGGATCGCGCAAGGACTGGGGATAGAGGTTAAGCCGGAGTATGGCCTGGGTCGGGTGCAACTGGAGATTTTTGAACAGACGGTCGAGCATCAGTTGCGCGACCCGACCTTTATCACCGCCTATCCTACGGAAGTGTCGCCGCTGGCCCGGCGTAATGACCATGACCCGGCGATTACCGACCGTTTTGAACTGTTCATCGGCGGACGGGAAATAGCCAATGGCTTTTCCGAGCTGAATGACCCTGAAGATCAGGCTGAACGCTTTCGCCAACAGGCGGCGGCCAAGGCGGCCGGTGATCACGAAGCGATGCACTACGATGCAGACTATATTCGGGCGCTGGAGTACGGTCTGCCGCCAACCGCTGGCGAGGGCATCGGCATCGACCGATTAGCGATGCTGTTCACCGATGCACCGTCGATTCGGGATGTGCTGCTGTTTCCTCATCTGCGTCCAGAGTAAGGATGGCCTCCAACGCTCCTTCTCACCAGGGGGACCGGCAGGAAAGTAACCTGCCGAGCCCCTTGGGGTGAAAAGGGGACTTTAAAAGGCTGTGACAAACTTAAAGAAGAATTTGTCGCCCGCGAAACGGTTCTCGACGTGGGTTTCATGATCCCAGGTTCCGATAAAGCTCATGCCGTTGTAGTCATACTTCACGGCGGGTCCGAAGGCGAAGACTTGACCGCGCTGACCATCCGGGCCGACTTTTTGGCCATCCCGCTGATCGTCGCCGGTTTGTTTGAGGTAGTAGCCGCCGACCCCCACCGTCCACAGCCCAAAGTGCTGGCCGATCAGATAATCCATGTGGAATTCGTCGCCTGACTGGTAATCGGTGTCGTCGTTTTCGGTCTTGATGTTGTACATCAGCTTGGCCGAGACTTCGAAACCGCTTTGATTCAGGTAGGTGACGGCGAGCGCGGGTTCAAAACTGTAATAATTGGCGCCAATGCTTTTGGTCGGGTTGTACTGATCGTACTGACCGGTGGGCAGATTGATGTCCAAGCCAAAAGCTAGATGCCAGTCCGGCGGGAAATGCCAGCCGATGATCAGCGGATTGAGCGTGATATCGCCTAAGCCGAACACGCTGCCATTGCCAATGCCGGGGATGGGAGTATCCAGTTTTTGGTAGACGACCGGGACGATTGCGTGCATTCCCCAATCGCCGCCCAAAAGCTTGTAGTTGCTGACGTAGATATAGCGCAGGGCATCGAACGTGGCATTGACTTTCAGACCGGGGACTTCATCGCCGTTGTTAGCGCGGTATTGGCCGGTGTAGTAGCCGAGATAATTGATGAAGTAGTGGCCTGGCGGAGGCAGTGCGCCGGCCATGAAGTTTTCCGCGCCATTCGGATATTGATCGGGGCCTTCTTTGGCCAGAGCGAGTGTGCTGGCTAGGAGCACCGGCGCCGCCAGCCATAACAGTTTTTGTGAAGGATGCATTATCGTATTTCCCTGGGAGATTGATTTATCTTACAAAAGGAACGGTTAATTTATGCTGCCAGAATACTAGTATAAGATGCAGGCATCGCCAATGTTCAGTTCCAGGAGTCTACAATGATGAGCCCATCCCTTGCCGCGCTTCGCCAGGAATATGCCCTGGGCGCCCTCAACGAAGCCGATGTTGATTCCGATCCTNTTCGGCAATTTCAGCGCTGGCTGGCCGAGGCGATCAAGGCCGAATTGCCGGAGCCCAACGCGATGACGCTGGCGACTGCGGATCGTACCGGCCGTCCCTTTGCCCGGGTGGTGTTGCTCAAGGACTGCGACGCCGACGGCTTCGTGTTCTACACCAACTATCGCAGCGACAAGGGCCGGCAGTTGGCGGAAAATCCCCACGCCGCACTGGTCTTTCTGTGGCTGGAGCTGGAGCGGCAGGTGCGGGTAGAAGGGATAGTCAGCAAGGTGTCNTCTACCGAGTCTGAAGCCTATTTTCGCACCCGGCCGCACGAGAGTCGATTAGGCGCGCTGGCCTCGCGGCAGAGCCAGATTGTCGCTGACCGCCAGACACTGGATGATCGCTATCAGCAATTGGCTGCGCAGTACCCACACGATAATGACAATATCCCGATGCCGAANCAGTGGGGTGGCTATCGGGTGAAACCGGAGATGCTGGAATTTTGGCAGGGCCGCCATGGCCGGATGCATGACCGGCTGCGCTATCAGCGGCAACGGGATNGTGGTTGGTTGCTGGAGCGGCTGGAGCCCTGAGCCTTTGGTATAACCCTATGAATCCGCAGACCTTCATCCCTCTTGAAATCTGTCACGGGTTGCTGCTGGATCTGGANCCGATCCANATTTGGGGTTGGCGGGAGCAGNCCTTGGCGCTGCCGGCGGGCGCAACCTGCTACGGGATGGTCACGGCTGAACGGGCATTACTGAACGATCCTGGCGCAGGCCGCTTTGAGTTGCGCCAAGGCATGTTTTTCGCGCTGCCGGAAGGGGGTGCGGTGCAAGGGGGTGCGGGCTTGGTGATCGCGCTGTTCGGCTATCAGGGATTACGGCACATCGGCGGCCCACTGGAGGCCGTTGGACGCCTGCGTTATATCGACGGTTGCAGCGACACTCTGCTCATCAGTCCGCCCCGCTTGGGCGAGCCGTGCCTGAATCATCTGCACATTCCGCCATCAACGGATCAGACGCCGCACACCCATCCCTCAGCGCGGATCGGGGTGATTATGCGAGGAACCGGCGAATGCCGCACCCCGGAGGGCCGGTATCCGCTGCGGACTGGTATGGGTTGGTATATACCAACCGGTTGCCTGCATTCCTTTTTCACCCGAGAAGCGGCGCTGGATGTGGTCGCCTGGCATCCCGACAGCGATTTCGGCCCCCGCGACGATGATCACCCGATGATCAACCGGACGGTGATTTCCTCTTAGGGCGCGATGGGTGTTTCCACCATTTGCTCATGCCATAGCAGGAAGGTCATGAGCATCCACAGTTTCAGGCCATGCCGCAGGCCGGGGACGCCTTCCATTTCATAGTTCAGCAGGCGTTCGACATAGTCGGGGTTGAATAAACCACCCCGCTGAATTTGCTGGCGGGACAGGAGCTTTTGGCCATAGCGGCGCATGTCACCCTGAAACCAGAAGCGCACCGGCACCATCATCCCCGACTTGGGCCGGGCGATAATGGCTTGCGGCACGAGGTCCTGGACGGCTTTTTTCAGGACGCTCTTTTCCACTGCGCCCTCCAGTTTCACACTGGGTGGGCAGATCATGCTGGTTTCGATCATGCGCCGGGAGAACAGCGGCGGCAGCGCTAACAGACCGTGCGCCGCACTCATTTTTTCTACCTTGACCAAAATCAGGTTGGCGCCCTTGAGCCGGATATTGATACTCATCAACTTGTTGATAAAGTCGTGGGGTTTGGGGGCGTGGAAGTACGGTTCCAGCAGCGCAATCAGCGCTTCTTCACCACCCGCTTCCCGCATGAGCGCCGGGTTTAGCAGGGCGCTAAGGTCTTGATAGCAACGCTGGAACGCTCGCAGGTAATTGCGTTCCAGCCAGCCGGTCGGCGGTTCTCCTGGTAACGGGCCGTACAGTCGGGCCATGAGCATCGGGATGTTTTTCGGGCCGCCGAAGCAGGGATCGCCGCCTTCACCGTTCAAAACCACATCCGCAACTTGGGAGGCCGCCTGCGCTAACAAATAGTTCGGTACGGTCACCGGGTCGCCAATCGGGTCGTCCAAGCGCCAGATAATTTCCCGTAGCTGTTCCAGGAACCCGCCGGGGCGGATTTCCAGCCAGTGATGGTCCGTGTGATAGCGATCTACCATCAATTGTACGAAATCGTTTTCCCGCGCATATTCCGCACCGAAATGCGCGGAAAAAGTCGGGAGGCGCGCTGCTGGCCGTTGTTGGGCGGCGACTGCCAACACCGCGCTGGAATCGATGCCGCCGGATAGAAACACTGCGGGTAATCGCTGCGGACTGACGGTAAGGCATTCAGCGACGGACTGCTCCAGGGCAACGCGCACCAGAGTGGGACAGTCCGCTGCGGGGGAGGGCGTTTCGGCCTGCTCCTCGAAGCAGAAATGCCGCCGCACCCGCGCTTGGCCATGACGAAAGTGCAGGATGGAGCCGGGTGGCAATGCCTCGATGCCTGTAAACAGGGTGCCGCCGCCGGGAACGAAGCTGAACGTCAGGTATTCCGGCAACGCACCGGGGCGCATCCGGCGCGGCAGGGCTGGATCAGCGAACAGCGCCTTGATTTCGCTGGCGAACAGCAACCGGCCCTGGTGCACGGTCCAGTAGAGAACCTTGACGCCGGCGGGGTCGCGCAACAGATAGAATGAATCGCCCAGTTGCGCTGCCAGGACAAAAGCGCCGGTCAGGGTTTCGAGACCCGGTTCGGGTGCATGACGCGGACTCAGCGCTAGCAACAATCGTTCAGCGCCGTTGGTCGCTGGATCGCCCGACGTCGCCACTTCGTGCAAATTGAAGAATACCCCGCCGTAACCGAGCCGGTCTTGACCGTGCTGGGCGAGTTGAGGTGACGGGTTCCAGGTAGCGATGCCGTGGCCAATTTCGGCGTAGTGACCCGCAGCGGTCAGACCACCAGTGCGTTCCCAGCCCAGCGGGCAACGATGCGTTAACAGCGCCGCCATCCGCGCCAATAGACCATCCGCCGGCGGTCCGCAATAGCCGAACAGACAGGACATGTCGCTAGGAGTCTCTGGCAACGTCAGCCATAGTCGATTTCCACACCCATTTCAATGCTGCTCCCGTTCAGAAGTTCGGGCGCGAGCAGCAGCGTCCCTGCCGCCACCGCAGCGCCCAGCACATTGATCATGGGCTTTGGGCCGATATGATCCAGGGGGACCCGGTAGCCCGCTTGCAACCTTTTTGCGGGATTGCCGCCGAAGACGCCGTCGCGCTGCGAGGGATTCGTCGGCAGCCAGGGCCACCTGGAATCGTTATTGAGCACGGCGCGGGAGATGCCCAGATCGACAAGCCGTGAACTGGCCAATGGCCAACCGGGATCGGTCGCCAATTGTGCGGTCAGGGCGAAACCTGGGAGCGAGGCGTCGTGGATGACCTGCACCGGGGTATTGGGGTGATTGCGCAGAAATTCCTGACAGGCGGCGAACACCTGTTCTGGGTAGCCGGTGCGGCTTACTACAGCCGCTTTGGCGGTCAGGTGGAAACGGTTGCGAACCAGCAGGTCCACCAGATCATCCCGTTCCACCACCAGGATGCGTTCCGGTGCATAGTGCGGGTCCTGGAAGTCCACCGTGGGCGTGGGTTGCCGAAAAGCCGCGCCGTCCGCCAGGGCCTGGATTGGATGAGCCTGATGGTATTGCTTGACGATTTGGCGGGCTTTGTGGATGGAAAGCTTGGTTTTGCCGTACCGCCCCAGCCAGACCGCCAGCGGCAGGATCACGCCGGGGACCAGCGCCGCACCGATCCAGCCCCATTCCGTGAAGGCGATCAGCCCGGCAATAGCGCTAATGATGAGCGCGATGACGCTGCAACCGAGCGGCCCCAGATATTTTTTACGCCAGAAGCGGCTAATCTCCAAAGCAAGCTGGGTCGCAGTGAAAGCGTATTGCCCGTTGTCCGACAGGCGCTGAATGATTTGCCGCAGGGCAAAGTCGCTGATTTGATCTTGTTGCCTGCGGAACACGAACTGATAATGACACTGCTGGCAACGGACGCCGTCCTTATGTTTTTGGGTGTGATGGCATTCAGGGCAACGCATCGGTCGATTTCCTTGGCAGCCGCTCAATTCACCACAGAATCAGCCCTTCAATTTCTCGGTCAGCAAGTCATTCACCTGCTGTGGGTTTGCTTTGCCCTTGGATAACTTCATGACCTGGCCGACGAAGAAACCGAACAATTTGTCTTTACCGGCGCGGTATTGAGAGAGTTGTTCAGGATTGGCGGCGATCACATCGTCGATGACTTTCTCAATCGCCGAGGTATCGGTAATCTGCCGCAGACCGCGCGTTTCGATAATGGCATCGGCATCGCCTTCACCGGCCCACAGTGCCTCGAACACTTCTTTTGCAATCTTGCCGGAAATAGTGCAATCCTGAATTCGCCGTAATAGACCGGCCAATTGTGCATAACTCACCGGACTGTCGGCTAGATGCCGGTTCTCCTTGTTCAGGAACGCTGAGAAGTCGCCCATCACCCAGTTAGCGCATAGTTTCGGCTCGCCGCCCAGCGTAGCGACGGTCGCTTCGTAGTAATCGGCCAACTCACGGCTGGCGGTTAGCACGCCCGCGTCATAGCTCGACAAGCCATATTGCGTTATGAACCGTTGTTTTTTGATCTCTGGCAACTCCGGCAATGCGGCGCGAGCGGCTGCAATAAATGCTTCGTCCAGAACCAGCGGCAATAAGTCAGGGTCGGGGAAATAACGGTAGTCATTCGCCTCTTCCTTGCTGCGCATGGAGCGGGTTTCACCCTGGTCCGGGTCATACAGCCGGGTTTCCTGCACCACCTGACCGCCGGATTCGATCAAATCGATCTGTCGTTCAATCTCGAATTCAATGGCCCGCTCCACAAAGCGGAAGGAATTGAGATTCTTGATTTCGGCGCGGGTGCCGAGCTGCGGATCGCCCTTGCGCCGTACCGACACGTTGGCGTCGCAACGGAATGAACCTTCCTGCATGTTGCCGTCGCAAACGCCGAGATAAACCACCAGTTGGTGCAGTTTTTTCATATACGCTACAGCTTCCTTCGCCGAGCGCAAATCCGGTTCGGAAACGATTTCCAGCAGGGGCGTCCCGGCGCGGTTCAAATCAATCCCGGATAAACCGTGGAAGTCTTCGTGCAGCGACTTGCCGGCGTCTTCTTCCAAATGGGCGCGGGTCACGCCAATGACCTTGCTAGAACCCTCTTCGAGGTCAATCGTTAACTGGCCTTTTTGGACGACTGGCAACTCGTATTGGCTGATCTGATAACCCTTGGGCAGGTCGGGATAAAAGTAATTCTTACGGGCAAATACCGAGCGCCGTGCGATTTGAGCGCCAATCGCCAGCCCGAGCATCACCGCCATGCGTACCGCCTCGCCGTTCAGCACCGGCAATACCCCCGGCATTCCTAAATCAATTGCGCAAGCTTGCGTATTCGGCTCTGCGCCATAAGCAGTGGCGGCGCCAGAGAAAATCTTGCTCTTGGTGGCGAGTTGGGCATGGATTTCCAGCCCGATAACCGTTTCCCATTCCATCATGTGCATGACCTTATAGATTTTCAGCGCATCAAGCGAATGCCGCCGGGGCGCGCAGATGCCAGTCAGTGACCTGCTGATAGCGATGCGCGATGTTCAATAATCGATCCTCAGCGAAATAATCGCCGATCAACTGCAAGCCCACTGGCCGCTGACCGACAAAACCGGCGGGCAGTGATAATCCCGGCAACCCGGCCAGATTCACCGCGATGGTGTAAATATCCGATAAATACATGGTAATCGGATCATCGACTTTCTCACCCAGATTAAACGCGACGGTTGGCGACGTCGGTCCGGCAATCACATCGACCTGTTGAAACGCCCGCCGGAAATCGTCGCTGATCAGTCGGCGAATTTGCTGCGCCTTCAGGTAGTAGGCATCGTAATAGCCAGCGGACAGGGCGAACGTGCCGACTAGAATGCGGCGCTGCACTTCTGCTCCAAACCCTTCACCCCGCGACCGGGTGTAAAGGTCCAGTAAATCTTTGGGATGCTCGCAGCGATGACCGTAGCGGGCTCCATCAAACCGGGCCAGATTGGAGGAGCATTCCGC
>Ga0056914_10002987_pt1 | contig 10220 bp, 9 predicted proteins | sample TNRBio252014_DNA_FD_55168 | JGI IMG/M metagenome (GOLD analysis project Ga0056914, IMG submission 55168) | Wastewater treatment Type I Accumulibacter community from EBPR Bioreactor in Madison, WI, USA - TNR Reactor_6/25/2014_ DNA | ecosystem: Engineered > Bioreactor > EBPR > Anaerobic-Aerobic >...
GCCAAGGCCGCCTGTTCTCAACTGAAGGTTCAGGCCGCGGCGCGGCGCGACCGGCGTCCTTCGTTCACCGGGGCCAGCGCCTGCATCACGCGCTGGGGCGGGAAGGTGGCGATCACCTCGGTGCCCTCGCGCACCTTCGAGCGCAGCAGGAACGAGCCGCCGTGCAGCTCCACGAGGCCCTTGACGATCGGCAGGCCGAGGCCGGTGCCCGGTTCCGCCGATTTCAGCGCCTGAGAGCCCCGCCCGAAGGTCTGCATCACCAGCGGAATCTCGTCCTCGGGAATGCCGGCGCCGTTGTCGCGGATGCTGATGTACTGCCCGCCGCGCGAGGTCCAGCCAACCTTGACGGTGATTTCGCTGTCCTGCGGCGTGAACTTGATCGCGTTGGACAACAGGTTGAGCACGACCTGACGGATGGCCCGCTCGTCGGCCCACAAACGCGGCAGGTCCGGCTCGTAGAAATCCTTGATCTTCAGTTCGCGCTTGCGGGCGCGGATTTCGAGCATGTGCACGCAGTCCTCGACGAGGCCCGACAGGTCCACCGCCTCCTCCGTCAGCGCATAGCGCCCCGCCTCGATGCGGCTCAGATCAAGCACTTCGTTGATCAGCGACAACAGATGCTCGCCCGAGGCGTGGATGTCGTGCGAATATTCCTTGTATTGCGGAATCTGGTGCGGACCGAACAGTTCGGACTTCATCACTTCCGAAAAGCCGAGAATCGCATTGAGCGGCGTGCGCAGTTCGTGGCTCATCGTGGCGAGGAAGCGCGATTTGGCCAGGTTGGCATCCTCGGCGCGCTTGCGTGCTTCGTCCGAGCGCGACTTTTCCTGCTCCAGTTCGCCGATCAGGTCGTCTTTTTCCGCCCGGAACACGAGGCTTTCCAGCTGAACGCGATAAAGCTGGAGCGCCAGAAGGAACGAGAAGAACACGCCGCCCGCCACCAGCAGGACCAGCGGCAGGTTGGCGCGGAAGCCACCGCGGCCGAGCATCTCGACCATGCCCACCGAAATGCCGACCACGTTGGCATAGGCGGCCATGCGCAGGGTTGCCGACATGATCGTGCTCACNGCGCTGAACAGGATCAGGGCGAAGATCAGCACGATCCGGCTGGAATCGGTCGGCGGTGAACCGGCGATGATGGTCAGCGATGACCAGCCGAAGGCCAGAAGCGCTTCAACGATCACAAACCGGATGTTCCACGAGCGCAGCGCCGCAGACGGGCTGGCAACCTTGATGAACTGCCGGCACAGCAGGTGGTAGATCAGCAGCGTGGTGACGACCGCGCCATACCAGATGCCGACACGATGCGGCGAGGCCCAGGTCAGCGCCGTNACCGCCGGCAGCATCGCCAGCAGCAGCANCGGCATCGTNGCGCCGGTGCGCGTGGTGGCAAAAGTGGTGGTCAGTTCCAGTTCGAAGGCGCGGTTGAGACCGGCGGACGAGGTCAGGCGTTCACGCGTGTCCTTCAGCGTGCGTTGCACGCCTTTGCGGCGCTTCTGGGCAAGATCATCTTCTTCTTGCTTGCGCTCGATTACATCGGCGGTGACATCTACAACCGGCATGGGACGCTGGACAAACCCGTTGAACTCAGGAATCCCGTGCAATCTGCCTTGCAAAAGGTTAAGGCCTGACTGACGGGAACTGAAAATTCCTCAGATTTCCGNGCTCTATTGCCGATTTCTCAGGTCTCGGCCTTTTGAAATGAAATTCTCCACCGTTGTTGCCCTNGCCGTGCTGGTCGGCCTGTTCCTCTGGTCCAGGCAAGTCATGGANCGCCCCGATCCCCGTAACTCCGGGGCGTTCGGCAAGGCTGTGGTGGTTGATGGCGATTCCCTCAAGGTCAGCGGCCAGATGATCCGCCTTCAGGGCATCGATGCGCCGGAATACGCCCAGANCTGCCGGCGGGACGGGCAGGAAACACGCTGTGGACGCGATGCGGCAACCTATCTCAAGACNNTGATTTCAAAGGGTGAAGTCACCTGCAAGGGCTTCGAGCACGATCGATTCGGGCGCCTGCTCGGCACATGCCTGGTGGGTGGCGAGGACATCGGGGCCGCGATGGTCCGGGCCGGGCAGGCGGTGTCCTACGGCGATTACGTCGTCGAGGAGGCGCTGGCGCGGGCCGAGCGGCGNGGGCTCTGGGCCGGCACCTTTGATTTTCCGAAGGACTGGCGGGCGCTCCATCCCCGTCAGGAGCCGCCCGCAGCGGCGCNGGCACCTCGCCAGCCCTGAGCCGACTCCTGTCGAAATCACGATTTCTTCGCCGATTTGGCGTGAATTTGCCGTGGAATAGCAGTGACTCGCACGTTGACGCTGCGGCTGGGCCGTGCTCCCTTCGGGATGGGTGAGGAGTGAACGACATGCTTCTGTATGATGGCGGACGGGTGCCGAATGCGCGCCGGGTGCGGATGTTCCTGGCCGAAAAGGGCATCTCGGTGCCGATGACCCCGGTCGATCTGGGCCGCAAGGAGCACAAGACCGAGGCTTTTTCAGCCCTCAATCCGCTGCATCGCGTGCCGGTTCTGGTGCTNGACGATGGCACTGTTTTGACCGAATCCGTCGCNATTTGCCGCTATTTTGAGGAAATTCAGCCCGATCCGCCGCTGTTTGGCGTCGGTGCGAAGGAAAGGGCGCTGGTCGAGATGTGGCAGCGCCGGCTGGAACTGGAGCTGTTCTTCCCAATCGCCCATGTCTTCCGCCATCTCCACCCGGCTATGGCCGATTTCGAGGTGCCGCAGGTGCCCGCCTGGGGCGAGGCGAACCGTGCCAAGGCCGTCGCCTACATGCGCCAGCTCGACGAAAACCTCGAAAAAGCGGAGTTCGTCGGCGGCGACAGGTTCACGATTGCCGATATCACGGGCTTTGTCGCGCTCGAATTCACCAAGGCCGGCAAGGTTGACATTCCGGCCGAGCTTTCCAGCCTCCGGCGCTGGCATGCGGCCATCGCCGCCCGACCGAGCGCCAGGGCCTGATGCGCCGCGCCGCCCTTCCCCTGCTGCTGTTGCTCTGCGGCGCGGCCGTCGCCGCCTCCGACGAGGAGAGCCAGCCGTTGCCCGGGCCGCTCGTCCGGATGCGTGGCGATGAACTGGCGCGCGAGATCACCGGCAACACCCTGACCGGTCGTCATGTCAGCGGCATGCCCTACAGCGAGTATCATTCTCCGGACGGCCGCATCTATGGCCACAACAACCATGTGCCGGTGCGGGATGGCTGCTGGGTCGTGCGCAAGGACGACGTCTGCTACACCTATGAGAAAGGCCCGGCGCCGGGCGTCTTCTGCTGGCAGTTCTACCGGGCGCAGGGCGGCTACACCATCCTGCTGCCGGAGACGGGCACGGTGGGCACGGCCAGGCTGGAAACCGGCAATCCCTACAACCATGACGACGGCGGCAAGCCGTGGTCCTGCGACGCGCTGCTGTCGCGCTCACCCCAGATGGAACCCGGCCATGCCCTATCCCAACCTGCGCGTTACCGTCGCTGAAGGCGTCGCCACCCTCACGCTCAACCGGCCGCAGAAGCTGAACGCCTTTACCGCCGGCCTGCATGCCGACCTGCGCGCCGCGCTGGACGGTGCCGCAGCCGACCGCGCGGTGCGTGTGGTGGTGCTCACCGGCGAGGGCCGGGCCTTTTCCTCCGGGCAGGACCTGACCGAGGATCTGCCGCGCCATCCCGACGGGCGGTTCGACCTCTCCGGCCCGCTGATGCGCGATTACAACCCGCTGATCGAACGGCTGATCGGCTTTGAGAAGCCGGTGATCGCGGCGCTCAACGGCCCGGCCGTCGGCGCCTCGGCCAACATCGCGCTGGCCTGCGACATCGTGCTGGCGACACGCTCGGCCTATATTCAGGAGGCTTTCTCCAAGATCGCGCTGGTGCCCGATGCGGGTGGAACCTGGATTTTGCCGCGGCTGGTCGGCATCAAGCGGGCGGTGGCCCTCTGCCTGACCGCCGAGAAGGTCAGTGCCGATGCGGCCGAGCGCATGGGGCTGGTCTTCAAGGTGTTTGACGATGCGGAGTTTGCCGAGGGGGTGCGGGCGTTCGCGGCAGGGTTGACGCAGGCCTCGCTGCACACCTTCGCCCTGATGAAGACGGCGATGCACGCCAGCCTCGACAACGATCTGGCAGGACAACTCGCCATCGAGGCGGAGTACCAGCAGAAGGCTGCCGACTTCCCCGATTTTCTGGAGGGCGTCGCCGCCTTTCTGCAAAAGCGGCCGCCCAAGTTCAGGTAAGCCCGTCCAACGAGCCGGCAGGCATGGCGCTGATACTGCGGCCCTGGCCTTCCGTTTGCTTCCAGAACCCATCACAGATGGCGGAACATGAACCGGGGCAACCAAAAGGGTTGGCCCCGCGTTCATCGCCCATGGTAGGGAATGCGAAGTGCGTTGTTTTGTCGCAGAACGGGTCAGAACGCGCACGCCAAGAGGGGCTCCAATGACACGTGTTATCACCGGGGGCACAATGCGCCCGACGTTTCCGCACCGTTCGGCGCGCGCCATCCGCAGTCTGGCTATCCTGTCCGCCGCGATGCTGATGGCGGGTTTCGCAGGCACGGGCGCCCAGGCACAGGATATGCGCAACATTGCCAACGAAAAGGGCAGCAGCGAGCGCCCTTACGGCGAGACGCGCGGCTGGACCGTATCGAGCGGCTGGATCGGCCAGAAATTCAGCTATTGCGCAGCCGAGCGCCTGATCGACGGTGAGCCGATGCGCATCGGCTTCGACAACGCCCAGTGGCAGCTGGCCGTGCCCTATCCGGCAGCCAAGGACTATGAAGGCGCGATCACCGTGGATGGCCGCCGCTGGCCTGCCTCGGGCAGCTCGGATGGCAAATGGACCTTCGTCTGGCTCGACCTCGGGATGCTCGACAGCCTGCGCAACGGCCGCGAGGTCATCGTCGACATCAAGCGCGCCTCGATCAACAAGCCGCTGGCCGGCATTGCCGCCAGCATCACCAAGGTCGAGGAATGCCTGACACGGCGCGGCAATCCCCCCGGCGGCGCTTCGGCCCCGCAGGGGCAGACGCCGCCCGTGCCGATGCGGCAGGATCAGGCCATGGCCCCGCCGCAGGCCGCCGCACCGCCGCCGTCCGCTTCACAACGGGGCGCCGCTAGGGTCGAGGAAATCGCTCCGAATGTCTTCCGTGTCGAGCGGACGCTGTCCGATGGCTGGTCGATGTTCCGGTTCACTTCCGATCGAGCCAGCCGCAAGCCCCTGCAATGCATGGTGTTCAAGATGACCGGTTCGGAACAGGGCCTGCGCCTCGGCATGGACAGGGCCACCCGGTCGCTGACCTTCGGCTTCATGGGGGACGCTTCCGCCACCATTCAGGGCAACACACGCCTGACCTACTGGTTCGACAACGATCGCGCCTCCGGCGCCAGCAAGCCGGGCTATAACTTCGTCGAACTCGACACCAGCGAATGGCTGAGCATCACCCAGCCCAGCACCGACATGTCTGTGCAGGACAAGCTGATGAGCTTCCAGAAAATCACCTTCAGCTATAGCGCCGAGGGCAAGGCGAAAACCGCCAGCTTCCCGCTCAAGGGCAGCAACACGGCCCTGAAGGAGCTGTTCGAGTGCGTCGACCACTGATCGGCGGGGCCTGAACAAAAAAGCGCGGCAGGACTGCCGCGCTTTCATGCTGCAAGGGACGGGAGCGTCAGGCTCAGCGTTCCAGCCGCGCCATCAGGCTGGAGGTGTCCCAGCGGTTGCCGCCCATCTTCTGCACTTCAGAATAGAACTGGTCGACCAGCGCCGTCACCGGCAGGTTGGCGCCGTTGCGGCGGGCCTCGGCGAGGCAGATCGACAGGTCCTTGCGCATCCAGTCCACGGCGAAGCCGAAGTCGAACTTGCCCTGATTCATGGTCTTGCCGCGGTTCTCCATCTGCCATGAGCCGGCCGCGCCCTTGGAGATGACATCGATCATCCCCTCGACATCCAGCCCCGCCTTCTTGGCGAAATGCACCCCTTCGGCCAGCCCCTGCACCAGCCCGGCGATGCAGATCTGGTTGACCATCTTGGTCAGCTGCCCGGCGCCCGAGGCGCCCATCAGCCGGCAGGCCCGGGCAAAGGCCATGATCACCGCTTCGGCCCGGGCATAAACCTCGGCCTCGCCGCCGCACATCACCGTCAGCACGCCGTTCTCGGCGCCGGCCTGTCCGCCCGAGACCGGGGCATCGATGAAGCCAAAGCCGCGCCTCGCTGCCTCGGCCGCCAGTTCGCGCGCCACTTCCGCGCTGGCGGTGGTGTTGTCGACAAAGATCGCCCCCGGCTTCATGCCGTGGAAGGCCCCGTCCGGCCCGATGGTCACGGCGCGCAGGTCATCGTCGTTGCCAACGCAGCAGAACACGAAATCCTGGCCCTCGGCGGCGGCTTTGGGCGTCGGCGCGGCAGCGCCGCCATNCTGGGCCACCCATNTGGCGGCTTTCTCGGCGTTGCGGTTGTACACCGTCACGTCATGGCCACCCTTGGCCTTCAGGTGCCCGGCCATGGGATAGCCCATCACGCCCAGACCCAGAAACGCTACCTTCGCCATCGTTGTCTCCCCCTCGCGCCATGCGCCCGCTGCCAGTTGTCTGACAATCTCCTTACGGGGTTTGGCGCATGAGATAAAGGGGCGCACCTCTCCTGCTTTCGAACCGATTGACCGCGCCGTTTCGCGCACTAGGTTGCGGGCAACATGCACAGTTGGGATTGATTGNATCATGAGCACCAGAGAGGCCGTTCTTGCCGCCCTGTCCAAGGTGATGGGGCCGGACGGAAAACCGTTGANCCAGTCGCCGGCGCTGTCGGCCATCGCGGTCGCGGCCGGCAAGGCCTATTTCTCCATCGCCATCGAGCCGGGCCGGGCTGAGGCGATGGAGCCGATCCGCAAGGCCGCGGAACTGGCGGCTGCGGCGGTGCCGGGCATTCAGGGGGCGATGGTGACGCTGACGGCCGAAAAGCCGGCCGGCTCCGCTCCGCCCCAGCAGCAACAGCGGGGCCATGGCCATGGCCACGGCGCGGGGGCCAAGCTGGAGGTGCCGGGCGTCAGGCACATCATTGCCGTGGCCAGCGGCAAGGGCGGCGTGGGCAAGTCCACCACCTCGGTCAATCTGGCGCTGGCGCTGAAGCGCCTCGGCCTCAAGGTCGGCATCCTCGATGCGGATGTCTACGGCCCCTCGCTGCCAAANCTGTTCGGGCTGAACGACAAGCCGCGCATGGCCGCCGGCAATCTGCTCGAACCGCTGGAAGGTTATGGCATCNGNCTGATGTCCATCGGCTTNCTCGTCGAGGAAGACAGNGCCATGATCTGGCGCGGCCCGATGGTGATGAGCGCCATCCAGCAGATGCTGCGCGAGGTCGCCTGGGGCGATCTCGACGTGCTGGTGGTCGACATGCCGCCCGGCACCGGCGACGCCCAGCTGACCATGGCGCAGAACGTGCCGCTGGCCGGCGCGGTCATCGTCTCCACCCCGCAGGATCTGGCGCTGATCGACGCGCGGCGCGGCATCTCGATGTTCCGCAAGGTCGATGTGCCGATCATCGGCGTGGTCGAGAACATGTCGACCTTCATCTGCCCGAACTGCGGCACGCGGCACGACATCTTCGGCCACGGCGGCGCCCGCGACGAGGCGGCCAAGATCGGTGCGCCCTTCCTCGGCGAAATTCCGCTCGCCATGACCATCCGCGAGAAATCCGACGCCGGCCGCCCGGTGGTGGTGACCGAGCCGGACGGCCCGCACGCCAAGGCCTATCTGGAGATTGCAGCAAAGGTCTGGGACACGCTCAAGGGCGGGACGCTCGACCGGGTTGCGCCCAAGATTTTCTTCGATCAATAAGCAAATGAAATATCACGCGAATTCGTGAGGTGCCGGCGACAGAAATGTCGCCGGTTTTTCCGTTTCGGGGGTTTGCTTTCGTCGCCGATTCTGCAATGTCTCGGATAAGCGTGCGCGGGAGGAACGTCGCGCGCCCGGTTTTTGCGAAATTGTCATGGGAGGACAATCATGAAGCGTCGTCAATTGCTCACCGCCGGTGCGGGTCTTGCCGCCACCGCCGTCGCGGCCCCGGCCGTCGCGCAATCGATGCCCGAGGTGAAGTGGCGTCTGACCTCGAGCTTCCCCAAGTCGCTCGACACCATCTATGGCGCCTCCGACGTGCTGGCCAAGTATGTCTCCGAGGCGACCGACGGCAAGTTCCAGATCCAGGTCTTCGCCGCCGGCGAAATCGTGCCCGGCCTCCAGGCGATGGACGCCGTGGCGGCGGGCACCGTCGAGGTCTGCCACACCGCGCCCTACTATTACGTCGGCAAGGACCCGACCTGGGCCTTCGGTACCGCCGTGCCCTTCGGCCTCAACGCCCGCCAGCAGAACGCCTGGATGATGCATGGCGGCGGTCTGGCGCTGATGAACGAGTTCTACGCCAAGTCGAACATCGTCGGCTTCCTTGGCGGCAACACCGGCTGCCAGATGGGCGGCTGGTTCCGCAAGGAGATCAAGACCCCGGCCGATCTCGCCGGCCTGAAGATGCGCATCGGCGGCTTTGCCGGTCAGGTGCTGACCAAGCTGGGCGGCGTGCCGCAGCAGATCGCCGGCGGCGACATCTATCCGGCGCTGGAGAAGGGCACCATCGACGCCGCCGAATGGGTCGGTCCNTACGATGATCAGAAGCTCGGCTTCAACAAGGTCGCGCCGTTCTATTACTATCCGGGCTGGTGGGAAGGCGGCGCGATGCTGCACTTCCTCTGCAACAACGCCAAGTTCAACGACCTGCCGAAGACCTACAAGGCGATCTTCGAAGCCGCCGCGCATGTCGCCAACACCGACATGCAGGCGAAATACGACGCCAAGAACCCGGCGGCCCTGATCGATCTGGTCAAGACCGGCGGGGCGCAGATGCGCGCCTTCCCGGCCGAGGTGCTGGAAGCCTGCTACAAGGCTGCCAACGAACTCTATGCCGAGACCAACGCCAAGAACCCGGCCTTCAAGAAGGTGCACGATTCGCACATGGCCTTCCGCGGCGATGCCTATCTGTGGTGGCAGATCGCCGAATACACCTTCGACAACTTCATGATCCGGGCCCGCCAGCGCGGCTGACACGGAACCACGAGGGGGGAGAAAACGGCGCCGCGAGGCGCCGTTTTTGTTCATCCTGTGGGCTGAAGGCCCGGCTTGCGCGCATTTGGCCGCTTGAATTTGGTGCGATAAGCTCTAGGTTCGCGAGGCAAGGCGGGTGCCCGCACCCGGCCCGACAAGCTTGCCCGAAGAACCGATCTGGAGACACCCATGAAGCGTCGTCAATTCCTCACTGCCGCCGGCACTGGCCTTGCCGCTACCGCGGTCGCCGCGCCGGCGATTGCCCAGTCCTCGCCGGAAATCAAGTGGCGCCTCACCTCCAGCTTCCCCAAGTCGCTGGACACCATCTATGGCGCGGCGGAAGTGTTCTCCAAGATCGTTTCCGAGGCGACGGACGGCAAGTTCCAGATCCAGTGCTTTGCCGCCGGCGAAATCGTTCCCGCCCTTCAGGCGGTCGACGCGGTGCAGAACGCCACGGTCGAAATCGCGCACACCTGCCCGTATTACTTCATCGGCAAGGACCCGACCTTCGCCTTCGGCACCGCCGTTCCCTTCGGTCCGAACGCGCGCCAGCAGAACGCCTGGATCATGCACGGCGGCGGCATGCAGCTGCTCAACGACTTCTTCAAGGCCTACAACTGCTACGCCATGCTCGGCGGCAACACTGGCACCCAGATGGGTGGCTGGTTCCGCAAGGAGATCAAGACCGTTGCCGACATCAACGGCCTGAAGTTCCGCATGGGCGGCTTTGCCGGCATGGTGCTGTCCAAGCTCGGCGCCGTGCCGCAGATGATCGCCGGCGGCGACATCTACCCGGCGCTGGAAAAGGGCACCATCGACGGCGCCGAGTGGGTCGGCCCCTATGACGACCAGAAGCTCGGCTTCAACAAGGTCGCGCCCTTCTACTACTATCCCGGCTGGTGGGAAGGCGGCGCCATGATCCAGTACATGTTCAATCTGGAGAAGCTGAACAGCCTGCCGAAGAACTACCGCGCCATTCTTGAGGCGGCGGCGGTTTATACCCACACCGACATGCAGGCCAAGTATGACCAGCGCAACCCGACCGCGCTGATCGATCTGGTCCGCAACGGCGGCGCCCAGCTCCGCGCCTTCCCGCAGGAAGTGCTCGAAGCCTGCTACAAGGCGGCTCAGGAGGTCTAC
>Ga0056914_10002991_pt1 | contig 10211 bp, 9 predicted proteins | sample TNRBio252014_DNA_FD_55168 | JGI IMG/M metagenome (GOLD analysis project Ga0056914, IMG submission 55168) | Wastewater treatment Type I Accumulibacter community from EBPR Bioreactor in Madison, WI, USA - TNR Reactor_6/25/2014_ DNA | ecosystem: Engineered > Bioreactor > EBPR > Anaerobic-Aerobic >...
TAGCGCAAGGCTACCAGGGGCGTGGCCGTTTCGGGCCGCTCACAGTTCAGGCACGTACAAATCAGGTTGTCGCTGGTCATTATCATCTCCTTTGGGCAAGGNTAGGGTTCAACTCATGGATGCCTTGCNGTATGGGTTCGTACTCCATCAAGTGGCTTTGCGTTTGGCGAGGGATCGTGGTATGATGTATTCACATTGTCTATACATCTGCATGACAAACCGATGAGGAGCCTCATGACCAAGACCGCTGTGATTTCAGCCCGAATTGACCCGGGTCTCAAACAAAACGTTGAGCAGATTCTCGACGACTTGGGACTCAACATGACACAGGCAATCACCCTTTTCTTCAAGCAGGTCGAGCTTCAGCAAGGGCTGCCGTTTGAAGTCAGAATTCCCAACGAGATCACGCGTGCAGCCCTCGAAGATGCGAGGGCACGACACGGCCTGACAGCATTCCAGAGTACCCAAGAGCTGTTCGACGATCTAGGTATCTAAATGCGTTCCATCCAACGAACATCGCAGTTCAAACGCGATGTCAAGCGCATGCAGAAGCGGGGGNAGGTGTTTTCCNAGTTCAAGCAGGTCGTTGGCAAGCTCTCGGCAGGCATGGCGTTGGAACCGCGCTATCGGGACCACGATTTGAGCGGCCACTACAAAGGCACGCGTGAATGTCACATTGAGCCCGATTGGCTGCTGATCTATGAGCTAACCAACGACGAGATCGTTCTCATCAGGACTGGAACTCACACCGATCTATTCGACTGAGGCGCTCATCAGCGCCAGGAAGCGCTCCACGTCGTAGACGGCGGCCTGCGCCGCAGGAGAAACCTGCGGCAGCGCCAGGTCGAAGCCGTGATCGGTGCGGGGAAATTCGACCAACAGNGACGGCACGCCGGCCGCTTGCAACGCGTGGTGCAACCTTCGCACTGACGGCCCCATGCCGAAGATATCGGCTGTGCCTTGCAGCAGCAGCGTCGGTGGACAGTGCGGGCCAACCCGGCCCAGCGGGGACAACTGCCGGTACAAGTCGGGATCCTCTTCAGGGTCGGCGCCCAACAGCTCGGCGATGTAGTTCCGGCTCTGCTCAATGGGGGCGTCGGGCGGCGCCAGACCGGCGCGCTGTAGCAGGCTCTCCAGCAGCGNGCCGTAGGGGCGAATGCGTTTGCGTTGGGCAATACGCTGCCGCGTGCGTTCGGTCCCCTCATACATGTCGATGAAATCGGCCGGTCCATAGAAGGAGACGACGGCCCGCAGCGAGGTGTCGACGGCGCTATCGTCGGGTTGCAGGGCGGGATCGTTGGGGGTATAGGCGGCTAGCAGGGCCAGGTGCCCGCCGGCCGAGCCGCCGATCAGCGCCACGCGCTGCCCATCGACGCCGTACTGATCCCCGTTGCGCTTCAGCCAGATGATAGCCCGCTTGACGTCCTGCACCATGCCNGCCACGGCGCCGGTCGGCGCCAGGGTATAGTCGATGTCCATGATCACGTGGCCCTGGCTGGCCAGCCGGCCAAATAGCCAGCGGGTNCCCTTGTCTTTTTCTCCCAAGCGCCAGGCCCCGCCGTGGACGTAGATCACGCCCAGACCGCTGCGCATGCCGCCGGCCGGCGGCTGCCACAGGTCGGCCAGCAGCAGTTTGCCTGTCTCAGGATGGACGCCATAGGGGACGTTGCGCGCCACGTCAGCCGCCGCCGCCGGCGCATAGGGGGACCAGCGACGAGACAACATCGCCTGATGCAGCGGGGTGGGGATTTGGGCCGGCCAGGAAGCGCCGAATGCCTGCTCGAAAGCGTCGTGGGGAGCGGTCACACGGACGACGTAGCCAGCCGCCAACGCAGCGCCTGCCAGGCCCGCGCCAGCGACCAACCGATCGCGCCGCCGCAGGCCCAGTACAGCCAGCAATGCGCCGGTCAGGGTCAACCAGGGCGCCAAAGCGCTTGCGACCAGCTTGGGCGCCCACAGCAGAATAGCCGAGGTGTGGCCGCGCAGGTCGGCCAAAGTCAGCGCGCCGGCCAGGGCTGTGAGCAAGGCGATCAGGCGTATCATCGTAGTGGCTTGAACAGCTCTGCCAACTGCATGGCGCCAGCGCGGTCGGTGACGGCCAGCACTTCGTCGCCAGCCTCGAAGACGGTTGCGCCGCGCGGCACGACGATCTCGCCGTGGCGAATGATGGCGGCTACCACGCACTGCTCAGGGAAGCGAATATCCTTGATGGCCTGGCCCAACACCTTAGCGCCCGGCGGAATCTTCTCCTCAACCAGGGAGTAGCGTCCGCGGCGCAGCTTGAGCAGGGTCATCATATCGCCCATGGACATCTCTTCCATGATCAGGCTGGCCATGACGTCGGCGTTGTTGAACGAGACGTCGACGTGGAACTTGTCATCGAACAGCCAGGCTGCCCGCGGGTTGTTGATGCGCGCGATGGTGCGGCCGACGTTGTAGCGCTCACGGGCCACAAAGCAGATGGCCAGGTTGTCGGCGTCATTGTCGGTAGTGGCTGCCAACACATCGGCCTGGCGGATACCGGCCTGCTCCAGGATCTCCGGCTCGGTGGGGCTGCCTTCGTAGATCGCCTCCGTCGGCAGATCGTAGTGGATGCGGGCCAGGATCTCTGGTCGATGTTCTACCAGATGCACATGATGGTCCTGGGCCATCAACAGACTAGCCAGTTGCGTGCCCGTCCGGCCGCCGCCAGCAACAATAACGAACATGGCGTGGTACCTCGTGGTCGATAAATCGGTAGATTGGTAGATTGGTGGGTGGAGGGGACGGCGAGCCTAGCCGAGCTGCTGGCACAGGGCGTTCATGCCGTCGGGAGTAGTGCTGATATGCACCAGGTCGCCGGCTTGCAGCGCCATGTCGGGCTTGGGCATCATGCCGCGGCCCGCACGGGTGATGGCAGCCACAACGGCTGGCCCCGCTGCGGCCAGCTCCTGGACGGTTTTACCTGACCACGACGACGGCACGACGAGATCGCAGATTTCGACTTCGCCGTTGCCAGCCGAGACCAACGGATGCACGGCGCCGCCCTCCAACAGTTCTTCCATGCGTTGCGCGCCCCAACTGCTGGAACCTACCACTTGATGGCCGAAGGTTTCCAGCAAGGTGCGCCAGCGGGGATCGTAGTTGCGCACCGCAATATGGGGAATGCGGTAGACGGTGCTGGCCACGCGCCCCATGACGCCGTTGAGCGAGTCGGAGTTGGTGACAGAGGCCAGCGCATCGGCGCCCTCGATCCCTGCGCGGTGCAGCATGGCCTCGGAGAGCACGTCGCCCTCCAGCGTCCGTCCACGGAAGTCAGGCGGCAGATTCTTGAAAGCCTCCTGACTGCGATCGATCACGGTGACATGATGGCCGCTTACGTACAGCCGGTACGCGAGCTCTGCGCCTACGCGGCCGCAGCCGACGACGATGACGTTCATATTAACCTTTTGTTTCCTGTTTGTTGTTGCCGACCACGGCGTCAGGAAGAGCAGCATCTTCCTCGAGCTGATAGGGCACGGTCGTGATGACAACGCCAGGCATGGTGCGGAAGGCGAAGCGCAGGGTGAGCGCGGTCTGCGTGTGNAGCAGATTCTCCCAGGCNTGNCGNGTTACGAACTCTGGCACGACGACCGTGATGGTCTCATTGGGTTGACGGCCCTTGGCCACTTCGGCGATGTAGTCCATCAAAGGCTCGATCAACAGGCGATAGGGCGAGTCCAAGATAACCAGGCGCACCCCCTCGCCCCACATGTCCCACTTCTGGCGCACTTTCTCTGTCTGCTCTGGCTCGATGGACACGTGGACCGCGGTCACGTCGTTCGACAGCGTGCGAGCATAGCGCAGGGCCAGCAGCGTGCCGCGGTGTACGCCGCTCAAGGGCATGATGACGCGATGGCGAGCGGAACGCGGCGCCATGTCAAACGAGGCCAGGGAGAGGCGCTTGGCCAGGTCATGGTAGTGGTGATGGATGGCNCGCAGCAAGAGCACGATCAGGGGAATCAGCACCAGCACCACCCAGGCGCCCTCGGTGAACTTGGTCACGATGAAAATCAGCATCACCACCGCTGTACACAGGCCGCCAAAGCCATTGGCAACCATCTTGAGCCGCCAGCGGGCGTCGTGGCGCAACGTGGAGGCCGGCTGCTTGATCTCCTCGCCTTCGGCCAGCCGGCCGATCTTCCACCAGCGACGCGACATGCCGACCTGCGACAGTGTGAACGACAGGAATACGCCGATGGCGTAGAGTGGAATCAGCCCGGTCACGCTGGCGCGGAAAACGACGATCAGCAGGACAGCGATCGCCGTCAGCGCCATGATGCCCCACGAGTAGACCAGCCGGCTGCCGCGAAAAGCCAATTGGCGGGGCAGAAAGCCGTCGATGGCCAGCAGGGCGCTCAGTCGCGGGAAGCCGTTGAACGACGTGTTGGTCGCCATGATCAAGATGATCGTCGTGGCGGCAATCATGGCCAGGTAGAGGATGCCTTGGCTGCCGAACACCGTGCGCGCCAACTGGGAGATGACCGTTTCGCTTTCCGACGGGACCGCGCCGATCTGCACGGACAGGAAGGTGACGCTCAAAAAGACCACGCCCAGAATAAGCGACATCCAGATCAGGGTGACGCCAGCGTTGCGACTGCGCGGTTCCTTGAAAGCCGTGATGCCGTTGGATATCGCCTCGACGCCGGTGAGCGCTGTCGTGCCGTTGGCGAAGGCGTGCAGAATGAGGAAGAGACCGATCGCTTGGGCCGTTTCGATCGTTTCCATCGGCGGCGGACTGGGCACCGTGCCCAGCGAGCCCGCGATGTAGCGAATGAAGCCCAGCCCAATCGTCAACACCATCATGGCCAGGAAGAAGTAGGTGGGAATGGCAAACGCGGTTCCGGACTCCCGCACGCCGCGCAGGTTAATCACCATGACCAGCAGCAGGAGCCCTACTGCGATGGCCACGCGGTACGGAAAGAGGGCAGGAAACGCCGACGAAATCTGCGCCACGCCGGACGAAATCGATACCGCGGCGGTCAGGATGTAATCTGCCAACAGCGATGCGCCCGCGATCTGCGCTGCCAACTCGCCGAGGTTGTCGCGCGAGACGATATAGGCGCCGCCGCCGTTGGGGTAGGCGTGGATGATCTGCTCGTAAGAAATCGTCACGATGGCCAGCAGCGCAACGATCGCGATCGAGATGGGAAAAGCAAAAGTCAGAGCGGCCAGGCCGGCTGCACCCAGCACGACCAGGATTTCCTGGGTGGCGTAGGCCGTAGACGACAACGCGTCCGAAGCAAATACGGCCAGGCCGACTTTCTTGCCGATGGTCTCTTCTTCGGCGTCGGCCGTGGCTAGCGGTCTGCCCAACAGCCAGGTGCGCCAGGAGCGCGGCGGTTGGTAGGTGGCAGGTCGCCGCAGGACGGTGCTGCGGCTTTCTTCGTCGATGATCATAATGTCAATTTGCTCTAAAAAAACTTGGCGTTGTTGGCGAGATCAACGAGCGCCAATCGTTGATCGAACCGCCCATCGTCTCGCTGTCGGTTGTCCTTAGGCTCAGCGCTCTGGCCGGTCTCCGACCGAGCCAGCCGCACTGGCGCTCTGACCGGTCTCCGACCGAGCCAGCCGCACTGGCGCTCTGGCCGGTCTCCGACCGAGCCAGCTACATTCTCGTGAGCTGTAGCGGCCAGCATGGAAGTTTCGTGATCAAGCTCGGTTGTATGTCCTCCGTGCTGCGTGGGACAAGCACCTTTATACTACCAAAGTGACGGCCCTGCAAGTTTTATCGGCCAGGCAAGGCAGGCTGCTGGCCTGGGCGGCCTGCCAGCGTTGCGCTGCTACAGCCAACGCTTGCGCCGGAAATAAACCAGCATGATCGCGGCCACAGTTCCCGAAACGAGCCAAAAAAAAGCGTAGCCAAACGGCCACTCAATCTCAGGAAAATAGCGAAAGTTCATGCCGTAGACGCCGGCAAGGAAGGTCAGAGGGATAAAAATCGTCGAAAAGATCGTCAGCACTTTCACGATCTCGTTCATGCGGTTGCTGAGCACCGAGAGATAGACGTCCAGCATACCNGCCAGCAGATCGCGCATGCTCTCGATGGTGTCCATGATCTGGATTGTGTGATCGTAGACGTCGCGCAGATAGACGACCGTGCCAGGTTGGATCAGCGGCGACTCGCTGTGCTGCATGGCAGCGATCACCTCGCGCAGCGGCCAGACCGCGCGGCGCAAGGCAATCATGTCGCGCTTCAGGCGGTAGATAGCCGGCAGCGGCTGGTTCTCAGGATGCTCTGAGACCTGCTCTTCGATCTGCTCGATCTCATCACTGATCAACTCCAAGATCACAAAATAGTTGTCGACGACAGCGTCGATCAGCGCGTAGGCCAGGTAGTCTACCCCGAACTTGCGCAGCCGGCCCGCGCCGTTGCGCAGGCGGGTACGCACAGGGTCGAAGACATCGCTCTCGTCCTCCTGAAAAGAGACNAGATAGGTCTCGCCCAAGACGAGGCTGACCTGCTCNACCCGTACCCCTTGCTCANTCTGATCGTACTCGATCATCTTGAGAACGACGAAGAAATATTGCTCGTAGTCCTCCAATTTGGGCCGCTGCGCCGTGTTCGCGACGTCCTCTAACACCAAGGGATGCAAGCCCAGCGACTGGCCCAAACGTTCGAGCAGCTTCGGATCATGCAGCCCAGCCACGTTGAGCCAGGTCATGCCTGGCTCGTGCAGGCTGGCCAGACAGACGTCCAGGTCAGCTGTCTGGTATTCGACAAGGCCCTGTTCATCGTAGTGGAGCACCGAGAGCTTGGGCGGCCCTTCAGGTGCTTCACCCACGTGAACGATCGTGCCGGGCGACAAACCCGCCTTCTGAGAGCGGCGCACAGTGGACTGGGGGGGCATCAGGACAGCCTCAAGCAACGAGGGCTACGCTGGGCGTACCAGGCGGAACCTTGAGATAGGCCAGCATCTTTTGGCCCAACTGCTCGGCCAGCAGCGCNGGATCNGCGCCGTTCAGCGGCACGTGGCCGCCGGCCATCGTGCCGTGGCCGCCGGCCATCCCCAGGCCGCCGACCACNGCCTGCACCAGCATGCCTGCGCCGGTGCGCCGGCTGCGGCTGCGCACAGCCAGGATCAGGCCATCGTTGTAGACGCCCATGCACATCACCCATTGCACCCCCTGCAGCCGGGAAAGGATATCGGCGATCTCGGCGGCCTGNTCGGGATAGCTCATGCCGCCGATGTAGGACAGCACCACCTGGTTATAGACGCGCGCAGCCTGGATGGCGGTGACAAAGCTTTTGAAGTAGCTGGCCGGCACCTGAGCCCGTTCGATCTCGGCCAGCGCCTCGATGTCCACCAGCGGCTGCAGGTAATAGTAAGCGGCCACATCGCCCAGCCCCGCGCCCCGCCCCAGGCCCATGGTGTCGGTCTTGATGCCATAGAACAGCGCNGTNGCNAGCGTATCCGAGGGCTCGATGGACGCAGCCTGCANGTACTCGGTGACAATGGTCGAGGTGGCNCCCTGCTCCGGCCGCACGTCGTAGTAGAGCGCCTGGGCCGACTCGGGCCGCCAGGCGTGGTGGTCCAGGACGATGGTGGGGAGACGGCCAGGCGGCAAGGGGTTATTGCCTGCGCCCGGCTGTGTGTCGACCAGGACGATATGCGACGCCCGGCGCAGGTCGCCCTCGCTGANCTGCTTCAACGGCCGGCCCAGGTAGCGCACCAGCGCCTTGTTCTCGGAGCGGCCGATAATACCCTGAAATGCCAGTTGCGTTGCCACGCCCAACCGCTGCGTCAGCAGATGGCGCAGCCCCACGGCGCTGGCGATCGCGTCGGGGTCGGGGTCATTATGGGGCAGAATCAGGACGCTCTTGGCGCCAGCCAGCAGATCCAGGAGCTGGCTTAGCGGCTGCAGCCGAGGGAGATAACCATCCACGACGAAATCTATCCTTTGAGAACAGGAACGCGGCCGTTCTTGCGAGACGCCGCATCCCGCGGGCGGTATTGGGAAACGAAGAAACGATTGCGTGTCATGCTGAGTTGCATAAGGCGCCAGGGCGCCATTCGTGCTGACCGAGAAACTGGAGATGCTTCGGCGGACCTCAGCATGACATAATGCCAGTTTCTTAGTAGCCTGCCCTGAGACCGCCGAAGAAGCCGCCGAAGCATCCCGGTGCATGCCCGCGGGAGATGCTTCGCCGAGCCTCAGCATGACATAAGCGATGAAGTTTCTGAGTAGCCGCTGCTACGCGGCCTCAGCCTCGCTGTCCTTTTCCGAGCGCGGCAGGCGGCCAAACACGGCTGTCATCTCCAGCAGCCGCTGTTGGATGCGCCCATCCAGCGCATGCGCCAGGTAGCGCCATTGCCAGTTGCCGCCCGGCCGGCCAGGCAGATTCATGCGCGCCCAGCCGCCCTGGCTCAGAAGGTCCTGCAGCGTGACGATCGCCAGTTTGGCAATCGACGTCCAGGCCAGGCGGGCTATATCCCAGGCGATATCGCTGCCATCCACTTTGTCCAGATAGCGCAGCGCAAAGGCGCGCTCCTCAGCAGTTGACGAATTCTCCCACCACCCCACGGTGGTGTCGTTGTCATGGGTGCCAGGATAGATCACCAGGTTAGGCGACTCGTAGTTATGGGGCAGGAATTGATCGTCGGCATCGGCCATGAAGGCGAACTGCAAGACCTTCATGCCGGGGAAGTCGAAACGGCGCATGATGGCGTCCATACCAGCCTTGGCCACAGGCTCGAAATAGCCCAAGTCCTCGGCGATGACCGGCACGTCGCCCAGCGCTGCCTGCACGGCTTCAAACAGGGCCGGGCCAGGTCCTAACATCCACTGGCCGTGGATGGCCGTCGGCTCGCCGGCCGGGATCTCCCAATAGTTGTAGAAGGCGCGGAAGTGGTCGACGCGGATGATGTCTACCAGGGTCAGCATGGCGCGAAAACGGTCGATCCACCAGGCATAGCCGGTGCGGGCCATCTCTTCCCAGCGATAGAGCGGGTTGCCCCACAACTGGCCGGTTTCGCTGAAATAGTCCGGGGGCACGCCAGCCACCACGGTCAATTGGCTCTCCTCGTCCATGTAGAACACTTCGGGGTGCGACCAGGCGTCCGCGCTGTCGGCAGCCACAAAGATCGGGATGTCGCCGACAATCTGGACGCCGCTGTGGTTGGCGTAGCTCTTGAGCTTGCCCCACTGGCGGAAGAACTGCCACTGCAAGTACTTCTGCATGGCGATAGTGCTGGCCAGCTCATCGCGCCAGCGGGCCATCGCCTCAGGCTGGCGGGTGCGAATGTCCAGCTCCCAGGTGCTCCAGGCAGCGCCGCCGTGGGCGTCCTTGAGCGCCATGAACAGCGCGTAGTCGTCCAACCACTCGGCCTGTTCGACACAGAAGACCTTGAACTCCAGCTCCAATTCCGGGCTGGCTGCGGCGCGGAAGCGGTCGTAGGTGCGCTTGAGCAGCGGCAGCTTCCAGTTGATCACCCAACCGTAGTCGATCTGCTCCTGGGGGAAGGGCGGCAACCCCCCGTTCAGCTCGTCCCAGCTCAGCAGGCCATCGCCGATCAACTGCTCAGGATCGATCAGCAGCGGGTTGCCGGCAAAAGCGGAGAAGCACTGGTAGGGCGAATCGCCGTAGCCGGTCGGCCCCAGCGGCAACACCTGCCACAAGCTCTGGCCCGCGCTGTGCATGAAATCGATGAATCGATAAGCCGCCTCGCCCAGATCGCCGATGCCGTAACGGCCGGGGAACGAGGTCGGATGTAACAAGACACCTGAAGAACGGACAAATGCCATGAGANCCTCCATGCGATTTGGTCAGGACCGACAGTCCTGGATGATCGATTGCCAGATAGCCATATCTTAGCGCAAAGTCCTGAAGAAGCAAAGGCGCGGAGTCTATGAATTGNACATGTCACAGACTCCGCGCCTTNTGTCAGGGTAGGGGCGGGTTGGCCCCGCCCCTACTGGTTACGTCTATTCTCTGCGGCGCAGGGCATAGGCAGCCCCCAGCGCCAGGGCTACGACGGCCGGCATGGCTGCCAACGGCAAGCCCGCCAGCGGCAGCGGCGCCTGCGCCGCGTCCAGAGCACTCAGCGTCACCGCCGTTGGCTCCTCTACGATCAGCGTAAGCGGCACCACCACCAGATCGGTCTCGTTGCCGGGGCCGGCGTCGGGATCGTTGCTGATGACGCACAGGTTGCCGGTGTATGTGCCGGGCAGCAGGCCGGTGGAGTCCAGTG
>Ga0056914_10002992_pt1 | contig 10208 bp, 7 predicted proteins | sample TNRBio252014_DNA_FD_55168 | JGI IMG/M metagenome (GOLD analysis project Ga0056914, IMG submission 55168) | Wastewater treatment Type I Accumulibacter community from EBPR Bioreactor in Madison, WI, USA - TNR Reactor_6/25/2014_ DNA | ecosystem: Engineered > Bioreactor > EBPR > Anaerobic-Aerobic >...
AAGAAGATGTGGCCGACCTCGATGACGCCCATCGCCGGGCGGATTTCCATCAGCGTCACCACGCCGAGCGCCCGTTCCGAGTGCTTGTCGATGACGGCGTAGGAATAGGGATCGGTGAGCGGAACGCGTGTTTCCAGCCAGGCAAGGAAGGCGGCCCGGTCCGGCCAGGGGCCATAGCCCATATAATCCCACATCGCGTCGTGGTTCTCGATGGCGCCCCACAGATCCTCGCCATGTCGGGCGACGTCGAGTTTCTCCAGCCGTGCATGAGCGCCCTCCAGCGTGCGCCCGTCCGGCCTGAGGGCGGGCTTCCAGTGGCTGACATCGTTGGACATGGCGGTTCTTTCACAAACGGATGGTGTGCTGACTATCCCGGCGGCGGCGCGTCCGGTCAAGCCCGCTCACTCGGCCGGGGGCACCAGACGGGCGGCGCAGAGCTTGAGTTCGGGGATCTTGCCGAAGGGATCGAGCGCCGGATTGGTCAGCCGGTTGGCCGGCCCCTCGTTGAAGGCGAAGGGCACGAAGACCAGCCCGGTCGGCATGTCGCGGTCGGCGCGCAATGCGGCCTCAATGCGGCCACGCCGGGTTTCGACGATGGCCCTGTCGCCCGGACGATGGCCAAGGCGCTTGATCTCGTGCGGGTTCATGACCGCAATCGCCCCCGGCTCCAGGGTGTCGAGCACGCTGGCGCGCCGCGTCATCGAGCCGGTGTGCCAATGTTCGAGCAGCCGCCCGGTGGTGAGGATCAGCGGGAAGTCGTCGTCCGGCGTCTCATCGGGCGGCAGCAGGTCGGCCGGCACGATGCGGCCACGCCCCGAGGCGGTGGGGAAACGCTCGCCGAACAGGGTTTCCTGCCCCGGCGAGGTCTCGTCCTTCGCCGGATAAGCGACGCAATCCTCGGCCATCAGCCGCGCCCAGGGCAGGCCCTTGAGCGAGGGCATCAGGCCGCGCATTTCCTCATAGACATCGGCGACGCCGGCATAGCGCCAGCCAAGGCCGAGGCGCTGGCCAAGCTCGATCAGGATGGCGATGTCCTGCCGGGCTTCTCCCGGCGGGGTGACGGCGGGGCGGCCGACCTGAACCTGCCGGTTGGTGTTGGTGAAGGTGCCGAGCTTTTCGGCATGGGCGGAGGCGGGCAGCACGACATCGGCATGCCAGGCGGTTTCGGTGAGGAAAATGTCCTGCACGACGAGATGGTCCAGCTTGGCCAGCGCCTTGCGGGCGTGGATCTGGTCCGGGTCGGACATGGCCGGGTTTTCGCCCATGATCAGCATGCTGCGGATTTTGCCGGCGTGGATGGCGTCCATGATCTCGACGACCGTGAGGCCTTTTTTCTGGTCCATCGGACGGCCCCAGGCCGCCTCGTAGCCGGTGCGCCAGCTCTCAGTTTCGACATGGTGATAATCGGGATAGAACATCGGGATGAGGCCGGCGTCCGAGGCGCCCTGCACGTTGTTCTGGCCGCGCAGCGGGTGCAGGCCGGTTCCCTCACGGCCGATCTGGCCGGTGATCAGCGCCAGCGCGATCAGGCANCGGGCGTTGTCGGTTCCGTGGACATGCTGGGAGACGCCCATGCCCCAGAAGATGATCGAGCGTTCGGCGGTGGCATAGCGGCGGGCGANGGCGCGGATTTCCTCCGCCTCGATGCCGCAGATCGGGGCCATCGCCTCGGGGGCGAAATCGCGCACCTTCTCCTTGAGGGCGTCGAAGCCGTCGACATGGGCGGCGATGTAGCGCTCGTCGATCAGATCCTCGGCGATGATGGTGTGGAGCATCGCGTTGAGCAGGGCGACATCGGTGCCGGGGCGGAAACGCAGGGCATGCTCCGCAAAGCGCGCCATCGGGTTGCCGCGCGGGTCCATGACGATCAGCGTGGCGCCGCGTTTCGTCGCCTGCTTGATGTAGGTGGCGGCGACGGGGTGGTTCTCCGAGGCGCGGGTGCCGATCATGATGATGCAGTCGGCGATCTCGGCAGCGCGGAAGGGGGCGGAGACGGCGCCCGAGCCGATGCCCTCCATCAGCGCCGCCACCGAGGAGGCGTGGCAAAGGCGCGTGCAGTGATCGACGTTGTTGGTGCCAAAGCCCTGCCGGATCAGCTTCTGGAACAGATAGGCCTCNTCGTTGGAGCATTTGGCCGATCCGAAGCCGGCNAGGGNGCTGCCGCCNTGGGTTTTGTAGGTATGCTGAAGACCCNCTGCGGCGCGCGCCATCGCCTCCTCCCANGTCGCCTCGCGGAAGGTGCTCCACGGGTTGGCGGGGTCGATGACGATGTCGCCGCGCTTGGGCGCATCGTCGCGGCGGATCAGCGGCNNGGTCAGCCGGTGGGGATGGTGNATNTAATCGAAGCCGAAGCGGCCCTTGACGCAGAGGCGGCCCTGATTGGCCGGGCCGTCGCGGCCATCGACCTGAATGATGCGGTTGTCCCTGACCGACACGACGGTCTGGCAGCCGACGCCGCAATAGGGACAGACGCTGTTGACGGTTGTGTCAGGCGTCAGGGCGCGATGGCGCGCGGGAGCGTCCATCAGCGATTTTTCAAACAGCGCGCCGGTGGGGCAGACCTCGACGCATTCACCGCAGGCGACGCAGGTGGACANGCCCATCGGGTCGTTCTGGTCGAACACGGGACGGGTGTGNCCGCCGCGATAGGCCATGCCGATGACATCGTTGACCTGCACCTCGCGGCAGGCGCGCTCGCACAAATTGCAGGCGATGCAGGCATCGAGACTGACGGCGATGGCCGGGTGGGAGACATCATGCGCCGCCGCGGATGCACGGCCCGGCAGGCGCCCCTCGTGCGGGCCTACTGTCTGGCTCCAGCGCCAGAAGGTGCTGTCCGGATCGGGGCTGTCGGCACGGGCCGGCATATCGGCCGCCAGCAGTTCGAACACCATGGCGCGGGCCTTTTTCGCCCGGTCGCTGTCGGTTGAGACCTCCATCGCTTCGGTCGGCTTGCGGGTGCAGGAGGCGGTCAGCGTGCGCTCGCCCTTCACCTCGACGACGCAGGCGCGGCAGTTGCCATCGCTGCGATAGCCGGTGCGCTCGCAGTGGCAGAGGTGCGGGAGATCGGTGCCTTCGCGTTTGGCGACCTGCCACAGGGTTTCGTCGGGCGCGGCCTCGACGGTGCGGCCGTCGAGCAGGAAACGGATCGTCGTCATCTCACGCCTCCTTGCCGGCGAAGAAGCGCAGCACCGAGCGCATCGGATTGGGCGCGGCCTGTCCGAGGCCGCAGATCGAGGCGTCGCGCATCACCTGTTCGATGTCGGCCATCAGCTCCGCGTCCCATGTCCGGGCCTGCATCAGGGCCAGCAGTTTCTCACTGCCGACACGGCAGGGCGTGCACTGGCCGCAGGATTCATCGGCGAAAAACTGCATCAGGTTGCGGGCGATGGCACGCGGATCGTCCTTGTCCGAAAACACCACCACGGCATGGCTGCCGACGAAGCAACCGTGCTTGTCGAGCCGGCCGAAATCGAGCGGTTCATCGGCAAGGCTGGCCGGCAACATGCCGCCCGAGGCGCCGCCCGGCAGATAGCCGGCGAGGCTGTGCCCCTCGGCCATGCCGCCGCAGAATTCCGATACGAGCTGTTTGAGCGTGATGCCGGCCGGGGCGAGCTTGACCCCCGGTCTGCGCACCCGGCCCGAGACGGAATAGGAGCGGAAGCCTTTGGCGCCGTTGCGGCCCTGTGCGGCGAACCAGTCCGGTCCTTTTTCGACGATTTCGCGCAGCCAGAACAGCGTTTCGACGTTGTGGTTCAGCGTAGGGCGGCCGAACAGCCCCTTCTCGGCGATGTAGGGCGGGCGCTGGCGGGGCAGGCCGCGCTTGCCCTCGATCGATTCGAGCATGGCGCTTTCCTCCCCGCAGATATAGGCCCCGGCGCCGCGCCTGAGTTCGAAGGGGATGGGCAGCAGCCCGGCCTGTTCCAGCGCGGCAATCTCGCGCAGCAGCAGGGCGCGCAGATGCGGGTATTCGTCGCGCAGGTAGATGAAGATCCGCTCGGCCCCGACGACGCTGGCGGCAATCAGCGCGCCTTCCAGCATGCGGTGGGGGTCGGCTTCGAGCAGGACGCGATCCTTGAAGGTGCCGGGTTCGCCCTCGTCGGCATTGATCGTCATCAGCTTGCCGCCGGGCATGGCGCGGACGATGGCCCATTTGCGCCCCGCCGGGAAGCCAGCGCCGCCCATGCCGCGCAGGCCGGCGTTCGAGAGCGTCTCGATCAGCGTTTCCGGGGCGATGCGGCCGGTGCGCACGTCGTTCAACAGGCTGTAGCCGCCCTCCTCAAGATAGTCGTCCAGCGTGCGGGCGGCGGGCAAGGCCGCCGTCGTCTCGTCGCGTTCGGCGGCGGAGAGAACCCGTTCGGCCGAGGCATGGCCGATGGCGTTCTGGCCAACCACGGCCACCGGCGCCTCGGCGCAGCGGCCGACACAGGGCGCACGGATGACCCGCACCTCGCGCGGGTTCACCCCGCCCTCAACCGCCTTGAGCAGGGCTTCCGCCCCGGCCAGCATGCAGGAGACGGAGTCGCAGACGCGGATGGTCAGTTGCGGCGGGGCTTTGGCGCCCTCCGCCAGCGGCTCGAAATGGTGATAGAAGCTGGCGACCTCGAAGACCTCGGCCTCGGTCATCCGCATCTCATGGGCCAGCGCCTTGATGTGGCGGGCATGCAGTCCGCCGAACCTGTCCTGGATGAGGTGCAGGAACTCGATCAGCAGATCGCGCCGGCGCGGACGCATGCCGAGCAGGGCCTGAACCTCGCCCAGCGCGGTCTCGTCGAGCGGGCGGCCCTTCTGCTGCGGTTTCGGCGATTTCATGGACACGTCCGGTCATCCTCTTCTCATGCGGGAGCGGATGATGCGCAGATTAGCGGCGATGCCAACATTTTCCTTGCGCCAGATCGACGCGAAACGGATTCTTGAGGCGCCGGCATGATACTGAGCGCCGGGTTTTCCAGATTTCAACGAGTTTTCATGTCCGAACAGTCTCCCCGCAAGATCATCTGCCTTGTCGGCACGCGCCCGGAAGGCATCAAGATGGCTCCGGTCATCCTTGCCCTGAAGAGCCAGCCGTGGGCCGCCCCGGTCGTCGTCTCCACCGGCCAGCACCGTGAAATGATTCGCCAGACGCTGGACATCTTCGACATCGGCATCGACGTCGATCTCGACGTGATGGAGCCGAACCAGACCCTGGCGGGGCTGAGCGCCAAGATTTTCGACCGACTCGATCCGTTTCTGGTCAGCCTGAAGCCGGAACTGGTGCTGGTGCAGGGCGATACCACCTCGGTGATGGTGGCGGCGCTTGCCTGTTTCTACCGGCGCATCCCGGTGGGGCATGTCGAAGCCGGCCTGCGCACCCACGATGTGCAAAATCCCTTCCCCGAGGAGATGAACCGGCTGGTGGCGGGCTATGCCTCGTCGATCCATTTTGCGCCCACCGCCGCCTCGCGCGACAACCTGCTGGCCGAGCGGCATGATCCCAAGACCGTGCATGTCACCGGCAATACGGTGATCGACGCACTGCTGATGGTGGCAAGGCGCGACCTTCCCTGCGCCTATCCCGCGCCGGGGCGCAAGCTGGTGCTGATCACCGCCCATCGGCGCGAGAATTTCGGCGCGCCGCTGCTGTCGATCATCCGGGCCATTCGCCGGCTGCACGATGCCAACCTTGATGTCGATTTCGTCTATCCCGTGCATCCCAACCCGAACGTGCGCGGGCCGGTCTATGAAAATCTGGCCGGGCTTGAGCGCGTGCACCTGATGGACCCGGTCGATTATCTCGACCTGACGGCGCTGTTGAAGAACTGCCATTTCGCGCTCACCGATTCGGGCGGCATCCAGGAAGAGGCGCCGGCGCTGGGCAAGCCGGTGCTGGTGCTGCGCAGCGAAACAGAGCGGCCCGAGGCGGTGCAGGCCGGCGTTGCCAGGCTGGTGGGCACCGACGAGGATACGATCGTGCGCGAGGCGACGCGGCTTCTGACCGACAAGCGGGCCTATCGCGGCATGGCGCGCGGCGTTTCCCCCTATGGCGATGGCAAGGGCGCGGAGCGGATCGCGGCGCTGTGCAAGGCCTTTCTCACGGCCTGATCAGCGGCCGAAGACCGCCACGATGGGGCCGACCGGCATGAACCGGTCGGCACGGCCGGCCGACGGGGCGTAAAGCGAGGAAATCGAGCCGTCGAAATAGAGCGCGTTGCGGGTTTTCAGATCGTCGCGGAACATGCGGGCGAACGCGCTGAAGGTCACCGGCTCGTCGGAAATCACGAACACGGCCGTGCCGTCGGCGCGGATGCCGACGCCGTTCCTGATCTTGGCGGAAGTGCCCTGACCGTTGATCCTGGGGTGCAGCTTGCCGTCGATCAACAGCATGGGCCCGGATTGCGAGGCGAAATCGGCGCGGATGCGGCTCTTGAGAAAGCGCTGCGTTTCCATCACCCCGGCCGTGCGGCCGGCGACATAGAACACGCCGTTCGGACGCATGTGAAAGTTGCCGGGGCCGGGATTGGTGTTGGCGCGATGCAGTTCGGTGCCGTTCTCGATGTAAAGCCCCACCGGTGTCAGGTCCGGATGGTACATGCCGGCATTCATGGCAAACAACATCGGCCCGGTGGCCGGGCTTGCGGTCGAGGCGATGCCCGAGAGCGAGCCGTAGGGGGTACCGCGCGCATCCTTCCACAGGGTGCGGATGGCGTGGGCCTGAGGGCGCGCGATGCAGACGACCACGGCGTGCTGCTGGAGCGTCTGTCGGGTGCAGGGGCCCTGCGCGGCGGATGCCGGCCCGGCAAGGCCTGCCAGGGCAGAGAGCAGTATCGTCGCGATGCGGAGCATTCCGCCTGCCCTCCTGTGGCGAATCGGCCGGGCGACGATGGCATGCAGGGCGCGGCGGCTTCAATCGTCTTGAACGGGGCGGAAAAGGGTTCTTCCCGCCAGCCTGTCGATGGCCTAGATTCGGGCCGAGCCAGGGAGGCATGATGGGCAAGGACGACGAAAATGACCGGATCACCGTGCTTGCCAAGCGGGCCGGGCGGGCGCTCGGCTATGTGGTGGCGGTCTATCTGCTGTTCTCGATCGGCCAGCAGCTGAAATTCTGGTGAGGAACATGACGGATGATCTGAAGGCCTGGCAGAACCGGCGGGCGCCCTCGCTGGCCGATTTCGAGGCGATCGCCGACACGGCGTTCGAGCGGTTGCCGGAGGGGTTTCGCAGGCTCTGCGCCGGGGTGATCGTGCAGATCGCCGATTTTCCCGACGACGAGACGATGGACGACATGGAGCTGGAGAGCCCGTTCGACATCCTCGGGCTGTTTCGCGGCGTCGGGCTGGCGCAAGGCAGCGCGGTGGCCGAGACCGGGCAGTTCCCCAACATGATCTGGCTCTATCGCCGGCCCATTCTCGATTATTGGGGCGAGCACGACGAAGCGCTGGGCAAGATCATCGCGCATGTTCTGGTGCACGAGATCGGCCATCATTTCGGCCTGAGCGATGAGGATATGGAGCGGATCGAGGCGAGCGTCAGCTGACGCCCGCCCGTCTCAGCCGGATCAGAAGGCCTTCGAGATGCTCACGTGGCCGCGATGGGTCACCTGCTTGTGCTCGCCGATGCTGGCCCGGTAGGCAGCGCCGGCCTTCCAGCCGTCGAAGGTGGCGTCAAGCCCCGCGCCGAGGAGCAGCCCGGCGCCGACCGGATCGGCCATGCGGGTTGAGAACGGCTGGGCCGTGTTGTTGATCAGCCGCCCGGTCAGCCTGCCAGCCGAGGAATACAGGAAGGACTCGTAGCCAACGAGGGCATGGGCCAGCATATTGGCGCCAAGCCGGCCTTCGAAGCGCAGTTCGCCGCCTGCCGCAACACCGTCCACCGTGCGGGCCGAGAGGCTGACCGGTGCGACGATGCCCATTTCGCTGAAGGCCGCACTCTGCGACACGACATAGGCGAGGCGCGCCTTGGGGATGATGCCAAGAGCGCCCATATCGAAGCGGTAGCCGGCCTCGGCGACGGCGCTGGCCGAGATGCCGGTGGTCTTGGCGGTATTGGTGAGCGGGCCGACCAGGGTCGAGCGCTCGATGTCGCCGTAGAGATTGACCTGACCGCCAAGCCCGAGGTTGACGAAAGTCGGGCCGCTCTGCCAGCGGGCCGCCAGATCGCCGGCGAAGGCGACGGGTGTGAACTTGACATTGCCGGCCTTGGCCTGCCCGACCGTGGCCGAGAAGGCGAGCCCGGCGGTCCACTCCGGCGCAAGGCGCGCAAAGCCGCCAAAACGCAGGCCGGCGGCGCTGTAGCGCGCGCCAGACAGCGGCGCGGTGTAGACCGTGCCCGAACCGCCGGCGAAGCCGCCGCTGACGGTGGCGATATCACGCTCGCCCGATTCACCGATGACGCCGACGAAGAACTCCGGCTTGCCGGCGGCCGGATTGACCAGCGCGAGCCGGTCCATCACGTCCGCAGCGCCCTGACGACGCGACCAGAAGCCGACATCGGCGAGTGCGCCATAGGCGGCGGTGCGCATCGGCGCGAAGACGTATTCGGTGACGTAGTTAGCCAGAACCCGATGACCGGCGGCGGTGGGGTGCACGCCGTCCCAGAACAGATAGCCCGCCTGGGTGGCGGCTGTGCCGCCGACGCAGGCCGGGGTGAGCAGGCACTGGCTGGTGACGTTGGCAAAGCCGAAGGCGCCCGGGCTGGCGATGACCGCGTTGAAGAGCTGATCCACCGGAACCTGAATGACATTGGCCGCCGGATTGGCGGCCGCCGCTGCGGCGGTCGCCGCCTGCCAGGTGGTGTTGAAGGTGACCGAGGCGAAGGAGGCGAGCTGCACCGCCTGCGCGCCCTGCGCCAGGAAGGACGGCGCCTTGCCCAGATCGGGCAGGTTGAGCGTGACGATGGTGCGCGCGCCGGCGCCGGCGAGCATTCCGACCTGTGCGCCGACATTGGTGGCGGCGGTGGTCGCGGTGGCGCCCATCGTGGCCTGGGCCGTGGCCGGCGTCGCCGCCGAGATCGGGAACTGCTGGAACAGGTCGTTGGCGCCGGCCCAGAGCGTGACCATGTCTGTGGCGCGGAAGGTGCCGCCGAGGCCGAGATAGTTGCCGATCTGGGTGACCGTGCCGGGCGGCACGGCGACCAGGGCATCGGTGCGGGCGCCGCCAAAGGCGAAGTTGAGGTTGGCGCTGGCCGGCAGGGTGCCGGGCGCCGGCGGGAAGCCGAGGATGGTGGGTCCGGCCGCGATCATCGGGCCGTTGAGCAGTTCAGCCCAGGTCAGCCCGTTGGAGAAGCGGCCGTTGAAATACGGCACGGGCGGATTGCCGGTCAGCGAAAAGAGGTTGCCGTTGTCGCTGAGGCTGTCGCCAAAGCTGATGATCCGGCCATAGGACTGGGCGTTGGCGAGAGCGGGCGCAAGCATGGCGCCAGCCAGCAACATCAGGCGAAGTTTCATCGGACGAACCCCCAAGCTTCTGTTTTATCTGAGTTGTCGAGAGCCTAGNGGGGCGGCAAGCGAATGCAATGGGGCGCGGATAGCCAATGTTCATGTCTGTACGATTTTTTTGCCGGAGTCACAAAAGGGCGACATAGGGCTGATTGCCATGCCCGGGCAGCAATGCCACAACCGCCACGAGAGGAGATGCTGCCGCGATGTTTCTGCCCGAGATCAAGGACTACGATCGCCTCTGCCGCAGCTTTCGCTGGGACATTCCCGAGCGCTTCAACATCGCCACCGCCGCGTGCGATGTCTGGGCCGAGAAGGACCCGATTCGTCCGGCGATCTTCGAGGTCGGGCGCGACAATTCGGTCACCGTCACCAGCTATGCCACGTTGCGGCTGATGTCGAACCGCCTGGCCGAGGCGCTGACGCGGGCCGGCATCGGGCGCGGCGACCGGGTTGCGGTGCTGGCGCCGCAGGGCCGGCATGTGCCGGCGGCGCATCTGGCGATCTATCGGATGGGCGCCATCGCCGTGCCGCTGGCCGTGCTGTTCGGGGTCGATGCGCTGCAATACCGGCTGGCGAACGCCGGGGTGCGCGCGGTGATCACCGACGCGGCGGGGGTGGCCAAGCTCAGGCAGATCAAGGCGCAGCTTCCGGCGCTCGAACTGATCGTCTCGATCGACGGCGACGACGGCTCGGTGATCGGCATGAAGCGGTTCATCGCCGGGATGAGCGGGGAGTTTGCAACGGTTCCGACCACACGGGATGACCCGGCGCTGATGATCTTCACNTCCGGCAC